>JAEEGL016100873.1_pt1 | contig 26493 bp, 31 predicted proteins | sample 9134231 | NCBI WGS metagenome assembly JAEEGL01 (sample SAMN16246548, study PRJNA631951) | gut metagenome | biome: gut microbiome; feature: rumen; material: fiber-attached | host: Bos | place: Iran: Karaj | collected 2018-10 | reverse complement strand
AGATGAACTGGGCGACCTTGTTGTGGGACTTGATGGGATGGATGTGGTTGGCCTTTTTCCACAGCAGGGCGGCGCCGATGCACAGGGCCACAGCCACCACGATGTCGATGATCATGGGCGTATAGTTCTTCAGCACCAGCATACGCATGGCGCCGAAGGGCAGCTCCGCGTTGCCGATCTGGGGCAGATACATGGCCACGATGGCCAAAGCCCACATAACGAAAGAGAGCACCCGCCACAGAACGGTGTTCTTCTTCTTGCCGGTCTCCTTCTCCTCCATCTGGGCCAGGGCCGCCTTCAGCGCGGCGGCGGAGGGCTTCTTCGCTTCCGCGGACTCGGCCTTCTTGGCGGGCGCCTTCTTGGCCGGCTCCTTCTTTTCTTCCGCCTTGGCGGTCTTAACTTTCTTTTCCTCTTCCAAAGTCTGGTTCCCCCTTGTGAAAATACACCATATATACTATGGATAAAAGCAGTATACCACAAGGGATGGTAGGTTGCAATGCGTTTACAAACAAAATCTGCGATTTTTTTCTTCATTGGATTGCTATTCCTGCACAACTGTGGTATTTTTATGCTATCTTGGAAAGGAGCGTCAAATATATGGATTCCATTCGCAGTTTGTTGGATGAAAGCACCCTTCAAAGCATCGCCAAAGCGGCGGGCAAAGGGGTCACCGAAAAGCAGGTGGAGGACGTGCTCAACGCCGTCCTGCCTGCCATCGAAAAGGACAACGCCGCTGGCACCTTGGCCACCCGCACCAATGCCGCCATGGCGGAACAGCAGTCCGTTACCCGATCTGGCACCCGGGCCGGCGGCCTCGATCTGTTGTCCCTACTCCTCGGCGGCAACAGTTCCGCAGCCACTCAGAGCGCGGCCAGCAACGCCCATGTGTCCAACGGTCAGGCTGGCAGCATCCTGAAGATCGCGGCGCCTATCCTTCTGTTCCTGCTGCTTAAAAATAAACTGGGCGGCAGTTCCAATCAGAGCAGCGGCGGTCTGCTGGGCTCTCTCTTGGGTGGCGGCAGTTCCAACGGCTCCCTGCTGGGGAGCCTGCTGGGCGGTTCCTCCCAGCCGGCGCAGCAGAGCAGCGCCAATGATTCCCTGCTGGGCATGCTCCTGGGCGGTAACAGTGATGCGGATACCAACGCGGGCGGCAGCATTCTGGGCAATTTGCTGAGCGACGACTCGCCGACTCAGCCCGTGCAGCAGCAGAACGCCAACGGTTCCCTGCTGGGGAGCCTGCTGGGCGGTGGTTCCAGCCAGCAGAGCGGCGGCGGAAGCCTATTGAGCAGCTTGTTGGGGGGCAGTTCGCAGCCTGCTCAACAGAGTTCCAACAGCGGTGGGCTGCTGGGTTCTTTGGTGAATCTGCTGGGCGACGATACACCGGCTCAGACCACCACCGCCTCAGGGAAGAAAAAGAAGACGTCCTCCACCTCCGGTAAAAAGAAGACCTCTTCTGCGGGCAAGACATCCTCTACGGGCAAGACCTCTTCTACGGGAAAGAAGACGTCCACCACGGGCAAGACCTCCTCCACGGGAAAGAAAACGTCCACCGCCGGCAAGACTTCCTCCACAGGCAAGGGTTCTACCAAGAAGACAACCTCCGCCAAGAAAAACGATTGAGCAAGGGAGATGAATCATGGCAGGTCCGGGCGGGCACTTTGGCCCCAGAGGCTTTCTCACCGAGGAAGAAAAGCAAAACATGCCCCAGGTCACAGGGGCGCTTATAAAACGGATCCTGGGCTATCTCAAACCCTACTGGATCCAGTTCGTGTTGGTGTTCGTCACCATCCTGCTGTCCTCCGTGGTTGGGCTACTGCCCTCCATTATCACGGGGCGGATCGTGGACGAGGCGCTCATCGGCCGCAACATGAAGTTGCTCATCCAGCTGCTTCTGATGGCCCTCGGCACCCTGGCTGTATCCCAGGTGGTCAACGTGCTCTCCGGCTATATCTCCGCCTGGATCAGTCGGCGCATCATCTTCGACATGAAGAACCAGATGTACGACCATTTGCAGCACATGCCTCACGCTTTCTTCACCTCGGAGAAGCAGGGCGATATCATCACCCGCATGAACAGCGACATCAGCGGGGTGTCATCCGTGATTTCCGGGACGCTCACCAGCATCGTCAGCAACGTGGCTACCGTGGTCACCACCCTGGTGGCTCTGTTTTCCATGAGCTGGCAGCTGGCCTGCGTGGGCATCCTGGTGATCCCGCTCCTTATCATTCCCACCCGCAGCGTGGGTCGGACCCGCTGGAAGCTGCTCACCGAAAGCCAGGCCAAGAACGACGAGATGAACCAGCTTATCAACGAGACCCTGTCCGTCTCGGGATCCCTGCTGGTCAAGCTCTTTACCCGGGAAAAGCGGGAGTATGAGCGGTTCGTGGCGGTCAATGAGGAGGTCACCCAGCTGGCCCTCAAGGAGGAGCGCAGCGGCCGCTGGTTCCGGGTGGTCATGGGTATGTTCACCCAGATCGGCCCCCTGCTCATCTACTTCGCGGGCGGTTGGTTCATCATTAAGAACATGGATTCTGCCCTGACCGTTGGTACCGTCACTGCCACAGTGGCCCTTATCAACCGCCTCTATCGGCCTGTGGAGTCCCTGTTGAACATCCAGGTGGACTTCACCCGGTCCCTGGCGCTGTTCTCTCGCATCTTCGACTATTTTGATCGGGAGATCGCTATCAGCACCCCGGAAAATACCTTGACCCCCGATTTTATCGACGCTGAAATCCGCTTTGAGCATGTGCGCTTTGGGTACGAGCCGGAGAAGGTGATCCTGAAGGATATTGACTTTTTTGTACCTGCCGGCAAGATGTACGCTATTGTGGGCCCCTCGGGCAGCGGCAAATCCACTATCATCAACCTGATCCCTCGCCTTTACGACGTGTGGGATGGTCGTGTTTTCATCGACGGGGTGGATGTGCGAGATATGGATCTTACCTGTCTGCGCAGCCAGATCGGCATGGTGACTCAGGACACCTATCTTTTCAACGGAACCATTAAGGAGAACCTGCTTTACGCCAAGGAGAATGCCACCGACGAGGAGTTGGAGGCGGCCTGCAAGGCGGCCAGCATCCACGATTTCATCCTTGCCCAGCCCGATGGCTACGACACCGTGGTGGGCAATCGTGGGTTGAAGCTCTCCGGCGGCGAGAAGCAGCGGCTGTCCATCGCCCGGGTCATCCTGAAGGATCCCAAGATCCTGATTCTGGACGAGGCCACGTCGGCCCTGGATTCCATCTCCGAAAGCGCCATCCAGGACGCCCTGACGTCCCTGATGAAGGGCCGGACCAGCATCGTCATCGCCCATCGGCTCTCCACCATCCTGGCGGCGGACGAGATACTGGTCCTCTCGGGCGGCGTCATCGCTGAGCGGGGCACCCATGACGATCTTCTCAAACAGGGCGGCGTCTACCGAGAGCTCTACGAGACCCAGTTCAAGCTGGTGCTGGATCGGGAGATGGAGAAACAGAAAGAAGCGAAGGAAAACTGAACGGGACATGCACAAAGCCCCTCGCAACCGCGAAGGGCTTTTATCATTTTTGGCCGAAGCCGATCAAAGATCGAAGCGCTCCTGGATCATCTGCGCCACGGTGGCGGCAGGCAGGCCCCCGTTCTCAATGCGCAGATAGTTATCGAAGGGGACTTCGCCGGGATAGCTGACGCAGCGGTGATTGGCATCGTCCCGCAGCAGGCGCCGGTTGGAGGTGTCCACATCCCGTTTGGAGGGCTTGTTTTTCAAACGATTCTCGGTCGTGTTCCGCTCCAGCCGGACAGCCTGAGGCGCAATGAGCTCCACATAGTAGAACTCCGCGCCGTAGGGGGCGAAGATGGATTTGACGTGCTCTAGATAATCCCAATCGCTTTGCATGTCAAAGGCCATCATGTAGGTGAAGATCAGGCCGTAGTTCCCTGAGGCGGCGAAGCGCCGGAAGATCAGCTCCCGCATGTCGTTGATGAGCTGTCCGTCGAAGGTACCCATGATATCCAGGACCGGCTCGATGGTCATGTGGTTGTGAAAGAGCCGGAGATCGGTGATCTTCATGAGCTCCTGGCCTACGGTCATCTTGCCCACGGCGGCGTCGCCAATGATAAATACCAGTTTCATATGTCCGCCACCGCTTTTTCCAATATCCGAGCGAAGGCTTCAAGACCCGCTCTGTCCGCTTCGCTGAACCGATGGAGAAGAGGGGAGTCTATATCCAACACGCCGAAGACCTTTCCGTTTCGGCGCAAGGGAATTACGATCTCCGAGCGGGAGGCCGAGTCGCAGGCGATGTGGCCGGGGAAGGCGTGGACGTCCGGGACCAGCTGGGTCGTATTGGCCCGGGCGGCGGCCCCGCAGACGCCCTTATGGAGGGGGATCTCGATGCAGGCGGGCTTGCCTTGGAAGGGACCCAGGACCAGCCTGCCGTCCTCCATGAGATAGAATCCGGCCCAGTTGATGCCGCCCAAGGTTTCCCACAGGAGGGCGGCGGCGTTGGACAGGTTGGCGAGGGGGTGAGGGACGCCCTCCACTAAGGAGGCGAGCTGGGCGTTGAGGGTAACGTAGTCCGTGGGCTCCGGCTGCAGCAGCCCCAGTTTTTCCATGGCCCGGGCGATGATGTGGGCGTGATCGAAGGCCAGGCCCCCCGTGTCCGCAATGGAGAAGGCATAGGCTCCGTCTCGGAACAGCTTCGCTTCAAAGCGCTCCGGTCCATCAAATATGAGGGAGAGTACGCCGCTGTCCCAGCGGCTGTCCAGGGTGAACCAGCCCGTTTCCCGGGCGTCATCTCCAGCTTTAGGCTCAGCTTCGCCCTCAGGCAGCATCGCCGCGAAACCCTCCGACATGGTCCAAGCTCGCACGTCCCGACCGGGAGTGGAGAAGAAGCCCACAGGGACAAGATGCAAGCCCGTCAGGCTCGTTTCCTCCTGCAGCTCCCGGGCTGCAGTCTCGTCCACGGTCTCCCCGGGCTCTGAAAAGCCACCCGGCAAAGCCCACTTGCCCAGGAAGGGGTGGCCGCCCCGACGGATGAGCAGCAGCTCGCAGCCGGTGGACGCCTCCCGGAATACGGCTATATCCGCCGTCACTGAGGGCCGGGGCCAGTCGCCGGGCCGATAGGTCTTCAAGTATTCCTCTTCGGTCAATCCGTTCTTATCCAAAAGCTCCATAGACCATCCACCTTCCTTTTGCGCCTATTCTACCACGGCCCCGTCTCCAACACAATGCCGCGGACAAAAAAGAACTGCCGCATCATCTGCGACAGTTCATGGAGGGGGATACGTCATTTGAAGAGTTTGCGCATGATCCAGATCAGGAGGCAGGAGCCACCGATGCCGATCAGGATGCTGGTGATCCAGTTTGTGGGTTCCACACCGATGAGGCTGCCCAGCCAGCCGCCCAAAGCACCGCCGGCGAGACCAAGGACGATGTTGCGGATCAGGCCGCCCTTGCTGTGCATGATCTTTCCGGCCAGCCAGCCCACGATGGCGCCGATCAACAGAGAAACCAGAGTATGCATAGCTTTTTACCTCCTTGCTTTTGCTGGCTGCATTGTAATCCTCTGGTGATTCCTTGTCAATCGTTCCACAAAAATGTCACAACCTGGACCCATTCTGGCAAAAAAGCAGGGTGGTCCCGAACCTATTGACAAGGATGGGATGCCGGATTACACTAAAAATCATCTTGGAAAGGGCGGGGAAAAACCATGCTTTGGAACGCGAAAAACGGACGGGTGAACCTGAACGGCGGGGCCATGCCCTACGTATCCTTCGGCAGCGGGCCCAAGAAGCTTATCATCCTGCCGGGCCTCTCCGATGGCCTGGCCACGGTGGAGGGCAAGGCCCTGCTGCTGGCGAGCCCCTACAAGCCCTATTTGAACGATTTTACCGTCTATATGTTCAGCCGCATGGACCCGCTGCCGAACGGTCATTCCATCCGGGACATGGCACGGGACCAGGCGGCAGCTCTTCGGGAGCTGGGCGTCGAAAGGACAGCCGTTCTGGGCGTGTCGGAGGGCGGCATGATCGCCCAGCATCTGACCATCGACCACCCGGAGCTGGTGGAGAAGCTTATCCTGGCCGTCACCGCCCCCTGTGTGAACGACGTGATCCTCAGCTGCGTCCCCGGCTGGGTGGACATGGCCCGGCGGGGCGACCATAAGGCGTTGATGATCGACACGGCGGAGCTGAGCTATTCCCCGGCCTATCTCAAAAAGTATCGGAAGATGTACCCCTTCCTTCGCTTCGTGGGCAAGCCCAAGACCTACGATCGCTTCCTCGCCAACGCTCAGGCCATCCTCTCCTCCGACGCCGCCGACCTTCCCAAAATCGCCTGTCCCACCCTGATCCTGGGCGGGGAGGAGGATAGGATCGTGGGCCCCGAGGCTTCCCGCACATTGGCTGACCTCATCCCAGGCAGCACCCTTTACCTCTACCCGGGCCTCGGCCACGCGGCCTACGAGGAGGCTGAGGATTTCTACAGGCGCGTATTCGCTTTTCTACAAAATTGAGTCGATGAGGGTTTCGACCCGTTGCCTTTTTCCTGAGAAAATGGTACAGTTTAGCTAACCTGTGCATCACAGAGGAGGACCTATGGAACAAACCAAACGCGACAGACAGAACCTGATCATGTTCCCCCTGGGCACCGTGGGCCGGGACATGGTCTACACCCTGGTCACCAACTTTCTGCTGACCTTCGTGCTCTTCACCAAGAACCTGACCACGAGCCAGTTCGCCGCCATCACGGCGATCATGTTCGGCGCCCGGATCTTCGATGCTTTGAACGATCCCATCATGGGCAACATCATCGAGCGCACCCGGGGTAAGCACGGCAAGTTCAAGCCATGGATATTGGCGGGCATGATCACCACCTCTCTGGTCATATATTCCACCTTCAATACCAAGCTCCAGGGGTGGCCCTTCGTGTGGTTCTTCGGCCTCATGTACTTCCTCTTCAGCATCACTTACACCATGGGCGACATCTCCTACTGGGGCATGATCCCCTCCTTGAGCTCCGACGGCGACGCCCGCAACACCTTCACCGCCCGCACCACCCTGTTTGCGGGCATCGGCGGCGTCACGGCCAGCATCCTGATCCCCATGCTGACCACCGGCAAGAACGCTTTGGGCGGCAGCGCCACCGTGGCCTACGGATACATCGGCCTGGCCATCGCGATCCTGTGTCCGGCCTTTCTGTGCTTCGTGCTCTTCGGCGTCCATGAGGATCGGTCCTACAACGCGGAGCCCGTGCCTCCCGTCAGCTTCCAGAAGATCTGGGGCACCATCACCGGCAACAAGCAGCTCCTGTGGATCGCCCTCATCTTCCTGATCCATGAGGTGGGCAACACCATCGTGGTCTCCGGCATCGGCTCCACCTATATCTATTTCGAGTTCGGCTACGAGGGCGGGCTCTACAGCCTCTTCACCACCATCGGCATGTCCGTGACGGCCCTCTTGATGATCTTCTATCCGGCCATCTCCCGGAAGGTGCCCCGCAAGAAGTTCATGCTGATGCTGCTTCGGATATCCATCGTGGGCTATATCGTCATGTTCCTGGCCGGCGTCGCCATGCGGGCCGGCACGGTGATGTTGGGCGGTATGGACCTGAAATTCCTCCTGGTCACCATCGGCTACATGGTGGCCAACTTCGGCCAGTACGGCTACTACCTGATTTTGATGATCTCCATCATCAACACGGTGGAATACAACGAATACATTCACGGCACCCGGGACGAGAGCATCATCACCTCCATGCGGCCCTTCTTGACCAAGCTGGCTTCCGCGTTGACCGTGGTGATCACCTCCGTTACCTATATGCTGATGGGCGTGACGAAGTACACCAAGGAGATCTCCGATCTGGAGAACCAGGCGGCCGCCGCTTTGATCACGGAGGAGGACAAGCTCGCCACCATCCAGGAGCTCTTGCAAAATGTGACCCATGGCCAGGCTTTGGGTCTGCTGCTGGTGATGATCGTGCTGCCCCTCGTTCTCATGGCCCTGAGCTATGTGCTCTATATGAAGCACTACACGTTGGATGAACCGGAGTACGACCGCATCTGTGCCGAGCTGAAGGCCCGTCGGGAAGGGAAAGAGGCATGAGCCTGACTCGTCTCTCTTTGCACTTTGCCGCCCCGGCCCCCCAGGTGGAGGCCTTCGACCGGTATCTGTTCCTGGGTCCCCATCCTGACGATATCGAGATCGGTGCGGGAGCTACGGCGGCCAAATTGGCCGCGGCGGGGAAACAGATCTGTTTCCTCATCTGCACCGACGGCCGCTTCGGCCTGGAGCATGCCCCGGAAGGCACCACGCCGGAGGCCCTTGTGGAGCTCCGCAAAGCGGAAGCCATGGCCTCGGCCAAAGCCCTGGGCGTCACCAACGTGCACTTCCTGGATTTCAGCGACGGCGGCTTCTACGATTTCGAAGCCCTGGTGCAGGCGATTGCCCGGGTGGTGGGCGACTTTCAGCCCCAGATGATCCTGGCCCCGGACCCGGACGTGAAGAGCGAATGCCACGTGGACCATCGAAGGACGGGGGAGGCCGCCAAACGATTGGCTTTCTTCGCCCCCTTCTCGGAGATCATGGCGAAGTACGGGGCCTCTGCCGCGCCTATCCAGGCCCTGGCCTTCTATATGACGGCGAAGCCCAACCGGTTCGTCACGACCCGAGGGCTCCTGCCCCGGCAGCGCGAGGCCATCCTCTGCCACAAGACCCAGTTCCCGGCGGATTCGGAGGCTTATAAAAGCGTGGCTCTGTATCTGAAGCTCCGCTCCGCCGACTTCGGCCTTCGCTCCCTGAGGCTCCAGGCCGAGGGCTTCCGCGTTCTGGGCCAGACCCACATGCACTGCCTCCCCGAAGCGGGCTTATAAAGCGGATATACGTAAAAAACAGCGCTGCCGCACCTGCGGCAGCGCTGTTCCCTTTTTGCTTTGTTACGGCCTCTGCCGGCGGGCGTTGCGGCAGGAGCAGGAGCTGCGGCCGTTGTAGATGCCCTGGATGATCTCCAGGCACTCGCCGAACCGCTGGAAGTGGACCACCTCCCGCTCCCGAAGGAAGTAGAGGGGCTCCAAAATCTGCTCGTTGCCCGTCATGTTCATCAGGTGCTCATAGGTAGCTCGAGCCTTCTGCTCAGCGCCCATGTCCTCGGTGATGTCCGCGATGGGGTCGCCGGTGCAGGCAATATAGGCTGTGGTGAAGGGCACACCGTTTGGGTCCACGGGGAACACACCGTGGTCATGCATGGTGTAGTACCCAGCGAGGCCCGCCTGGTCCAGCTCCGCGCAGGTGGCGCCCTGCATGCACTGCCGGATCATGGTGCCGATCATCTCATAGTGAGCCAGTTCCTCCGTGCCGATGTCGGTCAGGGTGGCCTTGACCCGGTCATCGGGCATGGAGTAGCGCTGGGTCAGATATCGCAGAGCTGCTCCCAGCTCGGAGTCCGGACCGCCGTACTGAGCCATCAGGAGTTTTGCCATCCGCAAATCCGGCTTCGTGATGTTGACAGGGTATTCAAGTCTCTTTTCATAGATCCACATAGCTTTCTCCTTTCCGGCTCACACTGTTTCCCAGGGCCAAGGGGACCGGACCCAACTGCCGGCATCCAGATCGCATTGCCCAAAATTCATCAGAGGGCCGTAGACACTGGTATACGTGTCCAGCAGAGCCTGGAGCTTGTCACTGTAGCTGTTATAGTCCGCTCGGGCGGCCATGTCATCGGGATGGGTGTCCAAATACAGGTTCAGTTCCACACAGGTGAACCTGGCTTCTCCGATCTTTTTCAGCAGAGCCAAACGATCCTGATCCATGATTCACACCTCCTCCGACATCACACGTTCGAAGACCAACTCAGGGAACAGGGTGCCCTTCATGAGAGCTTCCCCCGGACAGTAGCCGGCACGATAAGTTTGGCTGGGGAAATACACCGTGGCCAACGGGCACCCGCCGGCAGGGGTATAGCCGCAGGTCCCGTCGCTGGTGACCTCGCCTGCCATGACCACATTGTTCTCCATGGTGGGGTCCATGCCGGGCCCGCGGCTCGTAAAGCAGCAGGCGTCACCGCTTTGATAGTTTTGCTGCATCTGGTTACATACCTCCCTTTCAGAAAGATAGCTTATACTATGCAGCTTGTGACCTGTGACGTGCGGATTCGGAGGGAATGAAAATGGCCGCCGCGTACGCGACAGCCGTGCAAAAAGGGAGGTTGTTTACCAGGCGTTGGTCAGGATGAAGTGGTTCTCCTCGTCTGTGACCTTGGAGTATCCCCATTGATCGTACCAGGGAGAATAAGTGGAAACCTCGATGCTGTGGTCTTCGGGGTTAAAACGCAATAGGCGGATGAAGCCTAGCCCGGCGTCCCAATCATCCTGATAGTTGTACATCATGGTGGTGACAGAACGCTCCGGAGTATCATCATGATCGTCATCGAACCAATCGGTCCTGATAAGATTGCCGCGTTCATGACCACATAGTATCAACCTGAATTTTGGCCATTGGGGCATTACTTCAAAGAATATGGGTCGGGTTTCCATGGTATAAGCGCCTGTCTTTTGAAGGCCTTTATGCACAACAGTGATCACCACATGATCGGGATGTTTTTCGATCACCTCGTTCATCCAGTTAATGCGGACCATATTATAGCCTATACCGAACACAAGAAAATCCGTATCGGCCGCATGAAAGGTCACATAGGAAGCATAGACGTTTTCACCGTTATTCCAACTCAGGGTCTGGCCTTCCTCATGAACCAGAAGCGCATAGGGCTGATGTGAAAAGCTATAAAAATAATCATTCGGTGCGGTGTCATGGTTCCCACAGACAATCATGCCTGGCAGCTTTTCAAATATTGGAACCAAAGCTCTGGCAGCATTCTCATACATTGTGGGACCGAGACCATCCACAACATCCCCTGAATGGATCACAAACTGAATGTTTTCTTTCTCCCGGTTGTTCAGGATCCAATCTGAAATGCTGAGGAACACCTCCGGATAGATACGGCTGTAGATCTGTGTATCCGACATCCAGACGATGGTGAAGGGCGTGCAAGTGGGCTTAGGAGAAAGGGAGGGTATGGGAGTCGGAGAAGGTGACGGGGTAAAGGTTGGAATCGACGTGAACGTTGTAGTAGGCGTCGCAATTACCAGCTGTTTGACAGATAAGGGCGGAAGCGGAGTTACGGCGTCGACAGCTGTGGCTATTTGTGTCGCTGAAGTTGTTGAAGAGATCGTCTCTTTCGTAGAGGAACCCTGGCAACCTATAAGCATCAATCCAAAGAATAGCAATAGGACCATGATCCGTTTCGTATCCATCTAACATTCCTCCCGAATACGATCTATTGGCTGCTTTATTGTAGCTGTTTTCGACATGTCAGTCAAGTTCTGATTCGTTTTATTTCGCATAGATTGAGACAGGAAGGAGGCGCGCATGGAGATAAAAACGACATTCTCCGATCTTAAGTGCAAGGAGGTCATCAACGTATGCGACGGGGGACGGATGGGTTGCGTCATCGATCTTGAACTGGACTTGTGCACGGGAGCCATCCTGGCTATTGTCGTGCCCGGGGAGCGAAACGTGTTGGGCCTTATGAAAGCCCGCGACGGCATCGTCATCCCCTTTTGCCGCATCCAGAAGATCGGGGAGGACGTGATCCTGGTGGACATGAGGGAGTATCCGGCGTGAATTGTTAATAGCATGTTTACAGAATCCCCTGTGATGGGTGGGGGAAAAATATGGTATACTTTACTGGTACAAATCGTGCCATCGGAGGACAAGCCAATGAAATGTCGTTACTGCGGCAGCATGGAGAGCAAGGTCGTCGACAGTCGTCCCAACGAGGACAGCACGGCTATCCGTCGTCGGCGGGAGTGCATTCAATGCGGCCGCCGGTTCACCACCTTTGAAAGGATAGAGGAGAACCCCATCATGGTGGTCAAACGGGACGGGCGTCGAGAGCCCTTTGAGCGGGAGAAGATCGCCACGGGCATCCGCAAGGCCTGCGAGAAGCGGCCCATCTCTACAGACATACAAAACCAGATGGTGGAACGCATCGTGCGCGAAGTAAACAACTCTCTGGATTCCGAGATCTCCACAGCATCCCTGGGCGAGATGGTCATGAAGCAGCTTAAAAGTGTGGATGAGGTGGCTTACGTGCGCTTTGCCTCCGTGTACAAGGAGTTCAAGGACACGCAGACATTTATGGAGGAGCTGCAGCGGCTCCTGGACGAGAACGCCGGCGCGTGATGGACAGAACGGCTTTTATCAAAGCATACAGTCGGATCAGACCGAACTTCGCCTATCGAGAGCAGGAGGGCGTGGGTATCTATACCATACCTGCTTTTTCTGTACGCTCAGAGATCGATCACGGCTTTTCCGCCCGGATAGGCGGCGTGAGCAAAGCACCCTTCGAAGGGCTGAACTTGAGTTTCACCAACGATGACCGTGCCGACGTCATGGAGAACTATCGCCGCTTCAGCCGCGGCGCTGGGTTCCCTGAGGATTCCATGGTCATGGACAGCTATGAGCATGGGATCACAGTCCTTCAGGTGGACGAAAAGGATAGAGGCCGGGGCTACACGCGAGAAAGCCTGCCCCCCTGCGACGGTCTTATCACCGATGATCCCGCTGTCACGCTGATCACCGGTCACGCCGACTGCATGGCTTTCTATTTCTTTGACCCCATGAAAAAAGCTATCGGCCTGTGTCACGCTGGCTGGCGCGGAGCCCTCGGACGCATCGGCGGGAATGTGATTGCCAGGATGAAGCAGGCGTATGGCTCTGATCCCGCGGACATGCTTTGCGGTGTGGGGCCGTCCATCTGTCCCAAATGCTTTGAGGTGGGCGAGGATGTATGTGAAGACTTTGAAGCTGCGTTTCCGGTTTGTCCTCTTCGGGGCGTCAATGAACGGGGCAATCCCACGGTGGATCTGTGGCAGGTAGCCGCATGTCAGTTCATGGAACAGGGCGTGCTTCCGGAGAACATCTTTCTGATGGGCGTCTGCACACGGGAGACGATGAATCTTTATTCCTACCGCCGGGAGGGCCGCACGGGAGGCATGGCAGCATATTTACGACTGAAATAAAGGATAATTCGTGAAAAAACGTTGAAGGGATCGCCTTTGAATTGACAAGGGCGTTCTTTTATACTATAATTCCCAAGATTGTTTATAAAAAGCAGGAGTATTTATTATGAAACGTCAAACCAAGAAGATTATTCTCATCTCTGCAGCGGCACTGGCTGTCATCGTTCTCGTTGCCGGCCTTGTCATGCTTCTTCAGAAGGATGCCTTCGGAGACAACTACTTTGCCCGCAACAAAGCTGTTGCTACGGTGAACGGGGCAAAGATCACCAAGAACGAGTATACCGCATCCCTGAGCAACTATTACAACAACATCGACTATTATAATATGTACGCCTCGTATGGATATGGTACCTATTATGACAAGTCCTCCGAAGCGGACATGATGAAACTGAAGAATGAAATCCTCAACAATCTCATTGATAACGAGGTGTATATTCAGATGGCCAAGGACCTGGGCATCACGCTGACGGATGAGGAAAAAACTGAGGTCGCTCAATCTGCCAAGGATGATCTGGCCAATTTGAAGGAACAGATTCTGGAGAGCGCCAAATCCTCAGCACCCCAGACGGCGGAATCCTACGCCGTGACCATGCTGGCTAACTATTTTTCCAATTTGGGTATCAATCAGAGCACCTATCTAAAGCGCAGTCAACATGCTGCTCTTGCTGAGAAATATGCTTCCAAGATCCAGGAATACTATGCTGCCGAGCGGAACGTGTCCGAAGAAGAGCTGAAGGACGTCTACGCTGAGTACGTCAAAGAATATTATCAGGATGGCTACACGGATGGCGCCTATTCTCAGAACGAGTCCTATGTGGCTGCCGGCTACACAAATGTTCCTTACCTCTATATTCCCGAAGATTTCATCTTTGTCCGGGTGATCCAGATGTCTGACGAGGAGAAGGCCAAGGAAACGCTGGAAAAGATCCAGGCCGGCGAGGACTTTGAAACCTTCTTTGCCAGCGATGACAATGAAAACACTGACGGCAAAGCGTTGGCGGACAAGCCCCAGGCCATAGGCGCCAAGGACAGCGCTTTCGATGATGAGATCTACAAGCAGGTGGGTGTCACGGCCATTGGCGATGTGACCATGATACCTGTGGAAGGGACCGATGCCGAGGGGAAAGCCGTCACCACGTATCATATCGTCAAGCGGGTGCAGGGCAATACCGGCGTTGTTCCCTACGAAGAGGTCAAGGACGTCATCGACAGTTCTCTCAGGAGCCATTTGGAGAACGAGTACTACAGCGCGCAGATGGACGCCTGGCGGGAGAAAGCCAGCATCGAAATAGATGAAGACGTCTTTCAAAGCTTCGACCCGGCTGCGTAAGGAGAAAATATGCATAGCCGATTCGTTCGTTGGATGTGTATCTTCATGGCATTGCTGATGGTTATCGGTCTCGTCTTCACCATCGTTGCCAGCATCGCTTCTCTGTGACCTTTACGGAGCCGAATATTCGGCTCCTTTTTCTTTTTTTGAAACGTTTTGACACGTTGGTTCGTTATATAGGTGTAATGCGAAGGGAAAGGACGAAAACGACATGATCCAGGATCTGTATGAATGCCATTTCGAGGAGCTGCGGCGCTATTGTCTGCAGCTCTGCGGCAGCGGCGACATGGCGTTCGACCTGGTCCAGGAGACCTTCGTAAAGGCGCTTGAACGGGAGGAGGCCATGGACGGCTACTCACCGGAGCAGCAGCGATCCTGGCTTTACAAGGCAGCCCGGAACCTGTTTCTGGACGGCATGCGCAGGACCACCTTGCTGCAGCGGAAGCAGTACCTGCTTCTTGGCGAAGAGGAGATGGAGGAGGACGGCTTTGCCCGGGCGGAAACGGAGCTGCTGCTGTTACGACTTCCGCCGGAGGATCGGACCCTCTTTCGCCTTCGGTATATGGAGGGGTACAGTGCCGTGGAGATCGGGGAGATTTTCCATATGCCGCCCGCCACCGTCCGCACCAGGCTCCTGCGCGCCAGACAACTGCTGAAAAAGGAGATGAGCTTATGAAGCAAAATAGATCCGACCGCACGCGGCGCAAGCCCTATCGCCCGTCCGTCCAGGATCGGCAGGAGAATCGCCCCACCTTCGACCGGTTCCCGGAATACACACTGTTTCCCATGGATTTTTTCAAACTGAAGTAATACAGCCGAGGAGGAGAGACTTATGAAGAAGATGATCGTGAACTGCGCCCTATGCGACGCCCGTACCCTGCAGGAGGATGCCCTTAAAGAGTACGAACAGGTGGTGATCAACGCTGCCACCATCCTGGTGACGCCACGGACCAAGGCTTTGCTGAATCAGAGCAAAATAGTGATGAACGCAGCGGATGTGATGGAGGTGCCTGAGGGCGAGAATGTCCGTGTCAACACCCAGAACGGCACCTATGAGATCACCTCTGACAGCGTGCCCCAGGCAGGGGAGATGGCCTTTCTCAACGTGAACGGCACCCTGACCATCGGTGATGATGCCCTGGCGGCGGCTCAGGCCTATCATAGGATCAAGGTGAACGGTTCCGTGTCGATGCCCAAAAGCATGGCGGGGAAGCTGAACAATCTGACGGTCAACGGCTCCATCGACACCTATCCCGACGGGGCAGTCCGCTTGCGGCGCAACGCCGTCATCGACAAAACCTTTGCCATGCGGATCCGGGAGAACGCCCTCTATTGGGCGTCCCGACGGCTGGTGTTCACGGACGCTGAGTTGAACGTGGCTAAGCTTGCGGAGCAGGGCATCCGGTTCGCCAGCAAACAGGCCCTGATCGCGGAGTCCCTGGCGGAATCGGTGGCGCCCCTGCTCACGGAGGACACGGACATCCTCATCGTCCCCGACGGCACCAGGTTCGCCAACGGCTATGCTGTGATGGACAAGCGCTTTTTGAAAAAGCACGGCACCAAGCTCTATATCAACGGGGATCTGATCGTGAAGCCGGAGGCTGCCGACGTGATCCCTCAGGTCGAGTATCTGTACGTAAACGGCCAGGTGAAAATCCCCCAGGATCTGGTAGACGCCTTCGAGGAGATCGATGCGGAGTATAAGGAGCTGGCCATCCAGAAGCCCTACGGCAAGGTTATCGAGGACATGGTCCGGGCTGCCGTGGACACAAAGCTTCTGGAGAAGTACCCGGATGGAGTCCAGGTGACAGATTGCGCCTTTTTGAAAATCCATAAGGATGTGTCCCCTGAAATGATCTTGGAGCGGCTGTCCGTCGCCGACTGCGGCATGGTACGCTGCAGCCCTGAACAGGAGGCAGCCGTCAGCGCAGTCTCCCGCGACGTAGGCCAGCTGTTAACAGGGGATGAAGAAAGCCTGGCGGACGGCATCCTGGATATGGTCAAGGGCGGTCTTAAGGGCGATGTGAAGGTGATCAACGCCGCGGACTATGTGATGTAAAAAGGATAATAAAGGTAACAAGAAAGCCTGCCGAAAGACAGGCTTTTCGTTTACTCATTTTTCAGTTCCAGGGCTCGGGCATAGACCTGCTTCTTAGGGAGCTTCAAGGCTTCGCTGGCCTCTCGGGCGGCGTCCTTGAGGGTCATGTGGTCCATGAGCCGGAGGAGCAGCCCGTCCAGGTCCTCTTTTGATGGAGCTTCCTCCTGCTTAGGCGGCACGGAAAACAGCAGCACGCATTCGCCCCTGACTTCATCGGGCAAGGCCCATAAAACCTCTGAAATCAGCCCTCTTTGGCAGCTTTCGTGGACCTTGGTCAGCTCCCGCACCAGGGCGCAGGGACAGTCCCCAGCCACATCCAGCACGTCACGAAGGGTGTCCTTCACCCGGTGGGGGCTCTCGTAGAGGATGACCGTGGCTCCATAGGAGGCCAGATCGTGCAATGCCTTTTTTCGCTCCATACCCTCTCGGGGCAGGAATCCGAAGAAGGCGAATCGATCGAGGGGCAGCCCCGAGAGCACCGCCGCTGTCAACACCGCCGAGGAGCCGGGGAGGACAGTGTAGGGAAGCCCCGCTTCGATGCAAGATCGGACCAGTACGGCCCCAGGGTCGGAGATGCCCGGCATGCCTGCGTCGGACACGTAGGCAACATCCATCCCCGCCCTAAGCTTCTCCATAAGCTGGGGAGCCTTTTCCTTTTGGGTGTATTCATGACAGCTCACCAGGGGCTTTTTGATATTTAGGTGGTTGAGAAGCTTAACGGTCTGCCGGGTGTCCTCGCACCAGATCTCATTGCAACTTTGTAGCGTTTCCACCGCTCGATAGGTGATGTCCCCCAGATTTCCAATGGGAGTGGCGATCAGATACAGCATCAGCGTTTCGTCTCCTGTATGCCCCGGAGGCTTTCCCCGCCAAAGCGGATCGCCTTCGTGATGGAACCGTCCGTGATTCGGGATGCGATCCGCTCTCCGTATCGTTCGGTCAGCTCATCAGCGTTCAGATTAGAGATATATACGGTGGCCAGGCGGCTTGTGTTTCGCTGATCCACAACAGAAAACAGGGATTCCAGGGTTACATTGGGGATCATGGGCTCTGTACCCAGATCGTCCAATACCAGCAGAGGCACCTGGGTGAAGCGGGGCAGGGGAGAGGTGTTTTCGGAGAATCCGTTCATCACTTCCTCCGTCATTCGATAAGCGGTGAGTCGCAGGGCATCGATGCCGCGCTCAATGGCCCGGGCAGCGATGGCGTTGCCCATAAAGCTCTTGCCTCGACCTGCATTCCCGAACAGCAACAGCTGTGGAAATTTAGGCGCGGGGAGAGCGTCTGCATACCGCTGACAGAGGATGCAGATGGTTTTTCCTTCCTTCAAGGACGCTTCATTGGAATAGATGTTATCCCGAAAGTTTTCAAAGGTCTCTCGCTCATTGATGCGACCCGCTTCCACCCGATCTCGCTGTTCCAGCTTCAGACGGCAGGCACATTTCTTCTTGAGGGGAGATCCGATATAACCGGTGTCCTGACAGAGAGGACAGCGATATGCGGCCTGCAGATAGTCTTTGGGCAACCCGTATCGCTTCAGCAGCGCCTCTTCCTCCATCCGAACGGTGGAGAGGGCCAGCCTAGCGCCTTGAGAAGGCATGAGCAGGATACGACTGCGTTTGGTTTGCAGGGCGGCAAAGGCCGGATCTAAAGCTTCGCACTCTTTTCGATGGGATTCCAGTTGCAGCAGGGACTGGGAACGCAACTCGGCGTAATAGGCATCATAATTCGTTTTCATAGCTCATCATCCAGCGTCAGGGCGATATCATCCAGGTTCACATGGGAAATACCTGGTTCGGCATAGTTTTGGAAGGTATCCCGCTTCCCTCGGCGACTTTTGCGGGTATTTGTGGCACCGGTTCGTTCTGACAGCGCCTTCTGCGCCTCCTCTACAGTGTGAATCTTTCGTTCCGTCCAATCCTTCAGTATAGCCTTCAGCTTCCCGAAGGGGCGCTCCGCATCGGCGCATTCTTCGGCAGCCAGCAGCACCACTTCCCGGGGGAGGCCCTCCGGCCCGTCCAAAAACACAGAAAGCTGCCGCATATCGTCCCGTGAGGGGGTGGACACCTTGCCCATGCGGGCGAAAACCATGCGGGCGAACTCCTTCTCGTCGCTGATGCTCTCGCTGTCCGCCTGGATGTCCGCCACGTTCACTTTATTCTGCTCGTAGAGCTCCCGAAGCCGATCCCCCAGAGCCTCGAAGGAGAGGCTGGACGTGTTGGTGAGCCGGGGGCATACGGCCAGGATGGCTTCGTCGTCAAAGCCCCAGTCCCGGACCCAGCGATCATACATGGTCATCTCGTCCAGGGTAGGCAGACGCCGCTTGTTCCAGCGGCGCAGCACTGCGGTGGCCCCGTGCTTACGAACCATGGCATTGGCGATATAGCTCCTGGCCTGCTCATAGGTGACGATGCCTGCGTCCGCCCAGCTCTTGGCCACAGTGGAGATGTACTGGATGGACACCCGGCGACCCTTCTCCTCCATGCAGTGGCTCACCAGCTCCAGCACCGTCTTCTCCTCCAGGTGGAAGACCTCCAAGCAGTCGTAGATATGGTCCAGCTCCCGCATGTTGAAACGGCGGGGGGCAATGAGCTCGTTGAGGGCGCGGATGAAGGATTGGTATTTGAGGGGCACGGCGGTGGTCACGGCCGGCTGCTCCATGGTGAGATACTCCACCTCCAACGGTTCGTCCTTCAGAATGCGGACCAGGCCCTTGCTCTGCCAATAGACGAAGGCGGCGAGCACTGCCCCTTCCGGCAGATTCAGAGCTTCTGCAATGGCCATATCCCCCATGGAAGGGTAGCGGCACTGCATGAGCCCATAAAGGTATACCTTCACGGCCTCGCCGTCGGCGTCGGGCATGAATTCGCTGAAGAACAGGTTGTCCACCGGGGTTTGTTCCCTTCTTTGGGCCTCGGGAGAAAAATGTATGTTCATATAAGGAAGTATAGCATAGAGAAAAACAAGATGCAAGGAGCCTGACGAGACAGAAAAGGGAAGAAAGTTTACCGCTTGTTCGTCAATTTCCTCTTTATTCCGCGGGAATATACGCATATAATGATACCATGAGTACGAAGAAGAAGCGTTCGCGCAAAAAACAGAAGGTCTATACCATCCATTGGCCCATTTTGCTGGGGATCACCCTTTTGCTGGTGGCTATGGTGCTGCTCGTTGTGGGGGTCATTCGCGCTTGCGCCTTACCCGAAGGGGATGCCCTGACCGCGGAGGATACGCCGGAACCCATCATCCCCGCGCCCACTTGGTCGCCGCTTCCGGTGGATGTAAACTTCACTAAGGTCCACAACACCTATGTGAAAGTCTTTTTCCCCGATCAGGGAGAGATCCGGGACATGCTTTTGGAGGAATACATCCTGGGCGTAGTGGCCGGAGAGATGCCTGTTTCCTATAATCTGGAAGCATTGAAGGCTCAGGCGGTGGCCGCCAGGACCTATACCCTCTATTCCATCCGCCACGGCGGCTGCAACTCCAATCCCAACGCGGATGTATGCACAAACAGTAGCTGCTGCCAGACCTATCGCTCCGATGCGAAACTGCGCCGATCCTGGGGAGATACTTACACCTATAAATACTCCGTCATCGCCAAAGCGGTCATGGATACGGCAGGGGAAGTTATGCTGTACAACGGCAAGGTCATCAACGCTATGTATCATGCCGCGTCCGGTGGTTGGACGGAAAACAGTGAAAACGTATACGGCAACAAATTTGCATATCTGCGTTCTGTGGAGAGCCCCCACGAGATCGGCAGTCGGCAGACAGGCCAGCAAACCTACGGCCGAAAGGAATTTGCCGACAGGGTCAACGGCGCTCGCCCCACAGCCAACATGGATCCGGACAAACTGGAGGAACAGCTGAAGGTCGTCTCCCTTTTCCCCAGCGGCAGGGTGGAAAAGCTGCAGCTCAACGAGGATGTGGTCACCGGCAGGATAGCAAAAAAGCTCTTCGGACTGGACAGCGCCATGTTCACTGTGGAGATCACAGATAGCCAGGTCATCTTTCACACCAAAGGCTTTGGCCATGGAGTGGGCATGAGCCAGGCTGGTGCCAATGGCATGGCTGCCGACGGAGCAGACTACAAAACCATTCTCACCCATTACTACACCGGCATCACCATCGGCATCATCGGTCACTTTTGACGCTCATGCGCTGGGAAAGTCTGCAATTTGAACGATACGGAATCTATCAGGACGAAGCCTTGGGCCGCTTCACGGAGGATCCGGTGCGCCTGGTTCATTTTCTGCAAGCGAAAAAGAGCGAGCGCGCCATAGATCTCGGCACGGGCAACGGGATCATCCCGCTCTATGCCAATGCGTTATATGGCTGTACCTTCGCGGGCATCGATACGGATGGAGCACAGCTTGAACTGGCACGGTTGTCCTCGGAGCGAAACGGACAGGCTATCTCCTTTTATGAAATGGACGTCAGCGAGGCCCCTAAAGCCCTGGGATATGGCGCGTTTGATCTAGTCACCATGAACCCGCCTTATTTTTCCCAATCTTCCGCTGGGGACGCCTTGCAGCGGGCCAGACAACGGCATGGTGATCGGTTGGACGACTTCCTGGCGGCAGCCTTCGCATTGCTCGACAACGGCGGCCGCCTTTGTCTGTGCTATCGAGCGGGCAGCCTTGTGGACCTTATGGAGCGGCTTCGCCGTCAACGGCTGGAGCCTAAACGGATGGAAATGACTGCCCGCAGCGGACGGGTGAAGCTGGTTTTGCTGGAAGCCAAAAAATTAGCAAAACCTGGCATGGATGTTTTTGTTTCAACGGGGCAAGACTAAGGGCATCACTTGAAAAAGGAGGTATGCCCCTTGAAACGATATAAGATCCGGATCTTTCTCGGTACGGTGCTGACCATGGCCGTGCTGCTTGGCGGCTGCACCTGCCGCGCCAGCGTGAAACCAACGGCTTCGGCTCAGCCAACGAGGATGTCCACCATGGCTCCCGTGGCCACGGCAGCTATCACGGTCATTCCTGCGGCCAGCGAAACGCCCATGGCTTCAGAGCCTGTCGGCCCTTCGATGAGCCCTATGACCAGCGAAGGAACGGGCGGCGGCAACCCGTGACCCAACCGAAAATGGATTCAAGTGAAAACAGGACGCAAAACCGTCCTGTTTTTGACTTTTTGCGCATGCCGGTCTTTTTTGTGGACAAAAAAATACTTGACATATAATCTGGCCTGTACTATAATATCAAAATTTTGTACGAATTTTTCCTTTGACAATGTCCTTAGAAATATGCTATACTATTTATAGTTATTGGGGAAGGAGGCAAGCTGCACGTGTTTCAGGTGGGTGATATGGTTTGCTATCCCATGCATGGGGTAGGCAAAGTCGAGGCCATTCAGGAGCAGAACATCCTGGGCGAGACCAATCAGTATTATCTTTTGCGCTTTCTGATGGGCCGCATGACAGCGCTTGTACCGGTAAAAAACGCCCAAAGCGTGGGCTTGCGTCCCCTCATAGATGAAGGCACCTGCGGCAAGGTGGTGGCGTTTCTTCAGTCTGACAGTTGCTCCCAGGAAAGCGACAATTGGAATCAACGCTACCGGGAAAACCTTGACAAACTCAAACAGGGAGATGCTCTGGTGGTGGCAGATGTGGTCAAATGTCTTATGCGGCGGGATCGGGAGAGAGGATTGTCCGCCGGAGAGCGGAAGATGTATTTGACCGCACGACAGGTGCTGGTGGCCGAGCTTTCTGCGTCCAGTGGCCGGGGGGAGGAGGATTTCCTGCCTCTGGTGGGCGGTGCATAAGGCTGCAGATCCATGGGAACGTTCATTGGGTAGGCCGCGGCTGAAACGCCGCTTTTCTTTTGAAGAGCGTTTGTTTCTATGCATATTTTCTTTAGAAATTTTGCTTGACAGGGCATACCCTTTCCCGTATAATAGTCAAGGTTCATTTTGGAGGATAGCGCGTCGAGCGTTTTTTCCGTGAAGATATTCTAAACAGAGTGAGGTGTATGGCATGAAACGCACTTACCAGCCGAAGAAACGGCAGCGGAGCATGGTCCATGGTTTTCGTAAACGCATGGCCACTGCGGATGGCCGCAACGTGTTGAAACGCAGGCGCGCCAAAGGCCGCAAGAAGCTGAGCGCCTGAGCATTCAGTTGCGCCATCAGAAAGCGGAGCGTGGGAGTTTAGCTTTCGCGATGCGGCATATGGCCGCAAAACTTTGTAGCGCTGCGGCAGGCTCTCGCTTGCCGTGCGTTGCTATTTATGGGAAAGTGTTCATCGGCTTTTGAATCGGACGTACTCCCTGAAAAGACATAAGGAGTTTCGATTTACGTATCGGACCGGCCGACAGGTCGGCGGCGGAAGCTTCGTGTTGGTGACGGCCCGGAACCGGAAGGACAAGGTCCAGGTCGGTTTTTCGGTATCCAAAAAGATAGGAAACAGCGTGATGCGCAACCGGGCCAAGCGCCGATTGAAGGCTTGCTTTTCACCGCTTCTATCGCAGGTGAAACCGGGATACAATTTGATCTTCATCGCTCGGTCAGGCGCCCTTACAACTCCCTTTTTAACGATGCAGCGGAGCATGGTGGCGGCGCTTCAGCGTTCGGGAGTGTATGTGGAACCGACGTCCCCGGAGGTGCCGTGCCTATGAAGAAGATTTTACTGGCCATGATCCGGTTCTATCAAAGGCATATTTCCCCTGCTTTTCCCGCCCATTGCCGCTTTACTCCCACCTGCTCCCAGTATGCCTGGGAAGCGATCACAAAATATGGTGCCCTCAAGGGCGTGGGCCTGGCCATTTGGCGGATCCTCCGCTGCAACCCCTTCTGTAAGGGGGGCTACGACCCCGTTCCCTGATCCAGGACACAGGTAATAAAGGAGAACTACATTGACTAACTCGTTCTTTCTCACAAGATGGCTCCTCATAGGGATGCGCGGCTTATATGAAGCCATCATGTCCGCCACAGGGATGCAGGCCTCCTATGCCATCATCCTAACCATTTTCATCTTCACCCTTGGCGTTCGCTGCCTGTCCATCTTCGGCGATATAAAGTCCCGCAAGTCCTCCATGCAGATGCAGGAGTTACAGCCGGATCTGGATAAGCTGATGAAGAAATACCAAAATGATCCCAAGCGCATGAATCAGGAGCGCAACAAGCTCATGAAGGAGAAGGGCGTGAGCACCATGTCCGGGTGCCTGCCATTGCTCATCATGATGCCCTTGCTGTTCATGTTCATCAACGCCTTCCGCGCTTGGTCCAACGAGCAGATGCTTTCTCTCCTGCTCACCATGGACAAGGATCCTCAAACCGGCATAGCCCTCTTCAGCCAGTACAAGTTCTTCTGGATCTTCAACATTTGGCGGCCCGACAACCTGACCAGCCCTGTGGTCCTCACCGGCGAACAGTTCTGGCGCACTTTTGCTGCCACCAAGGCTACCTATATCGACAAGTTCATTTTCTATACCGAGCATCAGGAAGCCCTGGACGAGCTGCTGTTGCGCATGGGGTTCTTTGTGAAGGATGCAGCCGGCGCTCTCTCCATCGCCGAGGATAACACTGTTTTTCTGGCGGCCTATGAAACCATGATGGGCCCTTGCATCGATACCTACAAAGAATATGTCAACGGTTGGGCTATCCTGCCTCTTTTGGCCGGCGGCACATCGTTCCTGCTTTCCTGGGTGTCCATGCAGCAGCAGAATAAGAACAAGAAGGAACAGGATACCAACAACCCCAACGCCCAGGCGGCAAACATGGGCAAGAGCATGATGTACATTATGCCCGCTATGTCCGTGTTCTTTTGCTGGCAATACGACGCGACCTTCTCCATCTACTGGATTTTCAGCAACGTATTTGCCACCGTCATCAACGTCATTTTGAACAAAAAGCTTCCCGCTATGATCGAAAGGGACAAACAGAAACGGGAAGCTAAGCTGATAAAGGAGAAAAACTGACCCATGAGAAGTATGGAGTTTTCCGGCAGGACGGTGGACGAGGCCATCTTCCACGGTCTGAACGAGATGGGCGTCACCATCGACCAGGTGGACATCATCACCGTGCAGAGTGAAACGAAGGGTATTTTCGGCTTTGGCGCCCGTAACGCCATTGTACGGCTGGTAGAGCGGGAGACCCCTGTGGTCCCCGATTTTTCCGCCATCAACGAGGAGCGTCGGGAGCAGCGGGAGGAGCGTCGGGAGCGCCGCAGCGACAGGAAGGATGAGCGCCGTGAAGGCCGCAGCCGCGGCGACAAGCGTTCGGACCGCCGTCGGGAGCAGCCCCGGGAGGAAAAAGTGCCTGTGGCCGCCCCCGTGGAGGAGCTGCCCTACTCCAAGGAGCTGGCTCAGGAGCTGGATTCCGCCAAGTTCCTGCAGGAGCTGCTGGGGAAGATGGGCGTCAACGGCTCCGTGTCCGCTTTTGAAAACGACGAGGGCATCAAGCTCAAGATCGATTCCGACACGGACGGTCTTCTGATCGGTCGCCGGGGCGAGACATTGGACGCCTTGCAGTACATCGTCTCCCTCTATGAGAACAAGGACCGCAAGGAGAACGGCTATCGCCGCATCTCCATCGACACCGAGGGATATCGGGCCCGCCGGGAGGATACGCTCAAGCGCCTTGCCCGCCGCAACGCCCTGAAGGTGGCTAAGTCCGGCCGCTCCTTTGCCATGGAGCCCATGAATCCCTATGAGCGCCGGGTCATTCACTCCGCGCTCCAGAGCTTCCGGGGCGTTACCACCCATTCCGAGGGCGAGGAGCCTAATCGGAGGGTCATCATCACCCCCGAGGACTGACGACACAGGGGCCCGCACGGGCCCTTTTCTTGTATACGCCTTTCCCAAGAGGGGAAGGTGTCGCGCAGCGACGGATGAGGTGTTTTTCGTTGCGCAGAATGAGGAGACATCCAATGAAAGTTGACACCATCTATGCCCCCTCTACCGCCATCGGCGGGGCCATCGCCCTCATTCGGGTATCGGGGCACCTGTGCCCCCAAATCGCCCGGGAGATGCTGGATCGGGACGTGACCAAAACGCCCCGGATGCTCCGCTTCGTCCGCATGCTGGACGGGGCGCAGGTCCTGGACGACGGCATGGCCTGCTTCCTGCCGGGGCAGGGGACCTACACCGGGGAGGATATGCTGGAGCTCAGTTGCCACGGCGGCAGCCGCACGGTAGCCCGCTTATTGGAGCGGCTGAGCCGCACCGGCGCACGGCCGGCGGAACCGGGGGAGTTCACCAAGCGGGCTTTTTTGAACGGGAAGATGGACCTTTCCGAGGCGGAGGCGGTCATGGACGTGGTCTCCGCCCGGGCGGAGGAGAGCCTGAAGGCGGCATTGGAGCAGCTTCATGGGAAGCTGTCGGAGCGTATCGGCGCCATTGAGGAGCTCCTCATCGACAGCCTTTCCGCCATCGACGCGGCGGTGGACTATCCTGACGAGGTGGAGGAGGACGTGTCCTTGGCCCTGCCGGAAAGCTTGACGAAGGCCCAGCAGGAGATCGACGCCCTAATCGCCGAGGGACGGCAGGGCAGGGTCCTGCGGGAAGGGGTCTACGTAGCTTTGGTGGGCCGGCCCAACGTGGGCAAGAGCTCCCTTTTAAACGCCCTCATCGGCACGGATCGGGCCATCGTCACGGACCTGCCCGGTACCACCCGGGACACCCTGGACGAGGAGACAAGCTTCTTCGGCGTGACCGTCCGGCTGGTGGACACGGCGGGCATCCGCGACAGCGGGGACCTGGTGGAACGGATCGGCGTGGACCGGGCCAAGGCAGCCCTGGACCGGGCGGACGTGGTGGTCCTGCTGCTGGACGGCTCCCAATCGTTGACGGAGGAGGACCGACAGCTTGTATCCCTCACCGATGGGAAGAACCGATTGATCCTCCGCAGCAAGGGCGATCTTTTGCAGACCCAGGACGGCTTCGGGGAGCTGACCGTCAGCGCCAAAACGGGCGAGGGACTGGACGAATTGAAACGCCGCATCGTGGCCCTGTCCGGGGCCAAGGAGGGGGCGGCCATCACCAACGAGCGCCATATCAAGGCGT
>JAEEGL010845313.1_pt1 | contig 26493 bp, 56 predicted proteins | sample 9134231 | NCBI WGS metagenome assembly JAEEGL01 (sample SAMN16246548, study PRJNA631951) | gut metagenome | biome: gut microbiome; feature: rumen; material: fiber-attached | host: Bos | place: Iran: Karaj | collected 2018-10 | reverse complement strand
GTAAGGTTTAAGAATTTCAGCATACTCTGCCCAAACATCTGTACCATAATAACCTTCTGTAACATTTGGATTGTAGAATTGATTCTTAATTACAGTTCTTGAAGAGTAAACAAAATCGTATCCTATCTTTGTAAATTGTAAAAACTTAGGAAGCTTTAAGAAAAGCTTAGAGTATAAACCTCCCCATTTTGGTTGTTTTGTTTGTATATTACCAAATATAGCAGAAGTTCCATGTAATTTAACAGAAATAACAACTTCATCATCTGGTTTAATTCTTGTTATTTCTCGTTGTAATTGCTTTGTATCATAATGAAAAGCAAATTGACCAGGAATCATTTTGTCAAACTTAGTAGCTTTGTCTTTTTTACCTGTACCAGAATATCTAACTTCTTTTACTGGTGGAACATAAGCTTTAACAAATAACTCGCCATTAATTGTATCAAAATCCATTCCAATATTTTCCTCAATTTTGAAATCAAAATCAGGACAATATGCCTTCATCTCATCAAGACTAAATAAGAATCCCATAGATAAAACTCCACGAAGTTTTACCATTCTAATTCTACCATACTTGTTTATATAACCTTTATGCTCTGGATTACTATTTAACGTTTTATCTTCATATAAACTGTTTATATAAAGAAAATCTTGATTTAGTTGACACTCATTAGATACATAAAACAATATATCACCTTCTTTAGTCTGATCTTTTCTTACAACAATTTCCCTTCCCTCCACCATTACAACACCAAGAAAATCAGAACCTTCAATAGGTTTTACTTCACCAATTTGAACAATAGTACAGCAATATTCCGTACTCATTGTTTCACTTTTAGATAAGTTTGTCATATTTTAAACTCATTATTGCATTATTAATTTTATTTTTAACATCAAATGCCCAATTAAATGAATCAATTTCACTTAATTTAATCCATTTAACTTCATCGATTTCATTTGGTTCTGCATGTTCATTAGTTATGTTATAGTTTTCAATATACCGAGGTAAAACACATCCATAATCAAAAACTACATTTTGTTTTTTAGTATTTGGAACATCGTTTATTTTTATTAATTGACAAGGCATTTTAAAATTTATTAAATCTTTTAAATCAACCCCTGTCTCTTCATAAACCTCTCTAAATAAACATTCCCTTAATGTTTCATCGTGATCTAAATAACCACCAGGAACTGACCATTTTCCAGTATTTGTTATTGCAGAACCTCTTTTAATAGCTAGGATATATTTTTCTTCTTTTTTATCGTAAGCAAATATAAACCCTATACAGGCAATAGATCTACTATACCAATATGTTTTTCCGTCATGTTCAAATTCAAAATTTTTCATTCTGTAGTCCCCCACCTATTAAGAGTTTCTCCTTTTCTTTTACAGTAGTCATTATATAATTTTTCAAACTCTTTTTCTTTATCTTTATCAGAAAATTCTAGTTTATAAGAGTAAGTTTCACCTAATTTTAATCCACAAACATATTCCGCAAATTCTGGAATTCTATTTTTAATAGAACTCTGTACATCACGAGCAGAAACACACCAAACAGATGAATCTTTAGGTTCAATTCTAACAAATACAGGATAATTTACTTCTTCAAATTTCATTATTTTTATTTTTGTTAGTTTCAATAATATGATCTACCATCCAATCCCAAGTAGTTATAAGATCAAGAGGTTTATCATCAATTTCTAATCCACGTTTTGTATACTCTTCGTCAGTTATACTCCAATCAGGACAAACTCCTTGAAATAGTTTACTAAATATTTTATTTAATTTTCTAATTTTATCTTGATACTTTTCTGCATCACCGTTAAAAATAGGATCTTTATAAACACCATCCATTGCGTATATTACAGGAAATGGATCTTCTTCATATTGAACATAAGCATATATCTCATGTGGATAACCAGAACCAGATTCTACATAAGGTTTAAGATATTCAAGAAATTTTTCTATTTGATCTGAGTAATTTTTCAAATCAGCTCTTGTTGAAATCATATACGATTCACTACATTTGTCGTATATAAATTTACACGTTGGATTAGCAGCACCAAAATAATAAGAACTAGAATGAAACAATCTATTAAAATCATATTCATTCATAAATGATATTATTTCGTTTTCTGGAGTAGTACGTTCAATATAATTGTCGTTATAATCTTTTTCTATCCAATCTTTAGGATTGTCATATTTTGGTTTCTTTTCTTCTCCATTAATTGCATAATCTAAGGCGTCTATACAAACTTTAGGTGTATTTTTAGATAAACTACATCCTAAAATAAATTCAGTATACATTCCCATAACGCATATTTTTAATTGTTTATTAATTAGAACAGATACAAATATAATCAAAGTATGGTGTAATATAAAATTGGTTTAATTAAACCAGTACTACCTATTACCATACTTTTAGTTTAATTCTTATTTCTTTATACTTAATTACAAATTTCTCTTTTTCTTCAAGAGATAAACGTTTCTTAGAATTTCCTATATGCCAATAATTACATACAGGACATTTATAAGCAACCATTTTATATTCACGATTAACAATTGAATTTATTTCATAGCATTTAACAACAGCCTCTGCTTCTGTATTAAATTTTGTTTTAGCATCTCCATTTAATTTAAAATGAGATTTATTTTCTCTACAAAGTTTATTATCTATAATTTTCATAACGGTATTACACTGATGAGAACAATTTAATAATCTCATCCGATTTTTCCTTTGTTAAACCATCATAGTCATTAGTTTGTACAAATATTTGATTTGGCAACATATCATTAACATCATCAACTATTACGTAACTTTCTATTTTATGAGTATCTAACCATTCTTGTATTTCTTCGCCTCTACAACCTCTAACTAAATGAATTGGTATTATATCATATATTTTAGGTAATCCAACTTTCTCAAATATATTATTACATTCATTTAAGCCATTTAATCTCCAAGAGGATGATAATACAATTTTACAACCTGTTTCACTTACAATATAGTTAATTAAATCAACAGATGCAGGATCTATTTCAGATAAAGGGTAGGATAAATTAGTCCTACCCTTCTGATAATATTTTTCACTGTTTAATACTCCATCAATATCAAGGAACAAGACTTTCATAAGGTATAACTTCTATATTGAAAGCATCTAATCCTTCCCATTTTCTGTAAGTATCTGCATAATAAACTTTATCGTAAACTTGAGCTACAGCACGAAGACCATTAATATTAACAGCGTGTGTAATGAACAAAGTTAATTTTACATTAGGATAATTCTCCTTTAGAAGTTTTGCTGCTTCAATAAAGGTTCTACCACCATCACATAAATCATCAACAACAAGAATCTCTTCCATATTATTTAAATCTTGTGGTGTTTCCTTAATTAACATTCCTGTAATACTTCCATTGGTATCTCTGTGCTTATCTAAAACAAAGCATTCAGACTGGTAAACTAAATTAGAATATCTAGTTTTAGCCCCATCATCTGGAAAACAAATTCTAGTATTATTTGTTCTTAAATCTAGAAACTTTGTATTAGTAATTCCATAGCAACCATTAGTTAGACTTAGTGATTTATTAGAATGTGGCTCTATAATACGTACATACTTTGGTTCAATTGAATTAATTATGTTTGTAACAATTTTTAGGGAGAAAGGACGTGTAAATTCTAGTACTCGATCCATTCTCATACTCATAAGATATGTTATAACTAAATCAAACTCAACCTCTTGACGTTTTAATACATCACCTAATTGAGCAAGAAGAAATAAATCAGTAGGATTAGCTATTTTACATATAACTCTATAATACTCCTTTCTATTTAAATCTTCTAATTCGATTTGTGGTTCTCCATCGTTAAATGTCCATATTTTATATTTAACATCAGATTTTTCTAAATCAATTAGATTAATTTTCTTCATAGTTCAAACCCTTTTTAACGTTATTTCTAATTTCATCAAGAGTATACTCTTTTAAAAGTTTACCATTTTCAAATACAGTTTCAAGTAATCCAGTATTTTCAGTGTCTTTATCTACCTGATCCTGAGCAACTATCTTACCATCAACTTCCTTAACACAAATTAAACCTTTAAGAGAGTTCTTCATTCCAGAATCAGTCTTAGGCTTCTTAAATATCTCTTTAGGTTCACCTTTTATTTGACACCAAGTGGCCTTCATAGCAAATCCAAGAGAATCGCGTGATTTGAACTGGTACGTGTATGCATTTAAAAAATAGTTGTAAAGTTGTTTTTAATCTAATCAAAAATATCAGTATCTAATAATTCTGTAGACCATTTTCTATATATACGATGTTCAGAAAAATCAGATAAAATCTATTGTTCTAATAAAAAAGCTTTATATAAAGTTGTTTCATTAATAGCAACAATTTCAAAAGACAAATCCTAACCTACAGATTTACCTTTAGCTTTTAATCCTTTAATTCTAGACTCTGGAGTTACAGTAGTAATACCTATTTTATAATATTTACCACTATTAACTTTAAAGTAGTATAAAAAGGCTTTTTTATTAACTAATTCAGGATTATCTTGAAAAATTTGTTCACAGTAACCACCAGGTAAAAAACCTTGCTTAATAAGTTCTTCAATTTTACAATCAGGACAACCCTGACCGGCTAAATGCTTTTGAACACTTTTTACAAATTCTCCATGAATAGGACAATATATTTTTATTTTTGATTTTTGATTAATATAGTTTGGATTTTCTTCGTAAGTATAAAAATTATTATACAGCCTCTTTAAACGAGATAAAACGTAATTATAAGACTAAGTTTTTGTACTAGTCTTCTACTAATTACCACATTTAGGACAACCACATTTATTATTTTTCAATATATGACTTCTAGCATTGGTAATAAATTCACCATGAATAGGACAAATTACTTTTATAGAAGTTTTTACAACCCCTTGCCAATTAGTAATAATATACTAGTACTTACCATTATATTTCTCATTAGCAATTTCTATAAATCGTTCCTTAGTCATTTGTGGCTTTTTTAATAATTTTAACTTAGTATTAATAGTCCTAGTTTTATTTAAACATATAGGACATCCACATTTACTATGTAAATGTTTATCTGGAGTTTGCCAAAACGGACCATGTTCAGGACAAATAATGCAAACTTTAGTTTTAGCATTTACATACTATACCTAAGAATAATCAAACTTATTATTAAACTTTACTTTTGCTTTTTTTATAAAAGCAATACCATTTTTATTTTGGACTATATCATCACCCACAGCATTATCTGTTTGGGGTATGGCGCTTCCACTCTATATGAGTGTACTCCCTTGCGGGATAGTCTCTGAACCTTCCTCAATTATTTGAGGCTTGGCTGCTGATTGAAATGTAATTTTTGTATTCATATTATCGCGTATTAAAAATTGATATAACACATATATATATAAAATATCATATACTAACAAGTGATACTTAGTAAATATTAATTACTAATTTAAATTAGTATTTAAGGTTATATTTTGTAAATAGTTACATAAAAACTATAAATAAATAAAACAGCAATAAATAGAAAGTATTAATTACAAATTTTCCAGCAATTCACCATATTCTTCGATATTGATTTCTCAATAAAGGGGCCATTTTACTAACCCAATACCTAATACCAAATTCGTTGCAGCAAACCCCATCTCTTCAAGTCTGTGATAAATTTCAGCTTGTCTTTCTAGAGTTATACTATCACCATAAATTAAACCAATGTGTGGATCAAGTTCTTTATACCCGGCTTCATTAACCTTACCACCAAATATATCCCACATCATTTGATAAGTACCATAATATTCTCCTTTGGAACATTCAGCCCATTCAGATGTAGTTTCTAATGACCCAAATTTATTACTAATTCTATAGTAATAATGACCATTTTTCTCCATTGTCTCATAATAAGGATTTGTAGATAAACCACAAATAATATCCTCTGGTGTACCACTATCAGGTCTAATTACTACTCTACCATCCCTACTCATAATAGTATCTTTAAGTCTTGGTAAATAATCCTCAATGACTTTCCAATAATCCCATGTGTCTGAAACAATTGATACAAAACCTGTAGGATAAATTTCTGTTATGATACGCTCAAAAGTCTTGAATTCATCTTCCATACCGCCAGCACACATTACAGAGTGTTCTGTTGCAGGTACAGTTGCACCAATCAACCCTTCTGCATGGTAATACTCCTCAGCAGCCTTTAATACAGGAACTGATTCAGTACCGCAGAATGAAGTTAAGTGACCTAATCCAGATGCAATAGTAGCCTCAATACCAGACATACCTCTCATTGAGAAATCATGACAACTGAAACCTAAGATAACATCAGGATTATTTATATACCCTGTCTTAGTAGCATGACGAACAAGTTCCTTGAGGAATAATCTTGCAGAAGTAGCACTAGTCATTGGAAGCCATAATGTATTTGAAATCAATGTTTCAAAATAATTAGTAAGCCAGAAAAATTTTGGATCTGTATTGATAAATGTTAGAGCAGGTACTCTTATCGGACAAAATGTACCTTCTGGTAAAGCCTTAATCTTTATAGGAAGGTAACCAAGATCCCAAAGCTCTTCAATGTGCTTTGTGCCTATATTCTTAAATGCTTCTTCTCCAAGATACATTTTAATTCTGTCTGCAAACTCCTTTACAACTTCATTTTTAGGTCTTCCAAAGAAATTTTCATTAAACTGCTTAATAAAAAATTCTTTAAGCATATATTGTACACCAAATACTACAGCACCTTCTACTTTAGGTCTATAAGGATTAGGGTGATCAATACAATCACTACCTAAAAAGTGTTTACTAGACCTAGGAGTCCAGTTACTGTAAACATACTCAGTACCTTCAGGGTACTGTCTTCTGTGGTCAAGCTTATAACCATCAGTTAATAAAATTGTTTCGTTCATCTTGTTAATTTTTTATGTTATCTAAATTTAACCTTCGTCTGTATAATATAATAGAGTTAATCCACTTTTCTTTATTTCTACATTTTCTATTTCAAAGTCTCTACTATCAAAAGGAGTTGTTATAATATGCCAACCTTGTACTGTAGGTAATACTGCTTTTATTACTTCTCCTTCTCCGTGTCTTCTCTGTTTTATTTGTTCAATAATAGAATCCTTTTCTTCTTGATCTACATCTACAACCCAGTATTTATATTTAGCTAAAGCTGTAGTTTTCATGACAGCAGAATCAAGAAATCCAGTCAAGTGAATCTTATTATCAGCAGACATCATACCTTCAATGCCATCCATTGTAATTCTTTGAAGTGTAAATAAAACTTTTTTCATAAGTTTAGGCTGAATACAAATATATGCCCTGCAATTAAATGCAGAGCATATAGTTCGTATTTCATCCATTTTTTCTTCAAGATACTCAATAGACTGAAAATAGTATGATTTAATAGTCCTTACTCTATTTGATCCATTAACTTTAGTATTACCATCTTTCTTTCTACTAACTAGATAAACTAATATAATAGATTTATGAGAAGGTTCAAAGTGTAAGATCGGTTTAATTAAATCAAAATTATCTATTACCATACGTCATAATCAGTTATGTCTTGTTCTTTTCCACATATACCACATTTAATAAGTTTACCGTCGCCTACACTAGTTAAAACAAATCTAATAGATATATGTCCTCCTATCGCTCCTTTATTAACGTTTTTGTGCATGTGTTTTGTACAAAATTCGTTATAAAGTTTTTCTTCTTTATCATTTAATTCAAACCTTAACATAATGCACATTTTAATCCAGAAGTATTAGAAATATCTAATCCAAACTTCTCAGCCCACTCATAAATAAAAGGTTTTATTTCTTCAGTCATATTGCAGTTACAACTTCCATGAATTTGTTTGACATTTTTATCAGGAGTTATGTCTATAGTATAGAAAGGAGTGTCAGGTTCTTCTACTTTTCTTAAAAATAAAATATATTCTTTACCTTGACTAACAGAATTTTTATAAGAACCAACACAATGATGAAGTTGCATACCTTCTTTTGTTAACTCTTCAAGTTTTTCACAAGCTTTTATTATGTATTTATTATTTTGGAACTCAAAGTTTTTAGCTAAAGGCAAATAGTTGTTACTATATTGCTCATTTAACTTAACTGACTTTTCAGATTCAATTAGACTTCTATGTTCATAATAAACGTTTTGTACTCGATCATGTAACAATCTTAATTTTCGGTAGTCCTTATTTAACAAGCATTCAGGAATTTTTGGAAATCTCTTTTTTAAATTTGTAGGAATAGAATCTAATAATCTCCTATAATCTCTATATAAACATATTAACGTTGTAGATTGTATTTCTAGTATTTTTGGGGTTAATATATCTTTATCTATATAATAAGTTAAATATAACCATAAATTACTAGCTTGCTCTAAAGATAATCCATATTTCTTTATAACATCAATGTAATCTTTATATCTAAGTTGAACGGAACTGGAACTACGACCACCATATCTTTCAGTTAATTTTATATATTTATAAGGAATTCCAAATATTTCTTTCAATGAATTTCCATTTAAATTCTGAGCTACAAAAAATAAATCTTTATTTGTTACTTGATTAATTTTTTCATTTACATCGATCCATTTTTTATTTAAACCCAAATATAAAGCTATGAAAGTATTATAAAAATCCATATGACAAGGAACTTCTTTATCTCCACAAACTAACATTACAGTAAAAGTAGGTTTATTCCAATAATAGATCGAATGTATGTCTAAAAATCTAATTTCATTAAAACGAACACCATAACATTTATGTGGTACGTAATCATAATTAACTATAAAGTGTGTGTCATCTTTTCTGGATAAAGCCTCTTGTTTGTTAACTACTAAAAACTGGTGTCGACTATAAAATCTTGATGGAACAGCAATAATAATATCATTATCATAATCATAATTTATTACAATTTGCTTATTCCAATCTTTCTCAGCATATCTCTTAGACAGCTGAGAAAGGATTTTTCTGATATTTTCCATTACCACTCAATAACTGAACACCCACAAGGACTAATTTTACATGTAAATCCTAGATTTTTGAGATTATTTTCAATCTCTTTCAGCATTATACCAGCCTCACTGAAAGTTTCAGAACCTATCGTAATATTGTTTAGATTAACTTCTAAACGAGAAAGTCCTTTACTTACAGCTACTTTAATCATGCTGTCAATTTTACTCATGTTCATTTTAACTACCATTTGCTTTCTAACCTCGTTAGATTTTACGCGTGCTTCTTTTGCATCCATAATTAAATAAAAGTTTTAAGTTTTTCAATATGATCTTCAAGTATACATTCTATCCAAATATAATCGTCATTACGACTAGAAAGTATAACTAAATGTTTACATTCTTCATAGGCTTTCCGTATCATCGCAATTGCTTGCTCTGATATACCACTTTTAAATGATATATATTGAGCTATAGTTGTTACATCTAGTTGTAATTTAGGTCTTATAATATAAGCGGTATAATCAATTAAACCCATTGTAATTTCTTCAGAATCTATTTCTTGTTTTTCTAGACTATTAAATCTAGCATGAATTATACCGGCAGCAGACTGCTCGTATTTCTTACACTCATCAGCAGAATTAAATTGAGTACCATCAACAGCTTCATATACTGTTGTTTCAACTTGTTTCTTTACTTGTTTCATTTTGTATATTATTACTTGTTATTATTCCGTTCTCGTAAACAAAACTCGTTGGATTACTACCTAAATTATCAACAAAATAAATTTTCTCATCAACTTCAAATCTTATCATTTGAGTATGTCCAACAACTTGAATAAAATCAGATTTTTGATATAAATTGTGTTCATATAATGATTGTGGTCTAATCCAAACACAACTTTGTGTAGGAGTTGTACCATAACAATCATAATAACTTCCGTGTTCTTCAAAGCTATAATTATATGGATCAATTAAGAAATTTTCATTTATGTATTTTGCTACAGTATCAGGTTCTATTGAGAATTTTTTTATATAAGTATCGGTTTCCTTATCATATAATCCAATAATATTATCTTCGAATAAAACAGGAATTAAATTATTATTAAACCTATTTTTAAAATCAACTTCAATTAATTCCCTATTATATGGATTCTCTACTTTAAAAGATTCAATATAATCCTCTAACATATCTACAGAAATTAAATCCTGTAGTACAAATTTCTTAACCCCATCTTTAAACATTAAACAATACCAAGGTAAAGTAACTCCAGCATGAGTTACTAAAACTTTATTTTCAATACTATAAGCCATTTGAAAATATTGTTTATTGTCTAAAAATAATTGCTTTATTTTATCCTCATTTTCTCTGTCATGTCGAGAATAAGATTCTGTTAAAGCAAAATACTCCAAATCCTTTGTGTTTAGTAGGGGTCGCTACTCCCTACCCATAGGGCTTATACTTCATTTAGTATAAGAACAGACTATATCTTCATCTTCAGCATTACCTGTTAAGAGCCTCGCATTTCCATTCGCTTGAATGTACTTCCATTTCAGGAATAGTCGTTGAACCTTATTATTTCTAATCTTGGCTGCTGATTACCATCTCAGGCGTTCCAGCAATTAACGAGGTTTCATTTAGTGATTTCTCACTAACAGCACAAAAAATTTCTAAAAATTTATTATACTTATTAATTTCATAAAAACTTGCATCTTTGTAGATGTAATCGTAGAATTTTTTAATATTATTTCTACCAGAATATTCCATGCTACATACACTAACAGAGGTATTATTATTGGAATTTTTAGCTTTACTAAAATTTAGTTTTGTTTTCTTTATATTTAATTTATCAACTAAATAATCCTATAAAGAATTAACAAATCCATAATTCCCAGTATATGTAAACTTAACATTATGAATAACTCTTGTTCTATACCCAGATTTGGTAAATTTATCTTTAACTGTTTTTAAATGTCTTTTACCATCCCATATACACCCATCTCCATCAAATAATCCCCGAATAAAATGTGGCATAAGACTTTCATTGATAAATGTAGGAAATTGTAAAATTAAAGATTTATTAGGAGCACACCCTAACTAGATTAAATCTTTTCCAATTTCTTTATTCATAAATGAAATTTTAAAACAGTTATTTCCAACTTTTCTTTTTTCTTCAATAATTGAAATAGTAGAATTAGTTAAATACTCATTTACAAGCTCAACAAGAGCCTTTCTTTTACTAATCTAACAAAAAGAAATTAAATAACTATTACCTCTCTGTTGTATATTACCATCAGAATATAATAATCCTAAAATATAAGCTTGAATTTCAGTAGAAAAATTCTTAAAAAAGTCCTAATTAATTTTATGTTTTTTCATTTTATAAAAATAAGTTTAAAAAATTTATAGTATCTTTATGGTTCCCATATAATAATATAGTTTCAGGGTGTTCTTTTTTATATTCTATAATTTCTAGAAAATTTTTCTTACAATCTTCAAATAAAATAGCATCATAAGGTGAAAAATAATCACCTACGAAAATATTAACAGCATTTGAAATTATAAGTTCTTTCCAACATATCCTTCCATGAATATCACCAATTACATTATATTTCATTCTTTATTACAGATCCACCAGTTTGTTTCGCATATATCTCAGCATCTTCTAATACCTCAAATCCGGTAAGAACATGCCCTTCTTTTATAACTAAATATTTCATCGTTTTTTAGATTTAAAAATTAGTTTATCAATAGGGAAAAATATACATCCCCCAACAAAATTAGCAATTATAGCACTCCATATAGGTCCTAAATCGCTAAATAAGGCAATACAAGGTGCTAATATAATAGTACTGGATTGCCACCTTATAAGATACAGAATAAATTGTTTCATTAATTTGGTAACTTAAAATTTTCAATATCTTGCTTTACAATTTCTATACCTTTTTCAACATACGTTTTGATTTTTTCAAGTCTTTCTAAGGATTTCTGACTACTCTCTAAATCTATATTAGTATCAGAACTTATTAAACTACCAAGTAGTAACCAAATTAAATTATCATTCTCCATCGTCTTCTAAATATCCATTTTCTTCTTCCCAGAAATAATTTTCATCTTTATGTCTAGGGTCAATTTCAATATCTTTACCTTGTGATTTCCAATACTCAATTACAGTTTTTTCATTAGATGTTGGAGAATCAGTAAGAGCAATATCAAATCTAAAACCCTCTTCATCTCTGTTGAATCTATAAAATTCTTTTCTCATCTTAATAAAATCTATAACTTTTTGAGTGTTTTCATCTCCAATGATTTCTTTTAGAGGCGGGACTTTTTCATAACCTCTATACCCAGGATGAGTTCCAAACTCATCTGTCCACTCTGGTATATACTTATCCTTAGAACAACCTTCCTCCATATCTCTGATTATAATATCACAATCTCGCTTAAAATCATCAGATAACTTATATTCAGAAACATATTTATTTAAAATATAATCAAACTCTTCTTTTGAAAGATAATGTCTTTCATATATTTTATCAGGAGTTCTATGTTGTTCATTACATTGTTTATAATAAGCATAAATATCATCATAATTTGCAGAAGGCTGTGCTCGTTCATACATTTCCTTCATACATTTCATTCTAATATCCCAGAGTATGTTTCCTCTTTCTAATATAAACTTCGTATAATCCATATTAAAAATTTTAAAAAGGGGTAGTTTCCTACCCCTTCGGTTTTTATTGTAGTTTGTTACTTCTTTTTAACTCTTCTACAAAACTAATCATACATGGAGTAAAACAAAATGGATATTGTCTATAATCTAAAGTTATACAAGGTTTCCTAAATACAGTTTTAGATGTGTGCATAACTAGTGTATAAGCACCATGATGTTTCACTTGTTTAATATCTTCGTCTACTGAAATAGTAGGATTGAAATGTACTTGACTGATTAACATAGTTTTACTTGTCTAAAAATTCATAAGAAAAAGATATTCCTCCCAGTTGTTTTGTCATCATAGAAAAGTGTGAATCAAGCTTTTGTTTTACACTGTACCTTTTCCAGTCCAAAAGCTTTTCCCATGCTGGACAAGTACCAATCATTTCAAAATAAGCTTCGTTTGAAATGTTAATTACTTGTCTTGCTGGAATACACTTTCTGATTTTGTTTACATGTACATACTCAAGAGACTTCTTTTTAGTCTTCTTGTTAAACATTGGAAACTTCATAGAAAAAGATTCATAACTTGATTTTGGGTTTTTTGAGCACTCCTGCTCGCTCATCATTACACTTCCTTGAAGTGCAATGTTAAGTCTTATTTTTGGTTCATAACTCATGAGTATTATAAAAATACTTATAGTAAATTTTAAAAGCAAGCTTTTTAACTAAATAAAATATTAATTGGAATAATCCAAAAAGTGCAAGTGCAGGCCAAAAAGCTAAACATGCAAAAAATAATGCACCATATCCATCAAAACGTTCAACTTCTTTTTTACCAAACTTTTTTAGATCGTAAATATAACAACCTATAAATGTTATAGCTCCAAGTATAAGATATAAAAAAATAATTAAAACAATCACCATTAGTAAAGTCCTTTCGCTTGTAAAAGTAAATCCTTAAATGTATCAATAAACTCTTTTGCCATTTCTTCTGTTGGAAATGATAGTGGTGGTATCCATCTATTATAGTATGGATGAACTTCTATTCCTTCTACAGTTGATATAATACAATATTTTGCAGTTTTATGTACATTTTCTTTACTCCAGTCAGGTACCCAATCCCCTATCCATGCCTGTCTTAAAGATATAAGTTGCATATAGGCAAGAAATTTATCTGCTAAATCTCTAAATGGAAGGACATTTTTAACATCGCCATAATTATAGCTAGTTGTAGTAAACATGTCTTTCTTCCAATCAAATCTACACACGCTTGAATAATTATTTATATAAAAACCTTTATCTTCTTTGGCGGCTTGTTGCTCACAATAGGCTCTCCAACTTTTAGGCTTTGTATCTTTCTTTTTTAACCTTATTTTCGTAAATGTTGAATTTTTTTCATCAACTTCCATTCCTTCTGGAATTGGAACTATAATTTCTGTAAAGTCTTCCATATTACTTAGATTTAAGATCATCTAATGTTTCATTAAGTTCTTTATCTAGTGCTTTAGAATATTTAACGAAATTTGAATTTATTTCACAATTACAATTACGAATATACTTAAGCACTTTAGATGTTAAAACTGTAATGTTTTTAAACATTTTAATTGTAGCTTTTCTTAAAGCAACTCTTCTACCTAAAACTTCATCAAAAGTATCTAGAGGACTACATTTAGCTTTACCTATTACTTTCAAACTTTTTGTTGGATATATTTCATTTAAACTAAGATAGGCAAATCGCTCTAAATCGTTTACAAATTTGAGGTTATAATTTAAAATACAAGTAACATTATTACCTTTACGAACAAATTCTGTTCTTACATTTTTAACTTTCATAGTTTATTTTATTTAGTTATTTCATATTTAATTTTATTTATAATTTCTTTAAAAGATATTGGAGCATAATTATTATTATCTACTCCTACGTCGTATTGTTTAGGTAAAAGATATTGAAGTCTATTTTTATCACTTCCAAGTATTTCTTTTACTTCTTCATTAGATATATTAGAAAGGTTTTCTTTAGGTCTAGAATGGACGTGTCCAAAGAATTGATAAACTTCTGGATTCTTATGGTACGCTCCAGCATAACATAAAAATGGAAAATGATTTAAGTATACTAAAGTCTTACCAACACTTATAATCTGTTGATCAGATATAGATTCAAAATATTTAGAATACATAGTTTCAACATTTTGAGGGTCATGATTTCCTTTTATTAAATGTTTTTTACCTTTTAACTTTTCTAATATATTTATCCATTTATCTGATCCTCCAAAAGCAAAATCTCCTAAATGGTAAATAACATCATCCTTTCCTACCCTATCATTCCAATTCTTTATAAGAACTTCATTCATTTCCTCAACTGAAGAAAACGGCCTTTCGCAATACTTAATTATATTAGTATGCCAAAAATGTGTATCTGATGTAAACCAAATATTTAAATTGTCATATTTAATCATAATTTTTTCCAATATTTATTATGTATAGCAACACCATCAACATTGCCGAAAGGACCAGGTTTAATCATTTCATAACCATCTAAATCTACAATAAGTTCTTCAATTACATTTGGGTATTTTTTACATGCGGTTTGAAATACCTTATTATACATTTCTGCTTGATGATCATGCACTAATTTACGTAATCCACATTTTTCAGTATAATATTTTATACCTTTCCACCATCTTTTCTTTTCATAATCCTCTATACGTTGAAAATATTCATCTTTTTTATCATCGTGCAAATGATGACTCCAATCATCTATTAATCTAAAATACTTTTTAGTGTGACCATCATCAACTACATGACAAATAAACCAATGAAATTTATCAGCTAAGTTTTTCATCCATTGAAAAGGGTAATTATGATGTGAACATCTATAAATTTTGTAACCAAATAATATTTGATATAAACCACCGTTCCAAAAACTAAGTAATTCCTCTCTAGCAGTTCCATATTTTTCTTTATAATACACTCCAATACGATGTTTGCGAAGTTCTTTTTCCACATAGTCTATTGCAGCATATAAATCATTTCCATATTTTTGGAACCATTCATCACCCCATTCATGCATTGCTATTTTCCCTTTCTTTTAAGCAAGAATCACAATATGGTAATACCCATCCCTTACTAAACTTAGTAGAAGGTTTACCACATTTACAACAAGTATGATATGACATTTCTTCATATTTGTGAATAACATTGTCATATACTAAATTAGAAGGATCATCATGATACCATCTTAATCCTCCAAATTTTTCTTTTACTTGTTCTATCTTATATCCTTTTATGTTGTTATCCTTTAAAAACTTAGATAATTCTTTTATTAAATTTGGAATAAAAGACTTTCTCCAACCTATAGGTAAATCCCAAGTCCATAATTCTTCATAACCTCTAATCCAAGGGTATACAGTACTAGGACTTATCTTTAAAAATGGATATTTTAAACAAATAAACCAATTTTTAATATTGTTAAATAATTTCTTAATTGCACGCATACCAAATAATATAAGCTAAAGAACATCCAAATAATATACACTCTAAAATACTACTACTATTAATTTTATTTATTACAGCATTTAGTACTTTATTAACAACACTAAGAAAACAAACAAATAATAGACTACAAGCAATTATTAAAATAAATATCTTAAGCATAATTTAAAAAATTCAATAATACTAATAAATATAATTAGAATTAATCCAATTGTACCAGTTAGTATAAGTTTACCAATAAAATAAATAAAATAACCAGTTGCTTTAAGTCCTTCCCACAGTTCTTTAATTATATTGGAAATATGAAGTAACCACATATTAATAAAACTGTTATTACTAAAGCTCCAAGTATAATATAATCAAACTTCGAAATTAAGCTTTTAATCTTATCCATCTTATTTTGGTTATAAAAAGGAGCAGTTATAAACTTATAGTCTAGGTAAATTCTAAATCCTAATATTACAAACCATAGTATTATAATTAACCATATATAAATCATATTATTCCTCCCATTCTATTTTTATTGTACCTACACATTTTTGTGACCTCATGAATATTGCGTCTTCTTCTTTACTAAAAATATTTAAACTAGTTACATTATTTGGATAAATATTTATCCAACCTGTTTTCTTTTCAGGTTTCATAAATAACTTTTCATCTGAATCAAATCCTACCCCTTCTAACGAATATAACCTAACGTCTTCATAACTTGATTTAGGAATTAAAGCTACTATAGGACAATCTATAATGTTTTTTCTATCAAAACATATAATCCTAACATCTCTACCATCTCTGGTACATACAGGTTTACCTGCTTTTGCTTCTTCTAAATTAAATGGCCTCATAATTTAATAAATTTTTCTCATATAATTCAATTACTTTATCAATAGGTATACTTATATATTTTGGTATCTTTGGATCATATAATGTCCAACAAGCACATTTAACAGGTTCATCATAAGTCCAATCTGATGCCAACCCATCTTCCACACACTTTTTACAAGGATGCCCAGGAGAACAATGTTGATCACTATTAATAGGTTCATTATGATGCCCACATGAATATTGCCCTAACTCATATAGTTCTCCAACATTTTTTCTAATAAAAGGAGTGTTCCAGCCGTTGTGTTTTTCTGAATACGTAAGATGTGGTTTAACATACCAAGATAAACATCTATTATCATGTGGAGCACCTTCTTTAAAAGCATACTCAATATACCTGCCTTTATCATCTTCCTTTAGATAAACATAGCCATCTAAAGTATTATTTAAAATAGCAGCAATTCTTATTTTCTTTAATTCTTCATCCGTAGATATCATAATTAATCTTGAGCTTTAAGTTTTTCTATATCCTTTTCAAGTTCAGTAACTCTGTTTTTATGATATATAAGTTCTCCCTCCTTCTCTTGTATTTGTATTTCTTTGAGTTTGCCTCCCCATCCCATCCATCTTGCATTAACGCTATTTTTAAAAGTTGCAAGGATTACATATCTATCAAGATATAAAATTTCATCCAGTAATCCAATCACCAACCTTAAACTTTGGTTCAACCTTATCAGCAGTCTTGTCATATTTAATATGAATAACATCCTTTAGCCACCTTCTAAGATATTCATCTGGTATAAAACCAAGACAAGCATTCAAGTTCTGTTCATCTTCTCTATGCCACTCAACAGGTTTCTGCTCACTTATTTTCTCAATAATTTCATCAATGTCACTAAGAGAAAACATTTTAGTCTTATCATCAGAACAATTAGGCTCGTGCCTGTTACCACTTGTTTGTGCATAGACTTCAAGACGCATATCTTTCCATATTTCAAGTGCTGATTTGCTTTGTGACTTCTGCTTATCCTGGTATTCTAATGCACATCTTCCCAGTGCTGTTATATCTTGGCAAGAGTCAGAAGGCTGCTCTTTTCTACATTTATCACAAAGTGTTTCTTTCTGTTCACCATGCTTTTCAAGCCAAACCTGATTTCCCTCATCTGTCAGAACATTATATCCGTTTTTTATGTATAATTTATAGGCGTCTGTGTCTTTTTGAGTCTTTAATCGGATAACTTGACATCCCACACTAGAAGCTACATCATCTGCAACTTTAAGTATTTTAGTACCAATTCCTTTATTACGACAATTTTCATTAACGAAAACACCCGCTAAATACAATATATTGGGTTCGTCTTTGTATGAATAGAAACTAAACCTTTGTAATATATTGGAGTCATCATACTGGGTACCTTGTTTTTCAAGCCAAGCAATCCAAGATTGTATCTCGCCATATTCTTTTGCAGTCTGCAATGTTTTATATATATCTGCTTGTTCCTTACAATGTTCAACAAGTGCTTTCCTTATCCTTTCATCCTCACTCTCTTTAAGTTCGGGAACATTATCTTTAATCCATGTCTGAATACCATCGTCAGAAGGATTTGCCTCTTGAAGCTTTTTTACCGCTTCAACTAAATCTCTGTATTTCTTTTCATAGTCCATACTCACAATTTTTTAAGTTCTAAAATTTTGTCGAATAGATTTGTTCAAAGTTTTATTTCTTTGTAATTTTCTTCTTTACATCTTGGACAAATATAAGACCATCCTATAGAATCTTTGTCATTCCATTGATACAAATCTTCAACTTTACTATCATGCAAATGAGCACCACAATGTTGACATATAAAATATCCCATAATTACAATAAATTTACTTTTAAAAATATTCAAATTGGTCATTCTCTAAGAAATCCCTTGCTTCTGATGCGTGCATATTATATCTATGCATAAGTGTTTGAATATCACTGTCTGTATATCCATTTTCTTGGTATTGGTTATATTTTCTAAAATGTTCATCATACTGTTTACATAATTCTTTACTAAGTTTATCATTAATAGTAAAGTTTTCCACATTTCTAATACACCATACAATATATGCAGGATTTTCTTCTATTACTTGAAATATAGTTTTACCTTTATACTTACCGAAATTAAGAACGTTTTTAACTCCAGGTATTTTTGCTAATTCTTTTCTTGTCATAATTGCAATACTTTAAATTCACTCAACTTTAAAATAAGTTCATAGCATGCATCAACTGGGTTGTCATACCAATCGCTATTGTACAAATCCAAAACAGATTTGTCGTGTAAATCTGAGACAAAAAACGAATAACATCTCCATTGTGGTTTATCACATTGTTTTATACTCTCAAGTCTTGCCAATGGAATATAATCAAGCAATGCAGCAAGACTCCAAGCACGAACATGTCCTTCCTTTTCATTAAAATCACCGTCATCCATGGCTTCGATATAGTGCCTTAGGCTTGTATGCCACCAGTACATATCTGCACTTTCAGGTGGTAGTATCTTTGCCTACTTCTTTGACTGTTGCAAGTCAGTATATGATTTAATTGCTTTCATATTTTTCTTTTATTTTATTATCTTTAAGATTGTTTTACATAAAATCCTTTATATGTTTCCGTTGGTCTTTTACACAAGTCTATACATTTACAAACATTATTTTGAAAATCAAATAATTTGCAATTATAGCAATGGCATTCTCTTGTTTCCATATTAAGCCATTCTAAATCTTTTAACAACCATCTTTCTTCTTGTGTCATAATTTAATATTATTTATAGCACTCTATTTTTACAATCATTCAAATCAACTTCTTCATATTTCACAATTTCAGCCTCTTCATCTTTATGATAAGCTGGGTAATTATAAACTGTTCTTAACATATTACTTTCAGTGTCGGATAATACAAACAAATCATAATATGAAATACCGAAATGGTATGTTTTAATATGTACTTTATAAAGTTTCATAATTTTATGTTATTTAGATTTTTTTGCAATATGTATTAAGTGTTCAAGACAATATTTTATAGCAATCTCAACGCCTTCTTCGTATGATTTGACTGTTTCATTCACATACTTTCTACATCCAAGCAAATTAAAAGACCTATAAACTTCGCAGCACCAATGAAAAGCTTTTTCTTCTTTACCTACTTTGTAAGGGCTAACGATTATATGTAGGTCATACACTTCTCTCAGCCACTTCATTGCCATTTGAAGAGTTGGACAATAACACTTAGGTTCTGGAACTCCAATAGGATATGAAAACAATGTTCCTGCCTTTACAAGTTTAGTTTCTAGTACCATTCTTTGAACTTCATACTCGTCTTCATAATCTTCTTCATTTCATTAAATCTTCTGATTGTATCATAATTTTAAATTTTAAGTTAGTTGTCCCAAGAGGATTCGAACCTCTATTCTCTGAACCAAAATCAGATGTCTTAGCCATTGGACGATGGGACAATCCATTTAATAGATAAGTATTTTAGGTGCCTCCCACATACTGTAAGGAATATCTGTTCTTGTCTTATTTGTTGTTTCATTAATTTCCTTTATAAAAATGCACATGACCTATATCTTTAGAGATGTGTTTTGATGTATCTATATCTGACTCCTCATTATCATTTCCAGTCATAATTATTGAATCACCAAATAAAAAATTAAATAAGTGATTTTTTGTTGCAATTACATGACATACAAACTCTATGGTTTCATCTGAATGATCAATATAATAGTACTCATCATCTTTTGGCTCTACATTGAATTTACTAGTCCAATAAGCACTAAAATAATCTCTTTCTACAGACTTATACGGTTGTAATTCACAATCAATTCCTTCTTCCTTTAACCATCTTTTAATTCTTTTTATTGCTCCATCAAATTCATCAAATGCTAAATTTGACATCATTGCTGTATAAAGATAAGATGCTTTAGTTTCAACATCTTTTATTGTTTTTTGTTCCCAACCAAAACACCCAAAATTAAATTTTACTTTTTCTGGGTATTTAACTTTCTTTACATTCTTATCTTTATAAACTTTATTTAATTCTTCATCTGTTAATGATTGAACATATAGCATATTTGGATAACTTTGTATTGCTATAGCGTGAGTTGTAGAACTATTAGTTTCAAACAATCCTTTTCGTATTTGTATTTTCATAATTAATAATCTTCTTGATATATACTTACAATATGTTTATCAGCAACATCTTCTTCAAGAACATCTCTATCCCGACAATAATAATTTATCCAATCTTTATATAAAAAATAATCTGTTGAATAATTTATATAATCATCACAAATGTCTGGATCAAATATTTTATCGGCTTCAGTTGTCTTAATTAACTTTGGATTATAAGGATGTCCTTCTATAACTCTCTCTCCTTGTTTAAATTCTTCCCACTCATCCTTATCAAAAACAGTTAAAGTATGAGCAGATGAAGAATTAGTTTCAAATAACCCTTTTCTAATTTGTACTTTCATACTTCTTTCTTATAAAATCAAACATATCATCTATAGAATCCATAATAGGAAAACTTTCTTTAATGCAGGAATTCTTAGCAAATGTTCCATTGACTAAGTCTATATAAAAAGTAAACTTGCCGTCGTCTCCCATGTAAAACTCTCCCCATTTGTCTCCTACTATATTTTTTACATTTGGAAGTTGTTCAATTGCCAGATTATCAAAACTTAAAACTTTTACGTGTTCAACAAGCTCAGATAAATTATTATTAAGTTTTGAAATATTTTCATCAACTTCTGGATTTCTAAATTCAATTCCCCTTCCCTTATCTTTATATCCAAGAATCAAAACTTTAGCATTCTTATCATATAAAGGAGAATAATCTTTACAGATTCCAGCAATAGTATGAATAACACTATTCTTAATACTATTTATTGCTTCAATTTTATCATCTGTAAAACTATTTAAAGATATACCAACACCATAAACTAATCCCTCATCTTGCCACTTCTTTATAGTGTCTATATTCTTTATAAACTGATTATAATTTACAGTTATGTTTGGAATTACTTTCTTATCTTTTAGTTTTAAAAGTAACTCTTCAAGTTGTGGATGATCTAAATCATTTCCATTTAATGCAACTTCTGTTCCAGCATGTAATGTATCCAAGAATTTGTAGTCAATCCTACCATGCTTTCCTTCTGGAGTACAATTATCATAACATAATTTACAACCTTGACTACATTTTCTAGTAAGTGTAATATCTACATTTTCACTAAATTGTGGAATAAAATCATCATCATCAGTAATACGAACTTTAGTTCCATCTTCATATAATATTACACGATAATTACCATTCTTGTATATTGCTAAAGGACTCATACTTACTTACAAATTACTTTAACCTCTTTTATTTTATGAGTATAATCAACACTAAAAGGTTTTAACTCATGAATTATGTTTACTACTGTATAAACATTTTGTTCAATTGTAACAGTCTCCCCAATATTAGGAATAACTTGTAGTGGTAAAGTAGCAATTACAATACCCATTTGATTATATAATCTAACCATATTTTTTAAATTATTGTAAAATAAATAATATTTACTATACAAAATATTGTATTCAATACAGATATAATAGTTCCAGAAACAGTAAAAATGTTTATACTTTCCTGTAAACCACTTGCATTTACATATAAGACAGCTAATGAAGCTATCAATAATAATATCCAAATTAAAATCATTTTTTCTTCTTTCTTTTTTGTCCGTGATAAAATTCTCCTCTAAAAGAATCTTCATTAAAACCAAGTCTATTTCTATTATAAATCATAAAAATATTTATCATTTATGAAGTTCACGAAATTATCATATTTAGTCATACACCATTCAAATGTATTTCCAAACTCACCTGTAATTATAAAATAAATTGGAAATGTAATAACCATTAAAAGTATAGACAAAATTATAGCAGGAATAAATGTTAAATACACTACAGTCGTAAATAACAAAAACAAAAATCGTCTAAGATAAATCATAATAAATAAAAAAATTCCTCCTACTTTCGTAGGAGGAAATGTTATAGTTTATAAATAGTCACATCCATATCTTTAAATATAGATTCGATCATAGCATAAACAACGTGCCAATCACCTCCAGCTAAACCACAGCTCATTTTATAAGGAAATGAAACAGAAGTTAGATTAAGATTGATCATGTCTTTATGTAAATTTTCTAAAGCATTATAAATTGCTTCATAATTAGTCATTCTTTTATGTGTTCCATAATCATATTGTCCAAATAAATTAGCAATATAAAATGGTTCATTCTCACATAAATCACACTGTCCAAGTAATTCTTTTCTAACTTCAACCACATTACAGTGAAATTCGTAACAACCAAAAACTTTAGGGTATTTTTCTTTAATTTGCTTAGCAATTCCAGAACCCATTACACCTTGACAATTTACTTGGTGTGCTATGACTTGACTTTTAGAAGTGAGTAAATCACCTTGAACTTCTGTTATCATTTGCTTGCACTCATATTATTTCTTTTTATTAGTTACTGTTTGACAGTTTATTACAATTGTATCTTTCTTAGAATGATTTAAACGATAATCAATCATTTGTACTTCTCTTTCTAAATTATCTATTTTATCTTGTAGGATAGGATAGTCTCTAAACCAAGCTATCCACAAGATAAATAGAAATACAATAGATATGGTATTTATAATACCAATCCAAAAATTAGTCTTCTCTACCATGACCGAATAAAGACTTGAATCCGTTTGCCATCACTTGAGTTTGAATAGCTATACCAACTGCTCTTGTAAGAAGGTTTTCTACCTTATCGTTCTTAAGATATACGCAACCTATACCTGCTTCGATAGCAATATCATTACCTATTACTACACTTCTGTGCTGCGTATGGTTCTTGCTATATACAGCAAAGAAACCAGCCTGATTGTTCTTCTCAGTAAGACAATCTGCAAGATCTTTTATTGCATCAAGATGACTGTTAATTTCAGTGTCAAGTTCGTCTTCAGACATGTCTGTAATAGACTTACCAGTCTTACTACTTGACTCACCTTTTAGATTGTTAAGAGCTTTTATAATTATCTCTTTAGCCTCGCCACTAAATACGTTAGTGTTGTTCACTGTGGTAATAATACCATCGATTTTCTCTTTTGTTTCCATAATTCTTTTGTTTTTAATTGTTAATAGATTTATTTTGGTGCTTATCAAGCCTATCTTTTAATCTTGCTAATTTATAATTAATCCAATCTTCAACACTTCTTTCTTCCTCGCTACTAGGATCTAACATATAAATTAATTGTCCTAACATTATAAGGACATCGGCAATTTCTTCATTAACATTCCCTATAGTAGCACGTTCTCTATGGTATTTCATTAAAGCATCTAATAACTCTGCAATTTCTTCAATAACCATTCGTTCTTGACTTCGAGTACCATAAACAAGAACTGCTTTTTTAAGTAATTCACCATCAATTTTGATCTCCATAAATAATTTTATATTCGTCATACAATCCTATAATATATCTATCTTTATTCTCACCAAATAATATAATTAAACCATTAGATAAATATTTAGTTTTAGTACATTTAAATACACAATCATATTGAGTATGAACGTTACTATCCATACATATAGGTAAACTAATTGTCTTACCAATAAATATTTCTTCTAATTTTTTATTTATAATTTCTGGTATTATCTCTAATAGTCGCATATTAAATCTCTTCTAAATAAAAATTAACTGGAACTAATAATTTTTCATCTCCTAATAACTCGTAACAGTAGTCATCTAAATAAACCATAACTCTGTTTAAAGTTCCAACTTTATTTTGCATTTTGAATTTTTTACCTTTATTCTTTGTTATAAAATCCCAAACCGCAAGAGTTGTTTTATCTGGAAATTTACTTACATATTCTTCTGTCATTTCAGTACAAAAACCTGCTCGACATATATCAGTATAACCTTCATAATTTTTTGCAAGTTTTTGCCTTAATTTATCACAATTTTTGTAACCTAATTCAGGTTCTAATTTATTAATCTCAATAAGTTTTTCTTTATACTCATTAAGTTTAACAAAAAATTCTGCTTCTTTTACTAAATACTCGTCTAATGTTAATTCCATAAATAATTTTCAATTATAAATCTCAACAATTTCTCTTTTATAATAAGGATAAAATTGTTCTCGAACTTTAATCTTAGTTCCTATATTCACTTTATTATATATGTAAGAACCTGTTTCCTTTACTTCCTTATCATTTATATAATAAAAAGTATAATAATAGGTTACCCAATGCATATGTCCACCTTTACCAGGAACTCCTACGTAATGACTATACCTTCGCTTATACTTATTAGTAATAACGGTAGAATGAAAAATAGGTTGACGATACTTATAAAGAACAGAATCTCCATTCGCTTTATACATCCAAGCATAGATATAATTATCATCTGTGTGATCAATTCTGTCTTTTTTGCAACAATTAGTAAAACTAAATATACAAAATAAAAGAGTTAAAATAAATAATAATTTTTTCATAAATAATTAATTAAATAGTGGAAGTGGCGGGAATCGAACCCGCGTCTTCTCAGCGTTAATATAAAAAAGATTTTTTACAAGCCTTATTGTTATTATGTAGTTACAATTCTCCTATATTTTTACGAGTTATAGTTCTCCAGCTCCACCACTCTGTTTTTGAGAAAAACAAAGAAAAACAAAATGTCATATTTCTGTTCCCAAGTGATACGACTTACTCGGTTCTAGGTGCTTTATCAAGCTGCCATACGAACAGGAGCATCAAAAGATACGCCATTTATTGTTTTGATTCTTTTAAGACATAATCAAGTCTGCTTGCTTTTCTATACTAATCTTCTGGAATCTAAGCCTGTCACCCCCAATAAGATTAAAGTTTTAAGTAATATGCAGTTGCATCTAACATTGCTTTAAAATATTTTAATTCATCTTCATTCATCCACTTTTGAGCCATTTCTATTTCATTTGGAAACATTTCACGAGCTGTTTTAGGAGATGAAATTTTTGTAAATCTACTACACTCCCAATCAATAAGCATAGCTTCAAAATCTAGTTTCCATACTCCGCCTTTATATTGTGTGTGATGAGAATTATGTCTACGATGAAATTTTTGAACTTTGTCATAAGACCAAATTAGTCTTAACCAAGGCTTCTCAAAATCATGAAATAAATATTTAAACTTCCAAGCATGATGAACAAGAGCAGTCATGTTAAAAGCACACCAATGTGCAAACCAATATGAAAAAGTTGATCTTTGTTCTTTAGTAAATCCATTTTCCATAATACATCCAGTTCTTGTTTGAATTTTCTTTTTCATTGTTTAAAATATTAAATTAATAAAATTTGTACCCGAAGCGGGACTTGAACCCGCACAGCCGCAATGGCCAAAGGATTTTCATACAAACCTTGAGTTTGCTTGGACTATGTCTTAACCGTATCCCCTCACGGGAACTTAGGCTGTGGGTATATAGTCTCTACACATT
>JAEEGL015272993.1_pt1 | contig 26494 bp, 19 predicted proteins | sample 9134231 | NCBI WGS metagenome assembly JAEEGL01 (sample SAMN16246548, study PRJNA631951) | gut metagenome | biome: gut microbiome; feature: rumen; material: fiber-attached | host: Bos | place: Iran: Karaj | collected 2018-10 | reverse complement strand
TGCGGATTCCGGAAAGCCCACCATCAGCTGCGGAACTCCCATCTACGGGGAAAACGGGACATTTCTCGGAGTATCCGGAGCCGGCATGTACCTGGATTCCATGCAGCAGAGTATCTCCGATTACCAGATCGGGGAAAACGGTTTTTTCTGTATCGTCAATCAGGATGGCCAGGTGCTGTTTTCCGGAAGGGAGATCGGTGAACTGGGTAACAGCCTGAAAAACGGGACGGATCTAAGAAGCGGTTCCGATCCCGAACTGGCACAGGTGGTAAAACGGGCAGTTGACGGAGAGCAGGATATTGTCTGCATTCCCATGGAAGGACAGCAGTATTATGTGGCGTTTGCGCCCATGCCCACTGCCCACTGGTCCTATCTGGCGATCCTTCCCGAGGAAGAGGTGACCGCACCCACGGATGCCCTGTACACCATGCTCTCCGGGAATACGGAGAAAACCATTCAGACGCTGAATAAGGCGGTGATCACCCTCCTTTTGGTGTTTGCCGTGATCCTGCTGCTTCTCATCGGTTTTGTGACATTCCTGGCAAGACGTCTTGCAAACCGTCTGGTGAAGCCCATTGAACAGCTCACCGGAGATGTTCGGGAGCTCCAGGGCGATAACCTGGACTTCAAATGGGAGATGGAAACCGGAGACGAGATCCAGACCCTGGGAGAAACCTTTGCGACCATGGCCCAGCGGATGAAGACCTATATTGTGGACATTACCCGGATTACCGCCGAAAAAGAGAGGATCGGTGCGGAACTTTCCGTTGCTACCAATATCCAGGCTTCCATGCTGCCCAGTATCTTTCCCCCCTTCCCGGACAGGGAAGAGTTTGAACTGTATGCGAAGATGGATCCCGCCAAGGAAGTGGGCGGCGATTTCTATGATTTCTTCCTGACGGACAAGGATCACCTGGCGCTGGTGATCGCGGATGTGTCCGGAAAGGGTGTTCCCGCCTCCCTGTTCATGGTGATCGCAAAGACGCTGATCAAAAACCACGGACAGTTGATGGAACGGGTAGACGAAGCACTGCAGCATGCCAACAACCAGCTGTGTGAAGGAAACGGGGAATGCCTGTTTGTGACGGCCTGGATCGGGATCCTGGATCTTAGGACCGGCGACCTGGAGTATGCGGATGCCGGTCATGATAACCCGTATCTGATCCATGCGGACGGCAGCTTTGACGAATTAAAGCCTGCGGATAAACTTCCGCCTCTGGCAGTGATGGAAGATATGCCCTACAAGATGAACCGGGCGAAGATGGTTCCGGGCGATATGCTGTTCCTTTACACCGACGGCGTACCGGAAGCAACGGATGCAAATAACGAACTTTACGGCATGCAGAGAATGGAAGAAGTGATACGGTCCCACTTCGAAGATGATCCCGAGAAGTTCCTTACGGAAATGCGGGCGGATGTGGACCGGTTTGTGGGCGAAGCACCTCAGTTTGACGATCTGACCATGCTGGGATTGAAACTTCGAAGCTTTAGCAAAGAATAGAAACAGGAACTGGAGGCATTGTCTATGAGAACTGCGAAGCGGTTCGTGGTCTGTCTTCTGGCAGCAGTTACGGCATTTGGAATATTGATGACTGCCGGCGGCTGCGGGAGGGAAACAGGCAAAGAACAGCAGGAGACTGCAGGAAGTACATCAGGAAACGGGGGAACCCGTCATGTCCGGGTAGGCTGCTTTAATACCGGAGAGTACTATTACTGGCACGACGAGCTGGATGCTCTGGCGCTGGAGCTGCAGCGCGCCGGAAAAGTAAGCGGGTATGAAGAAAAAGAACGGGAGACCATGCAGGAAATCTGGGCGGATCTTTGTGCCTGCGAGTCGGATAACCTGGAATTCGTGGCGGATGCCTATTACGAACAGCTGTACATGACCGACGAGGAACTGGACGTGGCGATCAACCGGACGGATGTGGATGTGATGCTGGCCATCGGCACCACCGTTGGACAGTATCTGACCCAGAGAGCGGATGAAATCTCCTACGATTATCTGGTGATCGGTTCTGCGGATCCCGTATCCGCCGGGATCGTGAAAACAGGGGGAGAACGGGTCAACGACAAGGCCTTTGCCATCCTGGATGAAAACCGTTACGGCAGACAGATCCAGGCAGCCTACGAGCAGTTTCAGTTCCGCAGTGTGGGTGTTGTGTATGCGGACAGAGAGGATGCCTACAGCTATTCCGGCATCGGTCAGTTAGAGAAAAAAGCCGAGGAACTGGGCTTTGAGATCATCCGGCTTCATGTGGAGGAGATCATCAATGAAGGGGAAGATGAACGGTATTACCGGGAACTGAAAGAAGCTTACGCGAAACTGGCCAAGAAAGTGGATGCCCTGTATATCACCACCGCCACCATCGACGATAAAATGCTCCCCTGGCTGCTGGAAGACCTGAAAGCGGCCAGAGTTGTAACCATTGCCCAGACTTCGGAGTCGCAAGTGGAATATGGTGCACTCATGCACATCAAAGTGCAGGATCCCATCGAAGAAGGAACCTACGTGGCCAGATGCCTGGTGCAGTACGGAGACGGTGCGACCGTGGCGGATCTGGAACAGAAATTTGAAGTGGCTCCCAGCATCTACATCAATCAGAAAACGGTGGAAGAGACCGGGGTGAAAGTGCCCATGGCCACCTATCTGGTGGCAGACAAAGTGTACAGGGAGGTGAAACAGGGTGAAGAATAAGAACATGTGGCTTCCCATTGCACTTCTGGTGCTGTTCATCACGCTGCTTTGCTGGATCCTCGGATGCATGATGTACAACACGAATTTGAAAGAGGTGTATCATAACATCACCAGCGTGGAATATATGGATTCCATCGAAAACATCCGGTATTCCATGCACTTTGGCAAAAAACTGGAAACCTTTTCCGGTATGGATGAATTTCTGAAAAAGAGTGCCCAGGGGCATCCGGATACGGAAAACCTGTATATCGTAACCGCTGCGGAGGGGAAAACCCTGTTTTCCCTGCATGCGGAAACACCCCTTCCGGAAAAAACAGCATCTTCCGATGCAGCGGCCTTTTCCATCGTGAGCGGCAGCCAATATTCCAAGCTGGCTATTGACGACAACAGTTATTTCGTTGTGAAAAAGCCTGCGGAACTTTTCAATCTGGAGCTGGTAAGCCGCTATATCCGCCTGGGGATCGTGGCCCTGATCGGTCTTTTCGTGACGGAGCTGCTGATCTTTTTCAGCGCCCGGTTCATCAGGAGCGAAAAGCGCAGCACCAATGCAATGGTCCTTGTTCTGGTTCTCTGGATCATCGGGTTCAGTTCCTATGTGGGAGCTGTGAACTGGCGGGATTACGATAACAGCATCGGAGACATCAAAGAAAAGATCGCGGATGCCGTAACAAGCGACCTGTCCTATGTGGAAACAGATCTTGGTGTGGACCGTGAACTCATCGGAGACCTTTCCGGATATCTTGTCCGCTTCCCGGAGAATGTGCCGGAAGTAAAGGGCGTGGAAGTGACGGCGGAGGGAGAGGTGATCACCTATACGGATAAGGATTACCTGGCCAAAAAGGGCGTGGACTATATTTTACAGACTGCACTGTTTTTGGTGTTCTCCATCATGATCCTGGCGGAATACCGTATGTTCCTGGATGGTCTGAAAAAAAAGGAAAAGGTGGAACCGGCAAATGAGTGATGCGAAAAAAACAAACGCGTATATGCGCATGATCTTTCTGCTGGGCTTTTTCGGCTTGTCCATCGGAGATGCATTTAATGTCCTGTATGCGCAGGATCTGGCCAGACAGATCGCGACTCCGGAAAAACTGAGCTTTTTTGTGAGCCTTCCCATTACACTCATGAGTGCCATGATGGTGGTGGGGGTTATCTGTGCCAATTTCATGGTACGGAAGGACCGGGATATCGTAAACTTTATCCGGATCTCCACCATTGTGACCGCAGTCGGCATGCTCATCCGGGGACTGGCATTTCATTACGTGCTCCTGATCCTGGGATTTATGGTGGACGGATTTGGGTATGGCTGTTATTATATTGCCATTCGTTATTACGCATATCTGTTTTCGGATGACAAAGAACGGCTGGAAGCCATGGCGGTGATCGGCGGCGGTTCCTTTGCCGGACAGTGTCTGGGAACCGTGCTGGGTGGTATCCTTGCCGGACAGCTCCCTTACCGGATCGTGTACCTCATGGCTCTGGTTCCGCTGTTGATGCCGTTATTGTTCCTGCGGAAAGTAAAGATCGATGTACCTCTGATGGTGGGAAAACTGACGGATTCCCTGAAGGTTTTAAAAAACCGCAAGGCGGTCCGGTTCCTGCTCTTTCTTGTACTTCCGGTGTTTACCTGTACGGTGTTCGTGTCCTACACGGTGCCGTTAGATGCCGATGCTTTCGGATACTCGCCCACCATGATCTCGGCCATGCTGCTTGGGTGCTATCTGATCGCAGCATACGCCGGACCGTTTATGACAAGGTTTGTGACCGCAAAACTGTCTACTCTGACGGCGGGTATCATCTACTGTATGGGTGTGGCGACATTGATCGCATTTTATTCTTTGGGAAGGACCTTTGCGCTGCTGTTAGTGGTGGTCCTGCTCCTGGGACTCATGGATTCCTTTGGACCCAGCGTGCTTATGGATGCCTACACCAAAACCGGTAAGGGAGAAACGTACAGCGATAACGATGCCCTCGTGGTGTACATCCTGATCACCAGGATCGGTATGACCATCGCGCCTACGCTGATCATCGTATTCGAGACCACCAGGATCCTTTCGGAGATGGTGGTGCTGGGGTTGGCACTGTTCCTGCTGATGGGTGTATTTGTGAACCTGCAAAATAAGAAAACGGAGCAGAATAAAGCATGATGAGAAGAGCGGCTCTCGCCGATGCGGAAGCAGTCAAGGCGTTAGCGGATAAGACCTTTGGAGATCCCTATATCTTCCTGCCGGAAGTACAGGAGTACCTTTCCGATCCCGATAATCTCTGTTATCTGGAAGAAGAAAACGGTCAGCTCCTGGCGGCTATTTTGTATCATAAAGAGTCACCCGGGGACATTATGGAAAACATGGGGATCTCTGCAAAAGACTACAAGCGTATCGCAGGCAAAAGGCCTTGCCTGCATTACCGGTTTATTGCCGTGGACACAGCAGCACAGCACCGGGGGATCGCGGAGAACCTTATGCGGGAAACGCTTGAAGTCATTGATCGGGAGCAGAAATTCGGAACGATCTTCACCATGTTCTGGGTGAAAGAAGGCTCGGAAATGCCCATGAAGGACTTGGCGGACCGGTTTGGCTACAAACCCCTCCACTATCTGAAAAGCCCCTGGTGGAAGTATTCGGACAGAGCCTGTCATTTATGCGGAGGCCGCTGCAAGTGTGATGCGTTCATCTACTACCGGAAAATCGGAACGCAGCAGAAAACGGGGAATGTGTAAAGGTTATTATTTTGAAAATCGGAAAGAAGTAAGGAGAGTTGCGGATGGTTAACGACTATGGCCTGATCAGTTTAAAACACAACATTATGGAAAGGGTTTGCCGCCTGGCATGGGAAGGAAAACTGGATGAAGAGCACAGGGAACAGCTGGTGTACGACATCATTCCCGGACCCAAGCCGGAGTACCGGTGCTGTGTGTACAAGGAAAGAGAGATCGTAAGACAGAGGATCCGTCTGGCCTGTGGGGAAAATACCCTTGCGAACGCCGGATCAAAGAATGTGGTACAGGTGATCCAGGCGGCTTGTGACGAATGCCCCATTTCCGCCTACTCCGTTACGGATAACTGCCGGTTCTGTCTGGGCAAGAACTGTATGAACTCCTGTAAGTTCGGAGCCATTTCCGAGGGTGAGGTGCGGATGCATATCGATCCCGCAAAATGTAAGGAATGCGGCATGTGCGCCAAGGAGTGCCCTTACAGCGCTATCGTACACTTGGAGAGACCCTGCAAAAAGGCTTGCCCCGTGGGTGCCATCAGTTACGATGAATACGGTCTTTGCAAGATCGATGAAGATAAATGTATCCAGTGCGGACACTGTATCCACAGCTGTCCCTTCGGTGCCATCGCGTCCAAAACCTATCTTGTTCCCATTATCCGGGAGATCCTTGCAGGCAAGGAAGTGATCGCCATGTGCGCACCTGCCACGGAAGGTCAGTTCGGAGAGGAAATCTCCATGGCTTCCATCCGGGAAGCACTGAAAAAGCTGGGGTTTGCCGACATGGTGGAAGTTGGTCTCGGAGGTGACATGACCGCGGCTTATGAGTCGGAAGAATGGGCGGAAGCCAAGAAGGAAGGCCGGAAGATGACCACTTCCTGCTGTCCTGCCTTTATCAATATGCTGAGAAAGCACTATCCAGATGTGTTTGAGAACAACATGTCCTCCACGGTATCGCCCATGTGCGCCATCTCCCGGTACTTAAAAGCCACAAGACCGGACGTTGTTACAGTATTTGTGGGCCCCTGTATCGCCAAAAAGGCGGAAGCACAGGATGAAAGCGTAAAGGGCAATGCGGATTACGTGATCACATACGGAGAGATGAGAGCACTGCTTCGGTCCAAAGATGTGGAACTGACCCCTGTGGAAACGACCTATCAGGAAGGTTCCATCTTCGGCAAGAAGTTTGCCTCCAGCGGCGGTGTGGCCGATGCGGTGATCGAATGCATGAAGGAGCGGGGAGAAGATACATCCGATATCAAACTTCTTGCCTGTCACGGCGGGGCGGAATGCAAGAAGGCAATTCTGCTTCTGAAGAGCGGAAAACTGGATGCGGATTTCGTTGAAGGTATGATCTGTCCCGGCGGTTGTGTGGGCGGTCCGTCCAGACACAAAACGGAGATCGAGATCACCAAAGCCAGAAACGCACTGCTTGGAAAAGCGGATGACCGGAAAGTTCTGGAAAACCTGAAGAATTATCCCATGGACAAATTCTCCATGTACCGCGACGGTCATTAAAAATTAATACTTTGTTAATGGATATTGGTCAACTAATTTGCTATACTCAGGGTGTAAATGGGAAAATGGCCTCTGGTCGGAGGCATTAGCAAATTTTGAAAGGAGCGATGCGTATGGGCGGTATCGGTGCAATTGGCGGCTCTCCGTATCTGCAGCCGACATATAAGGACTACAACAGGATCTCAAGCGGGAACAAGGTAAACAAAGCAGCGGATTCTCCTGCGGATCTGGCAATCTCCGAGAAGATGAAGACCCAGATAAATACCTCGAATGCAAAGCAGGAAAATGCTGCCATGCAGAGTGCGTACCAGAACATCCGCGATGGTGCACTTGGTGGCATGACCGATTATGCACAGAGCATTCAGGAACTGTACGTGCGTCAGGCAAACGGCGTGTGGTCCGGCAGTGACAAGGCGATCTTCCAGAAACAGATCGATGCCTACAGTCAGGGCATGGACGAGCTTTCTGCCATGAGCAAGTATAACGAGTCTTATGTGCTCTCGGGTTACAAGGTAGACACCGAAGGCGATGCCATCGGTCAGATCTCTGCAGATCGGAGTAAGGCGGGAGCAGCCATGAACGGACTTGCGGCAGCGACAAGATCCGAGGCGGTGACCGCGGAGAATACAACGGCTGCCCTTTCTCAGATCGCGGATGAGGATATGGCGGAAGCGGTATCGAAGTTGAAGAAAGATCAACTTCTGGAAACATTCCAGATCCAGATGCAGAAGAAAAAAGAAGAGGATGAGGCCCAGAAAGCAGGTATTTTCAGAGATCTTGGCTGATCCTTTGACAAAAGAGAAGAAGTATGACCCCGGACCGGGGAAACCGGTCCGGGGTTTTTCTTGTGTTTTGGTTCTAAAATCACTCAAAAACCATGAAAATACGGCATGGAATTGTTTACACAATCTTACAAAAAGAGTAAAATTGTATATATGAATCTTTGCCGGATGTGGCAGATTTTTCATGTGATAAGGGGTAGATGAATGAAAAAACGAATCGAACAGCTGGACCGCTCCAAAGAAGCGGTCGATCTTTTATATGAGGCCATCGGGTCAAGCCCGTGCTATATCGCTTTTGACGACACCGGAGAGATCTCGGATGTGGTCTGGAGCAGTATCTATCTGGAAGCTATGGGTTATGACGAAACGAGTACGCTTCCGGAAACCTTTGCAGATTGGACGGATATCATCGTTGAGGAAGACAGGCAAAGAGTGTTGAAGGCCTTTGAGGACACGCTGAAGGACCGCACCGGACAGACCAGGTATGACATCGAATACAGGATCCTGGATAAGGACGGGCAGATCCGGTATCATCATTCCGTGGGAAAATGCCGCAGACGCTCGGACGGAACCCCGATCCTGTTTGCCGGTTTCACCACGGACATCACGTTATGGAAACAGAATTATTATGCCCTTCAGGAACAGTATGAGATCGTGGAAGCCTTAAGTAAGGACTATCTGAACATCTTTATGGTGGACGGCGAAAAAGAGAGCGTCCGGATCGTAAAACTGGACGGGTACGTTACCGAAGGATTTGGAGATAAAAAAGTCGCTGAATATCCCTACACGCCTTTTTGCTTAAAATACATCAATGACCGTGCATATCCGGATGATAAACCCATGCTCGTGGATGCCATGAGTATTGCCACCGTAAGGCGGCGGCTGGAAGTCTCGGATGAGTACGTGTGCTCTTACCGTGCCCTGGATCAGGGAGAAGTTCATTTTTATCAATTCACTTACATCAAACTGAAAACAAAAAACGGCGAAGAAAAGATCATCGCCGGATTTAAGAATATCGACCGCATCGTGGAGACCGCTAAGGAACGGGAAGCCCTGATCACTTTGTCGGAGACTGACGGTCTGACCAATATTGCCAACCGGAGATGCGGAGAAAAGAAATCCAGGCGCCTGATTGAACGGGGTGGCAACGGGATGTTCTGTATTCTCGATGTAGACCGGTTCAAGTATATTAACGACACATTCGGACACAACGTGGGTGATAAGGTGCTGATCCGGGTGGCGTCTGCCATGAAGCTCGCATTCCGGGATGAGGATGTGGTGTTCAGGCTCGGGGGAGATGAATTTGCCGTGATGGCACCGAGAGTGCAGTACATGGAAGATGCGGAGAAGATGATCCATCGGTTCTTTGAGATGATCGACGACATTGACCTGGCGGATTTAAACGGACACAAGATTTCCGTCAGCCTGGGAGCCGTGATCTTCCGATCTGATCTGTACGGGGATTTTGAGCGCCTGTACAAAGAAGCGGATGCCAACGTGTACGAAGCAAAGAAAAAAGAGGGCTGTCACGTGGTGATCACGGGATCGGTACAGGAATAGATCTGCGTGCCTGCTACATGAGCAGCATTCCCTGGGTGATCAGGTATTCGCCAAAAAGATAGCAGAACATGACAAAGAAGTGGCGCCTTGGTACCAGATCTTTGGTTTTGTGATACCGGACGAGAAACAGCAGGCAATCGGAAATGTAGAAAAGAAGGGCGCCTGCATAGGCGATGGCGGAAGCAGGGGAACGAAGGGTCAGAAACTGAACCAGAGCACCGGCATTCATGGCGCTGTTGGTGATGAGATACAGCCACATGGGCGCTAACATGGGCTTTGGTGTATTGTTCCTGATCTGCTTCATGATCAGAATGCTGACGGCAAGGTAAATACCGGCTACGGGAAGCAGAACGGGCAGATGGGACCAAAACCCGGTGATCCGTGAACTGTAGACCAGGATAAAGAAAAAGTGGGCAAAGAGGAAACTGATGCCTCCGATCACAAAGAACTTGTTACCGCGAAAGATCAGGAGGATATCTCCAAGAAGGCTGGTAAAGAGCGCCAGGACAAGAAACAGTTCCGGCTGCGAATGTGCGGAAACAAGGTAATAGAGCAACAAAAACAGCAGAGGAAACGGTTTGGTCCGTGCTCTGAATATGGTATGATCCGCAAAACTTGCGATCAAATGCGCGGTCGTTGATAAAAAGAAAAGGCCAAACAGCACAGTCGGCATAGGGACTCCTTAGCGTTCGGAAACAGTTTGCTTGTGTATTTTCAGTATATCACGAGGGAGGCGCTTGATATAGTTTCATTCTTACAGGAACTCTTATTCAAAAAGGAACCGAAAGGAGAAGGAAGATGGACGAAGTACGCAGGAAGAGAAATGAATTATTGGCACAGACCGTGATCAAGGGGCTGGAGTCCCGGAATATGTCCGGGTACTATGCAGCAACACGGGAAGAGGCTTTGAAAAAGGCACTGGAACTGATCCCGGAGGGAGCTTCCGTTACCATGGGAGGCTGCATGAGCGCTCAGGAGATCGGTCTTGTGGATGCGGTAAAGAAAGGAAATTACAATTTCATTGACAGAAATGCCATGGAGGATAAGCGGGCGGCTATGTTGGCAGCTTATGATGCGGACGTGTTTCTTGCTTCTGCAAATGCCATGACAAACGATGGGATCATTGTAAACATCGATGGAAATTCCAACCGGGTTTCTGCCATTGCCCAGGGACCGAAAAAGGTTCTGTTCATCGTGGGCATGAACAAGGTATGCGGAGCAGACGTAGACTCTGCCATGAAGAGGGCCCGTAACGTTGCGGCTCCCACCAATGCACAGCGCTTTGGGTTAAATACCCCCTGCGCAAAGACCGGGGCCTGCATGGATTGTAAATCCCCGGATACCATTTGCTGTCAGTTTCTGATCACACGGTTTTCCAGACATCAGGGAAGGATCCATGTGATCCTGGTAAACGACGATCTGGGATTTTAAAAGTTGAAAGGCATTTGCCCACGCGAGGTAGGCTATGTTTGACTTCAGTTATGTCCTTCCGAGTGCATTATTTCTCACGGTGATCCTGGGATTTTACTTTTCCAAACCCAGGCTTCCTATCCGTGCCTATAAGGCATTCCGGTTGATCCTGATGACGGAAGCCTTTGTGATCTTTATGGATATTGTGTCCTCCCAAGCGGATAACACCTTTGACCTCTGGCCGTTGTGGCTTTTGTATCTGCTGAACTCATTGTATTATATCGGCTTTTTTATCCGGAGCTTTCTGTTTTTTGCATTCAGCGTGGCGATTGCAAAGATCCGGGACAGCGAGACGCGGATGTTGCTCGTTCTTACCGATATTCCCATGGTGGTCTGTTGTTTGATCGCGGCGACTGCTAAGGCCAACGGTTACCTCTTCAGATTCGGCCCGGAGGGTTTTGTCCGAGGCCCGCTTAATTGGATCACCGGCGTCTGCCTGATGTTTTATGTGCTGTGCTCTCTGATCATGGTGGTGACCCACAGAAAAGCATTTGACAACAATCATTCATTTCAGGCGGGATTAAACTACAATTACATCATTCTCCTGGGAGCAGTGTTCAGACGGCTGTATCCCAATTACCTGTTCCTGGATACATTCTGCGTTCTGGCTGTTCTCGTCATGTATCTGTCTTATGTCAATCCGGATCTTCATCTGGAAACAAAGATGAGAATTTTTAACCGGGAAGCCTTGAAGAACTATCTGGAAGAGATCAGTGGACTTCAGAAATACAAAGTCCTGGCAGTGGGGATCCATGAGTATTACGATATGCGGGTGGTCTATGGCGGACCTCGAATGGATGAAGGCCTTGAACTGATCGCTGATGAACTGCATGATACCTACCCGGAAGCAACCTGTTTTTACATTCAGGCAGGGCGTTTTGTCATGGTGGTGGAAAAACATGCGAATGCGGACCGGATGATCCGGGAACTGAAAGAACGGTTCAAGAGGCCCTGGAAATCCGCGCAGACTGAGCTTTATTTTGAACCGGTTTTCTCTATCATTGAACCCGGGGATCATTACCGGTCTCCCGATATGATCTTTGCGGCGCTTACGGAAACCATGGATCAGGCATCTCCGTATTCCGAGGAGTGTGCAAAGGTGACAGAGGCATCTTTCGAGGCAGCAGGAAAAGAAGCCGTTTATAAACAGGCGCTGGAATATGCTGTGGACCATGACCTGGTGGAGGTGTTTTTGCAGCCCATCTTCCGGGACCGTTCCGGGCAACCTGTGGGAGCGGAAGCGCTGGCACGGATCCGGGACGAACATGGTAATATTGTGGCTCCCGGGTATTTTATCTCCATTGCGGAAAAAAACGGCATGATCAACCGCTTGGGAGAGCAGGTGTTTGAAAAGGTGTGCAGATTCCTGTCGGAGCATGATGTGAAAGCCTGGGGGATAGAGTATATTAATGTGAATATTTCTCCTCTCCAGTTTATGAAAGCGGATCTGGCGGACCGTTACAGCCAGATCGCGGCCGGATATCATGTGGATCCTGCGATGATCCATCTGGAGATCACGGAAGAAGCCATGATCAACGAGGATATCATGAACAATCACATCCGCGTGCTGGAGCAAAAAGGCTTCCGGTTTGCGCTGGATGATTACGGTATCGGCTATTCCAATATTTCCAGGCTGAAACGATGTCCGTTCAGCAATGTGAAGCTGGACATGAGTCTGGTATGGGATTTCTGCAAAGCACCGGATGAGATCCTGCCCACCATGATCACGGCTTTTCGGCATATGGATTTTTCGGTGATCGCGGAAGGGATCGAGACGAAAGACATGGCGGAGGCCATGTGGGATATCGGCGTGGAATTTCTGCAGGGCTTTTACTTTGCAAAGCCCATGCCGCTTCAGGACTTTATCGGGAAATACGGCGCAGCCGCCGGTACCTGAAATAAAAAGAAAACAAGAAGAAAGGTTAAGCTGAAAATATGGTGTGGAAGATCCTGTTGATCGTACTGATCCTTCTTCTCGTACTGATCTTCATCGGGGCGTTTGGCTTCGGAACCTATGTGATGACCGGAAGCCGCCAGACTTACGAAGAAGCCTGGGAATGGCAATCCTCTCATTACGATACGTCCTTTTATGAAAAACTGGAGAAGACGGACTATGAGATAAAGTCCTACGACGGGTACATACTCCATGCCCGTTTTTTGAAAAATCCGGATGCGGGTGCGGAAGGAAAATACATGATCCTCACTCACGGGTTTACGGACAATCTGTACGGAACCCTGAAATATGCAAAGATCTACCTGGATCTGGGATTTCATCTGGTGATCTATGATCTTCGGGGACACGGTGCCAACAAGCGCACCTACGTCAGTTATACCGTCCGGGAGAGCAGGGATCTGCTTTCTGTGATCGCGGATACGAGAAGCCGGTATGCGGACGTTCGCATCCTCGGCCTGCACGGCGAATCCCTGGGGGCAGCCTCCACGGCCCGCGTCATGGGGTATCAGCCCCGGGTGAATTTCGGCGTGTGCGACTGCGGATTTGCGGATATTGAAAACGTGATCAAAGGCTCGGTAAAGAGCATGCACCTGCCTGGTTTTTGTTATTATCTGGCAGCTCTCGGTGCTCTCATCCGGTACCATCAGTCCTTTGGGAACATGCGGCCCATCGAGGCTCTTTCCGAAAACAAGGTTCCCATGCTGTTTTTACACGGGGATGCGGATCAGCTGATCCCCTTTACCAATTCGAAGAGGATGGCGGAGCGGACGAAGGGCTACAGCGAAGTTCACCTGATCCCCGGTGCCGCCCATGCGGAGTCGGTATTAAAGGAACCGGAAGCCTACCGGGAATATGTAACAAAATTTTTGAAAACGATCGAGGTTCTTTGACATGCATATATTCTTTATTCTGGAGATCGTGGGTACCGTAGCGTTCGCGATCTCCGGAGCGATCGTGGGTATCCAGAAGAAGATGGATATCTTCGGTGTCTCCATTTTGGGACTGACGACTGCGGTGGGAGGAGGGATCCTGCGGGATCTGATCCTGAACATTACACCGCCGGCGGCTTTTGTGGATCCTGTGTTTGCAGTGACCGCCATCGTCGTCAGTATCCTTTTTTTTATTCCCTCCGTACGGGCAACTTTGGAATATCGGAGAAAACTCTATGACCTGTTGATCCTGGTAATGGATTCAGTGGGTCTGGGACTCTTTACGGTGGTGGGCGTCCGGGCAGCCATGAATGCGGGATTTGCTTCCAATCTGTTTCTTGCCACCTTCGTTGGCGTGCTTACCGGTGTGGGAGGCGGTATCCTCCGGGATATTTTTGCAGGGGACATGCCCTATATCTTTATCAAGCATTTTTACGCCTGTGCTTCCATCATCGGGGCATGGACCTGTGCTCTGACATGGAGATCTCTTCATGAGGTGCCCTCCATGATCCTTGGAGCGACGGCTATTGTGGTCCTTCGGCTCCTTGCGGCACATTTCAGATGGAGCCTTCCCAAGGCCAGATAAACATGGGAAATACTATTTTACAGGGGATATCATATGAAACGAAGAAGTGAGAATTTTATTATTCTGCTGGTCTCACTGGCCTGTATCGGACTGACTGTGGAGAGTATCCTGATGGGCTGGGAATTCTGGGTGCCGCCACTGATCGTGATCGGTACCGCAGCCCTTTGGGTCATCAATCTTGCCGACAAAGTGCCTTTCGAGATGCGAAAAGTGTATTACATCATCTACGCCATGCTGGCAACTTTTTTCCATGGCGTGCATGATACCAGTCTCTTTGACATGTCCATCGTTGTCATGATGGTGATGATCGCCTATTCCTTCTTTGGGGATGCGTACATGATGCATCTGATGCTGGGGGAATATGCGGCACTTTTGTTCCTGCAGTTCTTCTTCGTCACCGGACTTTCCGTTGTACTCGCGGATCCCCTCAGTATTTCCAGAACGTGTCTTCACGTTACCATGGTGATCCTGACCTACAGCTGCTGCATCAAACTCATCGGTGATAGACGGGAAGCCCTGGAGAAACTGGTGGAGAAGGAGGATAAGGTAGAACAGTCGGATGCGGATATGGAAGACTTTTTGTCCAATATTTCCCATGAACTTAGGACTCCCGTAAACGTCGTTAACGGCATGAGCGATCTCCTGATCAAAAACAAGGTGGGCTCGGAAGCGTATTCCATCAAGGATGCGGGGATCCGTCTGGCCTATCAGATCGAGGATATCCAGGACTATACCGAATGCAAGAGAAAGAAGATGCTTTTAGAGGAAGAGGAGTACATGAGTACTTCTCTGATCAACGATGTGGTCTCGTCCTTCCGCCTGATCGAAACAGAGGGCCTCGAGCTGGTTGTGGATCTGGCTCCTTCCGTGCCCACAAAGATGCGGGGCGATATCAAAAAGCTCCATAAGATTTTCCGACATCTGATGGAAAATGCGGTGAAATTTACCCACACCGGCGGTATCTACATCCGCATGTTTTCCGAAGAAACCGAATACGGTGTCAACCTGTGCATTGAAGTGACGGATACGGGGATCGGCATGGACCAGAAGGCAGTTGCTTCCGTTTCCGAGGGCATGTATCAGGTGAACAAGAAAAGAAACCGCAGCTCCGGCGGCATCGGACTGGGGCTATTTATCGTATACGGTTTTACCCACAGGATGGGTGGTTTCGTAAAGATCGAAAGTTCTGCCGGAAGCGGGACCACCGTCCGGGTGACGGTTCCCCAGAGCGTGGCGGATCCATCTCCCTGTCTGGCATTAAACGGTGCGTTGGATGGTAATATCCTCTTCCATGTCCGGGGAGATAAGTACAAGGTTCCCAAAGTCCGCGATTTCTACCGGGCCATGGCGGCCAATCTGGCAGCAGGGATCCATGTTCCTTTGTATTCCGCAGGTTCCATCAAGGAGATCGATTCCCTCAGCGAGAAGATGAACGTGACCCATATCTTTATGGGGCAGGAGGAATACGAAGAAAATGCAGGTTACTTTGATGACCTGAGTAAAGGTGATGTGGTGGTGGCGGTATCGGCTGCGGCAGGCTTTAAGGCCAATCCCGGCAGCAACGTGATTGTGATGCCAAAACCCTTGTACGCTTATCCTGTGATCAAGATCTTAAACGACGGAAAGAACGCTTCCAATCTGGAACTGGCAGATGAATATGTAAAGCCCATGTTCCCGAAGGTGCGGGCACTGGTGGTGGATGATGAACCCATGAACCTGGTGGTGGCCACCAGTCTGTTTGGAGATTACAAGATGACCATCGATACCGCGGGAAGCGGAAAAGAGAGCATCAGTAAATTCAGTCAGGGAGAGTATGACGTGGTGTTCATGGACCACATGATGCCGGAAATGGACGGTGTGGAAGCCATGAAGATGATCAAGAAAGTGGCGGCGGACCAGGGAAAGACCGTATCCGTGGTGGTGCTGACCGCAAACGTGGTATCCGGAGCCCGTGAAATGTTCATGCGGGAGGGCTTTGACGGATTTATTGCCAAGCCCATCCATCTGGCGGATTTTGAAAGAGTGATGATGCAGGTACTCCCGGAGTCCCTTGTAGATAAGGGAGGTGAAGACGCATGATCAGGAAATTTATCAGTGATATCCGAATGACCATCACGGATCCGGAGCACACCATTGCCGACCGTGTTTTCATCGTTTACAGTATCATATCCGAACTGACGGTACTGATCGCTTTGATCGCGGATCTTATTCTGGGAGAACACATCGGTGAGATCATTACCCTTCTGGCCGTTGTGGTACTGGTGCCGGTCATTACCTTTACCTGTATGTACCGGAACAAGATTCGACTTGCCATCCGTATCCTGGTGATCTCGCTTGTTTTTCTGATTCTGCCGGCCTTGTTCTTCTTTGGAGGCGGTGCGGAAGGCGGCGGCATCATCTGGATCATTTTTGCCTTCATGTATGTTGGCCTTGCCGTGTCCGGTACCGGGCGAAAACTCCTGCTTACCTGGCTGGTGGTCCTGACCGTCGGTATGTACGCGGCGGAATACTATCATCCCGAGTGGGTGGTATCCCACTCCCGAGCGGTGTTTTATACGGATGCCTGTATTTCCGTGATCCTGGTGGGCGTGGTGTGCTTTGTCATGTCCTGGGTGCAGAACCGTTTTTTCAAGACGGAAAATGTGCGAGCCAAAAAGGCCATGGAGAAAGCGGAAGAGTTAAACCGTTCCCAGAACCGGTTCTTTTCCAGTATGAGCCATGAGATCCGTACGCCCATCAATTCCATTCTGGGCTTGAATGAGCTGATCCTGAGGGATACATCCATTTCCGATGACGTGGCAAAAGAGGCATCCGGGATCCAGGGAGCCGGCAAGATGCTCTTGGCGCTGATCAACGATATCCTGGACTTTTCCAAGATGGAAGCCGGCAGCATGGATGTGGTGCCTGTGGATTATCATGTGGCGGATCTGATGTCGGAGATCGTGAACATGATCTGGTTAAAGGCTCATGATAAAGGGCTGAAATTTGATGTTACCATCGACCCGAATGTGCCTTCTGTTTTATACGGCGATGAAGTGCGCATCAAACAGATCATCATCAACCTGCTAAATAATGCGGTAAAATACACCGCTGACGGCTCGGTGGAACTGCATGTGGAGTCGAGGGCACTGGATGACAAGAACATCCGTCTGCTCATCTCCATTTCCGACACCGGTATGGGCATCAAAAAAGAGGCATTGCCCTATCTGTTTGATGCTTTTAAGAGAGTGGATGAAGAAAAGAACCGTTACATCGAAGGCACCGGCCTTGGGCTGTCCATCGTGAAGCAGCTGGTGGAACTGCAGGGCGGAACCATTACCGTCAACAGTGTGTACGGTGAAGGATCCACCTTCTCCGTGGATCTGCCCCAGGGCATCACCGATGCATCTGCCATCGGGGAACTGAATATCCACAACCAGCAGACCGTCAGCAGAAAAGCGTATGAAAGCAGCTTCCGGGCACCGGAAGCCAGGATCCTCATTGTGGATGACAATGAGATGAACCTGGAGGTGGAGAAAAAACTCCTTACGGAAACAGAGATGACCGTGGATACGGTCCTGTCGGGAAGAGAAGCCCTGGAACTGACCTTAAAGTATGCCTATGATGTGATCCTGATGGATCATCTGATGCCTGTGATGGACGGTATCGAGTGCCTGGAACTGATCCGGAATCAGTCCGGCGGACTGAACAGGACCACACCCGTGATCGTACTGACGGCAAATGCGGGGAGCGAGAACCGGGATCTGTATAACCGGTCCGGTTTCGACGGCTATCTGGTAAAGCCCGTATCCGGAAAGATCCTGGAGGAAACCCTGACTGGACATATTCAGCCGGAAAAACTCATCCTCACAAACAGCGAGATGGTCCGTATGCGGGAAGATATCAATACCACAGCAGGCTATCGCAGAAAGGTGCCGGTGATCATCACATCCTCCAGTATGTCCGATCTTCCGGAAGCCATCGTGAAGCGGCTGGGACTGCCCATCATCCCCTTTGTTGTCAATACGGATGAAGGTGTGTTCAAAGACGGAGTACAGATGGATGCGGACGAACTGATCCGGTACATCGGAGAAGGCAAGGATGCGTATTCTTCCCCCCAGAGTGTGAAGAACTATACCGACTTCTTTGCTTCTGCTTTAAAGAGAGCCCATCACCTGATCCACATTTCCATCACTACGGGAATGAGTGAAGAGTATAAGATTGCATCCGAGGCGGCAAAATCCTTTGATAACGTGACCGTGATCAGTTCCGGCTGTCTTTCCAGTTCCACCGGTATCCTTGTGCTGATCGCCTGCAAGCTGGCACAGCAGAACCTGTCGGTGGAAGAGATCGTGGAAGAGTTAGAGATCGTAAAGAAACGCCTGCGCTGCAGTTTTGTCATTGACACCACGGAGTACATGGCAAGGAGAGGTCTGGTAAGCGCGAAGGTGCACCAGATCGCCAAAACCTTAAGCCTTCACCCGTCTCTGGCGGTGAAAAACGATAAGTCCGGTCTTGGGGGCATCTGGGTAGGCAGTACGAGAAGAGCCTATCGGAAATACATTCAAAAGGCCTTTCCCGTGGACATCATCCCGGATTCCGATGTGGTGTTCATTACCTATGCGGATGTGTCCATGGATACGCTTCTGTGGATCCGGGAAGAGATCAGCAAGGTGGCCTTTTTTGAACACGTTGTTTTCCAGAAGGCATCAGCGGCCATTTCTTCCAACTGCGGTCCCGGAACCTTCGGCATCCTGTATTTTGTAAAATCCAACCGGTCTTATAATCTCGGTTCCTTTATCGAAGAAGCCGAGGCAAGGATCCAGGAAGAAAAGAAGGTACTGGAACAGGCTGAGGCGGCTGCAGCGGATGCGGCAAGCCCGGCACTGCGCTCCGAGGAGGCTGCGAAAGAGGCCAGGCAGGTGGCAACGTCTGCGGTGGATGCAGATGTGATGGAACCCGCAAAAGAAGAGGCTTTGGAGAAAACCTGGTATGAGACCATCGACTGCATCGATGGAAAGGCAGGCGTTCAAAACAGCGGATCCGAAGAAGCGTTTGGGGCGGTCCTGAAAATGTTCCTTGATTCCATACCCGCCAAAGCCGAGGAGTTAAACGGTTTTTATGCTTCCGAGGACTGGGAGAATTACACCATCAAGGTGCATGCACTGAAAAGTTCCGCGAAGCTGATCGGAGCCATGGAGTTGTCGGAACAGGCGCGTCTCCTGGAAATGGCCGGAAAAGAAAATAATACCGATTATATCCGTACGCATCACGAAGAACTGATCCGGGATTACCTTGTCCTGGGGGATGCCCTGTCAGCGGCAGCATTCGGGGGAGCGGACGGCAATGATGCAGAGGAAGAGAAACCTCTGGCGGATGAAGATCTGATGAACAGCGTGTTTGAGGAAGTGCGCTCAGCAGCAGAGAATATGGATATTGATACCATTTCCGCCATTTTGCAGGAAATGGAGGAGTATGCCATTCCCGAAGCGGACAAAAAACTGTACCAAAAGATCGAAGATGCCGCAAAGGCATTTGATTATGGTGCCATCCTGAAAGCGCTGGATGAGGCATAAGGGGAAAAGGTGGGTTATTCATGGAAACCATCATTCGCATTAACGATATCGTAAACGGATTTGCCTGGGGAACCTTCGGGCTCGCACTCCTTCTGGGAACGGGCCTGATCTGCAGCGTGGTCACCGGGTTCTTCCAGATCCGGCATGTCCGCCACTGGTTCGGAAAAACGTTCGGAGTCATCCGGAAGGATGCCCGCATCATCAACGATGCCGGTGCATTATCCCAGTTCCGGTCATTCTGTACTGCCCTTTGTGCCACCATCGGTACCGGTAACATCGTCGGTGTGGCTACCGCCATTTGTATGGGCGGACCCGGCGCCGTCTTCTGGATGTGGGTCGCTGCTTTTTTCGGCATGATGGTGAAGTTTGCGGAAAACGTGCTGGGCATCTATTACCGGAGAAGGAATAGTGAAGGAGCCTGGTCCGGCGGCCCCATGTATTACCTGCAGGATGGTCTGGGTTCCAAAAAACATTGTAAAAAGCTGGGCAAAATCCTGGCGGTCATATTCTGCATCTGTACCGTGCTGGCCTCCTTCGGCATCGGAAACATGGCACAGATCAACAAGATCACCATCAACGTGGAAAGCACCTTCCTTTCGGATACGGATCTTGGTACGCTTTGGGGCTTTTCCAGAGTCAATGTGGGCCTTGGCATCGTCCTCATGATCGTGGCAGCCTTTGTGATCCTGGGTGGCTTTCGAAGGCTGGCGGCTGCAGCGGAAAAACTGGTGCCTTTTATGTCTTTTGCCTACATTCTTGGATGTCTCCTGGTGATCTTTTTGAACATCGGAAAACTGCCGGAAGTATTTACCTCCATTTTCCGGTTTGCCCTCGGGCCTTCGGCCGTCGCCGGAGGAGCAGCGGGGACAGCGGTCCAGGTGACCTTAGGTACCATCAAGAACGGCTGCAAGCGGGGGGTATTTTCCAATGAGGCGGGTCTTGGATCTTCCGTCATAGTGCATTCCAATACCTGTGCCAGGGAACCGGTCAGACAGGGACTCTGGGGGATCGCGGAAGTATTCCTTGACACCATGGTGATCTGTACCATGACGGCATTTGTGGTGCTGGGCAGCGGTGCCATCGATCTTTCCACGGGAGTGGCGGTGGAAGGTGTGAATGATGCCACGTTGGTGACACAGGCTTTCGGTGCGGTACTTGGCAGATACGGCGAATACTTTGTGGTGGGAGCCATCACGTTATTTGCTTTTACCACAGTGATGGGCTGGTCCTATTACGGGGCCAAGGTAACCGAGTATCTGTTTGGGGTAACGTTTGCAAAGCTGTATCGTGTGGCGTTTGTGATCCTGATCGTGTTTGGAGCCGTCATGAACTCGAACCTGGCCTGGGATATTTCCGACACCTTTAACGGTCTGATGATGATCCCCAACCTTATCGGCATCCTGGTGCAGATCCCGCTGGTCGTGAAACTGACCAGAAATTATACCGACAGAAGGATCCGGGGTAAAACGGATGTGACCGCCATGCTTTCCTTTGATCCCGATATTCAGCGGGAAGCCCTCAGGGCGGTGAAAAAGGGCGTGGATTGATGTATAATAAGGAATATGTTGTCGGGAGGAATTCGGGATGAGTGAAAGAAATGTTGTGATAGCGCTCCATCAGTTCAGCGTGGTGGTGAAGGGTATTGAAAAGAAACTGACGGAAAAAGGCTACCATGTGGACATGGTGACGGAGCACTTTGAAAAAGCTGTGGAGCTGACGGCTCATACGGATGCGTTCCTGTTATACCTGCCCTCCGATGTGATGGATGACAAAGTGAAATTCAATGAATTCGCCATGTTGGCATCGGCACTGCAGGAAAAGAAAGCCAGCATTATCTTCCTGGGAGAAAAGAAGTATCGACATGACTTTGAAGCCTCCATTCCCAACATCCGGGATTACCTGTGGTATGACAGGCCGGTGGATCTGGACGAACTGGATGAGGCACTCACCAAGGTGTGCGATTCCGGATCTGTCAGTGTCCTCCGGAAACGGATCCTGATCGTGGATGATGATCCCCTCTATGCCGGCATGGTGCGGGAGTGGATCCGGGAGAAATACAGGGTGGATGTGGTGACGGCCGGCATGCAGGCCATTACCTTTCTTTTGAAAAACCCGGTGGATCTGGTTCTTCTGGATTACGAGATGCCGGTGGTGGACGGACCGCAGGTACTGCAGATGCTGCGCCAGGATCAGAACACCATGAATATTCCCGTGGTCTTTTTAACGGGAGTGGGCACCAAGGAAGAGGTTTCCAGGGTCATGGCTTTAAAACCCGACGGCTATGTCTTAAAATCCACCACCAAGGAAAGCCTGATGAAATACATCGTGGACAAGATCGGATAAGGAAAAAGGGAGCAAAGTTAAAGCTTTGTTCCCTTTCTTTTTGGGGGCGTTTTCGTTAGAATGAAAAACGGGGTCTTTTTAGGGTATTGGGAAAAGATATGGGGAGAAAAACATGAAGAGAAGGTTATACGGGATTTTGGGGCTCCTTTTAGCCGTAGGTGTTTTCTGCTGCGGCTGTGGGGAAAAAGACAGGGGAGCAAACGAGCCGAGGCTTCTTCTTGGATTCAGTCAGATCGGGTCCGAGAGTGCCTGGCGCATCGGAAATACAAAAGATATAGAAACACAGGCGGAAAACTATGGTGTTAGCCTGATGCTGGAGAATGCCAATCAAAAGCAGGAAAACCAGATCGCTGCCATCCGCAGATTTATTGCCTACAAAGTGGACGTTATCGCTTTTTCTCCCATTGTGGAAGAGGGCTGGGACAATGTGCTTTTGGAAGCAAAGGAAGCCGGGATCCCCGTGATCCTTGTGGACCGGGACGTGAGTGCCTCCGCCGAGGGACTGACTGCCTGTAAGATCGGCGCAGACTTCTACAAAGAAGGCGTCATGGCAGGGGAGTACCTGATCCGGAAAGCGGACAGCCTGGGGCTGACAGAGGTAAACATTGTGGAGATCACCGGGACCGAGAACTCCACGCCCATGCGGCAGCGTCAGGCCGGGTTTCTGGATGCCATCCGGGAGGATCCGAGGATGAAAGTCCTTGAGAGCATCGACGGGGATTTTTTAAAAAGCCGGGGAGCTGAGTGCATGCGTTCTCTTTTGGAAACCTACGGGGACAGTATCGACGTGGTGTTTTCCCACAATGATGAGATGACGCTCGGAGCGCTTCCGGAGATCGAAAAGGCCGGATTTGCACCGGGAGAGGACATGATCATTATTTCCATTGACGGCGGCCAGGATGCCATCAATGTGTTAATGGAAGGCAAGATCAACTGTGTGGTGGAATGTACTCCGAAACTGGGAAAAGAGCTGATGGAAACCGCACTGAAATTAAAGGCAGGGGAGTCGGTGGATACGCTGATCCATCCTGAAGAGCAGATCTTTTCCGATGAAACGGATCCCGCTGCCATCGCACCGAGAGGATATTAATGCCTTATGGAGAGAGTGCGGAAAGAAAAAAGTATCCTGGGACAGATCGATGAACTCACAAGAAAACTGGTGCTGCTGATGATGATCCCCATCGCCATCAGTCTTCTTTTGATGCTGTTTTACGCCTGGAAATACCATACGTCCATTACGAGAATGGAGACCATTGCCAATTTAAAGAACGTGGTTGCCGAACAGATCCCGGGGAGCGCCTGGAATATCGTCAGTGGCAGGGAGACTTTTGCGGAAAGCGGGATCTACGTTACGATCCATGAAGTGGATGACACCATTGATGCCGTAACGGAGCAGACATCGGAAGAAAACCGCTTATCCCTCATCGTGGCAAAACGTACCATGCAGACGCTGGAAAACTATGTGGACAAGATCCGGGATAATATCGAGGCCGACGTGCCGGTGGTGGAAAACGAAGCGGTACTGACGGAAGTGCGGGACGTGGCAGCCCTCGTGGACAGCATGCTGAATGATTACGTGGCACAGGAGATCACCACCAGTGCGAGAATGAGTTTATCCCTTATGGTGAGCATCATCCTGACAGCCGTTTTCGAGATCGTCATCGTGGTCCTTGCTCTGGTATTTCGGAACCGGTACATGAAGAAGACGGCTCACTCCGTGCGGGAACCCATCGAGCGACTGGAAGATGTGGCCTGGCGACTTGCGGACGGCACCATGGATGCACGACTTCCCGATACGGAACTGGCGGAACTCCGGAACCTGACCATGCAGGTTAACATTATGGCGGACCGGCTGGAAGAGATGATGGAAAAGAGCAATGACGATGCCAGGAAGCTTCGGAAAGCGGAACTTCGGACTCTGCAGGCTCAGATCAATCCCCATTTTCTGTATAACACCCTGGATGCCATCGTATGGAAAGCAGAGGCCGGAGAGGTGGATGAGGTTATTTCGCTGACCAGTTCCCTCAGCGACTTTTTCCGTATCAGCTTATCTTCCGGTGCGGACTGGATCCCCATCAGCCAGGAAAAGAAACATATCGAAGGCTACCTGAAGATCCAGCAGACCAGGTACCGGGATATCATGCGCTATGAGATCGATATTCCCGATGACATCGGGGACTTCTATATTTTGAAACTGCTGCTCCAGCCCCTTGTGGAAAATGCCCTTTATCACGGGATCAAGAACAACCGGGGAGGCGGGCTGATCACCGTGACCGGAAAAAAGGAAGATGGGGATCTGATCTTTTCCGTTCGGGATACGGGCTGCGGCATGACAGCGGAACAGCTTCGTAAGCTCAGTTCCAGAATGAAAAAGGGACAGCCGGCGGTGAGCGAAGGAGGGGGAGGCTTCGGCCTGGTGAATGTAAACCTTCGGATCCGCCTGTACTATAACCTCATGGAGGGACTGTCCATTGAAAGCGGGGAAGAGGGAACTCTGGTTACATTCCGGGTACCCTGCAGGACAAGAGAGGAGATTTTTGAGAATGAAAGTATTTCTGGCTGATGACGAGATCGTTGTCAGAGAGGGGATCCGGGAGTCGTTCCCCTGGGAGCAAACGCCCTATACGCTTGTTGGGGAGGCGCCGGACGGGGAAATGGCGCTGCCCATGATCCGGGACACAAACCCGGATATTGTCATCACGGATATCAAAATGCCCTTTATGGACGGGCTGGAGCTGATCCGGGTGCTGCGGGTGCAGATGCCCTGGATCGGGATCATCGTGTTATCCGGCTATGATGAATTTGAATATGCCCGCCAGTGCATCCAGCTGGGTGTCCGGGAGTATCTGTTAAAGCCCATCAATGCATCTCAGCTCCGGGAGGTCCTTGACAAAGTCAGCCTGCAGCTGGAAACGGAGAGAAAGACACTGGAGCATGCAGCTTCTTTACAGGCCCGCATGGAGACCGACGGAAAGTTTTTAAAGGAAAAACTCATCGGTTCCCTGTTTTCCGAGGAAGCGGCCGAAGAGGATGCCCGCAGCACCCTGCAGCAGCTGCGGTCCATGGGAGTTCCCGTACCTGCACCTTTCTACGTGGTGGTGGATGCGGCCTTTTCTCCCACAGGCCCGGGGCAGGAAGCGGCAGTTACGTTATCGGAGAACAGCGGCGGGATCGTCCATGCTTCTCCCAGCCGTACGGGAACTCGCCTCCTTGTCCTTGGGGATACACCGGAGGATGCGGAAGAGAGAGCCTATGCCTTCGGTACCAGTCTGGCCAGGGAGTTAGAGCGTACGGAATGCACCGGCATCCGGGTGGGCATCGGAGAGATCGTGGATGCTCCCGAAAAGATCTTGAACAGCTTTAAGACCGCAAGACACATCCGCCATTTGCTGGTGGAAAAGAAGGAGGAACAGGCTCTGATCCTGGGTGTCCGGGAAATGGGAGAAGTCTCCGACGACAGAAAGGGCTCATCGGTGATCAATGAAGCGAAAGTTTACATGGCCCGGAATTTCGCCAATCCGAATCTCATGCTCCAGGATGTGGCAAAGGCGGTGAACATGAGCAACAGCCGGTTTTCCACCGTGTTTTCCCAGCAGAGCGGGCAGTCGTTCACGGAGTATCTGATCTACCTGCGCCTTAGTAAAGCCAAGGAACTGCTGCGCACCACGGGAATGAAAAGCTCTCAGGTGGCCAGGGAAGCGGGATACAACGATGCCCACTATTTCAGTTATATCTTTAAGAAAAATACGGGTCTGACCCCCTCGGAATACCGGACACAAAATCAAAACGAACCGATGTAAAACGAAACCTAACTTTTTGTAAGTGGCAGACCAAAAATGAAATCATTTTGTACCAAATCAAAATGAACCTGAATTTACCTCCGGAACCGGGTAGGGTATTCTCTACATGGGTAAGTGAGATGGATAAATACGAAGCTGTTTTCCATCAAAATGCAAAAACATAAGGAGGGAAATGTAAAATGAAAAAGTTCAGAGCTCTTTTGGTACTTGTTCTTGCTTTAAGCCTTGTGCTGTGTGCATGCGGCGGCGGTGGAAGTACCGGCAAGTCAAACGGAAAGATCAAGGTAGGTGTGGTTAACAATCCCCCTTCCGAGTCCGGTTATCGTGAAGCTAACGTAAAGGACATGGAAGCTGTTTTCTCCGAGGCTAACGGCTATGATCTGAAGACTTATTATTCCTTAAAGAACGATGAGCAGCTTCAGGCAGCACAGGGCTTCATTACAGAAGGCGTTGACTATCTGCTGATCTCCGCAGCCGAGACTACCGGCTGGGACGAAGTTCTGAAGAAAGCAAAAGAAGCCGGTATCAAGGTTTATCTCTTCGACCGTATGATCGATGTAGATGAGAGCCTGTACGAGGCAGCAGTTGTA
>JAEEGL010667297.1_pt1 | contig 26494 bp, 24 predicted proteins | sample 9134231 | NCBI WGS metagenome assembly JAEEGL01 (sample SAMN16246548, study PRJNA631951) | gut metagenome | biome: gut microbiome; feature: rumen; material: fiber-attached | host: Bos | place: Iran: Karaj | collected 2018-10 | reverse complement strand
TCGCCATCGCCAATTAAAACGGCAATGGTCTTTTCTGGATGTCCGAGAGCTACACCATAGGCGTTTGCGAGTGCATAGCCGAGTTCACCACCTTCCGTAATGATGCCTGGGGTGAATGGGCTAGCGTGGGATGGAAAGCCATCCGGCCAAGAGAAGTTTTTGCAGAGATATTTGAGACCTGAGTAGTTTTTGGTAGCATTTTTATCAACTTTTTCGAGATCACCATCAATATAGAGGTTGGCTTGGAGGGCTGGGAAGCCGTGGCCAGGGCCAAGGACGAAGGAAAAGTTTGGATCGTTTTTGAAATAGGCCTTGAGATTGGCGTAGGCAACATTGATGCCATGACAAGTTCCCCAGTGTCCAAGTAATCTTGGTTTAATATCGGAGAATTCTAGCTCACGCTCGAGGAGAAAGTTATCTTTTAAAAATAGTTGCGCAACGACAAGATAGTCGCAGGCGCGAATGCGGCGGTTGATTTTTTCGATCACTTCAATACTAGAGTTGCCCAACCCGTTCATGCTTATTATTATAGCATACTATTTGGTGAATTCTTTGATTCTCTCAATTTCATCACGGATGGCGGCGGCTTTTTCGAATTCAAGGTTGGCAGCGGCGAGCTTCATTTCGCCAGTTAGGCTCTTGATTAGGCCTGGTAGCTCTTCTTTTGGCACCTTGCGGATGTCTAGTTTATTTTCCTTCATCTTTTCAGGAATGATGGCGCGAAGTCCGGCACTGATTTCCTTCTTGATTGAGTGCGGAGTGATGTGGTTTTTGGCGTTGTATTCTTTTTGGATTTCGCGGCGACGGTTGGTTTCTTCAATGGCCTTAGCCATGGATTCAGTGATTTGATCGGCATACATAATGACTTTCCCCTCTTCGTGGCGAGCCGCACGACCAATGGTCTGAATGAGGGCGGATTCGGAACGGAGGAAGCCTTCCTTGTCGGCATCAAGAATGGCGACGAGCGAAACTTCTGGTAGATCAAGGCCTTCGCGAAGAAGATTGATACCAACGAGCACGTCATATACGCCAGCGCGGAGATCCCTCAAAATGTCGCCACGCTCCAATGTGTCGATGTCGGAATGAATATAGGCGGTCTTGATGCCTTGATCCTTCAAATGGTCGGTTAAATCTTCCGCCATGCGCTTGGTTAATGTGGTTACGAGTGTGCGCTGACCTTTTTTGATACGGTTATGAATTTCGCTAAGCAAGTCGTCGATTTGTCCGTCGGAACCACGAACCTCGATTTCTGGGTCAAGAAGACCGGTTGGGCGGATAACTTGTTCGGCTGGCTTCGGTGAATGCGTGAGTTCGTATTCGCCTGGTGTTGCGGAAACATAGATGGCTTGATTAATGCGGTTATTGAATTCGTTATAGGTCAGTGGGCGGTTGTCGAGGGCAGATGGAAGACGGAAACCATATTCAACGAGGGTTTCTTTTCTTGCGTGGTCACCGTTATACATGCCGCGAACCTGTGGTAAAGTCATATGAGACTCATCGACGATGAGTAAGAAATCATCTGGGAAGAAATCGAGAAGGGTGGCTGGTGGTTCACCAGGCTTTCGGCCATCGAGGTGGCGTGAATAGTTCTCAATTCCCTTTACGAAACCGGTTTCCTCAAGCATCTCGAGGTCGTATTTGGTACGCTGCGAAAGACGTTCGGCTTCGAGGTATTTGTTGTGCTTATTGAAGTATTCCATGCGGATATCGAACTCGGCCTTGATGGACTCAATAGCTTTTTCGAGCTGATCTTTTGGGGTTGCGTAGTGAGTATTTGGGAAGATATGAATGTGGTCTGGTTCCTCACGAGTTTCAAATGTGAGTGGGTCTACGATTTTAACTTTCTCGAGTGTATCAAAGCCGAATTCAAAGCGATAAGCAAACTCACCATTGGCTGGATAAAGATCGATGGTGTCGCCCATGATACGGAAATTGCCGCGTTCGAAAGCGAGGTCGTTTCGGTGGTATTGCATATTAATAAGATCGTATACGAAATCTGATTGAGATATATCTGTTTTTGCTGTAGAATCTTGATCTTTTGTATCTGGATTTACGACTTTCCAGGAAGAGCCGTCTTTCCAGAGTGGGAGTGACATTTCGAGATAGTGGGCTGGAGAACCAATGCCGTAGATACAAGAAACGGAGGCAACTACGATTACGTCGCGGCGCGTAAGTAAGGCTTCGGTTGCGGCATGGCGGAGGCGGTCGATTTCGTCATTGATGGCGGAGTCTTTTTCGATGTAGGTGTCGGTTGAGGCGATGTAGGCTTCTGGTTGGTAGTAGTCGAAGTACGAAACGAAATAATGAACTTCGTTGTCAGGGAAAAATTCGCGAAACTCTGAGTAGAGTTGGGCCGCCAAAGTTTTGTTATGGGCAAGGATAAGGGTTGGCCTCTGAACCTTTTCGATGATGTTTGCCATCGTAAAAGTTTTGCCGGAGCCGGTCACACCAAGTAGAGTTTGCTCACGCCTATGAGAAAGAATTCCATTAACGAGCTGATCGATGGCTGCTGGCTGATCGCCAGTTGGCTGATACTTGGAATGAAGCTTAAAGTTTGGCATATAAGCATATTATATCACAGGGCTTTGGTTGACTAAATACCTAAAATATAGTATAATAATAAGAGATAGATTCGTTTTTTGCACTTTAAAAAAGGAGGGATTGTTATGAAAGAATATTTTTTAGGATGTGGTCACTCAATCGTGAGGAGCTTATCTGGCACTTCGTTTTATTGCCGTATTGATGGAAGATATTTCGAGGTTGGATCATTCTCGGGTAATACGTATAAGTCGTATCGGGATGCCGAGACGACTCTCGCGTTTTCGACAGATAAGAGACTTTACGTTGATAAGGAAGGGCATTCGATTATGGGGGTGATCTTTTGGGAGATATATCAAAAATATCCTCACTATAAGTTCGAAGGTGCCACCTTTAAGAAGGCTTTTCTTAGTCTTCGAGATGGGGACACGATTAGCACGCTCCTGATCCGGATTGCTCCGGCCCTCACGACGATTCGGGGATTAAGCATTGACCCGGAATCGGGGATGTTTTTCAATCAAGATGGTGTTTACTCGAAGATTAGGCCCGGCGAGGAGCCGGAATCGACTTCCGATAAGAACGTCTTGGAACTAATTAATCTCGCGACAACGTATAATGTTTCCATTCGAAACATCGAGGCAAATATTTTGAGAGTGTTCCAGCCTGGTGACACAATCGAGGCGTATCAGCGGTACTATCCGCTGAAACCACCAAAACGTCCACAAATGGTCGCCACAATTCGTGACAAGTATCAATTTGGCTCATCAAAAGTTAGGGAGTTTTGCCGTTCGAAAGTCGGTCGCGTATCGTTTCAAACCGATGAAAAAGGCAAGGATTGCTACAAGGTGCTTTACGACATGCTGAAGCCCGAAGAGTGTGATGGAGATACTGATTGGCGCGAAGAATATGTCGCTAAGCATCTAGATGACTTTGTCCGTATGTCAATGATTGATGCTGATGCATATCGGGCAAAGAATAGTCTTGGAGAAAAGGTAAATAGCTACAGATTTCGATGCTCGTCATACGGGGTTTCCACACAGGAAAATAAGCTCTATTTCAAAATTGAGGCTAGGAACAATTGAAGAAGAATGTAACAGTAAATACGCTGTGATATAAAAACGAATCAAAAAACCGTCACGATTGTGACGGTTTTATTTTTTAGTCTTCCTTGGATTTCATGATAGGAAATGGCACTGCTTCCCTACCTGGTACGCCTTCAAGAAGCCAGAAGTTGCGTTCGGAGTTACCCCAACCACAGGCTGGTGGCATACCATACTCAAGCATCTCGACGAAATCCTGATCAAGCATTTGGGCCTCATCATCACCAGCGTCGCGGGCGGCTTGCTGTTCTTTGAAGCGTTCGAGCTGATCTAGAGGGTCATTCAACTCGGAATAGCCGTTCCCCATTTCGGTCCCAGCAATAATTGGATGGAAACGCTGAGTTACAAGTGGATTTTCTGGGACGACTTTGGCGAGTGGGCTAAGGGCCAATGGCTCTTCAACGAGCCAGTATGGACCTGCGGAAGTCTTGCGGATTAATTTCCAAACATCGTCGATGAGATGGTTCGTAGTGGTTTCTTCTTTAACTTCTTGTCCGTTATCTTTTAGGATTTTGATGAGTTGTTCGCGGTCTGGGTTGAAGACATCGACACCGAATTTTTCTTTTAGAAGGTCAGAATATTTGATGCGTGGCCACTCACAGTCGAGATTGATATCAAAGCCGTCAACGTGAAATTCTAGGGTTCCCCAGGTTTCTTTGGCGACATATTTGATCATTTCTTCGTAGAGTTTCATGCCGTCTTCATAGTTTTCGTAGGCAGCATAAGACTCGAAAGCAATATGTTCTGGAAGGTGTTCATCATCAACGCCCTCGTTGCGGAAACGAACGCCAATATCATAGACTTTTTCGAAGCCACCACCAAGGAGGCGTTTCAATGGAAGTTCATGAGAAATGCGAAGATAAAGATCTTCGTCATAGGCGTTAATGTGAGTAACGAATGGAGTAGCATCGGCACCACCGGTGGTGTGCTCGAGGACTGGAACATTGATCTCGATGAAGCCATGTTTGTTCATAAAATCACGGGTGGCCTGCCAGAATTTGCTACGGCGAACAAGACGTTCGCGAACTTCTGGATTCACGTTCATATCAACATAGCGGCGGCGGTATCGCTCTTCCTTGTTGGTGAATTGTTCTGGGAGTGGACGAAGTGATTTAGTAAGAAGTCTTACGGCGTCAGCAAAGATGGAGATTTCGCCAGTTTGAGATTTTCCGACGGTACCATTTACTTCGATAAAATCACCAGTGTCGAGGAGCTTAATATCTTTGATGCCAAGTAAATCAGGAGCGTTAGCTGCGGCGGTTTCGTCACTAGCTTTCATAAAGATTTGAACTTCACCAAAATAGTCACGGATTTTGATAAAAGCAAGTTTACCGAACGAGCGAATTGCGACAATGCGACCAGCAACAACGACTTCCTGACCTTCTTTTTCATCAAAATGATTGATGACGTCGGAAATTTTGGTGTTGCGATAAGATTTTGCTGGGTATGGATCAATACCGCGAGCCTTAATCTCTTCAAGTTTTTTCAAACGTTCGTTGCGATAATCTTCAAGTAACATAAAAATATTATACCATAAACTAACTCTTTAAAAAAGCAATCACCTCTTTTTAAAGATGATTGCTTACCTTAAAGACTATTTGATTGCTAGGATTTTGACTGTTTTACCGTTAAAGTCGAAGCTTTCGCCAGTTTTGTGCCCTAAGAGTTCTTTTCCGATTGGGGACTCGTTGCTAATTTTGCCTTCGAGTGGGTTGGCTTCGGTTGGGCCAACGACTGTGTAGGTCTTTTTTGCACCGCCAAAGTCGATATCGACGGTTGCGCCAAGCACGACTGCGGATTTTGATCCGCCTTTAATGATTTTGGCGTTCTTCAAAATGTCTTGGATTTCTAGAATGCGGCTCTCGGCGAGCTTTTGCTCATTCCTTGCGGAGCTATATTCTTCATTTTCGGACAAATCACCAAAGGCACGGGCAGTGGCAATACGTTCGGTAATAGCTGGGCGTTCGGCAATAAGTTGCTCAAGTTCTTTCTCTAATTCTTTCTTACCTTCTGCGGTAAGGCTGATACTCTTCTTGATCATATCAGTATTCTCCACGTTTTAATAACATAATGAGTTTACAAAAATTCATCTGTTATGTCAACACTAAATGGATTTTTTGAAATCCTCAATTGAGACAAGTTTAGATTCGCCAGTCCTTCTGTTGGTAATTTCGACAGAATTTTCGGCTAAGGTCTTGTCGGAAATGACGACACGGAAAGGAATTCCCATTAGTTCGGCATCAGCAAATTTTTCGCCTGGGCGAAGAGCGCGATCGTCGAAGAGGATTTTATCTTCGTTACTCTGATAGATTTCTTCGGCGATTTTGGAGCCGCTTTCACCGATTGGGGCGAGATAGTACTTGAACGGGGCGATGTTTTCTGGCCAGACGAGACCTTTATCGTCACAGAATTTTTCGGCGATGACGCCCATAACACGAGAGATACCGATGCCGTAGCAACCCATATAGACGGTCTTAATTTCATTGTTTTCGTCGGAGATCTTGAGTCCGAGTGGCTCAGAATATTTGAACTTGAGTTTGAAGATATTTCCCACTTCGGCGGCGCGGGTTTCTTGCAGGTCTTCGCGCTTAACGCCAAGGTCTTCTAACACGTCATCTTGTAAGACTTCTTCGTTTAGGACTACGGATTTGTCATTATTATAGTATACGGTGTCTTCACCGACTGGGATAAAGGTTTGGTACTCATGAGAATACTTTGAGAAAACGCCACCAGAAGCGAAGGTTTCGAAAGTGGTGTCGCCAAGACCAAGTCGGTCATAGATGCTGGCGTAGGCATTTTCGACTTCATGATAGTAACGATCCAAATCTTCTTCGGAGGTATGGAAGCTATAAAGATCTTTCATAATGAACTCACGGGTTCTCATGATGCCAGATTTGGCACGAAGCTCGTTTCGGAATTTGGTTTGGAATTGGTAGACAGCAAGAGGTAAATCTTTGTAGCTTTTAACATAGGTTTTTAGCATGTTGGTGATTGGCTCTTCGTGAGTTGGGGCGAGACCTAATTCCCCACCGGCTGAAAGCTCGGTCTTGAACCAGATATCAACTTTTTGGTCATCCCAACGATCGGTCTTCTTCCAGAGCTCTGGGTTTTGAAGTGCAGCCATCAAAACTTCTTGGCCGCCGATTTTATTGAGCTCGTCACGAACAATGCTTTTAATATTTTCAATAACTTTTAAGCCAAGGGGGAGATAATCATAAACTCCAGCCATTTCTTTGTAAATATAGCCAGCGCGAATCAAAAAACCGGCGCTTTTTGCGGTTTCGTCTTTTGGTGCATCGCGGAGAGTTTTGATGAAGGATTTTGATAGTCTCATAATGGGACTATTATACCATATTTACAGGTTATCCGAAACTACGCTTTAGGCGATTCCGAGTATAAAGACGGCATAGAAGGCTATGGCGTTTCGAATGATGTGGAGAATGGTCCCGGAATAAATGGTGCCGGTGATTTCGCGAAGTAGACAGTTTACGACGGACATCGCAAAAACTGTTACTCCGACATTCCACTGCAAATGTGCAATGGCAAAAAGGAGTGAGACGATAATGATGGAGATAACCATGTTGACGTGAGCGCGGAGCTTTCCGTAGAGCCAGCCGCGGAAGATGAGTTCTTCAGCGATTGGTGCTACGACGGCGAGCGCGATGAATGCGACGACGCGGTCTAAGCCGGTGGCGATATTGTTAAAGCCAACGTTCTGGGCTTCGGCGGCATTGAACCATGGGAAAAGCGAGAAGACGGCGGTGAGGACATAGGCCAAAAGAATTGAGACGGCGTAGCCGATTGGCGCTAGGCCGATATCGGTCCAGGTAGGAAGGCCGGAGAGGCCCAATTCTTCCCTGTCTGTTTTCCATTTTTTGAAAAGTTTCCAAGGCAATAAGGCGATAAGAACCAAAGATAATAAATACACTAGTGCGGTATAGATTGCTGACCAAACTGGTGAGTTTAGATTGTCGCCAAGAATCCAGTGCATTGGATATGCTACTAAGTATTGCGCTCCAAACACAACGGCCATGGTCCAGGCGGATAATGCGAGACAAGTAATGACGACCTTTTTCCTGTCGGTTGGCTTTTTCTGGGCGGGCTTCTTATTTATCATTAGAAGAATCTCGTTATATCAAGAATAGTAATAAGGGCGATGAGAATGAGTAAAACTAGAAAAGCGCGAGAGACGATTTTTTCTTCGAGCTCTTTTGAGAGTTCTTTTTTGCGAAGCTTGAAAATGGCAATGAGAAGCCAGCGACCGCCGTCGAGAGCTGGGATTGGGAGGATATTCATGCAGGCAAGAGAGACGGAGATGAGTGCTGCGAGGTAAGCAACGTTGGTTGCGCCGGCAGATGTAAATGCTGGAAAGATGACGCCAATGATGCCAACTGGGCCAGAGACGGATTCTCCGGCGGATTCTAGTGCAGCACGGCCTTCAGCGCGAGTATTGTCGTCTAGATTTAGCTGCTTGAAGGCTCCGGAGACGAGGTTGCCGATGAGTTCGCCAACACCTTTCAAAGTTTCGCCAGTGAGCTGGACGGTGAGTCCGGCGGCTACGACTGGTGCAGACCAGGTGTAGTGGTAGAGTTCTTGCGAGGAGGACATCGTAATTCCGAGTAGATATTCGGCATCTGTATTATTTAGTTTTGCGGTCAGGAGGAGCTCTTTATCTTCTGAGTCTTCGCAATTTGCTTCGCCTTCGTTCAGGGTGACTTCTGGGGCTTTTGATTCGCAGTTTGTTTTGCGAGTAATGGTGTAGATGACTTCCTCACCAACATGTGCGGAATTGATTCTTGAAACATCAGATGATGCAAAAACTTCTTCGCCAGAAACTGCAATAATCGTGTCATCTTTCTCGAATCCTGCAGCTTTGGCTGGAGAGTCGTCTAGGACTTCGGCTACGGTCACATGGGAACGGTTGGAAACAGTTTCGTCACTTGGGATTGAGAATTGATTTGGGATCATTTTTGGAAGCCCCGTGAGCGAGAGGACGAGCAAAATAATAAAGGCAGTGAGCCAGTTCATGGCGACGCCCGCAAAAAGAATTTTGGTTTTAGCCCAGAAACGAGCGTTGCCGAAGGTTCCCTTTCTGGTGTCGTTTGCGGATTCTCCGTCCATCTGGCAAAAACCGCCAATTGGGAGCCAGTTGAGACTAAAAATTAAACCTTTTTGAGGTTTTCCCCATTCAGATTTTTTGAGTCGAGTCCATTTCTTGGTTTTTGGGTCTTTGACCCATGCGATGGCTCGTGGCGGGAAGCAGATTCCAAATTCAAGTACTTTTACGCCGTTTCTTCTGGCGGCGATAAAATGACCAAGCTCATGCAATGTAATAAGGGTCATTAAAACTAATAGACCAACAATAACTCCAACAAATATATCCATGAGCTTATTATATCATTATTTACCGAAGCGGCGGCTGCGACTTTTGTATTCTTCAATCACTGAGTCGACGTCGGATGCTTCCATGTCTGGCCAGAATTTTTCGAGGAATAGAAATTCGGAATAGGCGGCACGCCAAAGCATGAAGCCGGAGATACGTTCTTCCCCACTGGTGCGAATAATCATGTCACAGGCTGGAACTTCTGGATGGTAGAGGTTTGCTTCGATTGATTCTGGCGTAACTGGTTCACCTTTTTCGATAAGCTTATTGACGGCATCGGAGATTTCGAGTTTACCACCATAATTGAAACAAAAACATGCAATCATGCCGGTGCATTCTTTGGTGATTTCTTCGGCGTTCTTTAAGGCCTTTAGAACCTTTTCGGAAAGACGGTCTTTTGAGCCAAGGATAATACAACGAACGTTGTTCTTTTTCATTTTCTTGGCGAGACCACCAATTTTGGATACCAAAAGATCCATGAGGTAGTCGACCTCTTCCTTTGTGCGGTTCCAGTTTTCGGTGCTAAATAGATAGAAGCTAGAATATTTTACTTCTGGGTGTTTTGTAAGGGCGTCGATGACGGTTTCGACTTTGTCGAGACCTTTTTTGTGGCCCTGGAGGGTTGGGAGATTGCGTTCTCTCGCCCACCTACGGTTGCCATCAACAATAAAGCCTAAGTGTATTGTTTCTTCCATTTTAGATTTTCATTATCTCGTCTGACTTAATTTTGAATTCGGCATCGACTTTGTCGCTAAATTCCTTAGTGAGATCATCAATGTCCTTTTCGGCACGTTTTTTGACATCTTCGGAAAGATCGGCTGCAGCCTTGATGGCTTTTCTGGCGTCTTCACGGATGTTTCTGATGGCGACCTTAGCGTTTTCAACCTTTTCGGATGCGTTCTTCACGATTTCTTTGCGGCGTTCTTCAGTTAGGGCTGGGATTGGCACGCGAACAATGCGACCATCGTCGGCTGGATTTAGCCCGAGGGTTTGATCGGCACGAATAGCGCTTGAAATAGCTTGAATATTGGATGGATCAAATGGGGTGATTACGAGCATTGTTGCATCGGCAGCGGTCACGTTGGCAACCTGATTTAACGGCATAAACTGACCGTAGGCTTCAACTTTGATCATTGAGAGCATGTCTGGATGAGCACGTCCGGTGCGAACCTTCTTCATTTCGTCCTTGAAACGTTCGATTACGGCGCTCATTTTGTTTTTATCATCGGTAGTATCAAACATTCTAACTCCTGTTGTTATAAGGTATATTATAACATGATATTGAGAGATATTTGGAATGTATTGAATAATTGGCTACTATTTGATGTGTTGCTATATTTTAGTTATGGTATAATCATCATTAACGATAGGCTCTAGAAACCTATCTGGGTTTGTTTGATTACTCTTCTGTTTGGAGAGTAATCTTTTTTATTTTAGGCCGTAATGTAAGTTTGAAATGGATTTCCAATACTATCATTTAAACCTCCTTTTTTGTTTTTCTAGGTACAATTTAGGGGGTTTAGCCTAGCTATCTAGAATTGCCGCGAATAAATCCCCCTGGAGTTCGGGGATCTATATTTAGTCGCAAAATAAAATTTCTCCAACCCACAGACATTCTAGGGGTTTAAAAAGAAAAATCAACCCCCCACTGTACAGAGTTGATTGTTTCGGCAAGGCTATGGGAAAGTATTGAATAATATTTATAGATTTAGACATTGTAAAAAATACAGCTATACCGAGTGAATAAAACAAGAAACCTCCCCGTAGGGAGGTTTCAATTTTGTTTTATGAACTTCGTGTATAGTTGTAGTTTTTACAAAAGTCTAAGTCAATTATTCAATGCTTTCCTAGAGCTTTACGAGTAAAATCAACTATTCAGTGACACCGAGCTCGATGCGTTTGAATTGACGAATGGTGATGTTTTCACCAGTCTTTGCGATAGCTTCTTTGATGAATTGTTCAACTGTCTTGGTGTCGTCCAAAATGAATGGTTGGTTCATGAGGACCTTGTCAGCAAAAGCTTTCTTGGCTTGACCAGCAAGAATTTGTTCCTTCATGTTTTCAGGGCCCTTGAAGTTTTCTTCAAGTTCTTTCATCTTGGCAGCTTTGACATCTTCTGGGATATCTTCTTCGGAGACGTAAAGTGGATTCATGGAAGCAACTTGCATGGCGATTTGGTGAGCCAAGGTTTTAAATTCGTCGGTTTTGGCAACGAAAGAAGTCTCACAGTTAACTTCGACGATGGCGCCGAGGCGGCCGTCGTGGATGTAGGAATCGATAAGGCCTTCGCGAGTTTCACGATCACCACGTTTTTCAGCTTTGGTAAGACCCTTTTTGCGCATAGCATCAAGAGCTTTGTCGAAATCGCCGTCGGCTTCGACAAGAGCTTTTTTGGCATCAGTCAAACCAACACCGGAGAGCTCTTTGAGTTTTTTGATTTGTTCAATGGAAATTTCTGCCATTTTGCCTCCTAATTATTTTTTACCTTCTTTGATTGCTTCAACGAAGTAATTAAGAATAAGGGTGGTTGCCTTCAACGAGTCATCGTTTGCTGGAATGACGTAGTCGATGTTAGTTGGATCGACGTTGGTGTCGGTGATAGCAAAAACTGGGATGTGAAGATTGTTTGCCTCTTTGATAGCGTTCTTGTCTTCGATTGCGTCAACGACGATGATAGCAGCTGGTTGCTCGCTCATATCCTTGATGCCACCGTAGCGCTCATTAAGGGTGTCGATTTCTTCTTGGAAGCGTTGAACTTCAAGCTTTGAATAACGATTTTCGAGTTCGCCAGAAGCCATGCGGCGTTCGAGGTCTTTGACCTTCTTGATTTGGCGGTTGACGGTATCAACGTTGGTAAGGGTGCCACCGACCCAACGGACGGTGACATATGGCATATCGACAGATTCAGCAGCGCTTTTGACGAGCTCTTTCATCTGTTTCTTGGTACCAACGAAGAGAACCTTCTTGCCACTTTTAACGATCTCGGTGATCTTTGGGAGAGCAGCTTCGAGGCTTTCGACAGTTTTTTCAAGGTTGATAATGTGGGCTTCCTGGCGCTTACTGTGAATGTAAGGAGCCATTTTTGGATGCCAGCGGCTGGTCTTGTGACCAAAATGTGCACCACTTTCTAAGAGTGCTTTCATATCGACAGCTACGGTCATATATGATTTCCTTTCCTTCGCTCCGGGTATTTTAATCCGCGTTTTGCAGACAGGAAACCTCCCGGAGGTGATTCATTAAAATTTATTACTCGGCTATTATAACACCTTCTTTTAAGATTGGCAACAATTTTGTCTCAAGATTTTGTGTTTACAAAAAAATTATTATCTGATATAATGGTCGGCAGTTATGAGTAAAAAAGAACTACATCCTAAAGAATATCGCGACGTTGTTTTTTCAGATGAGACTGCAAAATTTTCATTTTTGACAAAATCAACGGCAAAAAGCGAAGAGACCATCAAATGGACTGATGGCAAGGAATACCCTCTTGTTAAGGTTCAAATCTCTTCTGCTTCACACCCATTCTTTACCGGTGAAGAAAAGATCATCGATACTGAAGGTCGTGTTGATCGCTTTAAGGCTCGTGCCGAGAGAGCTGCCGCTATGAAAGCTGCCCTCAGCAATAAGGCTAAGAAGCAAGCCAAAGAAGCTGACAAAAAAGCTAAGGCTAACGAGAAATAATAAAAACCAGCCCAAAGTGGCTGGTTTTTTGTTGCCGGTTGACGCACAACTAAAATAGGCGCCCTCGCAGTTTTTGAGCGCCTATTTTTTGGTCGGTTTTCCTATTTTGGACTAGCGACGAGATTTCTTGAGGTAAATAAGTACGCCTCCGCTAATGATAAAGAATATGACAAGACCTGTTAGGATGTAGTCTGATTGCGAGATGTTAAGTCCAGCGAACATGAGACCAGTGTTTGGTACTGCTGGGGTTTCTGGGGTGGTGTAGTTTATGACGATTGATTCTGGGGTTCCAGTTGGTTGTGGTTCGTCGTCAGGATTGGATGGATCCGTACAAGTGAGCGGAGTGACTTCGATGCGATATTGACCAGATTCGGCAAGAGCGTCATCAAATGGTAGGACGATTCTTGCAGTGAGCGATTCTACGTTTTGGACGATAACTGGGTCAAAGAGGGCGTTCCCTGCTGGGAGCTGGTAAGCCTGGACGCTGACAGAGCAGACACCTGGCATTTTATCTTTGACTTCAATGACTGGATCATCTTCTGGGTTGCTTGGGTCGTCTGGGTCGACTTGTTCTACAATGACACTCTTCAGGCTGATTGTGACTGAGTCTTCTGCGAAGTTCGAAACGCCAACTGTTGACACCGTAATTGTGAAGCTATCGCCGTAAGTACCATAGTCTTCTAGGTTTAGTGCCTTAGTTTGGGTTCCAGATGCAACGGCTGGGTCAATTGATGGATCAAGTGGCTCATTTATGTCGTATGTGTCACCAGTTCGATTGTTCTTAATATGGAAGACAAAGGAATCGGCGTTGGTAAACGTAAAGCGTACATCGACTGCCGGATTGGTTACGGCATCCCCATCGGATGGGTCAACAATTGTCATCGTCGGGATGCGTTCATTAACGACGTTTACTGTTATTGATGTAGTGGCGCCCGCAGATTCTGCGTTGACGCTAGGTATCGGAATATTGTAAGCAAACGCCGTCATCGCAGCAACGGCGAATAGACCAATGATTCCGACAAAATTCTTTCTTTGTCTTTTCATACTCTACACTCTTTAATTTTATATTTTTATTTTGGCTTTCTTCGGTATGCTCGCAACATACCAAATATATTCCTAACTAATAGTATAGCTAAAAATTGAAAATTGTCAAGCTTATTTTTTTGCGGCTTCTAGGTGGGGTTTATTCTGAAACTTTGTTTTGGCTGTTTTTACGGGAGAAGGCACGGACAATTAGGAGGACGATGACGAAGACAATGATAAAGATGAGCCAGAGTGGGCAAATGATCACGATTTTTTCTTCGGTTGAGACTTTGTCGAGGAATTTGACGGTTTGGCGAACTTTGAAGATGCCGAGGGCTGGCGCGCCGTCCCAGTTGCTGGTTGAGAAACGTTCGGTCTTCGGGAGGATGATTGTGCTGGCTGGGTTTTCTTGGTTGGTGTAGGCAACTTCATTGGTGAAAAGGTTGCGGATTTCAATTTCGTAGGTGGCTTCGCCGTGGACGTTGCCGGTGTTCTTTACGAGGGAGTCGACATGGATTGGGCCGGTTAGGTAGAACTGAGGGATATTATTTTCGATAATATCGCCAGAGCGGTTGATTTCGCCTTCGACGGTGAGGTAGACGATGAGGGCAACGCTTGATTCGACGTTAATCATGGCATCTTCGCCGCCTTTAGTTGAGGCGAGGAGAGCGATGTAGTGTCCGCCAGGGGTGGCGTCATGTGGGACATGGATAGTGTAGTAGATGCGGTCAACAGAGTTTGGCTCGAGGTGTCCACTGGTACTGTCGAAGACTACCCAATCTTCAGTGTCGGTAAATTCGTTTGATTCTCCGTAGTTGAAGGAATAATTGCGATCTGCAACGGTGAATGGCTTGGCGGAGATGGTGTAGTCGAAAGCGGAGGTTCCGATGGAAGCGACGCGGAAAGAACCCGTAAAGCTATCGCCTGGCTTCAAATCGGCGGATTCGCGAGTTGGGGAAATTGAGATAGTGACGGTTGGCTTGTCTTCCGCGTAGGTGCTACCCATAAGGCCAAAGCTAAAAATAGCGGCAACTAATACAATCGCACTGTAAATAAGATGTTTTTTCATTTACCTCCTGGTTATGGGATTATTATAACACAGGCCGTAAACGCGGCACAAAAAATATGCCCCGAGGGGCATATTTTCTTGTTGCAGGTTAGTTGTTTGCAGCGACAAATGAGATAGAACCGGTGTAGGTACCAGTTGGGGTGGTTGAATCAGTACCAACAGTAACCGTGAAGTTCTTGTTTTCGTTTGCAGAAACGGTGCTTGCGTCGCCGAAGGTCCAGAGGACGCCAGTGCCGCTAAAGGCAGATGCATCGCCTTCGCCTTGGATGCTCCAGCCACGGGTGTTAGCAGCTGCGGCAGGGTTGTAGCTGATAGTGTCAGAACCCTTGGTCAATGCGGTTGGGGTTGCAGTAACATTGAAACCGCCAGCGACGTTGGTCTCGACATGGAGGGCGATCGTTGCGGTGCCAGATGTACCAGGAACGAGAGTTGCTGGGGTAGCGGTTAGATCACCAATGGTGATAGCGTCGGTTGCTGTGATTGAGATTGAACCAGCAACATTTGCTGTGATCTGGGTTGTTGCAGAGTTGGCGGCATAAGAGCTGAGTGGAAGAACCACGGCTCCAAGTCCGGCAACAATACCAGCAGCGGTCATTAATTGTTTTTTCATTTTGTCTCCTTTTTTGTTTTTATGACCTTTTTATATAAGATATTATACATAAACGGAATGAAAAGTCAATAGGTTTATTAACAAAAAGCCCCGACTGGTTGCCGGGGACTTTTTGCTCTTAAAATAATTAAGATCGATTATAGAAAAATGAGGACCCTTCTAGACAAAGGGGCCTCTTATAATAGCTAATTTGGTGCCCGGAACAGGACTTGAACCTGCACACCTTGCGGCATATGCTCCTAAGGCATACGTGTATACCAATTTCACCATCCGGGCTTGGGTGTGGGTTAATTATAACACAAACTCAGCTTTTCTTGTAGATTGAGATGGTCGCGGCGGCGTAGCTGTGGGATTTTTGAAGTGTCAATCCGGAGAAAGTTGGCGCGTCGCCAGGGTGAGAAAGGGCGAGTATGCCGGATGGTTTTAGGAAGCTGGCCAGAGACTCGATTTCCTCAGGATGAAAATTGTTGTATGGTGGGTCGGCAATAATGAGGCCGTAATCAGTTTCCGGCTGGAATTTGGCTATTTCGCGGACGATGATTTCGGAGTTTTCCTCGGCGGTCTCATCAAGCGATTTGATGTTTTCTTTGATGGTTTTTGCAACTTTGCCGGAGCTTTCGACGAAGGTGACAAATCTGGCGCCGCGAGACAAAGCTTCGAGGCCGAGGGCGCCGGAGCCGGCATAGGCGTCGAGGACGGTGCTATCTTCAAGATACGGCATGAGCATGTTAAAAAGCGCAAGCTTCTCGCGCGAGCCCATTGGATGGGTCTTTTCGTTCATTGGCGATTTTAGGGGCCTGTTTTTGTAAATTCCAGAGATGATTTGCATACTAGTTCAAGGTTGTTAGTTGTTGATATTTGTGAATATTCGACATTAATTCTTCGTATTTTAACATATTTTCTGGATTTTTCAAGAGAAGGTCGGTATCGTGGCGGGCCTTGGCGATCAGCTTTGTGTCCGAGAGAGTGGCGATGCGAAGATCGAGGGCGCCGTGCTGGAGGTTGCCGTAAATCTCACCTGGGCCGCGAAGCTTCAGGTCGACCTCGGCAAGATGGAAACCATCGGTGGATTTTTCGAGCTCTTTTAGGCGACGGGATGGTTCTTTGTCGCCGGATGTGAGCAAGAAACAGTAGGATTTCTCTTGTCCACGACCAACGCGACCGCGGAGCTGGTGGAGCTGAGCGAGACCGTAGTTTTCGGCGTCTTCGATAATCATGAGAGTGGAGTTTGGCACGTCGACGCCAACTTCGACCACGGTAGTGGAAACGAGAATCTGGATTTCGCCACTCGAGAAGCGGCTCATAATTTCGTCTTTTTCGGCTGGCTTCATGCGACCATGCAAGAATTCGATTTTGTAATCCTTGAAAGTTTCCTGAAGTTTCTTGGTGCGGGATTTTACAGAGGCGGTTTCGGTGGTTGGGTTGTCGTCGATGGCCTTACAAATCCAATAGGCTTGTTGCCCTTTTGAGATTATTTCGCGAATCTTTGGATAGAGGGTTTCTTTTTGGGCAATTTCTGGAATGATGGAAGTCTCGATTGGCTGGCGACCTTTTGGCAACTCGTTTAAGATGGAGACGTCGAGATCTCCAAAAACAGTTAGCTGGAGCGAGCGTGGGATTGGGGTGGCGGTCATAGCGAGGAGGTGCGGAGCCTTCCCTTTTGGGGATTTTAATACTAGTTTTTCCCTTTGCTCGACGCCGAAGCGGTGTTGTTCGTCGATGATGACGAGGGCGAGATCATCAAATTCGGTATCGTCGGTGAGGAGGGCGTGAGTGCCGATGACGAGATCTATCTTGCCGGCTTTGATTTCGGCTTTCAGGTCGTCTTTTTTCTTGGTGGCGCCGGTCAAAAGTGCAACTTTTAGACCAAATGGCTCGAGAAGGTTTCTCAGGTTTTCATAGTGTTGTGTGGCCAAAATGGCAGTTGGGGCGAGCAGGGCGGTTTGGCAGCCAGCTGAGGCAACTTCATAAGCGGCGAGAGCAGCAACCATGGTTTTTCCGGAGCCAACATCGCCCTGAAGCAAACGGTTCATAGGGGTGCCTTTTTCGAGGTCCTGAAAGATTTCCCAGGTAGCAAGACGCTGGGCGTTGGTGAGCTTAAATGGGAGCTTTTCGATGAATTTTTTGATGGTTTCGGCATGAAATGCGACAGGGGTCGCGCTGAGTTTTTGGTTTTCGAGTTTATTAAGCTTTGCGGCGAGAATTAGTTCAAAAAGTTCTTCGTAGGCAAGGTATTCGCGCGCAGAAGAAACGTCTTCTCTTGAGGTTGGAAAATGGGCATTAAACAGGGAGTTGCGACGGAGGCCTTTTTCGACATTTGGCAAGAGATCCGGGATTTCGGCGAATTTTGGTTTGGATTTTTCGAGCAAGCGCTTAAAATCGTGTGATTTTAAGGCTCCGTGAGCCACGTAGATAGGCTGGAAGGATGAATTTTGGTCAACATCGGTAACTAGAGCGGCGGATGGCGAAGTGAGCTGGTAGCGGCCGTTTTTTAGTTCGTAGAGGCCCGTAAAATAGTATTCGCGGCCGCTTTCGAACTGTTTGGCGCGATAGGATTGGTTGAACCAGACGACGCGCACAGCATCGGAGCTGTCGCGAACGATTCCTTCTGTGATGGTGAGATTGCGGCGGCGGGTGCGGCGAGTGTTCAGATTTTCGATTTTCCCCTTGATTACGACATTTCCGGGTTCGATGTCGGCAATTTTTGCTGGCGCCTGAAAACTCTCGTAATCACGAGGTAAATTATAGAAAAAGTCACGTACGGTTTTGATGCCGGCCTTTTTTAGGATTTCGGCAGTTTTGGGGCCAATTCCCTTCAAAAACTCCACGGACGATTCAAGATTCATAGTTTTATTATAGCAAAAAACACCCCCGCAAGAAGCGAGGGTGTGCATGGAGGGTGATATCAGATTCCGCGGCTTATCAAGAAGCCAGGTATGCCCTTTTTGCGGATGTATGTATCAACTTTGCAGTTGCTGACACCAATGAAACAAACATGGAACTTTTCCCCGTAGGGGTTAGTAAAACCATTATTCTTTCCCCCCAGAGTAAGCCCTTGTTTGAATGTGGCAAGGTCTTCCTCAAAGATCTTTGCGGCCGTAGCGACGCCCTTTGTTGCATCAAATGATGCAATTTCGAGATAGTATTCGTCGTCGATCATGGTTGCGATGACGGCGGCCCTTACGATACCGTTAACATTTAGCTCGATCGAATTACTTGAAATGACAAGAGCATTGCTGCAACCATTACACACGATGTTTTCCTGGTCGCTCATGGTTACAACATTTGCCTTCGTCTCGTGAGAATTCAGATTGTAGAGCGCCTCGAAAGTTCCGCAGTCTTCCCAAGGGAATTTGCCGACAACAAGTCTCGGGTTGATGAGAAGCTCATTGATGAGCTTGTCGGTGCCGATGTTGATGTCGTTATCCTTGATGATTTGATTGGGCTTCCAGATGGAAATGCCGGTATTGCAAGCCGATGATTTTTCAACCATCGTTTTGGTAATCCAGTCAATGTTAGGTTTTTCTACGAAGGTTTCGATAGAAAAGCCGTTAGCTTCCGCCTTCTCTTCCTCATCGTCGTAAATGATGTTCCCGAGTTCCTTGGCAGCGTTTTCATCGGTGATTCTCTTCCCGATAATAACGGGGTTTGCTTCTGCAATTGCGAGTCCGCGAGTCATCGCGTTCGTGAAATGCTGGTTGTTTTCTACGAACTGATCCGCAGGGGTCATGATGATCTTAGCTTCAGGATCTTTTTCTTCAATATACTTGGTTGCAACGATTTTGGCGCCGGCGTACCCGTGTTCGGGGCCGATGTTAAGAATGTTGCTGGAAAGAATATTGAAGCGTTCTGAGCACTGCTTAATTGCATGGTCCTGCTGCGATTCGTTCGCTACGATGATTACGATATGCTTTGGGTCTATACCGAACGGCAAGAAGCGTTCGATAGTTGCCTGAATGAAAGTATTTTCCTCATTCATTCGACAAAATTGCTTGGGACGATCTTTGTTGCTGAAGAGAAACAGTCTTGTGCCGTTTCCTCCAGCGATTACAGTAAGCCACAGGTTGTTTGTATTATTCATTTTCCCACCTCCATGATATTAATGTGCAAGTTTTTTGGACCTTAAAAAATAGGTCTAGAGTGACTACTCTTATAATTGTATCATAATTTAGTTATTTTTGCAAGTTTTGGAGTGTTCTTGACGCCATTTGTCAACTTCGCCGTGGTTGCCAGAGAGAAGGATATCAGGGACGGTCTTGCCACGGAAGTCGTATGGTTTGGTGTATTGTGGGTATTCGAGGTTGTCGCCATCAGAGAAGGACTCGATCTCGGCAGAGGTTTCGCCGCCAAGGACGCCCGGGATGAGACGGACGATGGAATCGATGATAGTGAGGGCTGGGAGTTCGCCGCCGGTCAAAACGAATTTGCCGAGGCAGACTTTGTAATCGACGATGTCTAAAATGCGTTCGTCGTAGCCCTCGTAATGTGGACACAAGATGATGTAGTGAAGAGTTTTGCCCTCCTCGAGACTTTCTACGCCGAGTTTTTTGGCAAGCCCTTGGTTCCAAATATCTCCAACTGGGGTCGGAAGAATGACTTTTGCGGATGGATCTTTCTCTTTTACGGATTCAATGGCGTTATAAACTGGTTCACAGCGCAGAAGCATGCCGTCGCCGCCGCCATAAGGGGTGTCGTCGACGGATTTGTGCGGGCCAAGACCGAAGTCACGTAGATTAACAAAATCAAACTCAGCAATTCCCTTATCCTGAGCTTTCCACATCATAGAAACATTTAGATATGGCTCAATAGCTTCTTGAAACAGAGTAATAATTGTGAATTTGATTTTTGGCATAAATATATTATAGCATAAAAAATCCCCCTTCGCGAGGGGGATTTTCTTAAGCGGTTAGACTACTTGTCGCCTTTGCAGAATTTGACAACTGCAGTGATGATTTCGTAGACGAAGCGGTACCAAACGAGGCCACCGATGACGTCAACGACGAAGTGATAGAAAGCGTGTGCAGAACCGGCTGCAACTGGCTCAAATGAAGTGATGACAAGTTTGATGCTCATGTAGTAAAGAATGATCTTAGCAAGGTCAAGAGCGAAGTTGCCTTTCATTGTGAAGAGGCCTTTGCACCATTCGCCAAAGCTTTTCTTTTCTGCACCTTTTGCGAAGAAGGTGAAGTATGCAAAGATACCGAGAGCACCGAGGACACCGATGACGATGCCGGCGATTTGCCAACCGCTAGGGCCGGTGTAGATCTCTTTAAGTGATGATGTTGCACTATCTAGTAGTGATGAAAAGTCCATTTTAAACTCCTCTTAATATTATTACCTCTAATATAGCACACTTTTTATTTTTAGCATAATTTTATTGCTTATTTTTTTATTCGGTAGCTATCTGGGGTAGTGATATAATAGAAGTATGAATAGAGTACCGCTAGCGGAGAGGATGCGTCCGAGGAAATTGTCGGACGTGGTCGGTCAGGAAAACATCATTGGGGATGGTAAGATTTTGACGGAGATTGTCCGCGCTAAGGAGCCGGTTAACCTAATCTTTTGGGGGCCTCCGGGTACTGGAAAAACGACGCTCGCGCGTATTTTGGCCCATGAATTTGAGGCTGATTTTGTAGAGATTTCTGCGGTTACGGCCGGCAAGAAAGATGTCGAAGAGGTTGTTGAACGGGCAAAGGTTAACTGGAATCTTAAGACGCGTACGGTGTTGTTTGTGGATGAAATTCATCGCTTCAATAAGGCGCAGCAGGATGCATTTTTGCCGCATGTGGAGTCTGGACTTATCACGTTAATTGGCGCGACGACCGAGAACCCTTCCTTTGAAGTGATTTCTCCGCTTTTATCACGCTCACGCGTGGTGGTGGTTTCGCCGCTTTCGAAGCAGGCAATTCTTGAGGTGCTGAATCGTGCTGTAAAAGCTGAGGGGGTTAAGGTAGTCAAAAAGATGACTTCGGCTGGTGGGGCAAAAATTTCCGAGGCGGCGCTGGATTATTTGGCCGAGCTTTCGGGCGGCGATGCGCGTTCGGCGCTTGGTGATCTGGAACTGGCGCTCTCTCTAACGAATAAGGTTGATGTTGATACGGTCAAGGAGGCGGCTGGACGCAAGGTTCCAGGCTACGACAAGAAAGGCGACGCCCATTACGACAATATTTCGGCCTTTATTAAGTCGATGCGCGGTTCTGATACGGACGCTGCATTGTATTATTTGGCACGCATGGTGGAGGCTGGCGAAGATCCAAAGTTTATTGCTAGGCGCATGGTGATCTTTGCTTCGGAAGATATTGGGCTGGCCGGTAATGGTGCCCTGTCGCTTGCGACGGCCTGTTTTCAGGCGGTGGAGCGCGTAGGAATGCCGGAGTCTGGCCTTATCCTGGCACATACTTGTATTGCTCTTTCGAAGTCGAAAAAGAATCGTGATTCGGCCGATGCTTGGTATAAGGCGAAGGATCTGGCTCATAAAACCATGGGGCTTCCGGTTCCAACTTGGCTTCGCAATGCTCCGACCAAACTTATGAAGGAGCTTGGCTTTGGTGAGGGTCAAAAATGGGAATCCGGTTTTCACCTCGACAAAAACTATCTACCTGATGACATTAAAGACGAGAAGATTTTTATTCGCACCCAAGATTTGGGGAAAGAAGATTCTTAATTCGGCCTATTAATCTGTGGTTTCGAAAAACGCACCAGATTGACGGGACCAGAGCTTTTCGTATTCGCCATGGTTCTTTAGGAGTTCTTTATGGGTTCCCTGCTCGACGATTTTACCGTCTTCAAGAACGACGATCTGGTCGAGGTTGGCAACGGTGGAAAGGCGGTGGGCAATGACGATTGAAGTACGATTTTTCATGAGGTTTTCTAGGGCCTTTTGGATGGCGGCTTCGGATTCGGAGTCGAGGGCCGAGGTTGCTTCGTCTAGGACAAGGATTGGCGCATTCTTTAAGATAGCACGAGCAATTGCAATGCGTTGACGTTGGCCACCGGACAGCTTGACGCCGCGTTCACCAACGAGGGTTTCGTAACCGTCTGGAAGCTGCTTGATGAAATCGTCGGCATGAGCGAGCTTTGCTGCTTCGAAAACTTCTTCGTCGGTTGCATCTGGTTTGCCGTAAGCAATGTTTTCTTTGACGGAACGATGGAAAAGTGACGATTCTTGTGGAACATAGGCAATGTTTTCGCGGAGAGACTTTTGGGTGACATCGCGAATATCGTGTCCATCGATATAAATTGAACCTTTTTCGACATCAGCGAAGCGAAGGAGGAGTTTGGTTAAGGTAGTTTTGCCGGAGCCGGAAATACCAACGAGACCGAATCTCTTGCCGGATGGAATTGTAAGCGAGAAATCATCAAAGAGGGTCTCTTTTTGTTCATCGTGAGTGAAGGAGATGTGGTCGAAGTTGATGGTGGAATCTTTTATTTTGAGGACCTTGTCAGTTTTGTCGTCAATGATGAATGGAAGATCGAGAATTTCGACCATTTCTTTTGCGTCACTAAATGAGCGGTTGATAGTGCGGAGGATTGGGTTGATTCCCCAGATATTATTAAGCATTGAGCTGGTGAGGCTGTACAAAAACACAGTGTCGGCGATTGAGAGATTGAATAGATCGTGGCCGAGGATGATGAGGATGAGCGAAGCGGCGAGTGCGATGATGCCAAAAACGTTCAGGGTGAAGTTTCTGAAGAAAGAAACTTTGGCGCAGCCGATGGTAGCACGGAAGGTGCGATCGGTGGCTTTTTCGAAACGTTTTTTCTCGTGATTTTCGCGGGCGTAGGATTTTACGCTCATAATGTTGGTGGCGGAGTCGGCGAGTTGGCCGGTCTGTTTGTTTTCGGCTGAGGCAAGCTCAATGTCGACCTTTTGGGTTTTGATATAGATTAAGATGGCCGTGCCGATGTATACGAATGAGAAGATGGCAAGGATTCCGGCGTATGGCAAACAGACTAGCGCGGCAGCGACGAGCGAATAGAAGATGCTCAGTGTAAACGGAAGGATTTCCCAAATCATACTCGACTTTAGGCGGATGAAGGCGTTTGGAAGTTTGTTGGCTTGAGAAGTGAGAGAGCCGGAGAAGTGGTTGTTGTGGAAAGTCATGGATTGATTGGAGATTGCGTCGAAGGCCAAGATGGAAAGGTATTTTCCTCCGATGGCATCCATGGACCAGTCAAGCCAATCAATGATACGGGATATAACGAGGTTGTTGACGGCCGGTGGAATAACTGTAAGACAAAGAAGTCCAACGTAGTTCCCTAGTTCGTAGTCGCCGCTCGAGAGTTGGCCGATGATTTCGCTGGCGCCTTTTGGAAAAACGACTGTATTAACAAAAGAGCGCAAAAGAGTAAGCGTGAACACGGTCGTGGTTCGCACTTTGCATTGCATGAGGGCTTTCCAGAAGTAATGGATTGTCCTTTTTGCGTTCATTTTTTCTTTTGGTTCTTTTTTGGACATAATAATATTATTATATAATTTTTATGTTTTTGCAAGTGGTTTATTTGTGGTATAATATGGAAATAAATTAACATGGAGAATACATGGCAGATTTTAATAAAGTTCTAACTGTTGGTGACTATGAAAATGGTTCACTAAATGTTGTAATTGAAATCCCTACTGGATCCAATCATAAGATTGAATGGGATCGTGAGCGTGCTTGCTTTATGCTTGATCGTGTTGAGCCAGTTGCTTTCGCAAAGCCCTGCAACTATGGTTTCATTCCACAAACTATCGATGAAGATGGTGATGAGCTTGATGTTCTCATGATTACCGACCAACCACTTACGACCGGTATCTGGATGAAGGCTCGCATCCTTGGCGTCATGAAATTTGTCGATGGTGGCGAAGTAGATGACAAGATTATCTGTGTTCCTGAAGACGACCGCAATAATGGCGACATGTATCAGACTTTGGAAGATCTTCCAAAACAACTTTTGAAGCAAATTGAATTTCACTTCAATCACTACAAAGATCTCAAGAAGCCTGGCTCAACTGAGGTTAAAGGATTCTTTGGTCTTGATGAGGCTAAGAAAGTTATTGCTGAATCTATCAAGCGTTGGGACGAATCTGATCGTCACGAATAAAATTCGATAAAAAGTGAGCCCCTCCGCGGGGCTCATTTTTTATTCTCCTTCGGCCGTTTCTTCTTTTGGCGGTTCAGGAACGGTTAAGAATTTATTTAGCTTTTCTTTTGCAGTTGAGACAGTGGCCTCGTTTGGGTGCATGACGTAGAGATATTGTGAGCGATAGCTGTAGGTTAGTTCCATGCCGCCGTAGCCATCGAGGTTTGAGGTTTCGGTATTCCATGGGCTCATGTTGTCGAGCTGAGCTTTAACGAAGCTGGTGATGTTGTCGGTACTGAGATTGGTCTCAAAGGTGCCGCTCAGGGAGTTTAGGATTTCGGAATAATTCGTGAGGAGAGTTGCGGATGATGAGACTTTCTTCATGATAACGGAGATGAGCTGCTCTTGGTTTTCGCCACGGTGGCGGTCACCGGTAACGTAGGAATGGCGTTCACGAGCAAAAGCGAGGGCGCACTTGCCCATAAGGTAGTTTGAACCGGGGTTGATGGTACATTCTTTTTTGTCTCCGCACTTGAAGCTGTAGTCGACGTCGGAAAAGACTTCAACGCCACCGATTGCATCAACGAGCTTGGAGATGAAGTTGAAATTGACACGCATGTAGTAAGGAATGCTAATTCCAAGTAGGTCTTCGATTGTAGCTTTTGAGAGCTCGACGCCACCGATGGAGCCAGCGTGGGTGAGCTTGTCGCGGTATCCGGTGCCAGCGGTGCCATGAATATAGACATAGTAGTCACGAGGAATGGAGACAAGGAGCATTTTCTTCAAGACTGGGTCGATGGCGGCAACAATGTTGACGTCTGAAAGACTGCGGTCTGGGAGAGAGCCGCTTCTGGTGTCGATGCCAGACAAATAGATTGCAAAAGGTTTGTCGAGAATGTTTCCGGCGAGAACTTCGCTGTCTTTTTTGTCGTCTATCTTGATGGTTTTGATGATTCTTAAGGTGTCTTTGTAGTCTTCGTTGTCGATTAAAAATGCCTCGAACGAGCCGGCATTGATGGCGGCGATTTTTTCGTTGTTGTCTTTTACAGAGCTAAGTAGATCTGGCAGGTTTTCGACGAAGCTAACGACTGCGCCGGTATTGTCTTTGATGCCATTTTTGATTTTGTTTAGATCAGCAACGAGGTCGCGAAGGGTAAAAATTTCTTTTCCGGAGAGGTCGGAATTTTCGTCGTAGGCAGAATTCGTGGCGACGACGATGTTGTAGGCCGTAGTGGCTTTGGTCTGTCCGAAGTTAGTATCGAGGAAGCTGATGGTGTCATTGATTTTGAGGCCTGCAAATGCGCCGGCTCCAATAAGGGCCACTGACAAAATAGTTGAAATAATAAGTGAGGCCTTTTTCTTCGAGAAGGCTAGCCCGAGTGCTGTGAAGTTCAAAACAATAAGAATGATGGCGATAGGAATGAATATGCGGTTTGGCAAAATGTTGAGGCGGATGAGGGAGATAATTAACCATCCCGAAAGCATAAGCGAGATCCCAACAAAAGACCACGCCACGATCTTTTGGATCGGGCGCTTTGGTTCTTCAACTTTTTTCGTGGTCTTTTTTGGCATCTATTCTCCTATAAATCGCTAATCTTGACGCGAGTTTGCTCGGTGGTGTCACGATCGCGGACGGTTACGGTGTCATCTTCCAAGGTATCGAAGTCGATCACGACACACTTTGGAGTTCCGATTTCATCTTGCTTCATGTAGCGTTTACCGATGTTGCCAGAATCGTCCCAAGTAACATTGCCATACTTCTCGCGGAGCATATCGTAGACGGCACGAGCCTTCTCGACGAGCTCTGGTTTGTTCTTGAGGAGTGGCGAAACGCAGAAATGATATGGAGCGAGATTTTCAGGAAGCTTCAGGAGGATACGGGTTTTGCCTTCGTTCTCTTCTTCAGTGTAAGCGGTAGAAAGAATAGCGAGGAAGAGACGCTCGACGCCGATTGACGGCTCGATAACGTGTGGAATGAAGGTTTCGCCGGTGTTTTTATCGCGATATTCCATATTTTTGCCAGATTC
>JAEEGL010135835.1_pt1 | contig 26494 bp, 17 predicted proteins | sample 9134231 | NCBI WGS metagenome assembly JAEEGL01 (sample SAMN16246548, study PRJNA631951) | gut metagenome | biome: gut microbiome; feature: rumen; material: fiber-attached | host: Bos | place: Iran: Karaj | collected 2018-10 | reverse complement strand
GGCATATTTTACCAACCGCTTTAGCCGTGAATAAGTAACAGTTTCCTTAATTCATTTTTTAATGTGACAAGTTTTCTTACAGATAATAATATCAGTGTAAGTTTTTTCTCTTTAATTTTTTTGATTCTGGTTGTATAATGGAATAATAGCATATATCTGGAGGAAAAAATTGAAAAAATTATTTGCTGTTGCTTTATTTTTTTGTGTAGCTGCGCTTGTGTTTGCTGCTGCACCTGCAAACTGGAAGTTTTATGTACCAGGCTCTATAAATCCAAATGATCCAAAAGCTGATATGGAAGCTTTCGGCTGGACACTTACCCCGAATTTTGAAAATCATGTTACCTTTGTAGATAATACAACCAATGGTAAAAAGGCTCTGAAGCTTGATACCCGCGACAATAAGCCTGAAGCCTTTATGATTCCTGTATCAGAAAACCTGAATCGGGTAACTTTTCTTTTTAAAGCTCGTGGTTCCCTTATTCCTGATAATGGCACAACACCTTTTGGAATTTTGTGGGCATGCTGGCAGCGTAACAACTGGCAGGCTGTCTTGCGTCATAACCAGACAAATCAGATTAAAGGTTCTGATGGACAAACAAACTTAAAAACTGCGGACGGAAAACCGGATGATATTGTATCTGACTGGCATGATTTCCGCCTTGTATTTGAAACAGCAGATGAAGCCGGAAAAGCAATTACTGCAACCTGTTATATTGACGGGGTTCAGCGCCATCAGACTAAAAAATACATGAAAAAAACCGTTGATATAAAAAAAGCCGGATATCAGAGTGATACAATTACAGGAAACGGACATTACTTTCTGTTTGGGGAAAATGACGGTTCAACAAACGGTTTTGCCCGCTATTCATACTTTCTTTTGATTGAAAATGATGATGTTTCAGGAATGTCGCTTGAAGAAATTGGAAAAAAAGTTGGTGCTGATTTAGTAACAAAACCTGTTACAGTGAATGATCCCCAGCCAATTTCTCTGAAACCAGCTCAAAAACCAGCAGGAATCAATATGAAACCAAGTGATGGAATTCCTGAAGTTGCTGCTGACTGGGTAGATCCAAGTGAAATTAAAGACGGCAGAATTGATTTGAATTGCCTGCCATATTCAAAGGCAAAAGCAGTTACAATTAATGCTTCACCAAAGTTTCCGCTTAAGGCAAAACAGCTGAAAACTGCCCTTATCGTTTCTCAAGATGGTTCTGGTGCCTATAAATCTGTTGCCGAAGCAGTTCAAGCCGCAAAACCTGGCGATACCATCTATATCAAACCGGGCTTTTATTGTGAAAAACTGGTTATTACAACTCCTGGTCTTAAACTTGTCGGAGAAAATCCTGCAACAACTGTGATTTACGGATATGAAGCTGATTTTGGAAATATTGACGGAAATCTTCTGGTAGAAGTAAATCTTCTGGAAAAAAAGGCTGACGGTACTGTTGGCGCCGGAAAATCTGCTGTAGCTGTACCGGGTGCTTCATTTAGTGCAGAGAATATTACTTTCTATAATAAAGGTGCTGAATGGAATGCAACATGGAAGAGTGCAGAACGCCGTTCTATTGCCCTGTGCCTTAAAGGTGTCACAGAAGGTGTACTTAAAAACTGCATGTTTTTTGGTCAGCAGGATACAATGTATTTAAGAAGCGGCAGGGTTTATTTTGAAAACTGCTACATCGAAGGTGAAGTTGACTTTATTTGCGGCGGGGCTACATGCCTCTTCCAGAACTGTCAGATATATTCCGTATATTATAAGAATGGCGGATATATTACGGCAACTGCTCCAGGTGATACGGCTCTTGCAGATAATGAAACAAGTCCTTATGCAAAAGGATATATTTTCCGTGATTGTATTGTAAACGGAGACGATAGAATAAACGATAAAAAGGTTTATCTTGGACGGGGAGCTTGGGTTGGAGGTTCTTCCGGTGGAGCACAGACTGCAAAAACTGTATATATCCGCTGTAAGCTTGGAAAACATCTTGAGGATGAAGGCTGGAGAAACTGGGATTCAACAAACACGATCGAAAAAGCATTTTTCCGCGAATATGGTTCTACAGGAGAAGGAGCACTTCTTGCAGAAACAAAGACAAGAAAATTCCTTACATCAGCAGAATTAAAGGAATATGATGCAAAAGCAGATTCATTATTGGGCTTTAAAACTAAGATTAAGTATTAAATAATTCTGGAGGTATTTGATTGATGAAAAATAAATATTTCTCTTTTGTTCTGATTTTATTTACTGTACTAACTTTCGTAACGGCTTGTGATATTTCCGGAGAAAAAGAGACAACCTATACTTCTAGCCTTGAACGTTTACAGACACCACAGGTAAGTGCAGAAAGTTACAATGGAGTAATCAGACTGTCCTGGGGTCCTGATGCAAATGCGGATGCTTATTATGTTGTGCGAAAAGGTTCTGGGGTTTCTGATGTTGTTTTGCTGGATAAAGAGCTTGCTTACGAATGCAGTGACTGGGCTTCTAACGGTTATTCTTTTGAACATGGAAAAACCTATACATATTATGTAACGGCTTTGAGTGGAAAAGCTAACGGTGGAATTTCCAGAAGCGGAGAAACTCTCTATACTTATATTCAGAATTCTTCAGCGGCAATAATTAATGTTAAGGCAAAAAATCCGGGAGAAGGTACTCCTATGGAGGAAATAGAGCTGGATGTTTCATCACAGATTTATAATGGAGCCTGCTATACAATTGTAAAATTCAGACCGGTACAATACAACGAAAAAGTGGTTGTTGAATATAAACTGGGTGATACAGAATTCTTTTCTGCCAGTCCTTCCATTTCTACAGCAATAACTGTAAAACCGGGAGTATCTCAGGTACGCTTACCGGATTTAGCAGGTTCAAATTACATCCGGCTTACAAATTATTTTGCAGGAGAAGATACTGACTATTACGAAAGTGTATCTTCTGAGATTTCCACAAATGGAATTGAAAGCAATTATTTCGGGGTTGCAACAGAATTAAAAACTTCAAGATCTGGTAATTATGTTAAGCTGGAATGGGCAGGGGCAGAAAATGCAACTTCTTATTCGATTTACAGAATAGAAAGTGACGGGCTTAATACAACAGAGCCAGAATGGTTTGAAATTTGCAACTATGCTGACGGATTAATGAAGAATAATGATGGAAAATGGTATTTCATTGATACAGATGCAGAAGCTATTTACAATTATTTCTATGTTGTAATTGCCTTTAAGGATGATGTCCGAAGTAATTCAAGTGCCTCTGTCGTTTATAAAGCGACTTTGCCAAAAATAGAAAACTTTGTTATTTCAAGCATCAGTGATGATGGAGTTGTCCTCATGTGGGATGATGACGGCTATTCAACCTTTGAACTTTCTTATGCAAAAATCAATGCCTATAATTATCAGAATGAATATTCGACTCTTGACTATACTTATTGTGATTCTTTAAAACCTGATCAGTATTTACGTGCTAATACCTATATGTTTACTTTTGATGAGACTGTTAATAACTGTGCACTTGTTTTCCGTCTTACAAATTCCTATGGAGATGTTGCATATCAACTGGCCCAAAAGGCAGGTACAGATTATGATTATGCACTTTTGCAGAAGGTAACAGCAGCAACAATAATAGATGCTGAAAAAGTCCAGGTAAAACTCCAACTTGTAGGACAAAGTGTTTCCAGGGGAACCTATAGTGTGTACGAACGAACGACTGATGTAAATGGTTTACCAAAAGAAAACTGGAAAAAAATAAAGGGGCCTATAGGTGCAGAAACTGGTATTATTCCTATTAATGAAGATCGTCCTGCATACGGTAGTCATGATAAATATTATCAGTATAGGGTTTGTCAGTCTGTTAATTATGCTAACCAGACCTACGAGATTAATTATATAGATGCAAAGGATTCGGAAGCTGAAGATGCTGCAATAATAACTGTAATAGTGCCAGAGCAGGATTTGTAAAATATAACATTTTTGCAAATTGCTGGACGCGGATTTTCATCAAAAAAAGAGAAAAATCCGCGTTTTTTTTTAATTTTTCCTTGACAACTGAACAATCTCGATTTATGATTAAATCAACGCGTGTTGATTACACGTGTTGATTTTTTATTGTTAATTGGAGTTGCTATGAGAACAAAAAAAGTTCTGTCTGGATTAAGCATTTTATTATTGCTTTCATCCCTGCTGTTTGCTCAATCCATAGTTGTAGAACCGATTTCTGGATTACCAGAAGATTTTATTCGGGGTGTGGACATTTCTACTTTGTCTTTAATGGAAGAGTGCGGGGCAAAATATTTTGATTCTGACGGTACTCAAAAGGATTTGTACGAAATTTTGAAAAGTTCAGGTGTAAACTGGATTCGCCTGCGTTTATGGAATGATCCGACTGATGAAAAAGGAAATAGTCTGGGAGGCGGTGACAATAATTTAAAACGCACACTGGATATGGCTGTTCGTGCAAAAAAAGCCGGTTTTAAATTACTGCTGGATTTCCATTACAGTGATTTCTGGGCAGATCCAGCAAAGCAGTCAAAGCCAAAAGCCTGGAAAAATCTGTCTGGAAAAGAACTGGAAAATGCAGTATATCAGTTTACTTTGGATTCTATGAAAGTGCTTATTGCAGCAGGTGCTGAACCGGATATGGTTCAAACAGGAAACGAACTTAATGGGGGTATGCTCTGGCCAGACGGAAAAACCTGGGCTGATAAAGGGGAAGAAATCGGTGGCTTTAAAGGTTTCGGAAATTTATTAAAAGCTGCCGGAAAAGCAGTTAGAGAAACCTCGAAAGCAAAGATTGCAATCCATGTTGCTGACGGTGGTGATAACGGATTGTATCGATTTGTTTTTGATGGTATTACAAAACAAAAAGTAGATTATGACTGTATCGGACTTTCTTTTTATCCTTACTGGCATGGCGGTTTAGCTGCTCTGGAAGCAAATATGGCAGATCTTGCAAAGCGTTATGGAAAAGAAATGTATGTTGCAGAAACTGCTTATGCTTATACAGAAGACGACATGGATAATCAGGGAAATGTTTTCATGGTGTATTCTGATGAAAACTTCGGCTACAATGCAACGGTTCAGGGACAGGCAACTGTTGTGCGTGATGTAATGAATTCTGTATTAAAAACCGGCGGAAAACTTGGCATTGGTATTTTTTACTGGGAACCTGCCTGGTATGCGGTTGAAGGCTGCGGCTGGAAAAGTGGTGAAGGCAACAACTGGGATAATCAGGCAATGTTTGATAAAACAGGAAAAAAACTTGAATCCTTAGATGTGTTCCGTCTTGTTTATGGTGGGGCTGATAAAAAAATTGAACCAAAAGATTACGAAACTGTTGATTTAACAATTCAGCCTGGTGAGAAAGAAAAGGATTTACCAGAAAAAGTAAAAATCATTTATTCAGATGATTCACTGCGCTCACAAAAAATAATCTGGAATGCACATGATTTTTCAAAAGAAAAAGAAATCAGAACTTTTACAGTAGAAGGAAAACTTGAAGGAACAGACTTCCCTGTAGTTGCACAAGTAACTGTAAGTGATAAAGTAAACCTTATTGCAGACCCATCTTTTGAAAGCGGAAAATTTGGTAAATGGTCTTATTCAGGTCCTGGTGAAGCTTGTTTTCCTGAAAACAATAAATCTAATTCTTATACAGGTTCATGGACTTATAAGTACTGGCTTGGTTCTGCCTTCAAATCAAATATGTATCAGACATTTGAAAATATACCAAACGGAATTTATACACTTTCTGTATGGGCCATGGGTGGTGGCGGCGAAAAAGATATCAAGCTGTATGCACGGGATTTTGGTTCAGGAAAAACAGTTTCTGCAAAAGTAACTAATACAGCGTGGAAAGAATGGCATCAGTTTGTAATTCCTGAAATTGAAGTTACAAATGAAAAATGTACGGTTGGTATTTATCTTAATACAAATCCAGACTGCTGGGGAAATTTTGATGATATGGAATTTTTCCTGAATAAACAGCCGGTTACTTTAACTGCACAGGATTATGTTTCTGTAAATGATGAATCCATTCCGAACGTAAAGGAAGATTTATCGGATTCAATTGAAGTAGCATCAGTACCGGGAAAAGGTCCGAATGTTCTGCAGGGACTGTGGATTGAAGCTAACAGTTATAATACTTCTTTAATTCGTGATGTGGCTAGTGGAGAAAAATCAGGTTACGAATTTGATAAGAGTGTTTTTGAAACATATGCAAACTGGTGGTTTTGGGGAGATCTTTCAAAAAAATTCCATCTTGATGCAGAAATATCAGTCTGGAATATAAAGCATACAATGTTTCAGGCAAACAGTTTTGGAGCTAATGTTCCTGACACAACTTTTGCCGATGGCTTACAGGGTTTAGCTGCCTGGCTCTTTAGTCCGCTCTGGGGTGCAAATGGGAATGCAAAACCCGGCGTGTTTAATAAACTTGGCTTTAATATCAAGACTCCGTATGTTAATACTTTAATCGGCTATGGAAATCTTAAAGCTAACGGTATGAGTGAATGGTCAGGAATTTTTACAATGCTTGACCGATGGAATGATGTAAGTAAAGGTTTTGTTGAATTTAAAAACGGAAACAAAATTAAAAACTTCGGAGATAATTTTACTCTAAATTCTCTTGTTGGTTTCAGCAAGATGCGTGGTGAATATGGAATCTATTCAGTTATAAGCGCAACACTGTTTGATAACTTTAATTTAACAGGAAGTTTTGGTTCTACAACAATGAGTACAGAAGTATTCCGTTATAATGAGCAGAATGAAAATGCAGCTTCTGTATATGCTTCGTATAAATTTCCAAAGGATATTAAACTTGAAGCTCATGCAATGGCAAACTTTGGAACTGATAATGAATTCGATTTAGATCGGACAGCCTGGGCTGCAAGACTTTCCGGTTCAATAGGAAAAAATGAATTCAATGTAACAGAAAAATATTCAGGAGAAAATGCAGCAACAGTCTGGGGGCTGGATTCAACACTTGCACAGGATTCACTGACAACTGAACTTGAATACTGGTATAAAAACGATGATCGCTTTGCTATAGGACTTGATGGAATCTTTGCAATGAATGATGTTGATTCCTTTGAGATTGGTAAAACAAATATCCGTTTACAGCCGATGTATGACATGAATCTTGAAAAATTAATTAAAAAAGATATTTCTTTCAGTTTGTACAGTTCTGTAGATTTAGATTTTATTAATGATGTAACAGCTTCTGCAAAAATACCTGCCTTTTTATTTGAAGAAGCCGGAATTGAATTGACTCTTGCTGATGTTGCTCCAAAATTAAAAAAACTTGTATTTGATTATGCTGCTTATCCGGTTTATAAAGACTGGACAAAAACAGACGGATACAAGCTGGATGTTTTCTATCATTCTCTGATGTGTGTTGCACAACTGACAGACAGTTTAAGTGTAAATGCTGCAGGAATTTATCGTGGCTATGCAGATAAGGTAAAGACTAATCAAAGTATCGGTTTAGCTGCAGGCGTTTCGATAAAGACTGATATTGCCTGGCTTGGCAAACCACAGATATGGATGCACATGACATATGGAATGGATCCGTATGAAGACGTGAACTACAACGTGTATCGTTATGATGATCCGCAGAATAAAATTGCACACAGAAGTTACAGGCTTAACAGTGTTGATAAAGCAATGACTGAAAGCCGGATTGCAATCGGATTAATCTGGGATATTCAATAAGAATCAGATAATGGAGAAAAGAATATGAAAACAAAAGCATTTATAATTTCTGGTCTTGTATTTATATTATGTTTAATTTTTACCGGATGCCCTGATGCTGCAATTCTGCACAATCAGATGGCTGCAAAGGTTGTAATAGAGTTTCAGAATTTTCCTGAAGATATTGATGGTGAATATGCCGTTCCCGGTCATTTTTGTGGAGCAGGGGATTCCTGGGAAATCGATGTGAGCAGTACCTGTGTAAAGATGAGCAAAGGAAACGGCGTTTCAGATCCAATTGTCTGTTCTAATGCAAATATTCAGTTCAGTCTGGTGCGAACTGGAGACAGTGCATGGAACCGGCTCTGGTATAAAGCTGGAGTCCGTGAGGGAAATGGAGTAGATGGAACAAGTGGAAAAATGACTAACTTTTACATAGATGGTTTAGACTTAAGTAAAGGTGAAATAACTCTTGTTGTGGATGGAAGTTCAAATCCTGTAACTCCAGTTGAAAAATAAAAAGGGGAATGTAAAACGATGAAAAAGATTAATTGTTTATTTGTTTTATTCATAATAATGTCCTGTATTCTGTTTTTTTCTGGATGTGAGTTATTGCAGTCAGGACTGTCATCGACATTAAATGCAAAACTGGAAGATGCTACAGGAAAAATTCAGCTTATAGATAATGTCTGGTATTATAACGGCCTTGCTTCTGAAAATGTAAGTGATGAATATTATACACAAAGTCTGAAAATTGTCTTTGGGAAAAAAGCAGCAATAGGGGAATCGGGAATTACCGGAAGTATGATTGTTTCTTATACAGGAAATGACGATAATATTGTTTCAAAAACTTTTTCAGATTTTTCCGGCTGTTTTTCTTCTGACTGTGAAGCCTATTACATTGATATGTCAGAGATTCTTAAACTTTTTGACGGAAACATTATTCCTTCAGGAACTGCAAACCTTGAATTAAAAATCGGTGGATTTGTTTGTGCTGAAGGTGATCAAAAAGGAAGAACTATAGCCGCTCTGAACAAAAAGCTGTCTATACAGCCACTGTTTAATACAAAAATTGTTGAATTTTCAACCTGCTGGTATGTACATGGAAAAAGCTCTGTTGCACTGCCAGTTAATGGAAATATTAAATTAATATGTCCGCCTTCTGAGTATACAATTGTTCCTGCTTCAACAAACGGAAATGCTTATACTTTTAAAGTTGATGTAAATCAAAATGAAATTCTTTTTACCCCAACAGTTGATATAAAAGGTACAGATGGTGTAACTCTTACGTTTAATCTTCCGGGAATTTTACCGGAGGTATGCGGTCACGAGTTTTCACAAAAGATTAATATTAATCTGGTAGAAAGTGCTGTAGTAATTGATGGAAAGGAAGATGATAATTTCAACTATACTGATAGAGCTGTAGTTTTTTCTGATGAAGAAAGTGATCAGAGTGCTTTTGATAATCCTGATTATGCCTTAAGTATGGGAGATTTATCTAAGTTAAGTATTGTCAATGATGATGACTATCTTTACATCGGTGTATCCGGTGCTTTGCGTGTAAACTGGAATGACGGAATTGTTCTTATGATTTGTGTAAACTCTGATTCAAATAATGATGCAACTTATTCAAGCTATAAATCAGCGGATACTGTTTCGTACTGGGGCGGAAGACCAAATGTTTATTTGTATCATCAGCCTGGATTTGAAAATTCAGGAAGCGGAAAGATGGAATGTTATACAGGAGCTGCAAAAACAAATATTTCTTCTTTTGTAAAATGTTCTCCTTATGGCTGGACAACGACATCTAATGGTGAGTTTACTGAGTATGCCATTCCTCTGGCACAAGCCGGAATAAATAAAAACGATAATATTTCTGTAATCTGTGCATTAACTTTGGACTGGAGTGAAGGTCGTGCTTCTTGTGATGTGATTCCTGATTCTTCTATCAGAACAGCTAAAAATGGAAATACAATAATGACCTTTAATTTTAATACAGCTGCAAAATTTATTGTCAAGTAATCTTTGATTTTTATTGCGGGAGATAAATAATATGAATAGATATTTAGAAAAACTACTTATTATTACAGGAGTTATATTATTAGTGTCGGTTATAAATTCTTGTGATGTTCCATCATATCCAGAAAACAAAACAGTTCCAGGCGGTAATAATTCAGTTGAACAGAATGTATATAATTCGGTTAGCATTGCACCAGTAAATGCAACTTTGCCGGATGATTATATGCGAGGTATCGATGCTTCTGAAGTAAAAGCGCTGGAAGAATCTGGTGTGGTTTTCTATGATGAAGATAATTCTCAAAAAGATGTTTTTGAAATTCTTAAGGCACACGGAGTTAACTGGATTCGACTGCGTCTGTGGAATGACTATACAAAAGCTGATGCAAGTGACTGGGCCCCATACGGTTTTAACAATTTGAATAGAACTTTGAACATGGCACAACGTGCAAAAAAATATGGCATGAAAGTTCTGCTGGATTTCCATTACAGTGATACCTGGGCAGATCCTGGAAAACAGATTTGTCCTGATATGTGGAAAGATATTACAGATGTTGATGAACTTGCAGAAAATGTTTCTGACTGGACAAAATCAATTCTGCTTTCTATGAAAGACGCAATGTGTTTGCCGGATATGGTTCAATTGGGAAATGAAAATGAAGGCGGTATCTTTACAACCAACAGTGCCGTGTCTGTTCCTCTTGGTTTAACAAACAGTGCAAAGGTTTTAAGTGAAGCTTCTAAAGCTGTCCGCGCTGTGTCTTCAAGTATTGAAATTATGCTTCACATGTCTGCAGGTGGTGATAGTGCTAGACTCGAAGGTTTTTATAATAACTTTATCAGTAAAGTTGACTGCGATGTTGTTGGTCTTTCTTATTATCCGTTTTATTCAGGACACAAAACTGTATCAAATCTTGCTTCTAACTGTTCAAAAATAAAAAATACTTATCATAAAAAAGCGGTTATTGCTGAAATCAGTTACGGCTATTCTCTTGATGCCTGGAGCGATTACACAAGTAACACTTTTTACACAGAACAGGAAAAAACATCTGCGGTTAATTTACCAGAGTATTCTAAAGGAGCAGATTCTATTCCTGCCACGATTGAAAACCAGATAGGTGTTGTTCGGGAAGTGATTGAAAAAACAGCTGCATCCGGAGCATGCGGAATTTTTTACTGGGGTGCCTGTTATCTTGGTGTAGAAGGAAAAGTACAAAGTTCCTGGGAAAATCAGGCTTTATTTGATCCTAATGGAAAAGTATTACCATCACTTAATGTGATGAATATAAAAGGAAATTAATTATTGTTCTAAGAGGAGGACAAAAATGAAGAACTTGTTAAAAGTTTTAGTTTTATCTATGTCGGCAATTTTAATGCTGGCATTAGTAATTGGTTGTGATCATGATTCAGGAAGTAATCCTGGAAAAAAGACACAATACACACTTTCTGCGGATGCAGAAACTCTCGAGTTAACTGTTGGTGCAGGCAATGGTACTGTAAATGTTACAACAAACGGAAACTTTACAATTGAAATGGAAAATTCCAGTGTCGCTACTGCATCAAAAGAAGGTAAAGTTGTTACTGTAGTTCCTGTTTCAAAAGGTACAACAATTTTAGTAATTACGTGCACTGAAGATTCTTCAAAATCTGTTGAAATTCCAGTTAACGTTATATTAAATACAGCTACACTGACACTTACACTTGCTGATGAAATTGCTGTTCCTGGTGGCAGTATTACAGTAAGTTATGGAAATGAAGATACAGAAGGTCTTGAATATCAGACTGTAACTGCTGTTGTAAGTGCAGATGGTAAAACAGCTACTTGTGAAATAAGCCCAGACCTTGCAAATGCATGGGGATGGTTCAATGGTATTGTAATCACTGTTAAAAACAGTAATGGTGAGGATGTTCCTGTTTCATACACTGCATATTTTGAATATAATGCAGACGGAATGGCACTTGATGTTGCTGTCGGTATTGTATCAAAAACATTTACACTTGCTTTTGAAAATATAGAAATACCTGGCGGTTCTGTAAATGGTCTTAAATATACTGCAGTTGATAACGACTGGGAAAATGCAACAGAACCAGAAGTAACAGTCAGCGAAGACGGTAAGTCTGCAACATTTACTGTATTAAAATCAGGTACAAATAATTCATCCTGGTTCCAGCTTAACCTTACAAGTATTGAATTAAAAACTGCTTCTAATGCTGCTGTTACAGTTAATGGCGGTATCGATGAAGATAAATGGTTTGATTACAATGCTGAAATGACTCATACGATTTCATTTATCGAATTAACAGATGCTGACTACACAGGTTTAATTGCTGATAATATTGCTGTTCCATCTGATATAACAGAAATTGTGGCAGCTTCTGCTCTGACAGGGATTAACGCCAAAGCAATTAAGATTACATACACAGTTGGGGCAAACGATGTTCTTAATACAAGTGAAACATGGATTACAATCTACTCTGATAGTAACTGGAGTCACGAAACAAAACTTGTTAATGCATGGAACAGCACAATGCGTGAATCGGATGAAGAAGGAAATACATATTCTGTATACATCACAAATTCTTCAGATGTTGCTGTTTTCTTAGCAGGCGGTTTCTTCGCGGCTTCTGATCCTGCTGAATACACTGGAAAAATTTCGATTAATTACGTTCCTGGAGAATAATTTATAAAATTAATCTACCTGTCTGGATTTTGTCAGACAGGTAGATTTTTAATGATGGAGAAAAACAATTGAAAAAACTACTTTTAGTATTAATTGCAGTTTTTATGATTTTGTCTGTTTCTGGATGCAAAAAAGAAAAAAAACAGACAGGAAATTCTTCTGATAAACTTGTAGTCTGGGTTTATGATAATGGAAGAATTCAGGTGCTTACAGAAATCGGAAAAAGCTTTGAAGAAGAATATGGTATACCAGTAGAAGTTTCTCTTGTAGATCTTGGACAGATTCGAAATCAGTTTCTTTTAGCATCAGGTGGAGCTGAATGTGCAGATCTTGCAATCATTCCTCATGACAATCTTGGCTCTCTTGTAGAAAATGCTGCTGTAAGTACTGTTAGTCTTGGCTCTAAAGCAGAAAATTTTATTCAGCCTGCTATTGACGGTTTTATGTATAACGGCAAGCTTTACGGAATTCCTCTTGCAGTAGAAAACATAGGTTTTTTCTACAACAAGGATCTGGTAAAAAAAGTTCCAGAAACATGGGAAGAAGTAGAAAGCACTGGAGCTCAACTGATTGTAGAAAAAAAAGCAGAAATAATTTTTGCCTGTGCAGATGCGACTTATAATGTATATCCAGTTTATACAAGTTTTGGAGGAACTATCTTTGGAAAAAAAGCAGATGGTTCTTTAGATCCTGAAAATGTACAGATTGCAAATGCAGGCTTTGTAAAAGGTTTGGAATATTTATCAGACCTTGCAAGAAAGGGATTAATACCAAAAACCGTGGACAGCAACACTGCTGATGCAATGTTTGAAAGTGGTAAAGCTCCTTTTGTAATGACAGGTCCATGGTCATTGAACCGATACAAGGTTGCCGGCGTTAATTATGGTATAGCACCTTTCCCTGCTGCAAAAAAAGGAGACAAACCTGGTGCACCATTTCTTGGAGTACAGGGAATGATAATAAGTGCAGCTTCAGCAAAACAACTTCTTGCACAGGCTTTTGCTCTGGATTATATAGCAACTGAAGAAAATATGAAAAAGATTTTTGAAGCTGAAGCCAGACCTTCTGCATGGAAAACAATTTTTGAAAATGCAGATGATCCAGATACAGCAGGGTTTAATGCAGCTGGGAAAAACGCAGTTCCTATGCCTTCTATTCCAGAAATGGGATATGTCTGGGATTCATGGGTTAATGCCTGTAGTTTAGCTTTTACTGGTGAAAAATCTCCGAAAGAAGCTTTGGAAAATGCTAAACTTCAGATTGAAACACAAATTAAAAATAAACAATAAAAGGAAAAATAAATGAAGACGGTGATACGGTATGCTGCCATTGCAGTATTTACATTTTTCGGATGTTATCTGATGTTCCATATTTTGAGGGATGGGTTTATTCCTCTTGCAACATTTATCGGAGCCATTATCGTATTTGTTGATTTGATATTTCTAAAAAAATCTTTATCATCATGGCGGTGGCTTTGTGTTGGAATAATAATGGCAGCACTGTTCACCATTTATCCAATTTTCTATACTTTTTATCTTTCTTTTACTAATATGTCTGGCGGTCACTTGTTTACCAAACAGCAGGCTATTCAAAAAATTTCAGGCGAAAAATATATTCCAGAAGACAGTACAAAATATTCATGGACTGCATATCAGAATGAACACGGAAAATTTCTTCTTGTAATAACTGATGATTCTGGAAATTCTTTTATGGCCAAGACAAACGAAGCCATTTCTAAATTAGAATCAGATACATTACCAGCTGAAATACATGGTTTTAAAAAACTCAATAAAGCTCAGATTATAAAAAATATTGATCAGATAGGAAAAATAGAATTTGGCCTTTCACCTGATACAGTATCAATATTATCTATGGAAGAAGTTGCGGTTACTAAAGCAAAATATAAATACAATTCTGAAAAAGATTTTTTTGTTGATACAACTAATGGAAAAGAATTTTTTCCAGTGCGCGGCACCTATACAAATTCTGAAGGCGAAAGTCTGATTCCAGGTTTTATGGTTGGAATTAAATTTGACAATTATAAAAAGTTTCTTTCTGAACCAGGATATCTAAAACCAATGGCTTCCATTTTTTTCTGGAATATTTGTTTTGCCTTGTTCAGTGTGTTGTTCAGTTTTGCTCTTGGACTGGTTATTGCTCTCTTATTTGAAGATTTGCCTTTTAAAAGGGTCATTCGTTCTTTATTAATTTTACCTTATCCGGTTCCTGTACTTGTTTCTATTATGGTGTGGCGTGGACTTTTGAATGAACAGATGGGGCTTTTTACAAAATGGATTGAAAAACTTCTGGGTTTTACTCCTCAATTTTTTACGAATGTGTGGGCAGCACGAATAGCTTTGATTGTTATAAATGTTTATTTGACATATCCATATTTTTATATTTTAACACAAGGCGCCTTAAAATCTATTCCTGGAGAACTTTTTGAAGCTGCTGCAATAGATGGTGCCGGTTCATTTACAGTCTTTAAGAAAATTACTTTACCGATGGTCATGCGTATTTTAGCACCTATGGTTATCTCTTCTTTTACAATGAACTTTAATAATTTTACAATTATCTGGGGATTTAATGCAGGACTTCCTGCAATGGCAGATACAATTGTTCCTATGGGATACACTGATTTGTTAATTTCTTTTATATACCGTTTAGGTTTTTCAAGTTCAAATGCAGCTGATTATGGTTTTTCGGCAGCAATTACAGTTTTGCTTTTTGTGCTTGTTGCAATAATGACTTTCTTCCAGTCTATAAATACAAAAGCAATTTCCGAAGATAATTAAAGGGGTAGAAATAAAATGGTACAAAAAAAATCAACAAAGATAATTATCCGTACTGTAAAAATTTCAATAGCTGTTATATTAGTTTTTTTTGCAGTGCTTCCAACCTTCTGGATTCTTGCAACTTCTTTTAATAAAGCTCAGAGTTTATTAGGTGCAAATATTATTCCCAAGCATCTGACGTTCAATAATTATATTGAATTGTTATCGAATAAAACCTTGAATTTTTCAAAATGGATGTTGAATTCATTTAAGGTAACTATTATTTCTGTTATACTGATTGTTGCGATTACCTGCCTGACAGCTTATGCTTTATCTCGATTCAGATTTAAAGGAAAAAAATCCGTGATGATGGGAATTATGCTGATGAATATATTTCCCGGAATTCTTGCAATGATTGCAATTTATACAATGCTGCAGCAGTTTGGAATTTATATTCCTGGAATCGGATTAAATACTCATGGCGGTTTAATCTGTATTTATGTTTCTGGTGCTATGAGTATTAATGTGCTTATGGTGAAAGCATATATAGATTCTATCGATGTTGCACTTGATGAATCAGCATTAATAGAAGGAGCAAGTTATTTTCAAATTTTCTGGAAAATAATTTTTCCAGTAATCCGACCTATGGTAATTACAATTGCTATTCTGGCCTTTATGAGTACTTACGGAGACTTTGTAATTTCTAATCTTTTGTTAAAAGGAAATGATAAAATTACAGTGATGGCTGGTATTTATCAGTTTACTCAACAAAGATTTGATACTAACTGGGGAATTGTAACAGCAGGAACAGTAATTGCGGCTATCCCAACTATTGTGCTGTTCTTCTGTACACAGAAATATATATTGAATGGATTAACAGCAGGTGCTGTAAAAGGATAAAATAGCATATTAAAAAATAAATAACGGGAGAATGTTGTATTAATGGTGTTTGAAAATTTTTTGCATGGTGCCGATTATAATTATGAGCAATGGCTTGATAGAAGTGATATTCTTGAAAAAGATTTTTTCTACATGAAAGAAGTCAAAGCAAATGTAATGTCTATAGGAATTTTTTCCTGGGCAATGCTTGAAACTGATGAAGGACAATATAATTTCAAATGGCTTGATAATTTAATGGACCGTCTTCAGGCTAATGGTCAAAAGGCAATTCTTGCGACTCCTTCAGGAAGTAAGCCTGCATGGATGAGTTATAAATATCCGGAAGTCTGTCGTGTTGATGAAAAGGGAATTAGAGAAAAACATGGCGGCAGACACAATCATTGCCGTACCTCTATTGTTTATAGAGAAAAATGCCGTGAAATGAATACACTGCTTGCAAAGCGATATGCAAAACATCCGGCGCTTTTTATGTATCATGTTTCAAATGAATATAATGGTGTTCCATGTTTTTGTGATAATTGTGTTGCAGAATTTCGTTCCTGGCTTGAACATAAATATAAGACTCTTGATAATCTGAATAAAGCCTGGTGGACAACCTTCTGGAGTCATCGTTTTACAGACTGGAATCAGATTTTTCCAAATGACGGATCCATTCAGGGAATGATTTTAGACTGGAGAAGATTTAACAGTGAACTTACAATAAATTTTTTCAATAATGAAATTGAACCTTTAAGGAAATATACTCCGAATATTCCAATTACTACAAATTTTCAGTTTCCAGATGTCTGGCTTGATTATCACATGTTTGCAAAAAAAGTTGATGTAGTAAGCTGGGATAGTTATCCTGACTGGCATTTATATGATTCAGAAATTGAAGAAGGAATTAAAACTGCATTTATGCACGATTTGTATCGAAGTGCAAAAAAACAACCGTTTATGCTGATGGAATGTACGCCGTCTTCATTAAACTGGAAACCTCAGGCGAGACAAAAAAAAGAAGGAATGACAGAACTTGCTTCGGTACAGGCTATAGCTCATGGTTCTAATTCCATTCAGTATTTTCAGTGGCGTCAGAGTCGTGGTGGTGAAGAAAAATTTCATAGTGCAGTTGTAAGTCATATCGGTACAGATAATACCAGGATATTTAAAGATATAACTAAAGTTGGCTGTCTGTTGGAAAAACTCTCTGTGAATAAAAAACTTCTTTCTACAGTTGATAAATCTGATGTAGCGATTGTTTATGATTTTCAAAATGGCTGGGCAATTGATGGTGCAGGTCTTCCAAGAAATAACAGAAAAAACTATCAGGCTGAATGTATTGAACATTATAAGGCATTTTATAAAAAAGGAATTCAGTGTGATATTATAAGTGCCGAGTTGGAAAATCTTTCTGATTATAAAATTCTTATACTTCCAATGTTGTATATGTTCCCGGATGGTACTGAACAAAAATTAAAAGCATTTGTTGAAAAAGGCGGAACTGTTGTAGCTACCTATCTTACAGGAACTGTAGACAGTACAGATTTGTGTTTTCTTGATGGTACACCAGGAAACTTAACAGATATGTTTGGAATTAAAGTTGAACAGAATGGTGTTATTGCTGACAACGAAAAAGCTGAGTTTCAATATAACGGAAAAAAATATAATTCTGTTGATTATATTGATATTATTCAGAATGCGGGAGCTCAGGTGCTTTCAAAATTTGAATCTCCTGATTTTCTGGATATGCCGGTAATTACTAAAAATAAAGCTGGTAACGGATATGCATATTATCTGACTTCCAGAAATAATTCCGATTTTCTTAAAGATTTTTATGCAGAGCTCTGTAAAGAAAACAATATTAAAAGTTTTGTTAATTTTGAATTGCCAGATGGTGTTTCAGTTCAGAAACGTGGAGATGTTAAATTTTTTATGAACTTTGGTAACAAAGAAGTTTCATTAAATTATGAAGGTAAAGAAATCAATTTGAAAAGTCTAGGATACTACATCGAAGGAATTGATTGAAAATGAAAGAAAAAAAAATTACCCAGGATGATGTTGCAAAAAAAGCTGGTGTTACAAGAAGTATGGTATCCTATGTGCTTAACGGTTCTGATAGAAGTGTAGCACAGGAAACAAAAGAAAAGATTCTGCAGGCTATTGAAGAGCTTGGATATCGGCCTAATAAATTTGCACAAAGTCTTTCTTCTGGAAATGACTTAATTGCTGGAAACAGAATTGGAGTTGTGCTTACAAGTGCAGATATGTTTTTGCGTCCATATTATGCAGAAATGATTGCAGGAATTCATTCTGCTGCACATGAAAACAATTATCATGTCAGTTTTATAAGATTTTTTGATGAATTAAAAAATCCAATCCTGTTTAATGAATTGATTCATCCAGAAGAAATTTGCGGTTTAATTCTACTTTCAACTGATATTTGTTTTCAGACAGAAAATGACAGAATGATAATTGATAAAATAAAAGATAGAATTGAAAGAATTGTATGTGTTGAATGGCAGTACGAAGGTCTTTCTTCTGTAAATTTTGACAGAAAAGAAGCAGAAATCAAAGCAGTGAATTATCTGTTTGATAAAGGACATGAAAATATTGCTTATATTGGTGAACAGGATGAACGAGTACTAGGTTTTAAAGAAGCTCATGTTCTCAAAAATATTTCGAATATTGAAACCTTGTATATTGATTCTGCAAATGATATGGAAAGCGGATATCAGTCGGCATCAAATGTTTTAAAACTATTTATTCAGGGAAAATTAAAAAATCTTCCTGATGCTATCAGTTGTGGTTCTGATGAAGTTGCAATCGGTGTTATTCGTTGTTTAAATCAAAATCATATTGCAGTACCTGAAAAAGTTGCAGTAATCAGTATTGATAATATTGAAATGTCGGAATATACAAATCCGCCTTTAACAACAATTAATGTTCAGAAAAGACTGATGGGTGCCCGTGCAGTTGAAATGATAGTCAATGACACTGCAAAACAAGATGAAAATGCAATGAGTATCAATTTACCGTTGATGATAATTGAACGAAAATCAGCATAAATTTTTTTTCAAATAATAATAAATGGAGAACTATAATGGCAGAATTAAGATATAATCCTCTTTTAGGAACTTTTACAATGGTAAATTCAAATCGTGCAAAAAGACCTCAGATGCCGAAAGACTGGTGTCCGTTTTGTCCTGGTTCAGGTAAAGTTCCTGATAAATATGATGTGTATAAATACGATAATGATTTTCCGATTTTAAGTGAAAATCCACCTCAAATTGATGATACAGGAAGTCATGCAGCCGGTTTATCTGATAGTATTGATACAGGGTTCTACAGAGCATTACCTTCTAAAGGAAAATGTGAAGTTATTCTTTATTCACCAAATCATACAGGATCGATTTATGAAAACTCCGTTTCACATATAAGAAAACTTGTTGACTTATGGTGTGAAAGAATGACTGAACTTAGAAAAAATCCTGAACATAAATATATCATGTGTTTTGAAAACAGGGGTGAGGAAATCGGTGTAACAATGCCTCATCCTCATGGTCAAATCTATGCTTATTCCTGGATGCCACAAAAACTTGAGGTTGAATTAAATAATGCACTTAATCATTTCAAAAAAGAAAATGAATGTATTATTTGCAGAATGAACAGAGAAGAGCAGGCTTTTAAAAAAAGAATCGTTTATGAAAATGATTCGTTTTATGCGTATATTCCTTATTTTACAGATTATCCGTATGGTGTTTTCATTACATCTAAACAGCATTTAAATTATTTTACAGATTTTTCAGACAAACAAAAAAATGACCTTGCTTTAATTTTAAAAGTTGTTACCGGATCATTCGATAAAATTTTTGACTGCAAATTTCCATACATGATGTGCGTGCATCAAAATCCTGTAAATGCCGATAAAGAATTTCCACAACATCAGAAAGCCTTTCACTTTCATATTGAATTTTATACTCCTTTTAGAGCTAAACATTTAATTAAATATTATGCTTCAAGTGAAAGCGGTGCATGGGCTGCAGCAAATACAGCAAGTGTTGAAAAAACGAGCAGAGATGTTGTAAGGGCAAAACTTTCATTTCTTGCAAATGATGAAGAACTTTCTGAAATTTTTAAAGAAGAATTTATAAAAGAGTTTAATTTTGTATATGGGAATCAGCAAACAGAACCTGTCGTAGTTGCGAGTCCTGCCAGAATTAATGTCATAGGCGAACATGTTGATAATTACGGTGGAAATGTTTTTCCAGCAGCAATAAATAAATATCTGTATATAGCAATCCGTAAACGCAGTGATAAAAAAATATTTTTTAATGATGTTAGGTTTCCTGAACTTTTAGAGTTTAACATAGATACAGAGTTTTCTTATGACAGAAAAAACTCTTATGCAAATTATCTTGTAGGAATTCTTCAAAGTCTAAAAAAATCCGGGCATAAGTTTGATTGCGGTTTTGAAGCATTAATTTTCAGCTGTATTCCAGCAGGTGGCGGAATCTCTTCATCTTCTGCGCTTGAGTTGGGCTTTGGCTTTGCTCTTTGTGAATTGTACAATTTTAATGTTGACAGAATAACCCTTGCTAAGCTTGGTCAAAAAGCTGAACATGAATTTATGAATGTAAAATGCGGAATAATGGATCAATTTGCAATAGCAATGGGTAAAAAAAATATGGCAATTGACTTGAACTGCAGTACACTGGAATATCAGTATGTTCCTCTGGATTTAGGAGATTACAGAATTGTAGTTATGAATTCAAATAAAAAAAGAACTCTTGCTGATTCTGAATATAATGCACGCAGGAATGACTGTGAAGAAGCATTAAAAATTTTACAGAAAAATGGTTACGAAAAATTAGATGCACTATGTCATATCGAACCTGAACAATTAGATAATATTAAAAAAATTTTAGATGACGGAAGTAAAAATGGAAATGTTCTGTACCGTCGGGTTAGGCATTGTTCAACTGAAAATAAAAGAGAAAAGGATGCCGTTGCCGCTTTAAAAAATGGGGATCTAAAAAAACTTGGCGAACTTTTAAAGCAAAGCCATGCTTCTCTAAAAAATGATTATGAGGTATCCTGTAAAGAACTTGATGTGCTTGCTGATTTTGCAAATTCTTTTGCAGGTTCGCTCGGAGGACGCTTAATCGGAGCTGGTTTTGGAGGTTGTGCAATGGCTTTTGTTCACAAAGATAAAGTAAATGAATTTATAGAAAGACTTTCAAAAGAGTATCTGGATAAAATCGGCTATGAAGCAAGTTTCTTTTCGTGCGTTGCAGGAGATGGAACTCATAGAATATAAAACACATTTTTTTTCATTTCTTCTTGCCGTTATTTGTAGTACACAGATAACGGCTTTTTTTTAGCTATTCTTTTCCGTTCCAGCAATAAGTACAAAGTTTACATGGATCAATTCCGACAGATTTTATCATGTCATCTAAGCGGTGAAAAGCAAGCGATGTAAAATGCAGCTGAGTTTTTATTTCATCCAGCATCTCTGCGTAGTTTTTGCTGTCAGGATTTGCATAGTCTTCAAGTAATTCTTTTGAAACATTATCACCTTCGCGTCTTTTAATTATTCTGCGGGTAATTAAATCCAGTTCTGAATTGCTGCGCGAAAAGTTCAGGTATTTACAGCCGAACAGGAGCGGAGGGCATGCTGGTCTTATGTGTACTTCTTTTGCTCCAGACTGATAAAGAAAATCTGTTGTTTCCCGCAGCTGTGTACCGCGAACAATAGAATCATCTATCAGGAGTAATTTTTTATTTTTGATTAACGGCTGAACGGGAATAAGTTTCATGTGTGCAATTAAATTTCGCTGATCCTGATTTTGTGGCATAAAACTTCGTGGCCATGTTGGTGTATATTTTATAAAGGGACGGGCAAATGGAATTCCGGATTTATTTGCATATCCTATGGCATGTGCAATTCCAGAATCAGGAACTCCGGCAACATAATCAGGTGTAATTTTTCCTGCATCACGTTCTGCTAAAGCTTCACCACAGCGGTATCTCATGGTTTCAACATTTACGCCTTCGTATGTTGATGTTGGATATCCGTAATAAATCCACATGAAAGTACAGAACTTCATTTCTGTACCTGGTTCCTGAAGCCTTTGAACTCCGTCTTTTAAACTGATAAAATCAATTTCAGCCGGACCAAGTTCTTTAAAATCTTCGTAGCCTAAATTAACATAAGAAAAACTTTCGGTAGCAATACAATAGGCACCGTCTTTATGTCCAATTTGAATTGGGGTTCTGCCGTATTTATCCCGGGAGGCAAAGATTCCGTCTTTTGTCATTACCAGAATGGACATAGAACCTTTAATCATGTGTTGAACATACTGGAGTCCTTCAAGAATTGTGGATTTTTGATTTATCAGTGCAGCAACTAGTTCTGTAGAGTTTATTACACCTCCAGAGAGTTCCATAAAGTGAGTAGAACCTTTTGCAAAAATAGTATTTGCAAGTTCATCCTTATTCTGGATTACACCAACAGTTGTTATGGCATAACTTCCCAAATGGGACTGAACCAGAATAGGCTGAGGCTCTGTATCAGAAATACAGCCTATGCCCATATTTCCTTTCAGGTCATCAACATCTTTTTCGAATTTTGTTCTAAAAGGAGAGTTTTCTATGTTATGAATTGCGTGGTCAAATTTTCCATCCCGGCAAACTGCCATCCCACCGCGTCTTGTACCAAGATGCGAGTGATAATCAATACCAAAAAATAAATCAAGAGAACAGTCTTTTTGTGAAACAACACCAAAAAATCCACTCATTATAAACTCCAGTCATATTTTCAGAATAAGATTATTTTATTCTTTTTGGCTGCAATTTTCAATAAGTGATTTTTTATTAAAAAAAACTTGATTAACTGACTATGCTGAATTAAAGTATAAGCATGGATAAAACAAAGGCAAAACGTTTTTTGTACAGTCGTGTCATTATTATTTTTCTTTTTATCTTGCTTCAGTTATTTGTTTATTTTCTGTTTATTTTCAAGTTCAGAACAAATATTGAATTTTTATTCGGCGGAAGACTCGGTATATCCTTTGGTTTTATAATTTATCTTGCCAATACCAATGGAAAAAACGAGTTTAAATTTGCCTGGCTTTTACCCTTTTTAATTTTTCCTTTATTTGGAATAGCAGTTTATATTCTTTTTCATTCAGATTTTGGTGGAAATAAATTGCGTAAAAAACTGCAGCTGGTAAAAGAAGAAACAAAACCTTTACAAATTACTTCTGGTGATTTAGACAAAGCAGGCAGTCTGTTTCCGGAAATAAAAGACCTCTGTTTTTATCTTGCACGATATGGCAATTATCATCCTTTTATAAATAATTGTGTTAAGTATTATCCATCTGGAGAAAAGTTTTTTCCAGATTTTGAAATTGAACTTTCTAAAGCAAAGAAATTTATTTTTCTTGAATTTTTTATTATCAAACTCGATGAGTCCTGGTATAGAATATTTGATATTCTAAAAACAAAAGCCAGTGAAGGTGTAGAAATCCGATTGTTGTGCGATGGTTTTGGGTCTGCTATGTCTGTTTCAAAAAAATATCTTAAACATTTAGAAAAATACGGAATTCAGGCTAAACTTTTTTTGCCCTTAATTCCTGTTTTCTCTACATATATGAATTTTCGTAACCATAGAAAAATTGTAGTTATAGACGGGAAAGTATCATTTACTGGGGGAATAAATATTACGAATCAGTATTTTAATACAGGAAATAATCGTTTTAAATACTGGAAAGATAATGCCATAAAAATTACAGGAGATGCAGCGACTTCTTTTTCTGCATTATTTTTACAAGACTGGAATTTGCGCAGTAATAAAAAAAATCATTTTGAAGTGTATGAAAAATATCTGGTTAATGCTTCTAATCTCTTGCCTGAAAATTTCAGACAAGAAACAGAATTAAAAATAAAACAGGAAAAAACTTTACTTCAAGAATCTTATTCAGGGCTTGTTATTCCATATGGTGATGATGCGTTTAATAAACTGGACATTGCAGAAGATGTTTATAGTTATCTTATAGAAGATGCAAAAAAATATTTACACATAACTTCTCCATATGTTCTTATAGATGAAAACCTGATGGAGTCTTTAATCTTTGCACACAGACGTGGAGTTGAAGTGTCCATAATAGTTCCATCGGTTCCGGATCATTACATTACTTTTTGTATTGGGCGAACGTATATAAAAAAACTGATGGATTCTGGAATTAATGTTTATCTTTATCAAAACGGATTTATTCATGCAAAAACTTTTATCTGTGATGATAAAATTGCTACTGTCGGAACAATCAATCTGGATTATAGAAGTTTGTTTCATCACTTTGAATGTGGTTGTGTTATTTATAAGAATGATGAAATTGAAAACATCGAAAAAGATTTTCAGGATGCAATTAAAAATTCTGTTTTGCTCGATAAAGAAAACTACAAAAAAATTCCAAAGCTTCAAAAATTTTTAGGTCATGTCTGTAAAATTTTTGCACCGATGATGTAAGTTGTTTTAAATATTAACGCTCTGGTTAACAGACACGCATGAGGTTTTGTTATATAATTACTTTTATGAATGATGAGACAATTCCTAAATGGAAACAACTGCTGGAACTTTATTTTGTGTTTTTCAAAATTGGCGCCATTACCTTTGGCGGTGGTATGGGAATGCTTCCGTTTTTGGAAACTGATCTGGCAGAAAAACGGCACTGGACAACAAAAGACGAACTGCTTGATTATTATGCTATAGGGCAGAGCACTCCGGGAATTGTTGCTGTAAATGTTGCAACTTTCATCGGCTATAATAGATGTGGTATTTTGGGAGGTGTTCTTGCAACCGCAGGCGTTGTTACACCCTCTGTAATTATCATAACAATTATAGCATTGTTTCTTCAGAATTTTATGGATATCCTTTGGGTTCAGAAGGCCCTTAAAGGAGTGAATGTAGCTGTTGCTGCCATGCTGACAAAATCTACTGTTACTTTTGCCTGCAGGGGCGTAAAGGATTTTCTTGGATTACTTTTATTTGTGTTGGCTTTTTGCTGTATTTCTATATTCAGAATTAATACTATCTGGGTTATTATCGGCTCTGCTATAATTGGAATAACAGCCAGTACAATTAAAATAAAAAGGGAAGAAAAAAAATGAGTCTGATACGTTTGTTTTTGACTTTTCTTCAGGTTGGAACATTTACAATTGGCGGTGGACTTGTAGCCATTACAATTATGCAGCAGATTCTCGTGACATCAGGTCTAATAACTCCTGAAAAATTTTACACAATGGTTGCAATAAGTGAAAGCACACCTGGTCCTATCGGTATAAATATGGCAACCTATATCGGTTGTGAATTATATGGGCCTTTAGGCGGCGTTGTTGCAACTGTTGCGGAAGTTTTGCCAAGCATTATCTGTATTCTTATAATTGCCAGGTATTTTCATAGCTTTCAGAATAAGCCGCTGGTGAAAGGAGCTTTTTACGGTTTGCGTCCAGCGGTTTCTGGAATGATCGCTGTTGCTGCATGGAATGTAATTGCAATTACACTTATCAGTATCCCTTCTCTAAAAGAGTTTGTTTCAGCAGAAACGAGAAATATTATGTTTCTTCTAAAAAATTTTTTTAATGTGCCAAATATAGTTTTTTTTGCATGTGCCGTTTTTATTCTTTTTAAAACAAAAATTCATCCGCTTATAATAATTGCTTTAGGGGCTGTTTTCGGAATTCTTGTAAACTGATTTTTTTCTAATTGAATAACATTTGGCTTTTATATTATAATCAATGATTATGTCAGATTTATCCATAACCAGAAATATCGGAATCATGGCACATATTGATGCCGGAAAAACTACAACTACAGAAAGAATTCTTTATTATACAGGAAAAATCCATAGAATCGGAGAAATAGATGATGGTGCTGCAACAATGGACTGGATGCAGCAGGAACAGGAACGTGGTATTACTATCTGCTCTGCCGCAACAACAACCTATTGGAAAAATCACAAAATAAATATTATTGATACACCTGGACATGTGGATTTTACTGCAGAAGTTGAACGCTCTTTACGTGTTCTTGACGGAGCTGTAGCAGTTTTATGTGCAGTAGGCGGGGTTCAGCCTCAGACAGAAACTGTATGGCATCAGGCAGATCAATATAAAGTGCCTCGTATCTGCTTTGTCAATAAAATGGATAGAATTGGTGCTGATTTTTTTGGTGCAATGAATGACGTTAAAGAAAAATTCGGTAATGTACCGCTTGCAATTCAGCTTCCAATCGGAAAAGAAAGTAATTTTGAAGGTGTCATAGATCTGATTAAAATGAAAGAATATCGTTTTGATCCTCAGGATGAAGGCGAAACGATTACAGAAAGCGATATCAGTCCTGAACGACTTTCAGAGGCACAGCTTTGGCGCGAAAAAATGATAGATGAAATTGCAAGCCAT
>JAEEGL012163179.1_pt1 | contig 26496 bp, 20 predicted proteins | sample 9134231 | NCBI WGS metagenome assembly JAEEGL01 (sample SAMN16246548, study PRJNA631951) | gut metagenome | biome: gut microbiome; feature: rumen; material: fiber-attached | host: Bos | place: Iran: Karaj | collected 2018-10 | reverse complement strand
CGGAGGCATGGGTGTTGACTATGGAGTTTATGACTGACTTGTACCAGACATAACTTATATTACAGGACTAAACTCAATGTATGGAATATCTGCTGTGTGTGATAGTTGAGAATTGGTTTACATGGGTTGTAAATATGATGAAGCACAAGAATTGAAGCCACTAAATGCCATCACAACTATTTCTAGTGAAAAGCAGGCAGTTAATGTGCGCTACTACAACCTCGCTGGCGTGGAGAGCGCCGAGCCTCAGCAAGGCGTGAACATCAAGGTCACCACCTACAGCGACGGCACACGCTCAAGCGAGAAGGTAATCAAATAACCAACACTGTTTTTTCTACGGAGTTTGAGGAGTTAAGTAGTACTAAAATCCTCCATCACTCCAATACTCCGTAGATTTATTATCAAAGGACGGCATTCTCTTAGGACAATTTCATTCAAAAAGTTGCGAACGGAGTTCGTCAAAAAGCCTGCTTACGCAGGAAAAATGCGATTAAACGAGTCAAAGCTGAGCTTGTTCAAAGACTTGCGAGCGTGAGCATTTTATAAAAAATAAATAATCTGGCGTAAGCCAGCTTTTCGACATCGATAGATGCAACTTTGTGAGATTAACAAAGCATCCGCGCAGCCCCATTGTGCATTATGCATTATAAAAGAATCCAAGCAATTTTAGTGTCATAATGACGTTGTAAACTAATTATCAACAGATTATAAGGACTATGTGGATTTTTACCGGACACTAATATAAAGTAAAATACAATTGAGGTATATTTCTTGTATTTTGCTTATAATGATAATTATCGCCGCAGATCCTCATTTGGGACCTGCGGCGATATATATATTAGATTTAATTGTCAGTTAGAATTAGCGAACCACCTTGGTGCTAACCTTAGAGCCGTCGCTCATGGTCTTAACCTCGATGTTCACGCCCTTGAATGGGGTAGCGCTCTCAACGCCAGCGAGGTTGAAGTAAGTAACGCTCTTAACGTTTACTGCGGCATCTACCACGTTGATGGCGGTAGATGTTCCAGCCTGTGAAACCATAAGGGTAATCTCCTCAGAGGCAGGTTGGCTGATGGTGATGAGCGCGCTGCGGTCGGCACCGTCATTCTCAGCAACAGTCACTGTCATGACTGAGCGGTGGGTGTATTCGTCCTCGCTCATCACGTCCTGAATCTCATAGTTAATCCACTCGGGAACTTCGCCACCGTCGGCAGCCTTAATCTGTGGAGCGCCCGAAGGATTGCTGCTGGTGAGTGTCCAGTTGGTTGATGGATCCGAAGACCAGATGGGCAGCTGGTTGCCAGCATAATCGCCAAGACCCTCGCTTGTGCATTCGCCTTCAACAGTGAACTCCATCTGTGGGTCGGTGACATTGGTGTAGTAGTAGCGCATGAAGGGGAACTTCACGTCGAGCAGGATGCTAGGTGCGGTAACACCCAGGTTGGTGCTAGAGAAGAAGTTGCCCAGGCCCACGATTTGGGTGGGCACGCCGTCTTCACCCACATGAAGCATGTAGCCGTGCTGGCCGTGTCCCTCGTCCCAGCCGTCGCGAGCTACCGACATGGTGAAGCCCTTGATAGCCTCGTTGTCATAACCTCTTGCCACAACAGCGATGGCTTGAGTCACTTCCAATGGTTGATCAAACTCATAGAGGAAGCCTCCAGAAGCAGGGCTCTCGTTGGTGAGGAATGCGGTAGCAGTAGCCAGCTTCTCGCCAAGCTCCAGTGTTTGATCGGTGTGAGAGGTTACACTATAAACGTCGATGTAGATGGGCACGTTGTTGTCGGCAGTAGCGTCAACAAAAGCAAGATTGGAGTAGCGCACTGCACCACCCATGAGCATGTAGGGGTTCTGTGGCTCCTCTACATAGGTTGCCATGCCGTTCCAGCCGCTGGTATTGAAGCCAAACCAGTAGCCAGTGCCACCATCATAACCGTTGGTTGAGCCGGTGAAGTATCTTGTGCCGCTACCAGTGTTGTCACGGTCGCGATAAGCAAAGTATTTAGGGCTTGCATAGTAAGGGCCTGAAGATGCTGAACCAATGTAGTCGATAGGACGTGGCACAGCATAGAGCAAGCTGTAGCGGTTCTTGGGCAGATCGGCACTCTGGTTGCCAAACACGTGATACTCAGTCTCACCCACTGTAAGTGAGGGCACGCTGTCGGTCTCGAAGTTGTACTTTGCGTTTATGTTTCTTGAAGTAAGGTTGTCATACCAGTTGCTGCCAATTTGGAAGCGCCAAGAATAGCTGTCGGCCTCTTGGGCCTTGAAGGTGTAAGTCTTGTAGGGACTAACAACTAGGTATGGAGTGTACTGCGAATATGTGGTAGTGCCAGCAGTACCAACAAAGAATGTGCCAGCAGGACGGTAGTAATAGGCCTCACCAGCGGCGGGAGCGGCCTTGAGGCTTGCCTCGGCTCGCTCGGCAGCAGTAGCCACAACGGCATTGCCGGCGTTCTCGGCTTCAATCATCTCTGCTTTAAATTCATTGCCCTTAGCTACACCAGTGTGGTGAGCGGGCTGTGCCAGCATCACTGCGGCACCACACAGCAAGAATGCTGCAATAGCGTAGATTTTTCTCATGATTTAGTGTTTTAGTTAATAAAAAATGTATATTTTATTGATGAATATTTCTTTTTCAATGCTAAACAGTATTTTGCAAGATAAAGCCACAAATTTAAGTCAATCTGATAAATAATACAATTTTTTCGTGTATTTTTTCAAAAATTATTCAAAATAATTGCAGCTAAAGGCTCATTTATTATGTGTTCTCTATATCATTTAACCCAAATCGGTCATTAGGACTTATGTCAGAAGATAATTTTTGTTAAGCAGATTGTAACAATGTCATTGAAGACATAGCGGGCTATGGCGAAATGACATTGAAAATAAGATGCCGACAAAAAACTGTTATGGCATAAATAGACCTAAAAAAACAACCTTTTGTCGCCTAATGACCGATTCGGGTTTAAACTAAAAAATCATAATCCATAATAATAGGAAATTTGTAGCTGTAGCGCTGAGGAGTTATTTTAGGATATAACTTCTTTATTGTTGCAAGAATGCGCTGTTTCTTCTTCATATTATGGACATAATTGTCTAAACAACGCTTATCATTGTTAATGCTCTCAACCATCGTTGCCATTATGTGACTTACTGCTATCTCAAACGAAGGAAACGTAGAATAGTCCTCATCACAGCTTCTGTTTTTCAGCACGATGTCGCCGTTTTTCATCACTTGTTCATACACCTTACAACCATGGCGATAGCCTTCTCTGATTTCTGCCACCTCCGAGCGTTTCACGGCATAACGGTTAAGAGGAGAGAGGTAATACACGATGTCGCCCACATGGGCGCGAGGGGGGTAATTAAACTCAGGAAAATCAATTATCATACTAATCCTTTTTAATAAATTATTTATAATACGTTAGTTTTCACGTTGATTAATATAGCAATTTTTTTTGAAAAAACAAAAAAATCGACGAAAAAAATCCACTATTATTTGTCATTTAAAAAAATTGCACTACCTTTGCACCGCTTTTCGAGCCCAGATGGCGGAATCGGTAGACGCGCTGGTCTCAAACACCAGTGGGGTAACACCCGTGCCGGTTCGACCCCGGCTCTGGGTACAGCTTTAAAAGCAAAAAGGCACTGCAAATCAATAACTTGCGGTGCCTTTTATTTTATTTTACTGGCAAATCACTGGCAAAAAATCAAATTTTGCCTATTTTTCAGCCCATTCAGCCCATATTTCACTACCTACCATTTTAGGTAAGCACTAACATCTTGCATTCTTCGTGTGCGTGTAATGAGGTCGGAAAAATATCCAGCTTTCTTTTTTAGTGTTTCTTTTTTCTCTGAAAATCTTGTGTAATGCATTGAGAAACACACCCTTTTTATATGTATCAATTTTTTAAAGTTTTGGGCTGTAACACACTTTCTTTTATAGGTTTTACTTTTTTGTAGAAATTGCTTTTAATGGCTTGTATTTTATGCAATTTTGTTCCCTCACTACGTGCGTACGTAATGACCGAAGAAAATTAGCTTGTTTTGTCCCTTGCTGCTGTTATTTCGCTGTTATTTACAATAAACAAGCCAGTGCACCATGAAGGCACACTGGCAAGCACACAAGAAAATTATTCATCACTCACTTAGCCCATTTTCCAGCATCAGTGCATCAAATTTATTGTTGTCGAAATTTATATAATCATCGATGTCATTAAAGGCACTTGTGGTGCACAGCTTCTTGATTTCTTCTACTGGGTCTTGCTGGCTGGTGTCAATCAGTTCAATCTTGCCAAGAATATACATGGCTGCTTTAAGCTTGGCTGGCTCATTGTCGGAATTCAGTGTGTCTTTTAGTGCTTGCAGTGCATCACCATACAAGCCAAATAAGCCATTCCTGATGTTATCCTGAATGATTTGGCACTGCTGGTTATAAAAGCACTTGAAGCCCACCTTTTGCAGCCACAAGTAAATTGTAGCCCTATTCACATTTACCTTGCTGGCTACATCAGTAACACTTTCGCCTGATGCCAGTAGAAGTGCAGCTTGTTCTTGTTGAGGTGTCAAGCCAGTCACTTGTTCTACTGGTGTCAATTTTGTCAAATTTTGTTTCATTGTGTCGAGGTGTTTAATGAAAAAAAAGAAAAAAACAAAGAATCACCATAGGTGATGTTATACAATAAATTGTTATACTTTTGAATTGTGTAGTTATATAATATAATTTTTTAAGGTGCACATAACTTGTACATTTCAGTGTACACATTTGCTATTAATTGTACACTTTTTCAAATTGTTGTACACCTTATTGTACACTTGCTATTTAAGGTGTACAAAGTGTGCACCTTTAATTAATTAGTGTACATCTTAAATTAGCTGCTATCTTCAGGCGCATCATCTTGAATAGGTTCCAGTGCCTTCTTGTTCACCTTAGCCATTCCACCTTGATAGGATTTCTTTTGCTGCCTATCGAGTTCCACAATTTCTTTCAGTTTTTCAAATGATAGCTTTCGGCTGATGTGGTAGCCCCTATCATGGTTTGAATAGGTGTTTATGTGAAATTCTTCAGCAAGTCTTTTCCTGAGTGTGCCCCTTCTTCTGCGAGTGTAAAAGCTTGCTATTATTGGGTGCGAGTGTTCCAGCAAGTCAACTTCATTTGAAAAAGCCCTATTGAGCCCATTCATACGAGCAAATAGCATTAAATCATTTGTTTGGCATTTTACCTTATTGCCCAGTATGCTTTTCGCTGATATGAATGCAAGCCACAAAACTTTGTCGGAATCTTTGATGAAGCCCCAGCACTTGTTCAGGTAAGTCAAATGTTCTTTTGAAAGCCCAGTTCTTGCACCACTATATTTGCTGTAGATGTTTAGGCACTGCTTGTATTCTATTTGGTTCACTGGAATTTTAAGCTGTAGTACCTTATTGGCTTCCGTAAGCTTTGGCATTGGGTATTGAACTACAAAGCCCTTCATAACATCAGCAGCAGCCCAGTAGGCAATATCACGAAAGGTTCCCTTGCTATTGTCAAAGATGTCTTTGATAATAGTTATTGGGAAATTTAAATATATTGTCTTACTCATGGTGCTTAGGTGTTAAGATGTCTTTTAATTCCAGTGGTAGCAGTGCTATGTAAGGCACTTCAAAATCTTTGGTGTTGAGGTAGCCGAAAGCAGCCTTTTGTGATTCCTCATCACTGAATTTCAAGCATCGATAGTGCATATATAAGCCCACCAGCAAACAAGTGAAAAGGTGTGTGTGTCTTGCTATGTTTTCGGTGTTCTTGATTTGGTTCACCAGTGATTCACAGCCTTCCCATAGTACTTCAGCGAAAGCAGTCATGGTGTAGCTGTCGAGGTGCAGCCCCTCAACAAAATCAGGTGCAAGTCTACAATAGTCCAAGCTGGGTGTATTTGTGTCTATATGTGTCATTTGAATTTTTTTTGAGTGTGAATAAATTATTGCTGGCTGGTGCCAGTCCTTGTGTGTAGAATGGCTGAGAAAGCCCACATTTAGCTTGTGTTGGTTTTTCTTTTCTCAGGTGTGTAGCAGTGCCACAAAAGGCTTAGCTTCGCTGTGTGCCATTTATCGAGATAGGCACCACCACACACAATTTCAGTGATTTTTGAAAAGTCCGAGAAAAGCAGTAACTTTGCCATGTGATTTGGCTTTGTAAAAGTCAATCATTTTATAATTCATCTTGTAGGGATTGCTGTGAAGCAGTCCCTACTTTTTATTTCAATGATTGCTATTTACATATTCAGCAAGAAACTTTTCCACTTGTGGCAAGTCATTTGGATTACCCATGCCAGCGAAATAATAGATGTCTATGGTTTTCCACTCATCATGGCTGAACAGCATCACCAAATCACCAGTGTCAGTTATCTTGCCTTCAGCATCACTTACGCCTATTGTCCCATAGCCTATGAAGTTTGGGTGCAGTGGCACTTGCCAAAGCTGGGTTCTTAGCCTGAATGGCTTGTGCTGCTTCAGTGGTGATTTCTCATCTACTCGATACTTGCCCAGTAATTGCCCTGAAATAGGGTGCAGCAAGTTTCTTCCTTTTCGCTGTACACTGGTTATTTCGGTGTTTCGGCTGATAGAAAGCCTATTTGGCAAAATCTTTGCACCACTGGTGCAGTAGTAGCTTGTTTTGGTGCCTTCCTTGTGGGTGTAGACTGCGACTTGCATCGACTGGCTAAGAAAGCTGTCAATCATGTTATAATTCTTCTTGCCCATTATACACATTCCTTTCTTGCCTTGATGTAGTGCTGCTGCAAAAATGCTTCGATGTCAGCCCTACGCACATAAATTTTCCTACCAAACTGGCTGAAGGGAATCACCCTTTTGTCACGATAGTCTTGCCAAGTCTTAGCTGAAACTCCGAGCATCTTTCTTGCTTCGGTGCTTTCAATCCACTGGCTGTTAATTTCGTTGTCGGATTTGGTTTGCAGTGTGTCCTTCACCTCTTTCAGCAAGTCCTTGATGTTTACCCACTCCGATTCAGGTAACACCACTACTGGTGGAATTGCTGGTGTTGCAGTGTTGTTCATTATATAATTTCACACCAAGTTTTACAGCCAAAACATCATGGCTTGCTGCTTGATGTCGGTGCAAAATTACTTAGGGTAAAATATACCCACAACCTAAAATAAATGCCTAAATTTCAAGCTTTTTGGACAAGATTTTTAGGCATTTGAGCATCAGTCTTTTTGCTTGTTTTTGTGCTTTTTGTATGCATTTAGCCAGCTATCAACTTGTTTACTTTTTTCATGTCCCACATCACTATCAAAGCCTTCTTCATTTATGATTTCAGCATTAGTATTTCCAGCCAGTGCATCAGCCATTAGCAATGCATCATAAATGAAAGAATATTTTTTAGTGTCCGATATTTTACCAAAGTCAAAGCCTTCGATATAAAACAGCAGTTCATTAGCATACTTACCAAGTAGCTTGTTCTTATCAAGCTTGCCTTCATGTTCTATGCCAGTTTTATTTATAAATCTTTCTATCTGCTGGGCTTTCATGTAAGCAGCCATGCCTAAAGAATCTATTAAGCCATTATCTTTGAAAGTGACTTTCACCTTAGTTCTTTGTGTGTAGCCAAAAGCATCTTGCTGGGCTCTGCCAGTCATGGTTATTTCACCACCTTTGCACAAAGCCACAAACATTTCCAGTTCTTCCAGTTCTTTTAGTGAAGTGGTGATGTTGTTGCTTATGCTGGTTACATCTTCACCAGCGGTAAGTTCAGCAAGATATTTAGCTACAAAGAAAGCCAAACTATAACCTTCAGCAAAAACATTGCTGGGTGCATCACTGGGAAATTGGTAGAATTCCACCAGCTTTTCAACTTTATCGATATACTTGCTATTGTGTCCCATTTTATAAGTGTTAGTGGGTGCTGGCTCACTTGTTCAGGATTGCCAGCACCGATGTTACATCTTCTTCACTCATTCCTTGAATCAGTGCCAGCAGTTGTGCTTTTTTGTCGGCTGGGTGTTCAAATACTGATTCAAGTGCTTTGTCATTCTCACTGCTGCTGAAATTGCCCATGTAGCCTTCAGTGGTTTGCAGTCTTGAATGTGCCAGCAGTGATTTCACCTTATTGCTTTCTAAGCCTTTTTGTACAGCTATGCTGGCAAAAGAATGTCGGCTAATATGCATTGATACTTTCTTAGTGATTCCAGCCTTGCCAGCAATTCTTTTCAGGCTTTTATTGAGCAATGCATTTTTATCTTCTACTTCTTGTAAAAGTTTCTTCTTCATGTCACTTGGAAGTATATCCCTATCAGCCTGAGAAATAGCACTGGCATAAGTCTTTCTATTATCCATAAAAGGAAAAATGTAGTCAGTGGGCTTGCTGGTTTCACTGCGATACAAGTCAAGAATGGCTGCTGCTTGTGGCACCAGTTTCAAATCCCTTGTTTTGTGGTTCTTGCCCATTTGGTATTTAAGCCTTCCACCTTCCACATTAATCCACCTCAACTGCAGCAAATCACCAGCCCTGATTCCAGCACAATAAAAGCTAAATAAGAAACAATTTCGGCTGTGCCAGTCAAGACTACCTTCTTCAAGTTCCAGTGCTTCCAGTGCATCAATTTCAGCCAAATCCAGCTTTTCTTTCTCAGTCTTAACACCACTATATTTGAACACCAAGAAAGGATTCTTATCAGGTGTGATGTATCCAAGTTCCATTCCTTTCTTCACCAGTGTTCTAAAGATGTTGAAGATAACAACAATGTAATTTTGATGCAGCATCTTGCCAGCTTCTTTCTTACTTCTTGAATTGTGAATAGTGTGAAGGTAATCATCAAACTTTGTAAGAAGTTCAGGTGTGATTTCAGCAAACAGCAGTTCTTTCTTGTGGTGCATCTTCTTATCGAGAAATCCAGCCAGCTTATTAAGAAAGCCATTGTACTTCTTCCAGTTCCTTATGGCACCAGCATCAAGAATGGCTTGTGTTCTTTCGGCTGCAAAGCCAGTCATGCCTTTCTCATCGATTTTTAAGAAAGTAGTAGATTGTTCTTCACCCTTAACCAGCCTTGCAACACTTTCGGCTGTGGCTGTCGAGTTTTTTTGAAGTTCCTTGTGCTTGTTCCTTGCATCTTCAAGAATGTCGGCTAAGGTGTTGTTCCAAATGTTGTAATTAGGTTCAGTTGACTTTACCCACTTATTGCCCTTGCATGAAGCATTGAAATCACTTTTGCGATTCAGGAAGATGTCAGTCTTAATTCTTTTACGTTTGCCAGCAATTGTGACACACAACAAGATGTTATATTTCTTGTTGCGATTTGGTTTTGCATTGAGTTCAAATCTATAACTTGCCATGTCAATATCATTTTATAATTCACTGCAAATTTAAGCATAATAATTTTTACTGGCAAATCTACTGGCAATTTTTTTACATTTTATTTTACTCAAATACTTTTTATTTCAAAAATAAATGCTATCTTTGCAGTGTGAATCAGTTAATTACACATTTACCTAAATGTAGCTAATTACTATTTCAGTAGTTCGGCTCTGGGTACTGGCTTAAAAGCAAAAAGACACTGCAAGTGAAAGTTTGCAGTGTCTTTTATTTTTTCTACGATAAGAGATAAAACAATATCACCAAGTAAAACCTATCAAAACTCGCTCCATGAGTTAATTGCCAAATATGAAGACAATTAATGCGTGGAACTACTTGACAGTATGGGCTACTCTACATTGCCCAAATTAATAGGCTGGCGCAGATTATGACTCCAGTGACGAAGAGATCGATGAGGCAGTAGCCCATGATATCCTTGGCGTCAAGACGGGCTATAGCCAAGGCTGGGAGTGCCCAAAATGGTTGTATGAGATTGGTCCATGCGTCGCCCCATGCAATGGCCATGCCTGTCAAGCCAGGATCTACAGCTAGGCTAGCACCAGCGGTGAACATAACCGGTGCTTGCACTGCCCAATGACCACCGCCACTCGGCACAAACAGGTTGAGCACTGCTGCACAAAGGAAGGTGAGCAGCGGATAGGTGACGGGATTGCTGATTTGGACGCAAGCTTCGGCCATGACGCCTCCTAAACTGATGCCGCTGCCGCCAATGCCAGTAAAGATGCCCATGATGCCGGCATAGAATGGAAACTGCAATATGATTCCTGCAGCGCCAGTGGTTGCTTTCCCGAAAGCGCGCACATAATCTACTGGTGTAGGATGCAGAACAAGTCCCAACGCGAGGAATATCATGATTACCCCGCCTAGGTCTAGACCAGCGCCGTTAATGGCGAGATGAATCACGAGATAGGCCACGAGCATCAGCGCCACAAGCCATGAGAGTAATTTGCTTTGCTCGAGCCGTTGTGCCGGTGTCTTCGACGAAGAGGAAACGTTGGTGGTAATATTATCATCGTCCTTCAGAAGCGCGGGGTTGACGGTGAGGATGCCTTGCTTGGGATGCATCAAGGTGTTAGTAATGGTGATGCCTATCATTACCACCAGCACAGTCACCAGATTGTGCCAGTCTAAGATGGTTTGCGCCAATGGTACAGGGTTGGTCAGCGCACCATTGGTAGCCGTTACGAGTGACTCGCCAGGTGTTGCCATAGTGAGGGGGATGGAGCCTGAGATGCCGGCGTGCCACACCACGAAGCCACTGTAGGCCGATGCGATAAGAAGCCGATAATCGACATCGGAACGCTGACGTGCTATTGCCTTGGCAAACACGACCCCAACGATAAGACCAAAGCCCCAGTTGAGCCAGCAGGCCAATGCCGAAACAGCCGTTACAAGAGCTATTGCAGCAGGGGCACTCTGGGGCAAGCGAGCCATTGCATTGATGGCTCTTTTGATAATAGGTGCTGCAGCCAAGGTTGATCCACATACTAGAACCAAAGACATCTGCATGGCAAACTCCAACAAATTCCATACGCCGTCACCCCAGTGCTCAACCACTTCTAAGGGTGTCTGGTGACACAATGGCATTGCCACTAATGCAGCCACGAAGGTGAGCAGTATGGCAAATATAAAAGGTTCTGGCAACCAGCGTTGCACTAATCGCACGCAGAATTTAATCATTTGAGACCACTTGTTTCCACTTAAAATCATATAAGTTCTTTGGGATTATTGAATAAATCTTTTTTATGTCTTATTGTTTATGATGGGCAAAGATAGTGATTTTCCTTCAAACAGCATCATTTTGGGAGGAAGATGCATTTTTCAATGTAGGCATGAATTAATGTCCTCATTAAGAATTTTAGTGAACTTAATTGCACCTATATTAGACATGTGGCTTTCGTTAAAGAAATCATCAGCATCAAAACGAGAATCTTTTAAATAATCAAAATAAGAAACATCATATTCTTTTTGAAATTTATGAGTAATTTCATACATTTCTTCTAATTGTTTTTTATCCAGATTATTATAATAATTCTTCCAAGTTGGTGTTGTTACCAGTACCAATCTTATATTCCTTTTTTTACAGAATTCGGCAATTTCCTTCATGTAAGAATAATTCTTTTCTAAGTATTCCCGACCTGCAATCGTGTGACGAGCTATAATCTTTCTATTATAATCTCCTTTATTCCACTCCACCATATCTTTCTTTGATAGCACATTCCCATTTGCACAACCAAATTCATCACATGTTCCATCCGAAGCATGCTGATTAAGAATATATGCACGCACTTTTAACAATGCGTGTTTTGGATTAGAAATCTCAAAATTATTTACAATAGAGAAATCATTGTATAGATCACAATCCATATATAAATTATAATAACGACAATAATCGGGAGCAATCTTTTCCAGTCCAGGTGAAAACCAACTAAAATAGGATATAGTGCATATCACAGTTTTTAAGTTCTTATATTTATCTCCCCAATACTTGAGAAGAAACAAATCATTTTCCAACCTCTGAGCAGGGTTTGTTAAGTTGAAAGATAAACCACTAAGCAAATCTGCTCGAATTGCATAAAAGGAATGTGAATTACCAAGAACTAAGGTTTCAACATCCTCAGCATTCTCTTGCATCCATTTGTATTTATATTTGTATGTATTGGGAATATATCTTACAAAGGCTTCCAAAGAAATACAAACGACCAGTATAGGCAGAAGAAAAATGAAAAAGCGTTTTATAAATCTTCTCATCACTAGTTAAAATTGAAAATATATAAATGTTTGGCTTGAGCCAGCCAACAAAGAGATAATAATAAAAATAATATAATATGTGCCCCACCTGAAAAAGCGGTAGTTAAATGGAAAAATGTTTGGAAACTGCAGGGCATGTTGCTTATCACGCTGTAACCATTCAACTAACAAGAGTATGACACCATAACATAAGCAAATTAAGCCGTCTGTCATAGGCATATCTAAAAAACTGTTAGTAAACATTGCTTTAATATAATAAATAGCTTGGCTCATTGACTCAGCTCGAAAAATTATCCACCCTATAACTGCGAGTATAAATGTCAAGGACATTTGAAGAAACTCTTTTACGCTGGGGAGGATGTGCCCTACAGCCACAACATTCTTGTATTTAGTATTTATGCCAAACAAATTATAAATTGCCAACAATGAAGCGTGAAACAAGCCCCAGCACACAAAGGTCCAATTAGCACCATGCCATAATCCACTGATTGCCCATACAATAAACACATTACGGATTATTTTCCATTTATTGCATCGGCTTCCTCCTAATGGAAAATAAATGTAGTCGCGAAACCAGGTAGTTAACGATATGTGCCACCGACGCCAAAACTCAGGTATGCTACGTGAGAAATAAGGAAAATTAAAGTTGCGCATGAGGTCTATACCAAATAGTCTAGCACAACCAATAGCTATATCGGAATAACCCGAAAAGTCGCAATAAATTTGAAATGTAAACAACACTCCTAGCAAAATAAGAGTAATTCCAGATAGGTTTTCAAATTGGCCCCAATAATCATTAACTACTTTAGCACAGTTGTCAGCAACAACCAATTTCTTTAAAAAACCCCAAAGCATTTGTCGCAATCCATCAACCGATTTTGCATAATCAAATCGTCTATTATTTTGAAACTGAGGTAAAAGGTTGGTGGCTCTCTCAATTGGGCCTGCTACCAACTGCGGGAAGAAACTAATATAAGCAAAGAATTCTATAATGTCATGAGTAGCAGATAGCTTCTTTTGATAAACATCTATTGTATAACTAAGTGCTTGAAAAGTATAAAAACTTATACCTACTGGTAAAATTACATTCATTGTCACCCAGTCGAGGTGATATCCCATCATCCCAAATAGTGAATTGATGTTCTCTACAAAAAAATTATAATATTTAAATGTGCCTAAAATCCCTAAGTTTAGCACAATGTTGCTAGCACTCACAAGCTGTTGCACTCGCCTGCGTCCTTCATAATGTTCTAGTAACAAACCACTAATGTAGCTGCATAGCGAGGTTAGCACAATAAGAAAAAGAAACCGCCAATCCCACCAACCATAAAAAATGTAACTGGCAAAAACGATTAATAGATTTTGCCATCGCCGTCCTTGGAAAATAAACCAATAGAGAATAAAAACTATTGGCAAGAATATCAGAAACTCAAAAGAATTAAAAAGCATATTACGATCTCTACGTCAACCTGTTATAGTCAGTATCTCAAAATGTAGAACTCACACTATTAAACCTGTCCTATGTCTTGATTCTGGTTACTAGACATTAGTAATCCAATGCAAAGTTACACAATTATTTTAATTCCTCTACTAACAATGTTTAAATATAATTTTTCTTCTTTTATAGTATCATCTACTTTTATTGTGTTGATTTCGATATAAGTTAGTTGACGATGTGAGATAATAAATCAATCTCGCGCCCCGGCTCAGGGTACTGGCTTAAAAACAACAATAGCTCACTTATCAGAATGATTTGTGAGCTATTTTTTTTGACCAGAGTCGAGGTTGAAATCTCTAGAGTGGAAAATTTTTCTTATTTTTGTGTGATTTTTTTGAGAGTTATGCGTCTAATGGTCAAAAAAAGGTTTTAAAACGCATAAAAACGATGAACGAACTAGAAAGCAAATTTGCTCAAACCATCAAGCAGAACAAAAGCACCATCTACACCGTGTGCTATATGTTCTCGAAAGATGCCGACGAGGTGAGCGACCTCTTCCAAGAGGCGGTCATCAACCTGTGGCGGGGATTTGAAGGATTTGAGAACCGCAGCGACATCAAGACATGGATATATCGCGTGGCACTCAACACCTGCATCTCGCTCGACCGCAAGAAACGCCGCAACGTTACTGAGCCGTTGCCCATGAACATCAACCTCTTTGAGGACCGCGACGAGGACACTCGTCAGGTCGATCTGCTGCACAAGCGCATCAGCCGTCTGCAACCTTTCGACCGCGCGATCGTGCTCCTGTGGCTCGAAAACATGCCATACGAGGAGATAGGACAGGTGGTGGGAATCTCTACCAGTGCCGTTAGCACTCGCCTTTATCGCATCAAAGAACAACTTAAAAAAATGAACGATTAACCAAAAACTCTCAAATTATGGATTACGAACTTGACGAGATGCGCCAGCAAATGGCAATACTGAAAGATAAACTAGAGAAGCAGACGATAGTTGACGACCGCGTCATTCGCCGCGCTATCAAGCACGGCGTGAGCACCATCAACAAGCGGTACCTCGTTATCTCAATCATCGCGCTGGCGATGATACCCTACGGCTACTGGGCCTTCGTGAAACTCAATGGACTGTCGATACCCCTGTGGATAGCATCGTGCGTGATGATGCTTATGGTGGTGGCATTCTGCTTCTTCAACGGAAGGGCCATGCGCGACTCAAAACTTACTGACGGCAACCTGCACGACACTATGCACAAAGTGGCTGCTGCCAAGAAACGTGATGCCAAATGGCAGTGGATAGGCATACCCATGGCAACAGCATGGGCAGTGTGGGTTGGCTGGGAAATGGCGCAGAAGATGGGCGCCGAGGACTTCAAATTCTTCATGCCATTCTTCATCATCTGCCTCGTGGCAGGAATCATCATGGGCCTGGCAGTGCACTTCAAGACCCAGCGTCACTATCGCGACATCCTCGAACAGATAGAAGACGCAGAAGATAAGCATTAAGTAAGTGTTAAGTAGTAAGTTTTAAGTGTGTGCCTCGGCGCGTGAACAAGAAACACTCTAAACACTAAACTAAAAAATCCTCAACCTGTGCTCAGGCTGAGGATTTTTGCTAAACGTGGGTAGAGATGGATTCGAACCACCGAAGCGATGACGCAGCAGATTTACAGTCTGCCCCATTTGGCCACTCTGGAATCTACCCATTTTCCAAATGCGACTGCAAAGTTAAGCATTTTTTTCTTAACTGCAAATTTTTATTCGGTTTTGAATGAATAAATCGTCGAAAAACATCAATTAAAGCGGTATTTGTTGCAATCTTAAAAGCTGTATTTTTCAAAATAATGTCCCCGAGAGTTGGAAAAAACTCTCGGGGGCACTTAATTTTAGGTTTTAAGACTGCTGATTACTGGAATGCGTTCTCGCTCAAGCCCTTGCCGCCGATGGCGAGGTCTTTCATGTAAGCTGGTACTGGCTTGCCCAGGTATTTGTCAACATAGAGTTTGGCAAGATACTGTCCGAGCATGAAGCCATGTCCTCGCAGACCAGTGAGGAGTCCTACCTCTGGGTCGATGATGTAGCGTGGCTCGATGTAGTAGCCTGCCCACACAGCATGGAAGCCTACCTGAGCCAGGTTTGGAATCCATTGTGCGAACATCTCGCTCACAATCTTGAGGAATGCTTGGCTGTTGTACTTCAGGTTCTGACGTGCCTCGTAGGGGTCGCAGTCGGGTGAAGCGCAGCCAATGATTTGTCCAGTGTGCAGGAACTGCTGTCCATAGACGGCATTGAAGCCCTTGTAGTGGCGACGGTCGATAATCATGTCGAGCGAGTCGCCGTTCACGCCCATGTTAGGCAGTCGGCGGGTGATGAATGCCTGGTGCTTAACAGGGAAGAGCTGGGTGTCGATGCCGAGCATGTCGGTGAATTTCTCTGAACCCCATCCCATAGCGTTCACGAAGTGGTCGCAGGTGTATTCCACATAGTGCTTGTCGTGACGACGCACCAGCACACGGAATTTTTCGCCTGCTTTCTCTACATGGAGCACCTCGCAGTCCTCGAGCACCTCGCCACCATGCTGCTTGCCCACAGTGCGCACATAGTCGATGGTGCGTCCAGGAGTAGCCTGCCAGCAGTTCTCCGAAATCAAAGCGTGGCTGTAGATGTTGTCGTTAGGATTCCAGTAAGGCGAGATTTCCTTGGTGAAGTCCTTGCGGTCGATCATGTAGGCCTCGCTCCATGCGCGTGAAGCATCGAGAGAGCGATAAGTCGCGTCGTCGTGCACAAGGTTCACGTAGCGTGTCATCTTAAGGTCGATGTTGCAATGCTCCTGGTCATCGCGGAAGATTTCCAAGTTGTGCATAGCGATGTCACTAATGTCGGGGTTAGAGAACGCTGGGCGTCCACCACCGATACAGCGCCATGTAGAACCGCGGTCGTAGTTGACGAGAACGACGCGTTTGCCAGCTTCGGCAAAGTAGCGGAATGCTGCGCTACCTGCCATGCCACCACCAGCCACGAGAATCTCGGTCTCGGCTTTCTCGATTACTGAGCCATGCTCAAAGACGAAGGTCTCGCGGGTCTCGCCGTTATATACATCGCCCAGAGTCACCTGGTTGGCGAGTGGTGCACGTGGAGTGCTGTCGCCAGTCACCTCAATGCCGTGAGCACGCAGAATCTGTTTTGCGCGCGATACGCAACGCTTGCCACGGCAGGGACCCATACCCATGCGAGTGGTGTGCTTGAGCTCGTCAACAGAGATGTACTTGCGGTCGCCAATCACAGCGAGCAGGGTCTTCACATCCACATCCTCGCAGTGGCAAACGAATGACTTGCCTTCCTCAGCATCGGTGAGAGGACGCAAGTTCAGTGGTTCGGGATAGCGATCCTTGAGGATGAAGCCGTTAACCTGGTTCAGATCATCCACCTGAGTCACTTTGACACGTGCCACATTGGTCTTGTTGTCTTTTTTGAGCACTTTTTCGATGGTGCCTTCGCCCACCTTAGCGCCATTGTCATCAACCAAGAACACTTCCTTACCTTCTTCTACCTCATACTCTAAAGGCAGGAACACCACATTCTTGCGCTTGTCGTAGCCGAAGATGGCAAGACCAGGACAGTGGTTCACGCACTGCATACAGCCGATGCACTTGTTGTAATCAACCATTGGCACCGATGATGTGGTGGGCTTGCTGATTGCGCCCTGTGGACAAGAGAAGGTACAGGGGTTACAAGCGAAGCCATAGAGGCAGTTGATCTTCACGTAAGGTTTTGCCGCCATGCGCTCCTCATCGGGGATGCGTGGTTCGTCGAGCAGACGCACGGGACGCTGCTGCGAGTCGATATATTGGCGTGAAACCTCGAGATAGTCTTCGTAGGGGAAACGCATTCCCATCTCCTGAGCAACCTCGTAGGCCACCTGCTTGCCGCGAAGCACAGCGCTGGTGCCCTCGCCAATGCGAACGGCATCGCCCGCACCATAAACGTTGCGGCCAAATACCGCGCGCCCCTTCACGAGCAGCTGATTATCGGGAATCAGACCTGTGCAGATGTTGATGATGTCGATATCGTCAATCACTTGCTCAGTGCCAGGAATAGGCTGGAAGTTGCGGCATTCGGCTATTACGGCACCGGTAACTCCTGTATAGTCCTCGTTGGGAATGGCGCGGATGAGCACGTGCGAAGTCATGATGGGAATGCCCAAACGGCGCACGCGGTTGGCCTGCACGGGGAATCCACCCTCGTGGTCCATACCCTCGATGATAGCTTTTATGGTTGCACCAGCCTGCATAGCCTGATAACTGGTGAGGTAACCAATGTTGCCAGCGCCCACGGTGAGCACGCGCTTGCCAAGCAGAGTATGCTCTTGGTTCATCATCTTCTGGAACACGGCAGCGGTATATACGCCAGGCACATCGTCGTTCTCAAACACTGGCATGAATGGCACGGCGCCGGTGGCTACCACCAGATGGTCGGCATCGATGTAGCTCACCTCTTGGGTGACAATATTCTTAAGAGCGATGCGGCGGCCTTCGAGCAGGTCCCAAACGGTATTGTTGAGCAGGATGCCGTCGTGGTTGTCGCCAGCTAGTGTCTTGGCGATGTCAAAGCCACGCATGCCACCAAACTTCTGCTCTTTCTCAAAGAAGAAGAACTGGTGGGTCTGCATGTTGAACTGTCCGCCCTCGGTGGCGTTGTTGTCAACCACAATGTTGGGGATGCCCAACGCGGTTAATTGCTCGCGGCATGCAAGACCAGCAGGGCCACCGCCAATTATGGCAACGGTGGTCTTGTAAATCTTTGTCTCTTGGGATTCACGAGCCTTGCCCTCGGGCATATAGTCCTTAGGAATCTCGCGTACTTCTTTCACGCCATCGACGCTGGTGATGCAGATGCGGCGCACTTGGCCATCGACGAGCATTTCGCAGGCACCGCACTTGCCGATACCGCACTCAAGGCTGCGGTTGCGGCCGCTGGTACTGTGGCTGTGCACAATTAGTCCTGCCTGATGAAGGGCTGCAGCAATGGTTTTGCCTTTCTGACCGCGAACGGTTCTCCCCTCAAACTTGAATTCTACAAATTCTTCTTTTGGAAGGTCAAGAATGGGATGATTTTCAATTTTATACATATTGACTGGTTTAATGGTTAATGTTTCCAATTAGATTTACAACCTCCATTGTAGGCATTCATAAAATAATAAGCTAACTAGTTGGCTGGTTTAAAAAGTTAAGAAAACAATGAATGAAGTTGCACATATTGCTGATTTACAACAATTCAGTGGTGCTTAAATCATTAAATTCAAATCACCACTCACGCAACTTGTATGCAAAATTCGCTAAAATTCTTGAAATATGCAAAAGATTATCATAAAATTTCATTAACAATTATGGCTAAAATGTTCAATAGAAATTGTCAGCAATAAAAAGGTTTTTTGAATGAAAACATTTTGTTGACAGTAGCCATAAAAAAACAACAGACGCCTATTAAAAGGCATCTGTCGTTTTTATCATGTGTCGAATAGAATTAGTTAGCGTTGCCAAGAAGGATGTTGTAAACGTAGGTAACATCGCCTGAGGTGATGTCGCCGTCTTTATTCTGGTCGCCATTCACGATTGCGCTGTCATCACCATTGAGCAGCCAGTTGTAGAGGGCTGTGATATCGGCGCTGGTGACGTCTCCGTCGCCGTTTACGTCACCGTCAACTGCTACTGGCTCGTTGTCCTCTTCAACCCACATGCACGAGAAGGTGAAGCGGTTGTCAATCTTAGCGATGCGAGTGGCCTCGCCAGTGGTGATGTCAATGCCGTAGAGGGCAGTGTCATATTTGCCGTTGGTCAGCCAGTTGCTGTCGGGCAGTGGACCCCAGTTGCCATAGTTATTATAACCCATGCCGCTGTTAACGAAACCGTTCCAGTACATCTTGTTGGGGTCTTTCATGCTGAAGCAAGCGCTTTGGCGCTTAGCCTGCGAGCAGTAACCGGTAGCACCAAGATCATTGAGAATGAGACCAGAAGCGAGGTCAAACTCAATGATGTGTGCACCTGTTAGGTTGCCATTGACGTCATAGAACTTGCCGTCCTCACCCTCATAGCCAGCAGTAGCACCTGCTGTCATAGCAAATGCGCGTCCCTCGCTGTTGATGGCAAAGGTAACGAAGTTTTCGTAGTAGAGACCTGGCGTGATGGGTGTCACTACCATATTATCGAGGTCGATAGTGCATATTGCGTAACCTGAGTCGATGCTGTCGCCAAAGAAGTCGGGATCGTTGATGATCTCATCTGGCAATTGAACGTCGGTGAGATAGAACAAGCCATAAACTTTGTTGTCCTTTGGATTAACGCACATGCCTGCGCTCTCAAGCCATTCATCCTTGGCGTGGTACTCATTGGTGGCGTTGAGCAGGTAGCCAGTCTCGGCGTTCCACTTGCGCACTGCAAAGCGCTCGCTGTCCTCAACGTCGTCGCCTGAACGAGAAGTTACAGTAACAATGCGGTCGCCAGCTTTTACGGCACCCGAGTTGCCATACATCAGGTTGAAGTTGTTGGCCCACAGTGCCATTGCGTCATTGGTAAACTGTCCGTTAGAATAGAAATCGCTGATGACTACGGCAGGCTCCTTCTCAGGAGTACTTACTGAGTTCTCGTCAACTTGCATAGCATAAATGCCATTCTCCACCACGAAGATGGCCTTTCCAAGTGTGCTGTTCCAGCCCACATAGGTGCTATACCAGTGGTCGGCGTGGTCGTCATAACGATTGTTGTTGTAAACACCTTTAATCTTGATGGGGTCAGCATTAGCTGTGAGGCATAGAGCCAGCATGGCCAATGCTACAATTGTAAATTTCTTTGTCATAGAAGATTTAATTAGTTGTTTATAAAAAGTTTGGTTATAAAAGTAATGCAAATCAATTTCTAAGAACAAGTATTAGAAAAGTGATAAGTGGCTCATTTATTTTAAATTAGCGTGACAAAGTAAAGCATAATAATCTATTCATGCAAGAAAACCTATCACATTTACCATATTTTTGGGAAAATTAAGGACTACCAAAACCAAAATTACATAAAAAGCCCCACACTTTAAAGTGATTTTAGTGTAAAATGCCACTACAAAAACACTACAGTTATAGAATTAAGTACAAATTTTCACAAATATTTTATATCTTATACAACATTTAAATAAATAATTAGTACCTCATTCACCATTTATGTATAATTTTGCCTTCGAAATCCATGTTTATTACACAATTATTTATATTCTTCCCAACTTTTATTGAGAATAAAACTATGAAAAAAACTTCGAAATTTTTATTGACTACATTGATTGCAATGGCAGGCATTTTGCCAGTAAGCGCAACAGTGTATCATGAGACGACACAAAAGGTCACAAAGTTTGACTACAGTGGTTACACCTACACCTATATTGATGCCAATGGTGTAGAACAAACAGCACATATCACCGATGAGGCTAACTCTCCAGAGCAGATTAAGGCCCTAATTAAAGCAGTTTATACCGATCGAACTATCCCCGGCATACACCACGCTTATGATTTCAATGGCACTCAGGTTCGCAAAATTGACTATAACGCCTATGCTCATGAGGGTGTAAATCCTGAAAATCCCACAATGAGGGTGACTTGGAATGATGCCGACCCTAGCGAGGTGATTCCCAATCCCGACCTAGATGGAATGACCCTCCTCATGGTGAACATGAAAGACAGTTGGTACAGGTCTTATTCCAATGGAAAAAACTTCGAGACCGACTACATGCTCGAGAATGCCATCTCGTCGGTGAAGTTGATGTCGCATTTCACCAGAGTGCACGATGCTGCCAACCCTGGCTATCTTTTTTCGTTTAAAGGTGTCACCAATCGCTTTTTTATCATTTCAAAAGGCAAACCAAGAGCATGCTACTGGGCTCCATTTTATCGCTTGTTTGAGCAGATAAGCCCTGTGCGTGGCGATGGTGGTCATAACTCCGACGACTTCATTGATGAGGTTAGGGCCGGCCACCCTTACCCATGCTATCACGACTGCACCAATGTGATAGGTTTTGGACAAGGCACAAGCTACAATCATTGGTTTGAGATTGCTTCAACTGGTGAGTCCTACGCTCTCGACAACTTGACGATATTTGTACCTGACCGCCGTTTGGAGTATGCTTATAACGAATCAAAGGGTGTTGAAGCTCGCAACAACACCAGTGACTATAGCACAGATAGTCAAATTTTCAAGAACTATGAGAACGACAGCGGCGACCTTGCTGTGTTGCCCAAAGTGCTGATGTACACCGCCAACCTGAATGCAGAGGCAGTGCCTTCGACCGAATCCTATGGATTTTATAAAGTAAACCTTGATTGGAACACATCTTTCACCTATGAAAATCTTGGCGTTGACGTACCTCAGCATTTCTATGTATATGTTCTCAATGACGATGGCACTCGCACTCTGATTCAGGATGTGGAAAAGGACGAGAATGGCATGGTTCGCGTTCAAGATCACAGTTATCTTGTGGAGCAGACCGATAAGCAGCAGATCCTACGCTATGTTATCACTGCTCACCCCATCAACTATGATGTGGATGGTACCACAGTTTTGCGCAATCAGGACGAAACACCTTATATAACTATCAGTGCTGAGAGTCCTGTGCGCACTGTTATCATCCCAAGTAAGAAATATGCGTTCTTCACCGAGATTTCGGAATATCGCAGCCGCTATCACATTGAGAACTCAAGCAAGCAGATGAATATCTATAAAAACATAGTGTCGATTACTCCATCTTCGATGCAAAGCTATGAAACCATCCGTCCTGAGGCCTACAAAGTGTATCGCAAATATGGCAGCACCGACAAAGCCATCGCTACTGTCACTTTTACTCCAATTGACAATGTTGAAGGTTTGAAACAATATAACTATACTGTAGAGTATGACAACAACACTCAAGACCTAGGATTCCTCTTCGACGAGGAGGAGCCAGTGACAAGTGGTACTATCACTAGCTTTGAGAATTCTACAGTGAAGATTTTTGACCGTTTTAGCGCTTCGACTGTCAACAATAACCACTATGACAAATATATTTACACCTTCAAGGAGCAAAAGAATAATGGATATTATGCTTGTAGTGACCAGTATGTGGTGCCTGTCTATAAGACTACAAACAGTGTGGGTGGCGAGGGACGCACTCTCGACGAGGTGATTGCCGATACCACTCACATTGCTAAGGCTACTCCCGATAACACCATCACCTTCAATGTTCTCAACAATCCTGCTGCTAATGTGGTGAACTATGAGATTCGTCGTCTGAAATCCAATAACTTCAGTAATTATGATAAGATTGGCAAAGCCGAGAATTTCCAGAATAGCGGTAACTATTACATCTATGCCCTTAATAGCGCTGGTCAACTCAACGAGCTGGTGGGTACCGAAATCGTGGGAGCCGAGGGTGGCGACATCGTAACTCATGACATCAACAGTTCAAGCGACAACCAGAAGAGTCTGTATGTGCCGGTAATCAACACCCTTTATAATGGTGATGCTTCAAGGCCCAATTCTTATGGTTGCAACATCCAGAGCACCAGCTATCCACAGGTGAAAGTGGCTATCACTGCTCAAGAGAAAACTAACCCCTTCTATGGCAACGGTGGTGACTTGATGGGATATCGTGTGAACCTACTAATTACTCCAACTCTACCGTCAGCCGACGTAAGCAACATCAACTTTGTATATTACTATCGTGTATGGCGTGAGATTGACACCAAAAATAATCCCACACGCATCGAAGGTGAGAGACTGCTCAACCGCGAGACTATGCAGAGCGGTGAAGGTATTGATCCAAACACTGGCAATTTGACCGAGTGGGGTAGTGACTACGAGTGTCTCTACACTATATATCCAACCAATGATCCTGTAAACGTTAACGACCTCTTTGTTGATTGGGCCTATGAAGGTAGCAAGGATGTGAAATACATCGTGCGCCTCTATGCCACCACTATTCCTGGTCAAGGGGGTGCTCCCATTGATTCCCACCTAATGGATGTTACCGAAAGCGGCAACGGCAAGGACTACTTCATTGCCGAGGCAAAGATTACTGCCAGGTTTAACAACGGCACCCCAACATCCATTGGCACTGTTAATGCTGAGGCCCAGGTTGTGAACGTGACATACTACAACATGATGGGTGTTGCAAGCAGCCGTCCACATCAGGGCGTGAACATCGTCGTGACACGCTACACCGACGGAAGCACCCGTACCGAAAAAATACTCAAGTAATTATTCTCAATAATTAAGTAGTGACGAGGGATGCGCTTGACGATAAGTGCATCCCTCAATTTTTCTATCCTATATAAACTGCCTTATTGCTATCGCAGCAGTTTCAAGAGCATGATTAGGACTTGATTGGTGGCGCGGGTTATGATTTGTGAGCGCTCGCCAGGGAGGTGTTGGCACTGACTCACTACAATATTACCCACTTTAGCCGCCATCCACACGGTTCCCACTGGTTTTTCTGGGGTGCCACCGCTAGGGCCGGCAACGCCGCTGGTTGCCACGGCGCAGTGGGTGCGGCAGAGTTGGCTCACGCCGTAAGCCATCTGTTCTACTACAGGCTGACTCACTGCCCCGCAGGTGTCGAGTGTGGTCTTGTCCACTCCTAGAACTCGCTCTTTCACATCGTTGCTATAGCTCACCACGCTGCCCATGAAATAGTCGCTGCTGCCTGCAATCTCGGTTATGACGTGCGCCACGTTGCCACCAGTGCAGCTCTCGGCGGTGGAGAGGGTAAGTCCTAGTTCACGCAGTCGCTCGCCAACAATCATAGCTAGTGGTTTGTCACCATCGGCAATAATGCTCTTGCCTAGGATTTTATGCAGTTTCTTTGACTGCTCCTCCATGTTGGCAGCGATAACCTGTGAGTCGTGGTGCGCTCCTGTGAGCCTCAAACGTATAACGCCCTGATTGGGAAGGTATGCAAGATGTATGTATTCTGGCAGTTGTTGCTCATAGTCTTCAAGTTTCTCGGCAAGAGCACTTTCAGCGTAGTCGATGACTACAAAGGTTCGGTATTCAATATCGAGGTCGCTATGGAAATGTTTGATGAGTTGTGAAATGACGGCTCGCTCCATCATTGTTTGGGTCTCGTGCGGCACGCCAGGCATTGACACCAGCACTTTGCCATCACGCTCAAACCACATGATGGGTGCTGTGCCCACTTCGTTCTGAATCACGCGGCACGACGATGGCACCATAGCCTGGCCTGCAGTGAGGCGGTTCATAGGAATGCCACGACGCTCAAACTGTGCATCAACGTTACGCTTCACGTCCTCATTAAGCACCATCTCGCCGCCAAAGTATCGGCACAAGGTGGCTTTTGTGATGTCGTCTTTGGTGGGACCGAGGCCGCCAGTCATCAGCACCACGTCGGTGACGGCAAACGCTTCATCGATAGCACGGAAAATCTCGTCGGCATCGTCAGCAATGACTTTTACACTATTGGACTCCCATCCCAGTGGGGACAGATGGCGGGCAATCCAGCCCGAATTGGTGTCGGTGACTTGACCTATGAGGAGTTCATCACCTATAACTATTGTGGAGTATTTCATGTTTCGTTATTCGTTTATCGTTGGTCGTTTATCGTTTATCGTTTATCGTTTATCGTTTATCGTTGGTCGTTTATCGTTGGTCGTTTATGGAAGATAGTGGTGAGATTAATAGCAACGCATTCTATATTATGAATTGTGCATTGTGAATTATGCATTATTAATTAATGCGGTTATACGTTGCGCTAGGGTGGGGTGGCTGTAGTCCATCCACACTACTGCAGGGTGCGGGGTGAGGTTGGAGAGGGTGTTGGCGCTGAGTTTTTTCAGTCCAGAAATAAGGTGTTCGCTATGGCCATATTTCTTGGCGAAGGCGTCGGCGGCATATTCGCAGCGTCTTGACACACCGTTGATTATGGGGTCGAGTACTAGATCGATGGGTGAGAACAGCAGCGAGAAGGCCACTAGTGATAGAGCAAAGGAGTGGTCACGCGATCCGCCGAGAGCATGTGAAAGATCGGGGTTATCGGCTAGCAGTGAGAACACAAAGAGGTTAACCGCTATCATTACAATGCTCATTATCATGGTTTTGATGGTGTCGCGGTGCTTGTTGTGTCCCAATTCATGCGCCAGTACCGCTACTATCTCTTTGGTAGTGAGTTGCTCGATGAGGGTGTCGTAGAGTACCACGCGTTTTTTCATGCCAAAGCCGGTGAAATAGGCGTTGGCCTTGGTGCTGTGCTTGGAGCCGTCGATAACATATATATTTTTAATAGAGAACCCCATTTCTTTAGTGGCATCCTCAATGGCGGTACGCAACTCGCCTTCCTCTAGTGGTTTCTGCTTGTTGAACAGTGGCACAATCAGGTTGCTGTAAAACAGCGAGAAGAACATTATGAATGCGGCGCACACTAAGGTTGCCCAAATCCAGAACGATGGGCCGATATAACTGTAAAGAATAAAGATGACACCGAGTAGCACAGAGCCAAGACCTAGAGTAAGAAGGAAACTTTTGAGAGCATCTAACCAGAATGTTATTTTTGTGGTTTTGTTGAAACCGAACTTCTGCTCAATGACGAAGGTGTCGTAATAACTGAATGGCAGACTAATGATAGCCGACACTACTGCATATATGCCAAAGAAGATGAGAAGTTGCAGTAGCAGACTATGGGTCCACTGAGTAGTGAGAGTGTCGAGCCACCCAAGCACGCCAGGGATGAGGACGGCGAGAGTAATGGCAAGACTCACACAGCGCTCTATCCACCCTACGCGCCTATTGGCACGCATATAGGCTTGCTGTTTTTGGTATTTCTCTTCGTCGTAGAGACCTTCAAGAACTTTGGGAATGGGATGTGTCATCCACTTGCCGTTGAGCCACGAGAGCACGCTG
>JAEEGL010544898.1_pt1 | contig 26497 bp, 22 predicted proteins | sample 9134231 | NCBI WGS metagenome assembly JAEEGL01 (sample SAMN16246548, study PRJNA631951) | gut metagenome | biome: gut microbiome; feature: rumen; material: fiber-attached | host: Bos | place: Iran: Karaj | collected 2018-10 | reverse complement strand
TATTCCATAAGGGTATGAATCATGAAGTAGTAACTGATTTTGAACAAGACCAATATAAGGGTTATATTATGCTATTCTTAGGTAAGGAATATACAAAGCATGGCTGGACTCAACAATATCATATTGGTGCTTTAAGAAATAACTCAAAGTCAATGCTAAAGAAGATTGGACCAGATACTGGCTTTGATGCAATTGAAGACCAAGTATTTATGGAAAAGCTATCTGCACTTTTAGGTGCTTTAGATGCTGAAGGAAATCTTCCTAAGACAATTTTATACAACTTAAATCCACGTGATAATTATGCATTAATGGTACTTGCTGGATGCTTCCAAAAGGAAGGCGTTAAGAATAGAGTACAAGTAGGTACAGCTTGGTGGTTCCTAGATCAACAAGATGGTATGAGACAAAACCTAGAAACTGCAATGCAAGTTACAGTTATGTCACAAGCAGTAGGTATGTTAACTGACTCTCGTTCATTCTTAGCATATCCACGTCATGAATATTATAGAAGATTATTATGTCAAATGTTTGGTAATCTAGTTGAATCAGGACAATATCCTGCATCTGAATTAGATACATTAGGCAAGATTGTAGAAGATATCTGCTATAATAATGCAAAAGAATTTTTTGGATTTTAATAAATAAATTAAGCCTACATTTTGTAGGCTTTTGACGTCTTATATGAAAAAGAAAATTTTAGTAATTAATGTAATAAATTTAATAGTTGATATTATCGCAATTATCGTTATGTTTACGATTGGTGCGTGTAATAATTATAACAAAATATTATATGAATCTTTCGTGCTTGGACTAGCTGTAATAGCGATAATAAATGTAATTTTTATGATAGTTAAGGAAGCAAAATTTTTAACATATGATGGTAAAAGATTCCTTCCAATTTTATATGTTTCTTGGGCAATTTTAGGTATCTTTTTACATTATTTGATGACTTTTGTTGATTATTATAATTACATAGTGATGTATTGGATTTTATTTGCTACTAGCGTTATTTTGCCTGTGGTAGTTTATCTTATTTTACAGTTAAAAATAGGTAATAAAAAACAAAATGGACCTAGAGTAATGGTGAATCCAAACAAAAAATAATATTTTTTAAATATTAATTTAAAGATTGCACTTTTTATGATATAATTTTATAAGTGCAATTTTTGTAATTTTGGAGGTTGACTAAATGAGTGAATATAATCATAAATTAGTAGAAGAAAAATGGCAAAAATATTGGGAGGAGCATCAAACATTTAAAACTGATGTTTGGGATTTTTCAAAGCCTAAATTTTATGCCTTAGATATGTTTCCATATCCATCTGGTGTAGGTCTACACGCTGGACATCCAGAGGGCTATACCGCAACAGATATAGTTTCAAGAATGAAAAGAATGCAGGGCTATAATGTATTACACCCTATGGGATATGATTCATTTGGCTTACCTGCAGAACAATATGCGATAACTACTGGTAATCATCCAGAAGGATTTACACAAAAGAATATTGCTACATTTACAAAGCAATTAAAGGAATTAGGCTTTGATTATGATTGGACTAAATGTATAGCTACATCAGATCCTAAATTCTATAAATGGACTCAATGGATTTTCAAAAACCTTTATAAGGATGGTTATGCAAAATATATTGATATGCCAGTTAACTGGTGTGAAGAATTAGGTACTGTTTTATCAAACGATGAGGTTATCGATGGTAAATCAGAACGTGGAGGATATCCTGTTGTAAGAAAGAATATGAAGCAATGGGTTATCGATCAACCAGCCTTTGCTGAAAAGCTATTAGAGGGTCTTGATGAAATTGATTGGCCCGAATCAACAAAGGAAATGCAAAGAAACTGGATTGGTAAATCTACAGGTGTTGAGGTTGATTTCAAGATTGTTGGTGGAGGAAACTTCTCAATTTATACAACATGTATTGAAACAATCTATGGTATCACATTCATGGTTGTTGCACCAGAAGGTGATATTGTTAAATCACTTTTAGATAGAGTTGAAAATAAAGAAGAGGTTTTAAAATATATTGAAGAAACTTCTAAATTAAGCGAATTAGATAGAACTGAATTAAATAAAGGCAAAACAGGCTGCATCTTAAAGGGTGTTAAAGCTATTAACCCAGTAAATGGAAAAGAAGTTCCAATCTTTATGGGTGATTTCGTTTTAGCATCTTATGGTACAGGTGCTGTTATGGCAGTTCCATCACATGACCAAAGAGATTTCGAATACGCAACAGTTCACAACATTCCAATGATTCAAGTAATCGATGGTGCTGATGTAAGCGAGCACGCATTCGAGAAGCAAGATTATTTAGGAAAAGGCTGTAAGCTTTTAAATTCAGAAGAATTCACTGGCTTAACAGTTGAAGAAGCAAAAGAGGCTATTACTCAAAAGCTTGAAAAGATGGGTGTTGCAAGAAGAACAGTTAATTATCGTTTCAGAGAATGGATATTTGCTCGTCAAAGATATTGGGGTGAACCAGTTCCTGTAGTTCATACAAAAGATGGCGTATACTGTTTACCTGATGATGAATTACCTTTAGTATTACCTGAGCTTGATGATTATAAGGGTAAGAATGGTAAGGCTCCACTTGAAAACGCAACTGAATGGAAAAAATATAATAAGAATGGTGTTGAAGGCTTAAGAGAAACTTCAACAATGCCAGGATCAGCTGGTTCAAGCTGGTATTTCTTAAGATATATTGATCCAACAAACGACAAAGAGCTTGCTAATAAGGAATTATTAAAATACTGGATGCCAGTAGATTTATATATTGGTGGTCCAGAGCACGCAGTTGGTCACTTAATTTATTCTAGAATTTGGAATAGATATTTATATGATAAAGGTATTTCGCCTGTTAAAGAACCATTTAAGAAGCTTGTTCACCAAGGTATGATTTTAGGTTCTAATGGTATTAAGATGGGTAAGAGATTCCCTGAATATGTAGTAAATCCATCAGATATCGTAAGGGAATATGGTGCAGATACATTAAGACTTTATGAAATGTTTATGGGACCACTTGAGGCATCAAAGCCATGGAGTGACCAAGGTGTTGAAGGCGCAAGACGTTTCATAGATAGAGTATTTAGACTTGTTGGTGATGAAACTTATACATCTAAGTTTACAAAAGAATATGATAAGACATTAGAAAAGGTTTATCATCAAACAGTTAAGAAGGTAACAGAAGACTTTGAAGCATTATCATTTAATACAGCCATTTCTCAAATGATGGTATTTGTAAATGAAGCTTATAAGGCAGAAAAGATTTATGTAGGATTTATTGAAGGTTTAGTTCAATTATTATCACCTATTTGTCCACATATCTGTGAAGAAATGTGGCAAATGCTAGGTCATAATGAAACTATTGCTTATTCAAAGTGGCCAACATATGATCCAGCTAAATTAGTTGATAACGAGGTTACATATGCAGTATCTGTTAATGGTAAGCTTCGTGATAAGATTTTAGTAGATGCAAATCTAGATGCAAAAGAAGTTGAAAAGATTGCATTTGCTAGCGAAAGAATTAAAGCTTATACTGAAGGACACGAAATCGTTAAGGTTATCGTTGTTCCTAAGAAGATTGTAAATATCGTTGTAAAATAAAAAGAGTGTTTTAGAAATAGGAGAGATAATTATGGATAGCTTAAAAATTTCAAATTTATGTGCTAGAGTTCCAGAAAAAGAAATTTTAAAGGGCGTAGACCTTGAAATTAAAACTGGTGAAATTCATGCTATCATGGGGCCTAATGGTACTGGTAAATCTACTTTATCATCAATCATTATGGGTCAACCTAGATATGAAGTAACATCTGGTGAAATCACATTAAATGGTGAATCACTATTAGATAAGGCTGTAGATGAAAGAGCTAGAAAGGGAATCTTTTTAGCTTATCAAATGCCAGCTGAGGTCCCAGGTGTTACAAATAGTGATTTCGTTAGAGCTGCGATGAAGGCTACTAGTGGTAAGGATGTTTCACTTTTTAAATTCATTTCTGAATATGATAAGGCATGTAAGGATTTAAAGATGAGTGATGATTTAGCTCATAGATATTTAAATGAAGGCTTTTCAGGTGGAGAAAAGAAGAGAAATGAAATTCTTCAAATGAAAATGTTAAAGCCTAAGTTTGCAATTCTTGATGAAATTGATTCAGGACTTGATGTTGATGCTCTACGTATCGTTGGTGAAAATGTTTATAATATGGTAAATGAAAATTTAGGTGTTTTATTAATCACTCACTACCAAAGATTACTAGATTATATTAAGCCTGATTTCGTTCATATTATGATTAATGGTAAGATTGTTCTTACTGGTGGCAAGGAATTAATTGAAAAGATTGATCAACAAGGCTACGATTGGGTAAAAGAGGAGCTTGGTATTGACGTTGACCCAGAAGAAGATAAGCAGGCTCATATCATTTTAGGTGCATGTGCTCATGCAACTAAAAAATAATTTAGATAAATTTAAAAAAATATCATCCTTGGGTCAGGATGAATTAGGCTTTTATCTAATTAAAGAAGATGGCAAATATTTAATTGAAGATGGTATTAAAGCTAAGGTAGAAGAAAATACTAATGTAACTATCTTAGATTTAAATGCAAATTCAAATATTTATATTAAATCTGATGTAAATTCAAATATTTTATATCTAGCTATTAATAATGAAAAGTCAAATAAGACATTTGATGTTTCAGGTAATATTAATTATCACTTAATTAGCTTAAATAAAATAGAAGAGAATTTTAGAATTAATTTAAAGAAGGAAGAAGCAAATGCTGATGTTAAGGTATTATGCCTTGGTAAAGCATTTGAATCTAAATTCGTTCAATATATTTCTCATGATGCTAAGTCTACTTTATCAAATATTTATAATGTAGGTATCGCACTTGATAGTGCTAATGTTTCATTTGATACTACAGGTAAGATTGAAAAGGGCATGGCTAAGTCTAATTGTAGACAATTATCAAGAGGAATTATTATTGATGATAATTCTAAGGTTACATCAAAGCCTATTTTACTAATAGATGAATATGATTGCTTCGCTAATCATGGTGCAGCTATCGGTAAGATTTCGGATGAGGATCTATTCTATTTAATGAGTAGAGGCTTAACTAAAAATGATGCTTTCTTCCTTATTTTAAAGGGTATTGTTGCCCCATTCTTAGATAAGGTTAATGAAGTATTTGAGAGTGAAGAAATAAAAGAAGAAATTAATAGTGAAATTTCTAAATTGATTGAGAGTGATTAGTTTGAATTATAGAAAAGATTTTAATGTCTTTAGAAATAACAACAACCTAGCTTATTTAGATAATGCCGCAATGGCATTAAAGCCAGATTGTGTAGTTAATGCTATAGACAATTATTATAAGAATTATGGCGTAAATGTTCATAGAGGAGTATATCAGCTATCTTATGAAGCAACAGATTTATATGAAGAAGCAAGAACTACAATTGCTAAATTTATAAATGCTTCATTTGAAGAGGTTGTATTTACAAGAGGAGCTTCAGCATCACTTAATTTAGTTGCTCAAAGCTATGGTATGAGCTTCATAAATGAAGGTGATGAGGTCATCACAACTGAACTTGAACATCATTCATCACATATGCCATGGATTAATGTATGTAAAGCTAAAAATGCTGTTATTAAATATGTTCCACTTGATAGTGAAGGTAGAATTACGGTTGAAAACTTCAAGAAGGTTTTAACAAATAAGACTAAGCTTGTCGCTATGACATATGTATCTAATGTTATGGGATATATAACACCAATTAAAGAAATTATTAAGCTTGCTCATGAGGTAGGTGCAGTAGTTTCAGTTGATGGTGCCCAAGCAGTTCCACATATGAAGGTTGATGTTAAAGACTTAGATTGTGATTTCTTATCATTTTCTGGTCATAAGCTATGTGGTCCAACAGGTATTGGTGTTTTATATGGTAAAAAGGATTTATTAGATAAGATGCCACCTATCGAATTTGGTGGAGATATGGCTGATGATGTTAACAAATTTGATATGACATTTAAGGCTGTTCCATATAAATTTGAAACAGGTACACCAATTATTGCTGGTGCTATTGGTCTAGCTGAAGCTTGTAAGTATTTAGATAGTATAGGTCTTGATAATATTGCTAAATATGAATATGAATTAAAGACACTTGCAGTAACTGAATTACAAAAGATTGATGGTGTTAAAATATATAATCCAACTGCTGAAACAGGTATTATTTCATTAAATATTGGAGAGGTTCATCCACATGATGCAGCTTCAGTATTTGATGATTTAGGAGTATGTATTAGAGCAGGTCATCATTGTGCTCAGCTTATTACAAAATGGTTAGGTACAATTGGTACTGTTAGAGCCTCATTCTATTTTTATAATACAAAAGAAGATGTATATAAATTAGTTGAAGGCGTTAAAAGAGCAAAGGAATTTTTTGAATCTTTTTAAGGAGGTAAAATATGGATTTAAGAACTTTATATAGAGCCGTTATGATGGATAATTATAAAAATCCTAAAAATAAGGGCTTAACTAATGATAAAGATTATAAATTTATTCATTTAAATAATCCTTCATGTGGCGACGATATGAACGTTGAGGTTAAGATAGTTGATGGTAAAATTGAAGCAATCCACCACGATGGTCATGGTTGTTCAATTTGCTGCTCATCAGCATCTGTTATGAGCGAAACCTTAAAAGGAAAAACAGTTGAAGAAGCAAAAAATATAATTATAGATTTTTATGAGCTAGTTTTAGGTAAAGAGGTACAAGATGAGGAAGCCTTAGGTGAAGCTATCGCTTATGGCGGAGTTAAGGATTTCCCTGCAAGAATCAAATGTGCTACCTTAGCCTGGAAGGCTTGTGAACAATTGATTTCGGAGGAAAAATAATGAAGCAGGATAGAGAAAATGTAGCCGAAATCGTTGGCGATTATAAATATGGCTTTACTACTGATGCTAAGGTTGTTTTATCATCAGGAAAAGGTTTAAATGAAGATGTAATAAGATTTATTTCAAAGGCTAAGAATGAGCCTGAATGGATGCTTGAATATAGATTAAAATCATATAAGGCATTCTTAGAATTAAAAAACCCAAGCTGGGGTCCAGATTTATCTGGTATCAATTTTGATGATTACACATATTATATTAAATCATCAGAAAAGACAGAAAATACTTGGGATAATGTTCCTCAAGAAATCAAAGAAACATTTGATAAGCTAGGTATACCTGAGGCTGAAAGAAAATATTTAGCTGGTACATCTACTCAATTTGAATCTGAGGTAGTTTATCATAAAAATATTAAAGAATTAGAAGATCAAGGTGTAATATTTACTGATACTGATACAGCATTAAAATTATATCCTGATTTATTTAAGGAATATTTTGGTAAAATTGTTTCATATAATGATAATAAATACGCAGCACTTAATTCAGCTGTTTGGTCTGGTGGATCATTTATTTATGTTCCAAAGGGCGTAAAGCTAGAAAAGCCAGTTCAATCATATTTTAGAATCAATTCTGAGCGTATGGGACAATTTGAAAGAACATTAATTATTGTTGAAGATGATGCTGATATCCATTATGTAGAAGGCTGTACAGCTCCACTATATTCTAAGGATTCGCTTCATGCTGCAGTAGTTGAAATATATGTCAAGAAAAGAGCACATTGTCGTTATTCAACTATTCAAAACTGGTCTAATAATATTGTTAACTTAGTTACAAAGAGAACCTTAGTTGATGATGAAGGCCATATGGAATGGATTGATGGTAATGTTGGTTCTGGCTTAAACATGAAATATCCAGCATGTATATTAAAGGGTAGAAAATCTAAAGGTACTACAATTTCTATCGCTTTTGCATCTGAAGGACAGCTTCAAGATGCTGGTGCTAAGATGATTCATATTGGCGAAGGCTCAACATCAAGAATCATTTCTAAGTCTATTAGCAGAAATGGTGGTAAGGTTAATTATAGAGGTATAGTTGATTGTAAGAAGGGCGCTATAGGTGCTAGAGCTCATGTCGAATGTGATACATTAATTTTAGATGATAAATCAACATCTGATACTATTCCAACAAATGTTGGTCAAACATCAGATATGTATATTGAGCATGAGGCTACAGTATCTAAGGTTAATGAAGAACAATTATTCTATTTAATGAGTAGAGGCTTAACAGAGGCAGAGGCAACAGAAATGATTGTTATGGGCTTCATTGAGCCATTCTCTAAGGAATTACCTATGGAATATGCAGTAGAATTAAATAGATTGATTAAGCTTGAAATGGTTGATTCAATCGGATAGGAGAAGCTATGAAATTTTATTATGCTAAAAAATCGCAAAGATTTCTTATTTATTTACTTGATTTTTTACTAATTAGCTTTGTTGGTCAATATCTTGCTGCTGGAGTTGAATTAATTTTTAGTTTTGATAAGTCGGGTATGGATAACTATTTCCAATCAGCATATATGGAATTTCTTGCAATTATGGAAGGTAAATCAAATTCTTATGAGATGCTTGAATTTTATGTATCAAAATATGTTCAATATTTCTTCATAGATTTTGCATTTAAGCTTGTAGTTGATTTAATTCTTGTAGTATTGTTATTAGTAGTTCTACCAAAATTCATGGGTGGAAAGACATTAGGAAGAAAAGCTGTAAATTGTAAGCTTGTAGATAAAAATGGTCATGATGCTTCAATAAAAAGACTTGCTGTAAGAGAAATACTAGGAACATTCTTATGTTATTGCTTCTTAGGACAATTCTTTGGAATTGTTGGATTAATATCATTAATCCTTGTTTTAGCAACTTCAAGATCACTTCCAGATATTATTTCTGGTACATATATGGTTATAGATAATCCTGTTAATAATCAACAACCAATTAAAGAAGAATTAAAGGAAAATGAGATAAAGCCAGATTATACTGAGGTAGAACAAGAAGAAAAGGTTCATGAAGGACCTCAAGAAGATAGCCAAGATAAATATTCTATAGATGAAGATGATTATAAAATTGAATAGGTAATAAGCTATGAAAAATTTTATAATTATAGAAACCAAAAAAGAATTTTATAAACAAATAACTGATTTGTTTAAACAGTTTTTAGGTAATTATATAGAAGTTTTAGAAGATGATTATTTAATCATTAATCATAATTATGAAAATAATTTAGATATAGAAAATATGCTAAATTCAATTACATTAGAGCTTATGACAAATATGAAGGCATATTTATCAACTACTAATAAAATTGATTTAGAAAAGAAATTGGCTATTAATCTTATGGGAAAGATTAATTCTGGAATTTATGATTTGAAAAGTGCTTTGTTAGAAGTAAAGGATAATAAATATAAAGAAGAAGCATTAGATCTTATATTAAAATCAACAGGAATTACTGTAGATTTTATCTTAGAATTTTTAAAATATGATTTAAATGTTTCTAAAGCTTCAAAAAATATGTACGTGCATAGAAACACTATGATTTATAAGTTAGATAAATTAAAAGCTGAATCAGGATTCGATTTAAGAAGCTTTAAGGATGCTTATATTTTATATAACTTAATCAATAAATAATTTTTAGGCACATTGCACATATAATAATATTTAATATTTTGTATAATATAATTATAAATAGGAGGATTTATTAAATGCCAACATTAGATTTAAAAAATGTAAATAAGATTTATCCAAATGGTGTTCAAGCTGTTTTCGATTTTAATCTTCATATCGATGATAAGGAATTTATCATTTTCGTAGGACCTTCTGGATGCGGAAAATCAACAACATTACGTATGATTGCTGGTCTAGAAGATATTTCATCTGGTGAATTATACATTGATGATGAATTAATGAATAACGTAAACCCTAAGGACCGTGGTATTGCGATGGTTTTCCAATCATACGCTTTATATCCACATATGACTGTATATGAGAATATGGCTTTCTCATTACAATTAAGAAGATTCTCAAGAGAAGAAATCGCAGAGCGTGTTGCTGAAGCTGCTAAGATTTTAGGTCTAGAAGCATTCTTATCTAGATATCCACGTCAATTATCAGGTGGTCAATGTCAAAGAGTTGCTTTAGGTAGAGCTATCGTTCAACATGCTGGTGTATTCTTACTAGACGAACCTCTATCTAACCTAGATGCTAAGCTACGTGTTACAATGCGTGGTGAGTTAACTAAGCTTCATAGAAGATTAGGTTGTACTTCAATTTACGTAACACATGACCAAATTGAGGCTATGACAATGGCAACAAGAATCGTTGTTATGAAGGATGGTCGTATCCAACAAGTTGGTACACCAAAGGATGTTTATAATACACCTGCTAACGTATTCGTTGGTGGATTCATTGGTACACCTCCAATGAACTTCATTCATGGTAGATTAACAGATAAGGGTGATTTCATTTCATCTAAGGGTAACTACACTATTCATATTCCTGAAGAAAAGCTTACTGAAGCTAGAGAAAAGGGGTATGAAAATACTGATATTATCTTCGGTATCAGACCAGAAGATATTACTGATAAGAAGGCTGTTATTGAAGCATATCCAACTTCAGTTGTTGATATCACAGTTGAAATTTCAGAATTATTAGGTGCTGAAACTAACATTTACTCTTCAGTTGATGGTGATCCAATTATCGCATCAGTTACTGCAAGAGACGATTTAGCTCCAGGTCAACCATTAAAGCTTGCTTTCAATATGCATCATTGTCACTTATTTGATGCTGAAACAGAAGAAATCATTAAGTAAGATAAAATTAAAAGGATACTTCGAAGTATCCTTTTTTCTTTTTACAATAATGATTCTTTTTCTAATCTTTCAATATCTATAATGCTATAAGTTTTATTATTATTTGAGATAATTCCTTCCTTACATAGCTTAGATATTTCTGTTGAAAGAGAAGGTCTTTCTGTGTTTAGGTAGCTTGCAAGCTCAGTCTTAGTAAATCTAATTTCAAATGTTTTTGTTCTACGCTTTTTATATTCATAGAATAAGTAAGTACAAATTTTAGTTCTAATAAATTTACAAGATAATATAGTTAAATGATATGCTTGCTTTAAAGAGTAATCAGAGATATATTTTACAATTCTTTCTGATACAGCAGGGCATTCATACATTAGCTTTCTTAATTCTTCCTTGCTGATGAATTGAATTTTTGCTGTATTAGATTCAACTATAAAATCAGCTCTATATATAGGTGTTTGAGTAAATATTAATGATAAGCCAATTACATCATTTCTTCTTAGCGTTCTAAGTGTTTTATCATTAGATATAGCTTCAATTTCACCTTTTAATACTATTGCGATACCTTCGCAAACATCTCCTTTAGAAAAGATAATTTCTTTTTTCTTGTATCTTTTTGTAAAAGGAGTTATTTTTTTTAGGTATTCCTCTTCGATAAAAAATTCCATTATAAAATAACCTTATCCTCATCTTTAATTTGTTCTCTTGCGATAGCAAGCATTAATTTAATTCTATTTTCTTGATTAACCTTAGTAGCAGAAGGATCGTAGTCAATCGCTACAATATTTGCGTTAGGATATAGTGACTTAATCTTTTTCATAACACCCTTACCACAAATATGGTTAGGTAGACATCCAAATGGTTGCGCACAAACAATATTTGAATAGCCTATTTTAACTAGCTCAACCATTTCAGCTGTTAAAAGCCAGCCTTCACCCATCTTTGTACCATGGTCTAATACACCTTCAGATAAATCCTTTGTATGCTCAAAGTATTGCATAGGTGTAAATTTAGTCTTTTTAATTGCATTAATCATTAATGTTTCGCGTCTTCTTAAATATTTAATAAGAAGCTTATTAATTAATGCTGATTTGAAAGAAGTTCTATATAACTGTCTATCATATAGACCATTATATAATGTATATAATATGAATCCACTTAAGCCTGGAACCATAACCTCAGCATGCTCTGAGACTAAGAAATCCTCTAGATGGTTATTACCAAGTGATGCATATTTTATATAGATTTCACCAACGATACCAACCTTTGGTGCTCTGTGAGTTAAATCTAATTCTAATTCATCATACTTTTTAGCAATCATATTTAGATTTTTCTTTATATGCTTATAGGAAACACCTTTTTTATTTCTAAATTGTTCTGATATATTTTTAATTATATCTAATGCTAATTGGTGAGAAGAACCCTTATTAACTTCATAAGTTCTAGTTTTATTATATAAATACATTAATTGGTCACCATAAACCATTGCGGCAGCGACCTTTTTAATTAGTGGAAGTGTAAGCTTTAAGCCTGAATCCTTTTCTAGATTAGAAGCATTTAATGATACTACAGGGATATAACCATAGCCTGCCTTTTTTAATGCTTTTCTAAGTAGATGGATATAATTTGAAGCTCTACAGCCACCACCTGTTTGAGTAATTAGAAGAACTACTCTATCCAAATCATTTCTATGATTTAGATTATCTATAAATTGTCCAATAACAAGAAGTGCTGGATAGCAAGTATCGTTATGAACATATTTTAATCCCTCAGCTACAACATCAGGACCTTCATTATGCATTATTTCAACCTTGTAATTAGATTGTTTTAAAACCTCTTCAAATAATGTCATATGAAATTCAAGCATAGAAGGAATTAAAATTGTATGAGTTTTCCGCATTGCTGCAGTAAACTTAGGATATTCTATTTTATCTAGATCTTCCATTTTCTTCCTCCTGCTTTAGGGCAGCAAATAAACTTCTAAGTCTAATTTTAACTGCGCCTAGATTTGTAATTTCATCAATCTTAATTTGAGTATATATCTTATTATGTCTTTCAAGAATATCTTTACATTCATCAGTTGTAACAGCATCAAGTCCACAACCAAATGAAACTAGCTGAACCAAATTCATATCTGGCTGCGAAGTACAATATTTTGCTGCCGCATATAATCTTGAATGGTAAGTCCATTGATTTAGGACACCAGTTGGGAATTTATTAACTAAATTAGATATTGAATCTTCAGATATAACTGTTGCACCAAAACCTGCAATAAGTTTATCAATACCATGGTTAACCTCTGGATCAACGTGATAAGGTCTACCAGCTAAAACGATAATTTCTTGATTATTTTTTCTAGCTTCTTCAATATATTTTTGACCTGTTAATCTAATATCTGTTAAGAAATTATCATATTCATTGTAAGCCATAACAGTAGCTTCAACGATTTCTTTTTTAGAAATATTATTAAAATATTTCTTTAATATCTTAGCTATTTTTTCCTCAAATACATCTCTGTTATGAATAGATATGAAATCACTAATAAATTTAACTGATTCAATTGCTCCAACGTTATTTAATATTTGTTGTGGATAATAAGCTACAATTGGACAGTTGAAGTGGTTATCTCCTAAATGTTCATCGATATTATATGTCATACATGGATAGAAGATAGTAGAATAACCTTCTCTAATTAGTTTATCAATGTGGCCATGAACAAGTTTTGCTGGATAGCAAACTGTATCAGATGGAATTGTTGATTGACCATATGAATATGTTCTTTCATCTGAAAAGCCACTTGTCACTACATTAAATCTTAATGTTGTAAAGAACTTATACCAGAATGGGAATGTTTCATACATGTTTAATACTAAAGGCATAGCTATAGTTCCACGTCTATTTTCTAGCTTTTTAGCTGGAACATATCTAGATAGCTTTTCTCTAATAAATTCATAAATGTTATTACCCTTTTTAACATTTGCTTTTCCTAAAGGCTTTTCACATTTATTACCTGAAATAAATCTATTTGGATTAGAACCAAATGTATTAATTGAAAGAAGACAGTGGTTATTACAGCCGTTACAATTAATATTTTTTACTTCATGTTTAAAGTTCTTTAATTCTTCTTTAGTGATAGTAGAAGATTTAGTAACATTTAATGATTTAGCATATAAGGCTGCACCATAAGCGCCCATAAGTCCAGCAATATTTGGACAAACTACCTCTAAATTTAATTCTCTTTCAAACGCTCTTAATACCGCTTTGTTTAAGAAAGTACCACCTTGAACAACTATATGCTCACCAAGTGATTTTTTATTAGTTGTTCTAATAACCTTATATAATGCATTTTTAACAACTGAAATTGAAAGACCAGCTGAAATATTATCGATTGTAGCTCCGTCCTTTTGAGCCTGTTTAACAGATGAATTCATAAATACTGTACATCTAGAACCTAGATCTACAGGCTTTTTAGCCATTAAACCTAATTTAGCAAATTCAGCGATATCATATCCTAATGCATTAGCAAATGTTTGTAGGAATGAACCACAGCCGGAAGAACAAGCTTCATTTAAGAAAATATTTGAAATAACATTATTTTCAATTTTGAAGCATTTAATATCTTGTCCACCAATATCGATTATAAAATCAACATTAGGCATAAACTTTTTAGCTGCAGTATAGTGAGCCATAGTTTCTACTAAGCCACCATCAAGATTAAATGCATTTTTAGCTAATTCTTCACCATAGCCAGTAGAAGCAGATGCTGCAATATTAATGTTTGGATATTTTTTATATAATTCATCAAATATTGATTTAATAACTGAAACTGGATTACCTTTATTTTGTTGATATTTTTCAAATCTAATATTTCCATCTTCATCAACTAAAACAAATTTTAAGGTAGTAGATCCTGAATCGATACCTAAATATAATTTTCCATCATAATTATCTAAAGAATACGTTTCAACTCTTGCCTTCTCATGACGAGCAATAAATTCATTATATTCCTCTTCATTTGCAAAAAGAGGATTGTTATATTGATATGTTGCGTGATTTGAGAAATTGATTAAATTATTAATCATTTCATCAATAACAACCTTTTGCTTTGCACATAAAGCTGCACCAATTGCTACATAATAAAGTGAGTTTTCTGGACAAATACCATTTGTATGTAATACTTTATCAAAGCTATTTTTTAATTCTGATAAGAATGTTAAAGGTCCGCCTAAATAAGCAATTTTACCTTTGATCTCTCTACCTTGAGCAAGTCCTCCGATAGTTTGGTTAACTACTGCATAGAAGATAGAAGCAGCAATATCAGATTTAGAAGCACCTTGGTTTAAAAGTGGTTGGATATCAGATTTAGCAAATACACCACATCTAGAAGCTATTGAATATAGCTTTTCGTGAGCTGATGCTAAATTGTTAATTTCAGTTATATCAACATTTAGTAATGTTGCCATTTGGTCGATGAATGCACCTGTACCACCAGCACAAGAACCATTCATTCTAACCTCCATACCATCGGTTAAAAATAGGATTTTTGCATCCTCTCCACCAAGTTCAATGATACAGTCAGTACCTGGAATTAGCTTGTTTGCTGCAACACGTGTACCATAAACCTCTTGGACAAAAGGAATATTACACCCTTCAGCAATACCCATACCAGCAGAGCCTGAAATAGCAAGACATACTTCCTTATCAATGATCTTTTTTTCTCTTAATTCATTGATTTTTTCAATAATATTATCTTTTATATGTGAATAGTGACGTCTATAGTCACTATAAATGATTTTGTCATTATCATCTAATACAATACATTTAATTGTGGTTGAACCGACATCTAGTCCTACTTTTAACATATTATCCCCCACCTTCGTAAACAGTGAATATTATATTATTTAGGGTATTAAAAGTCAATTTAAAAATGATTATTTTTTGTAATAATTTTAACATTTTATTATTTATTTTTTTTGAATATTTTTAAGTCTTAACTTATAGTTAAAATTTTTAATAATTCTTGTATAACGCAGCTATTTAAGGTATAATTAGAAATGATATATATTTTTTATTATGAGGTAGTGTAGTATGAAAAAAATTACAAAATTTATAGGAGCTTTTTTAGCTTTAATATTATTAGTCGTATTAGCTTCATGTGGTGAAGTTAGTTTTAAGGGAAGCTTAGAGCTTACAGCGACAACTAATAAAATTACAGCAAAGGCAACTTTTGATAAAAATGCTCAACTAGAAGAAAGCAAGACAGTTGTTACAGTTAAGCTTTATAACGAAGATGTTTCAAGCCAATTAAATAAGCAAACAGTTGACCTTGGAACAGAAAAGGTAGAAGGAACAGTAGAATTTGAAAGCTTAACAATGGATACTAAATATGTTTTAAAGCTATATGTTTCTTATAATGGTAATGAATATTTAGTAGATACAAAAGATATTACAACAACATCTAAGGGTTCAAGCATTGATAACCCAATTAGCATCAAGACAGTAGAAGATTTCTTAAATATGGAAAATGAAAGAGATGCTTACTATGTATTAGATGAAGACCTAGATTTTTCAAATAAGTCAAGCGTTAGCTTATTTACAGCATCTGAACCATTCAAAGGAAATTTAGATGGTAATAATAAAACTATTAGAAATTACACAATTGCAACTGGTGAATATTCTGGATTATTCGAATATTTAAAGGATGCAACTATTAAAGATTTAAATTTGGAAAATGCGTCATTAGAAATGACTTCAGCTTGCAGATATATCGGTGCACTTGCTGGATATGCAGTAAATTCAGATATTGAAAATGTTAAAGTTGATGGATTTGAATTAACAACATCATCAGGCTCAACATCTACTTCACAAATTGGTGGTTTAATTGGTTATGCAACAAGCCAAGCTGATGCAAATGATGATTTAAGTGAAACAAAGATTTTAAATTCAAGTGTTGAAAATTTAAGTATGTCATTAGATCAAGTTAGACCTACTTCAAGCTATGTTTATTATATTGGTGGCTTCTTAGGTAGAGCAACTGGTCAAACAACAGTTACAAACTGTTATGTTCAAGGCGTTATGGAATTATTATTAAAGAGCAGTACTGGTACTTTATATGCTGGTGGCTTCATCGGAGGAGCAGAATCTGAAAAACTTATTTCTGATTCATATTCATTAGTTACTATGTCTTTAGTAAGAAGTTCAAATTCATTAGGTTATTTAGCTTGTGGTGGCTTTGCTGGTGATTCAGCTCAAGGTCAAGCAAATTTAAATAATTGTTTAGCTGTTGCTGATATCTTAGTATTAAGCGAATCTAATTACAAAGAGACAACATCATATAGCGTAGCTCAAAAAGCATATATCGGTGGTGTAATCGGCAAGGTTTCTTACTCTAGTGAAGGCGTAAAGAATTGTTATTATGCAAAGATTAATTATGGTATTCAAGTTTTCCAAACTGATACTTATAAAGATGATTGTTATGTTTCAAATACAATTGCATATGTAAATGTAAATACAAAAAATAAAGTATCAAACATTTATACATACGATAATGCATTAAATGTTAAAGGTATGTTAGATTCATCAGATGCTACAACTTATATGGCATCAACAGCTGATACAGCAAACGTATCAGTATTAGGTGATACAAATAAAGAAGTTTTAACAAATGCTGTTGCTTTAAGAGCTAATATTGAAGCAGCTAATGCTAAATTTAATTTTAACGATTATATCTTTACAGATCTTTATACAGAAGAAACTACAATTGATTTAACAACTGAAAACCTAGCAGCAGTTGAGCTTTGTAAGTCAGTTTCTGCATTAACTCTTGAAAATAATAAATTAACTGTAACTCCAAAAACTTCAACAGAAGTATTTGATACAGTTTATATGGCATTTGCAAATGCTAAGGTAACATTAATTACATTAGTTAAGGTTGGTTCAAAGACAGTTACAGCCTAACTAGTATTTTAGGAGAGATTTATGGGATTAGTTATTTATAATTCATTAACTAACAAAATGGAAGAATTCGTTCCAAATAAGGAAGGAAAGGTAAATATGTATGTCTGTGGACCTACTGTTTACAATTTCATCCATATCGGAAATGCAAGACCTGTAATATTTTACGATATGATGCGTAGATATCTAACATTCTTAGGATATGATGTTACATATGCATCAAATATTACAGATGTCGATGATAAAATTATTAATAAAGCAATAGAACAAAAAAAGACAGAAAAAGAAGTAGCTACATTCTTCGAAAATGCATATTTTGATGCAGTTAAGAAGGTTGGCTCAAATAAGCCTGATTTAATTCCTCACGCAACAGATTATATAAATGAGATGATTTCATTTATTGATGAATTAATTAAGCAAGGCTATGCTTATAATGTTGATGGTGATGTTTTCTTTAGAGTAAACAAAATTAAAGATTATGGTATCTTATCTAATCAGGTTTCAGAGGATCTAGAAAGTGGAGCTAGAATATCAGTAAATGATAAGAAGGAAAACCCACTAGATTTCGCATTATGGAAAAATACAAATGATGGTATTAAATGGGATTCTCCATTTGGTTCTGGTAGACCTGGTTGGCACACTGAATGTGTAGTTATGAACCATAAGCTATTTGGTACAGGCTTAGATATCCATGGTGGAGGAATGGATTTAAAGTTCCCACATCATGAAAATGAAATTGCTCAATTTGAAGCTTTATATAAAACTCATTTAGCAAAGTATTGGATTCATGTTGGAAGACTTGATTTTGCTGGTGAGAAGATGAGTAAATCTTTAGGTAATGTAATCTATGTAAAAGATTTAAATACTACTAAGGATGCTATGGTATTAAGATGCTTAATCTTATTTAGCCCTTATAGAAGTATTATTAATTATACTGAAGATTTAGTCAATCAATATGCTAAGGAATATGAAAAGTGGCAAAGAGCATATAAGCAAGCTCTATATGAATTACAATATAGAGGAATTGAAAATAATAATTTAGATGAATCAAAGATTGAATCATTTAAAGAATATATGAATCAGGATTTTAATGTTCAAAATGTCTTAACATTAATTAATGATATAATTAAAGAAATGAATGTATCATTAAGAGGTAAGGATTTTGATACTTTAGCAGTTAAATTAAATACATTATCTAAGATTTTAGATGTATTAGGTATTAATTTATTTGTTGAAAAGATGAATGCTGAAGCATTAGAAGTTTATAAAAATTGGAATGATGCTAGATTAGCAAAGGATTTTGCTAAGGCAGATATTTATAGAAATAAATTAGTTGAGATGAATATATTATAATGGAATCAAATTTACTTAATGGATTATCGCTAGCCTATATAGGTGATGCAGTATATGAATTAATTATTAGAAAATATGTAATTAATTTAGGTACAACAAATGTTAATAATTTACATAAAAAGGTAACAGGCTATACTAGCGGTATTTCTCAAAGTAAAGCGATGCATTACTTTTTAAATAATAATTTACTTTCTGAGGAAGAAATAAATGTGTTTAAAAGAGGAAGAAATTCTCATATTCATACTAAAAGAAAGAACATGGAATTAAAAGATTATTTAGATGCTACTGGATTTGAGGCTTTAATTGGTTATTTATATTTAAGTAATCAAAATGATAGAATCAATGAATTAGTCGATATTATTATTAAGAATAAGGAGGTTTTATAATGTCTAGAAAGAAAAAGACTACAGCTGAAGAAAATTTAGAACAAGTTGTAGAAGAAACTAAAGAAGAAGCTGTTATTGAAGAAAAAACTGACATAGAAAAACCCGAAGCTTCAGAGGAAGCTTTAGTAGAACCTGAAGTAGTCCAAGAAAAAAAGGAGGATTATAAGGTTTTACAGCAAATTGAATTACAATCTGAAAAGGATAAGAAGAAGGCTGAAAAGCAAGCTGTCAAAGAAAAGAAGAAGGCTGAAAGAGCTCAAGAAAAATTCGTAAAAGCTCATAGAAAAGCTATCGCTAAAAATCCTGGTACTTTAACTAGATATGATACTGATCCTGAAAAAGGTCTATCTCAAGATATAGTTGATGCTAGAGTATTAGATAACTTAGTTAATGATGCTAGAAATCAAGCAACTAAATCAGTATTTAGAATCTTTTTTGATAATTTAGTTACTTTCTTTAACTTATTAACTTTTGTTATTGCTGGTTTCTTAATTTCAGTTCAAGCATGGACAGATTTAACATTCCTTGCAATTGTTATCCTAAATACATCTATTGGTATTTATCAAGAGATTAAAGCTAAAAAGATTATTGATAGATTATCATTAATGTCAGCTCCAACTGCAATAGTTATTAGAGATGGTGTTAAGCATGAAATTGCTGTAACAGATGTAGTACTTGATGATTTATTAGTACTAGAAAATGGTAAGCAAATATGTGCTGATAGTATCGTACTTGATGGTATAGTTGAAGTAAATGAATCATTATTAACCGGTGAATCTGATGCAATTTTAAAGAAGCCTGGAGATATTTTATATTCTGGTTCATTTATAGTATCTGGTAATTGTAGAGCTAAGGTTGATAAGATTGGTAAGGATAATTATATTGAAAGATTAGCTAACCAAGCTAAGCAATATAATAAGCCAAAGAGCGATTTAATGATTTCATTAAAGAGAATCATTTTAATCATGGCATTTATCATTATTCCAATTGGTGGTTTCTTATTCTATATAATGTATGGTGTAAATGGACATGAATATGTATATTCTATAAGAAAAACTGCTGGTGCGATGATAGGTATGATTCCATCAGGATTATTCTTGATGACATCTATTGCCCTATTCGTTGGTGTTATTAGACTTGCTCAAAAGAATGTTTTAGTACAAGAATTATATTGTATTGAAATGCTTGCAAGAGTAAATTGTATCTGTCTAGATAAAACAGGTACAATTACTGATGGTACAATGAGTGTAAAAAATGTTATTGATTATCATGCTTCATATGGTCTATCAACTAATAATATAATATCAGCTATGCTTAATGCACTTCCTGATAACAACTTAACATCACAAGCATTAAAGGATAGATTTGGTCTTGCTAAGAGATTAAAGGTTGTTTCTAAAATACCTTTCTCATCTCAAAGAAAATTCCAAGCTGTTTCATTTGATAAATTTGGAACATTCGCTTTAGGTGCTCCAGAATTTGTATTTAAAGAGAAATTTAATTTAATTAAAAATGATGTTAATAAATATGCTGCCTTAGGCTATCGTGTACTATGCTTAATTCATAGAGATGGTGATATTTCTAATAATGAATTACCAAATACAGAAGCTGAAGTAGTAGCTATGATTTTAATTGAAGATAATATTAGACCTGATGCTATTAATACAATTAAGTATTTCAGAGAATCAGGTGTACAAGTTAGAGTAATATCAGGTGATAACCCTATTACAGTTTCAAAGATAAGCCAAAGAGCTGGTATTGAAAATGCTGAAGAATATATTTCTTTAGATGGTCTATCAGATGCTGATGTTATCAAAGCTGCTGAAAAATATACAGTATTTGGCCGTGTTTCACCAGGTCAAAAGAAGCTATTAGTTAAAGCATTAAAAGATTTAGGCTTAACAGTAGCCATGACAGGTGATGGTGTTAACGATATCTTAGCCTTAAAGGAAGCTGATTGTTCAATCGCAGTTGCTTCTGGTAGTGAGGCTGCAAGAAATGTTTCACACTTAGTATTATTAGATTCTAACTTTGATTCAATGCCTAAGGTTGTTGCCGAAGGTAGAAGAGTTATCAATAATGTTACATCAGTAGCATCATTATTCTTAACTAAGACTATCTTCTCATTATTATTAGCCTTCCAAGCATTACAAACTGGTGTATATCCAATTTCAACTAACCAATTAATATTAATTGATACGTTATCTATTGGTATTCCATCATTATTCTTGATACTTGAACCTAATAATAATCCTGTTCAAGGTAAATTCTTGTATAATGTTATTAAAAAAGCCCTCCCTGGAGCTATAACGATTTTAATTATTTCAATGATTGTATTCGCACTTGCTGATACATTAAGTCTAGATTCTACATCACTTTCAACTATCATTGTTATTGCGGCTACTCATACATGCTTAATGGTATTATTTAAAGCATGTAAGCCATTTAATACATTAAGAAGATGTCTATGTGGTGGATGTTATGCAATATTCTTATTCTGTATATTTGTTTTACCACAATTCTTAGAATTTAGACCATTAACAAATTTTGCTGAATATTATTCATCAAATGTTAAAACATCTACAACTGCTAAATATCCTTCAGTTGAGATAAGTCAAGATAATTATTATGTTATAGATGGTGTATTAACAAATTATGTTAAGAACACATCATCATCTTCAGATTATTTTACTGCAAGATATAATCAAACAGATGATACATACTATTATAATATTAATGGTGTTATCCAAACTAATAAAGAAATTGTTTTACCAGATGTATCTTATGATGCTTATGGTGAAATATATTTAGGTGGTTATGTAGTTTCTAATTTAGCCTATAATGAGCTTATTACATTTGGTAGTCAGGATTCATCAAATTATTATGTTTTAAATAATATTCAAACAGATGAAAATGGTTATTTATATGTTAAAAAGCAAGATCAATCTGAATTAACTAAGGTAATGATTAATCTTCCATTAGATAAGGATAATGCTTATTATGACCATTATGTAAATTATGGTAAGAATACAGAAAAGCAATATCAATATAGAATTATGCCAAATGTTGAAATCAACTCTGGTACAATTTCTATTGATGGAGTATCTTCAATAGAAGTAAAGGATGCAAATGGAAATAGAATAACTGCAAGATTCCATTGTGACAACACTCCAAATGCTACATCTGAAGCAAATGTTACTATCAATCCTGTAAATTTAGAATTATTAATTTCAGGCAGTCCAATTTATTATACAGTTGATAATGTAAGATATAATTATAAGGTTAAGCTTCCGGTTGTTTCAACTAATGGCTTAGCTGGTGAAAATAGTATCGTTTATCTAAATGCTGTTGACACTGAATTTACTATTTATGAGGTGTTTGGTAAGAAGGATGCTATAGATGAATCATTATTTAGTATATGGACTGAAGATAATACTCAAATCATTTACAATAAAGATTCAAAAACTACTATGGTTAATTATGCTAGCGGAGCTACATCAAGTGATTATAAATTTGTTAATATCGCAGATGGCTTTGGTTCATATTTAGTTAATGGTGAGCATATTGATACTACAGATATCTTAGCTATTCCAAATAGCTCTAGCTATCAATTATCACATAATAATCAGCTATTCCCTAGTTCATCTTCAGGTGTAGATGATTCAAGACATGGTGTATCATTAAATAACTCATTGTTATGTCCAGAACTTGAAACTACAGTAAGTGGTAAGTATGTTATTGATGGTTATTATACTGAATATAACGTTGGTAATGATGATTTAGATCCTAGAATGAATGCTGATGGCTACTTAGTAATTGGTGGCGTTACAACAGATTATAAATTTAGTAATGATGATATTATTACAGCATCTTCAGGTATTGTTAAGGAATTAACAGTAAGAAGTAAGATTTTCTTATTAATGCTATGCTTATTATCATCACCAGTTATGAAAGTTTTACAAGGTTTAGTTCCTTGGATTAGAAAGCAAATTGAATTAGTTCAAAAGCTACTAACAAAATTCTAAAATTATTAGGGAATCTTTTGATTCCCTTTTAAAAACTTTTTAAATTTGTTATAATATCAAATTGAAGAACACAAAAATCGGAGAATAAAATGATTAAAATATATGGTAAAAATTGTGTAAATGAGGCTATAAGAAAGGCAACATCTCTTGAGAAGGTCTTTTTGCTAGATTCAAATAAGCAAAAGGATAAAAACATTATCGATATTTTAAATAAGAAAAACATTTCTTATGAAATTGTTGATAAGAAAAAGATGGACCAATTATTTGGTACATCACATCAAGGATATGCAGCATATCGTAAGGATTTTAAAATACTTGATGAATCTAATTTAGAAGAATATAAGGAATCATCTAGAATTTTATTATTAGATGGCATTATGGATCCTCATAATTTAGGAGCTATTTTGAGAACAGTAGATGCCTTTGGTATTGATTTGGTGGTTTTACCAAAGAATAGAAGCTGTTTTGTAAATGAAACTGTTGCTCATGTTTCAACAGGAGCTATTGAACATACGAATATTATGTATGTTAATAGCCTATTTAATGTTGTAACAAAACTAAAGGAAATGGGCTTTTGGATTTGTGGAACAGATGCATCAGGAACTACACTAGCTACAGACATCGATAAGGATTTAAAATTAGCTATTATTACAGGATCAGAAGGCTTTGGAATGTCTAAAACATTAGTCAAAGCTAGTGATTACTTAATAACTATTCCTATGGTTGGACATGTTAATAGTTTAAATGCCTCAATTGCTACAGCGATTGTTTTACACGATTTAATGAAAAGTACTAAATAGATAATTGTATATAAATCATAATGATTATGAATTAATTTATTTAATTAAAGATGGTAATGAATTAGCTTATAAATATTTATTTAAAAAGTATAAGGTTTTTATTAACAAGATTGTTTGTGATAATGTTGCTCCAACAGATAAAAGAAATGATGTTATCCAGGAATGCTTGATGGTTTTAGATAGTTGTATATGGAATTTTAATGATGATATGAATGTTTCATTTTATAGCTATGTATACATTAGTGTTAGAAGAAAAATAAATCGGCTTTTATCTGGTCAATATCTTAAAAGAAATATATTTTTGAATGAAAATAATCCGGCTAATATATATTATAATATAATAGGTTATGCTAGAGATTTTTTAGAAGATAATATGGAAAAGAATTATTATGATGAATGCATAATAGGAGCTATGTCAACAAATATGTTCACTAAAAAGTATAATATGACATATTATGATGCCTTAAAACTAAGAAGATCTATTTTGGATAAGATTAAAAAACATATTGAATAATTGGGTAAATAAGGTTATAATACTTTTGAACCTAAAAAGGTTTTTTATTTTGGATTGAAAAGGGGTGTAATTATATATGCGTCAAAAAGTAATATTAGTATGTGAAGAATGCTTAAACCGTAATTATACTGTTACAAAGAATCCTCAGAAGAATCCTGAAAGAATAGTTCTAAATAAATATTGTAAATATTGCAATAAATATACAGTTCATAAAGAAACAAAATAAGGAGAATTAAAGATTTATGAAAAAAAGAAGAAAAGCTGTAAAGCCAATTGCTGAAGAAGTAATTGAAGAAGAAGCTACTCCAGTTCAAAGTGAAAGAGAAGAAATTGAAGAAAAAGTAGTTACTAAGATTAAGGACAAGAGAGAAAAAGAAGAAAATAAGCCTTCTAGAATTTGGGAATATATTAAGACAGAACATAAATGGGAGAATTATGTATTCTTAGGAATATCTGTTGTTACATTAATTTTAGGTGTATTAATTTTAGTAGGTACATTAGTTGTTAGATCTGATTTCCCAGTTATTGGTGGAATTCCAATGGTATTTGGTTGGATTTTAGTGGTTGTAGCAGCTGCTGGTGTAGTATATGCTTTATACCCTATGTTTAAACCTGCTTTCCCAGAATTAAAGAAGATTACATGGTTAACAGGTTCAAAATTAGTAGGTAATATTATTAGAGTATTCTTATTCCTATTAATATTCACATTATTATTCTTATTATACGACGCATTTATTTCACAAGTATTAAGTCGTATATTCTAAAAATAATAGGAGGATTATTATATGAGAAGATGGTATATCGTTACAACATATGCTGGTTACGAAAATTCAGTTAAGCAAGACTTGGAACGTCGTATTCAATCAATGGATATGAGTGATAAGATTTATCAAGTATTAGTTCCAGAAGAGACTGTAGAAGTAACAGATAAAAATGGCAAAAAGAAAGAAAAGATAAATAAGCTATATTCAGGCTATGTTTTTGTTGAAATGGAAGTAGACAAAGAAATGGATGATACAGCTTGGTTTAACGTTCGTAATACACCAAAGGTAACTGGTTTCTTAGGTTCTTCAGGTGGAGGAACTAAGCCAATTCCAGTACCAAAGGATGAAATGGATAAGATTTTAAGAAAGCTTGGTATGATTTCAAAACCAAAGCTAGATATCGCTGTTGGAGACAGAGTAACTGTTACAAGTGGCGCTTTTGCTAATTTCGAAGGAGATATCGTTTCTATCAACGAAGAAAAGGATATTGTTAAGGTTTCTATCGAGATGTTTGGTCGTCAAACAGATATGGAATTAGCTATTAGTGACGTTAAAAAAATCTAAATTATTGAAGCCATTTTCAAGTTTTTGAAATGGCTTTTTTAGTTGAAAAAAATTATTAAAATTTTAGTATTTTTTTGTTGACATCAAATATAGTCAGTGCTATAATAAAAAAGCACTGCCCGAAAGGGTTAAGTGCGTAAATAAATATAATGTGGTTGGGTAGCGAAGAGGCTAAACGCGGCAGACTGTAAATCTGCTCCCTAAGGGTTCGGTGGTTCGAAACCACTCCCAACCACCACTTATTTTAAGTCTTTGAAAACTATATATAACTTAAACGAAAAACAAACAATAAACGCAATTCAAGAGTTTGAATGAGCAAAAGATTAAACGACACAAAAGTGTCAAAACATAATTAATTATGGAGAGTTTGATCCTGGCTCAGGATTA
>JAEEGL011418460.1_pt1 | contig 26498 bp, 28 predicted proteins | sample 9134231 | NCBI WGS metagenome assembly JAEEGL01 (sample SAMN16246548, study PRJNA631951) | gut metagenome | biome: gut microbiome; feature: rumen; material: fiber-attached | host: Bos | place: Iran: Karaj | collected 2018-10 | reverse complement strand
TCATCAAGGGCATCCACTCCAAGGCCGATCTGGATGAGGAAAAGCGCTACATCGTTCAGTTCCCGCAGGACAACTACATCTGCTCCGTCAACTCCGGTTACGGCGGAAACGTGCTGCTTGGCCAGCCGTGCTTCGCGCTGCGCATCGCCTCCTACCTCGGCCGCAACGAGGGCTGGATGGCCGAGCATATGCTGATCCTGGGCATCACCTATCCGGACGGCACCAAGAAGTATGTCACCGGCGCCTTCCCGTCTGCCTGCGGCAAGACCAACCTCGCCATGCTGATCCCGCCGAAGTACTTCCGTGACAAGGGCTACTCCGTCGAGACCGTCGGCGACGATATCGCCTGGATCCGCGTCGGCGAAGACGGCCAGCTCTATGCCATCAACCCCGAGAACGGCTTCTTCGGCGTCGCCCCGGGCACCAACCAGAAGTCCAACCCGAACGCGCTTGCCTCCACCCGCAAGAACACCATCTTCACCAACGTCGTCATCACCAAGGACAAGAACGTCTGGTGGGAAGGCCTCGACAAGAATCCGCCGCACGGCGTAGACAACTGGAAGGGCGAACCGTGGGATCCGGACGACGGCTCCAAGGGCGCGCATCCGAACTCCCGCTTCACCGCACCGGCCATCAACTGCCCGTGCATCAGCCCCGAATTCGAGAATCCGAAGGGCGTTCCGATCTCCGCGATCATCTTCGGCGGCCGCCGCGCCAAGACCGCGCCGCTGGTTTATGAATCCCGCGACTGGACTCACGGCGTGTTCGTCGGCTCCATCATGGCCTCCGAGACCACCGCTGCCGCCGCCGGCGCCGTCGGCGTCGTGCGCCGCGACCCGATGGCCATGCTGCCGTTCTGCGGCTACAATATGGGTGATTACTGGCAGCACTGGATCGACATGGGCGCAGGCCTCGATCCCGAAAAGGCGCCCAAGATCTTCAATGTCAACTGGTTCCGCAAGGATGACGAAGGCAACTTCATGTGGCCGGGCTTCGGCGACAACTTCCGCGTCCTGCTGTGGATCCTCGCCCGCTGCGAAGGCAAGGCAAACGCCGTCGACACCCCGATCGGCTATGTCCCGACGCCGGACGACATCGACCTGTCCGAGCTCGATTACGAGATCAAGCCGGGTCACAAGTTCACCAAGGAAGACCTCGCCTCCATCCTCACCGTCGAAAAAGACTGGTGGATCGAGGACCTCGACAGCATCAAGGCCTTCTACGGCAAATTCTCCGAGGGCAAAGTCCCGAAGGAGCTGTGGGCTGAGCTTGCAACGCTGGAAAACAACCTCAAGAAATAAGCTTATCCGAATCGGCAAGGAGCTGCGGACAAGATCCGCAGCTCCTTTTTTCCGTTTTTTTCCATAGCCGGACGGCGTAAATTTGCCCGCAAAAACCGAGTTCAAATTCGTTCCGTCCGGCTGCATACTTTTCCTCTGCCCGGGCATACTGAGCATGAAATCTCATGAGGAGGAAAACCGAATGACCGCAAAAGAACTCATGTATGTCGAAGACGCGCTCGGACACCTCAAGTATTTCCGGTCCAAGTGCCAGGAGACCGCGTCGCAGATCAGCGACCCCGATCTCAAGAATTATGTAAACCAAATGGCGCAGAAGCAGCAGGCGCTGTTCCAGCGCTTCTACGGGCTTCTGTAAAGGAGGGCGTACGATGAACGATCAGGATCTGATGGAAAACCTGCTCCTTCTTGAGAAGGGCGCCTGCGACCTGTTCCTGCACGGCACGATCGAAGCCTCGACCGGCAATGTGCATCAGGTTTTCGACAGCGCCTTGAGCGAGAGCCTGTGCATGCAGGACACGATCTACGGCAAGATGGCCGCGAAAGGCTGGTACAGCGCAGACACCGCCCCACAGAACCAGGTCACGCAGCTGAAGCAGAAATTCATCGGCCAGTAAAGGGCCCGAAACGCGCCGGTTTTCAAAACCGGCGCGTTTTTCTTGCAATTTTGCCGAAACCGTGATAAAGTTAAACCCTACTACATGCCGGAGGAAGGCCATGCGCTATCCCTGTCTCATTCTCGACCACGACGATACCGTCGTCAATTCCACCGATACGATCCACTACCCGGCCTTTGTCGAATATCTGCGGCGGGCCAGGCCGCAGCTGCACTATTCTCTGGAGGACTATCTGCGGCTGAACTTCGATCCTGGCTTCCTGCCCTTCTACCGCGACGTACTGCACTTCACCGACACGGAGATCGACGAGGAATTCGCCTGCTGGCAGGCGTTCGTCCGCGAACGCGTCCCGGACGCCTATCCGGGCATGCGGGAGATCCTTGCGCGCCACCGCGCGCGCGGCGGCGTCTTCGCGGTAGTGTCCCACTCGGTGGACGAGACCATCCGCCGCGACTACGCGCACAACGATCTGCCGGAGCCCGATCTGATCTTCGGCTGGGAGCTTGCGCCGGAAAAGCGTAAGCCCAGCGCCTGGCCGGTCCTGCAGGTGATGGATACATACGGCTTCTCCCGGGACCAGGTTCTGGTGATCGACGACCTGAAAACCGGCCTCGACATGGCCCGCGCCGCCGGCGTGGATTTCGCCGCCGCGCTCTGGGCGCACGATATCCCCGAGATCGGCGCTTTTCTGCGCAAAAACTGCGATCATGCCTTTGATACGGTCCGCGCGCTCGCGGACTTTCTGGAAAAGGAGGAGATACAATGACCTCGGATCTGACCCTGCCCGCCGCCGACGGCTTTGTGACGCTGCGCGTGGGCGCGATCATTCAGAAGGACGACAAGTTCCTGATGGTCGGCAACGACCGCGAGGATTACTGCTACTCCGTCGGCGGCCGCATCCAGTTCGGCGAGACCGCCGAGGAAGCCGTGCGGCGCGAGGTGTTTGAAGAGACCGGCGTGAAGCTGGAGATCGACCGCCTCGGCTTCATCCACGAAAATTATTTCTACGGCGACGCGCCGTACAACCTCGGCAAGCTCATCTACGAGGTAGCCTTCTTCTTCTATATGCGCACGCCGGCGGATTTCGAGCCGGTATGCGAAAGCTTTGACGAGGGCGGCTCGCGGGAAAAGCTCGTCTGGCTCTCCGCGGACTCCCCGATCCGCTTCTACCCCGATTTCTTCCGCACGGAGCTTGCCCATCCGAGCGACGGCGTCCGGCACATGGTGACGGACGAGAGAAGGAAATAAAAAAACTCGTCTCTCTGGCGGCGCCTGCCGCCGGAGAGATTTTTCTTAAAAACGGGACGGCCTTCACGGCGGTCTTTTTCCCGCAAATCTTTTAAGGTACCTTGACAATATCGGCTTTGCCTGATATTATAAAGGTACCTTTATTTTAGGAGGGAGACAGATGGATGTTCCCGACCTGAACCGTCAGCTGATCCGCTGCCTGCGCGCGCTCGGACGCACGATCCGCGCGCTGTCCGAGGGCCGCGCCAGCCAGAAGCGCGTACTGCGCCTTCTGCGCGAGTCCGGCCCCGTCACCCAGCAGGCGCTGACCGCAAGACTGAACGTACAGCCCGGCTCCGCCAGCGAGGTCATCCGCAGACTTGAGGAGACCGGCCTGATCCTGCGCTCTCCGAACGCGCTCGACCGCCGCACAAGCGACATCCGCCTTACGGCGGAGGGCAAAGCGCAGGCGGACCGCGCCGAAGCGGAGATCCAGGCGCGGCGGCGGGAGATGTTCTCCTGTCTGTCGGACGAAGAGAAGGCGCAGCTTCTCACGCTGCTGCAGAAGCTCAGCGAGGACTGGCATGCGCGCTACGCCGAAGCGCCGAAATAAAAAACAGGCGGACATGGCCGCCTGTCTTCCCGCTATTCTTTTTCCCTGTCCAGCCTTGTCATCAGATTCTGGCCGAGCCTGTTCACGCGGCGGCCGAGCGGCATGGGCTCCAGCTCCGCAAGTACGATCTCCGCAAGGTACAGCACTTCGCTGCCGTATTCCAGGTGCGCGATATAGGTGCTGTCCGGATCGGAGGCCGAGAAATGCAGATGCGCATGCCCTTCGGCGATGATGCCGTCCACATTTGAAAGCTCGACCGGCGTCTCGACGGTCGTATATTCGTTCACGCTCTTTTCGTCGAGCGTCAGTACGCGGTGAAACACCGTTTTCTGCAGCGTGCCGATCGCCGTCTCCACCGTCGCGTAGGCAAAACCCGCCGCGCGGCACTGTTCCTCGATCGTCTCCAGCAGAAGTTCTCCGCGTTCGAGCGCGATGACGAGCACGCGCCCGGTATGCTTGCCGAGATAAGAGATCATGGTTTTTTCTCCTTTGTTGTTTGTTGTCTACAGTATACACGCTTTCTCCTAAAAAGAAAACTGTTTTTTCCGGAGGTGCCTTATGCTTTCCCAGTATATCCCGAAAACCGTGCTCATCATCTTTTTAGTTTACATAATTCTAATCAACGTCATCACCCTGTTCGTATACGGGGTGGACAAGCGCCGCGCCAAGACCCGCCAGAGGCGCATCCGGGAGAGCGTACTGCTCGGTCTTGCCGCCGTCGGCGGCAGCATCGGCGCGCTGCTCGGAATGCTGACCTACAACCATAAAACAAAGCACAGGAAATTCACGATCGGCGTGCCCGTGATCCTGCTTGTCCAGGTCGCGCTGCTGTGTCTGGCGGCTTTCCTGCTGAGCCGATAACGCGCCGAAAGCGTTTTTTTATCCTGGATTCCAGTAAGGCAAACGGCGATCCCGGTCGGCGTTTGCCAAGCAAGAAAGGAGATATGCATGAAACTCATCATGCACTATGTGGCCAAGGTCTGGCCTGTTTTCCTTCTGTCGATCCTGTGCGTCTGTCTCGAGGCGCTCGCCGATCTTCTGCAGCCTTCGCTTCTGAGCGACATCGTGGACGTCGGCATCGCGAACGGCGACATGGGCTACGTGCTGCGCACGGCGGCGATCATGATCGCCATCGTCGCGCTGACGGGCTTCACCGCCGTGGGCCGCACGACCTTTTCGAGCATAGGCTCGGAGCGCATCGGCTATTACCTGCGCGCCGACCTCTACCGCAAGATCCAGACGCTTGCGCCGGAGGAGCTTGACCGCTTCGGCACCGCGACGCTCATGACGCGCATGACCAACGACGTCACGCAGATCCAGAACCTGTCGCACGCCATGATGCGCGTGTTCATCCGCGCGCCGATCCTGTGCATCGGCTCGGTCATCTACGCGTTCCGGATCAATACGAAGCTTGCGATCATCCCGCTGTGTCTGATCCCGGTGATCTTCTTCGTCATCTACCTGAACCTGCGCATCGGCTTCCCGCTCTACGCGAAGGTGCAGGCGGCGCTCGACCGCGTCAACACCGTCATGCGCGAATACCTGTCCGGCGTGCGCGTGGTCAAGGCCTTCAACCGCTTCAAGTACGAAGTCGGCCGCTTCGCCGTCCCCAACGAGGACCTGCGCCGCACTTCCGTCTTTGCCGCGCGCGTGATCTCGGTCTTCAACCCGACGGTCACCTTCATCATCTACTTCGGCATCGTGCTGATCTTCCGCCGCGGCGGCGTGCTCGTCAACCAGGGCGAGATGCAGGCCGGCAAGATCATCGCCTTCTATACCTATATGACGCAGATGCTCATGGCCCTGAACATGATCTCTAACATCCTCAACCGCATCGTGCGCGTACGCGCGAGCGTGGCGCGCATCAACGAGGTCTTCGATTCGGACAAGCTGCAGCTCAATCCGGAGGATCCCGAGCCGCTCGACCTGACGCAGGGCATCCGCTTTGAAAACGTCTCCTTCTCCTACCGCGGCAAAAAGCCGGCGATCCGCGACCTGAGCTTCTCCTGCGGCGTCGGCGAAAAGATCGGCGTCATCGGCTCCACCGGCTCCGGCAAGACCACGCTGATCTCCCTGATCCTGCAGTTCTACCAGCCAACGTCCGGGCGCGTGACGATCTTCGGCGCGGACGCGACGAAGGCGTCGCCCGCGCAGGTACGCGACCATCTCGCGGTCGTCTCCCAGCGCATCACGCTCTTTACAGGCTCCATCCTCGAAAACATCCGCTGGGGCAACGAAGACGCGGACATGGATCAGATCAACGAAGTGACGCAGGCGGCGAAAGCCTACGGCTTTATCCGCAATTTCCCCGACGGTTACGATACGATGCTCGGCCACAGCGGCGTCAACCTCTCCGGCGGCCAGCGCCAGCGCATCGCGATCGCGCGCGCGCTGATCAAAAAGCCGAAGATCCTGATCCTGGACGACTGCCTCAGCGCGGTCGACGCGCTGACCGAAGCCTCGATCCGCGACGCGCTGAAGGAGGAGGCGCAAAGCCGCGGCCTCCTCATCATCTCCCAGAAGATCAGCTCCATCATCGACTGCGACCGCATCATCGTCCTCGACGACGGCGTATGCGACGGCGTCGGGACGCATGAGGAGCTTCTCAAGACCTCGCAGGTCTACCGCGACATCTACGCGAGCCAGTACGGGCGCGAAGCGCTCGCGCAGGCCGCCGGAAAGGAGGCGCCCATCCATGGATAGATACCAGTCTGACGCGCGCGCTTCGATCGGCAATATGCGCGGCGGAGGCGGCGGCGGAGGCCGCATGCGCGGCGCCCCGGTGCGCCATGCCAAGGATTTCCGCGGCACCTGCAAAATGCTTTGGCATTATATGGGCAATCTCAAATACTGGCTGTTCCTCGTCGTCGGCATCGCCGCGGCGATCTCAGGCCTCGGCGTGGCGATCCCGATCCTTGTGGGCAAGATCGTGGACGCCATGGGTCTGGAAGCCGGCATGACGGATTTCCCGCTGCTCCACAAGATCATCGCCGTTCTGGCCGTCGTGTATGTGACGGACCTTCTGCTCATCTTCTTCCGCGGCTACATCATGGCGGGCGTATCGCAGCAGTTCGTCAACCGTCTGCGCACCGAGCTGTTTGCAAAGCTCCAGAAGCTCTCGCTCTCCTTCTTCGACACGCATGAATCGGGCGACATCATGAGCCGCCTGACCAACGATATGGACACGATCTCCGGCTCCGTCGCCCAGTCGGTCACGCAGCTGATCTCCGGCGCGCTGACCATTCTCGGCACGCTTGTCTCCATGTTCGTCCTAAGCCCCATCCTCGCCGCGACGATCCTTCTGACGACGCCGCTGATCTACCTGCTGACAAGGACCGTCACCAAGCGCACGGGCCGCTATTTCCGCGAGCAGCAGGCCTTCCTCGGGCAGATCAACAGCCACATCGAGGAGTCCATCTCCGGCATACAGACCGTGCGCGCCTACGGGCGCGAGGCGCAGGTCGTCGCGCATTTCGACGAGCTGAACGAATCGCTGCGCGGCGCGGGCACGCGCGCGCACATCTGGTCCGGCTTCGTGATGCCGGTCCTGAACGTCATCAACAACTTCGGCTATGCGCTCATCAGCGCCATCGGCGGCGTGCTGTGCATCCACGGCACCCTGACGGTCGGCGTCATCGCGTCGTTTGTCAGCCTGGCCAAGCAGTTCACCCGCCCGCTCAACGAGATCGCCAACACCTACAACAACTTCATCTCCGCCGTCGCGGGCGCCGAGCGTGTGTTCGAGATCATGTCCGAGCCGGAGGAGATCGCGGACCGCGAGGGCGCGGTCACCGCGGAGAACATCGAAGGCCATGTCGAATTCAAGGACGTCTCCTTCGGCTATGTCCCGGAGACGAAGGTCCTAGACAACGTATCCATCGACATCCGTCCGCGCATGCGCGCGGCCTTCGTCGGGCCGACCGGCGCGGGCAAGACGACGATCATCAATCTTCTGACGCGCTTCTACGACGTGGACGGCGGCTCGATACTGCTCGACGGCGTGGATCTTCGCGATTACACGCGCGACTTCATCCGTTCGACCTTCGGCGTCGTGCTGCAGGAGACCTACCTGTTCGAGGGTACGATCCGCGACAACATCCGTTACGGGCGGCTCGATGCGACGGACGAGGAGGTCATGGAAGCCGCGCGCATCGCAGGCGCGGACAGCTTCATCTCCCGCCTCGAAAACGGCTACGATACCGTCATCGCCGACAACGGCCAGAACCTGTCCGCCGGACAGCGGCAGATGCTGGCGATCTCCCGCGCGGTGCTGGCCGATCCGCCGATCCTGATCCTCGACGAGGCGACCAGCAACATCGACACACGCACCGAGATGCATATCCAGAAGGTCATGGCGGAGCTGATGCACGGGCGCACGACCTTCGTCATCGCGCACCGCCTCGGCACGATCCGCGACGCGGACATCATCATGGTGGTCGAGGGCGGCCACATCGTCGAGCGCGGCACGCACGACGAGCTGATGGCCCTCGGCGGCTTCTATCACAAGATGTACACCGCGCAGATGGGCATGGCCGGCGTCGAGGCGCAGGCCGAGCTGCAGCTCGCCGCGGGCGACATCGACATTTACGCGAAGGTATGATCGTTTTTGCAGGGCTTGAGGCGCTTCCGTCTTCCCTTCCCTGTTCGGATGCGCGAAAAAAGGAACTCGACAAACTGAAAAATGAGGAAGTCATCCTCGAGAAGCGCGGCGCGGAGGCGCTTTTGTGGCTGTGCTATGCAAGGCGCTTCCCGAACGCCCGCCGTCCCTTCGATTATCCCCGCACATCGCTCGGAAAACCGTTTTTCCCGGACGCGGGCGCGTTTCACTTCTCGTTATCGCATACGGCGGGCTTTGCGCTGTGCGCGGCGCTCTCCTCGCCCTGCGGCGCGGATATCGAGCGCGTCGGACGCATCAGCGAGCGCGTGATCGCGCGCTTCTTCCATGAAAAGGAACGTGCCTGGCTCGCTTCGCTCCCGGAAAAAGAACGCGCCGAAGCCGCGGCGCGCGTCTGGTGTCTGCGCGAGGCCTACGGAAAACGCCTCGGCACGGGGCTTTTCGGGCTCGGAAAGGATTTTTACGTCCTTCCTTCCGGCGAGACAAGCGCGCAGGGCGTGCATCTGCGAAGCTTCCTGCTCACCCCCTCCCTCGCCGCCGCTGTCTGCGCGACGGAGGAGATCCGCGACATCCCCGAAGAAATACGGTGGTAGGAATATATGGTTTACATAACCAAAGCCTCCGGGGTTCCCCGGAGGCTTTGGTTTTTATCTGATCTGTCAGGAAGACAGATGACGCAGGAGGATGCTTTCCGTATGGGACAAGGCGGCGATATGCCCGGTTTGTCTATTTCTCACAATTTAAGTGTTATATTTTTATCACTCTTTGTTTCCGGATATCGATTGACAATTAATAGTGATAAAAATATAATACTTAATAGAGAATACGACTCATCCGTGCACGGGACGAGCGTATTCGGTACGCACAAACCCTTTCGGAGAAAGGAAACGACATGAAACGATATATCGGCGCCGCCTGCCTTGCGCTTCTATTGCTGGTTTTGCTTTCGGCCTGCCGCCCGTCGGACAGCATCTTCCGGGAGCTGATCCTTGACGGCACCCATACCCATTACAAGAACTTGAAGGAAGGGATGACGATCGAGGAAGTGCTGAAAGCCGAGGGCCTGACGCGGGACGACGTGGAGATCCGGGAATATGAAAACACACGCGGTTATTCCATCACCGTCCTGCGGACGAAGGAAGAGACGGTCTACGCGGAAACCGTCGGATTCGGACTGTACAAGCTCTACTATTTCCGCGACGGCGCGCTTTTGCAGATGAGCTATGAAAAGAGCTTCCCGAGCGCGCAGTTTGACGAAGCCATCGTCAAGGTGCGCGAATTCATGGTAAGATTCGTCGAGGATTCCGGCGCAAAGGCCGCGGAGACCGCCGAAGAATTTGAATATCACGCTTACGGCGAGCTGCCGGCGCAGGCGGACGAAAAGACGTATTATCAGGTCCAGTTCCTCTGCGGCGGCATGCTGACGGCGCTCGACATCTATACGCAGGACCTGACGATGCGGGAGGATATCGGCGACTGGCTTCTGACCGTTACCGTCGGCATCAGCTTCGACCGATACGGCTATGACGGCAGGGGGAGTTGATCAGGTGCGCAGAGTTATTTATTTGTTGACCGTTTTTCTGCTCGCCGGATCGTTTTTTTCCGGCTGCGCGGTCCGGGCTAGGCCGGAATGCGGCGGGGTCTATTACTGGCCCGAGAAAAATCAGGAGATCGGCTACGATCTCGACTTTCAGGAGAACGCCTCCGGCACTCCGTTCGCGGTCGTGCATTTCGTCTACTGCCGGGTGTTGACGGACAGCAGATATTATGTTAACCAAAAGGCCGTGTTCAACCGCCTTGCCGACCTCATCTCGCCGAAAAATGCCCCGGTCGGCCGGGAGCAGGCCTTCATCACGGACGGCGTGCACAGCTATCCGCTGATCCGATTCTTCATCGACACCGATACGCAGACCTGCCGCGGGCTTGCGCTGATCGACGGCGAACTCGACCGAAGCCGCGCAAGCTTCGTCATGAGCCTCGCCGAAAGACCGACCGTCCGCGCAGGCGAGGCCGTACTCGAATACGTTTTTTACAAGAACGAAAACGCCGACGAATGGGGCTGCAGCGCGGCGATCCGCTTCCCGGACGTCCCCGCGCGGAACCTGCTTTCCTGCACGGCGGAGGGGGACGGCGCGATCCTGACCGAAACGGAGACCGGCGCGCGCTTCCGGCTCATGCTGGACTGCGGCGACACGCAAATCCCCGTCCTGCCCGCGTGGGTCACGCCCGTGTACGACCGGGACGGGCTGATCTTGAGCGGCCTCGATCTGCGCATTCCGAAATCCGCACTGCCGGGCGGAAAAGAACCTGCGCTTATCCTGGAAGAAATAGAGTAAAGGAAGAGAAGCAACATGAAACTGACAAACAGTGAGCTCGAGATCATGCAGGTGCTGTGGAGCGCCGGACGCGCGCTGACGCGCGGCGAGATCCTTTCCCTGTCCACGGAAAAAAGCTGGAAGGAAAGCTCCATCCATATCCTTCTAAACGGGATGCTCAAAAAAGAGGCGATCCGCGAGGACGGCTTCGCGCGCTCGGGCAAGGTCTGGGCGCGGCTTTACGCGCCGTGCGTGACGATGGAGCAGTATTACGGTGAGACGGTCTTCGCCGAATCGAGCCCCGCCGCCGTGCCGCAGCTGTTCTCCGCGCTGCTCGACCGGCGCGATCTGACGCCGGAGCTAATCGCCGAACTCCGTGAAATGCTCGACAAGCGCGAGCAGGAGCTTAAAAAGCCGTGATCTCGGTCTATTCGATTCTTTCAGCCGTCCTGTTTTTCAATCTTGCGCTGGCGCTCGTGTTTGTCCTGCGGCGCAGCACGCGCTTTCTCGTGCATTACAGCGTTTCGGTGCTTATGTTGTTGGCGTTTTTGAGCCTTGTGCGGCTGCTTTTGCCGATCCATCTGCCCGATCCCCTTGTGCTGCATTCGCATGCCGTCCTGCCGGCTGTGGAAGATTTTCTCGAACGCCCGGTTTTCCCTGCTCTGCCTTGGACAAAACCGGGGCTGATCCTGCTCGGGGTCTGGGCGGCGGGAACGACGGCGTTCATCGTTCTCGATTCGATCCGAACGGGAAAAGCGTACAGAGCGCAGCGCGCGCTCCCGGCGATTGATGCGCCGCAGATACAGGCTCTGGCTGCGTCGCTCGGCATCCGCGCGAGCGTGATCGTCTCGCCCGACGTATCCGTTCCGTTCGCGGCGGGGCTTTTCCGCCCGAAGATCTGTTTCCCCGACACGCCGCTTTCCGAACAGGATCGGCGCTTCATCCTCCTGCACGAAGACCGGCATATCCGCGGCGGCGACGCGTGGATCAAGCTGTTTTTCCTGCTTCTGCGCGATCTGTTCTGGTGGAATCCGCTTTCGCATCTGTTCCTGCGCGAACTCGACGCGCTTTTGGAGCTGCGCTGTGACGCGGCGGTGACGCAGGATATGGACGAGGACGAGGTTTTACGCTACCTTGCGGCGATCCTTGCCTTTTCCGAATCCGCTGTATCTCCGCACACGGCAAGCGCGCTGACCGGCGCGCCGAACGCACTGCGTCAGCGCTTCGAGGTACTTCTGCAGCTTCGCAGGCGCCGCTCGTTTCATGCCCGCGCAGCGCTGTGCGCGCTTGCCCTTTCCGGCTTCCTGGCGTCCTACGCCGTAGTCGTGCAGCCCTATGTCCGACCGGAGGACGCGGCGCTTTTCGAAAGCGGCAGCTACATCGTCAAGATGGATTCAAATCGCTATGTCCTCTATTTCGGCGGACTCCCGACAGGCTATATACTGGATAAAGCGCAGCTTTCCGAGCCCCCGTTTGACCGTATGACTGTGCTGGAGGACAGAAAACTTCGGCGTGAAACGCCGTCCGAGCAGATTTCGGACAGCGAGGAAACCGGCTGGTATTTCCGCCAGATGGACGGAAAGCTCGAAATGCGTCTTTGGTCGTTTACGTACCGCATCTGGCGCGGCGACTGGCAGACCGTCGCCGACGTATTCGCGCCGTAGGCATGTGTTTTCGCCTTCCCTTCTGCCTTGTCCTACAGTTCCGCCATCCGCCGCACGATCCAGCGCGAATAGGGCGTGCTGTATATGCCCTGCGCAAATCTTGCCCTCGCGCCGGCTTCGCCGCAGTTATAGCACATCAGCGCCATATGATAATCGCCGTAGCGGTGCACATAGTCGGCGATCATCGTGATCCCGGCCATCACGTTCTGGTAGGGATCGAAAAGATCCTCGATCCCGAGCGTCTGACGCAGATGCGCCGTATGGATGCGCGAGATCTGCATAAGACCCAGACAGCTCCCGCCCGGATTGACCGCCGCGGCGTTCCAGCTGCTCTCCATCTCGATCACGGCACAGACGAGCTTCGGCGGTATTTCGTTTACATAACACAGCGCCTCGATGAATGCCAGAAGCTGCCTGTCCTCGTCTGCCCGCGCGGCGCGCGCATGCGGCGCGCCGGTGAGCAGGACAAGCGCCAGAAAGAAGGCCAGGATCTTCCTTCCGTGCATAGATTTTCCTCCCCCGCCCTGTTTTTCCTGATTCTAGCATCCGCGCCGCATAAAAAAGGTCGAAACGCGGCACGGATGCATATTTTTTGCTTTTTCGAGCAAAATAGGTTCGAAACCAGCAAAAACGAGGTCGAAATATGAGGAAAAATCTGTATACAAGGCTCCTTTCGCTTTTCTTTGCCGTATGCGCGCTGCTGCCCTTCGCACAGGCCGTCTCGCGCGACCTGCCAATCTACTGCGTCGAGCGGCCCGACAAGTGCGTCTCCGTCACCTTCGACGCTGCGTGGGGCAACGAGGACACGCAGACGCTGATCGACATCCTGGCAAAATACGGCGTGCGCGCCACCTTTTTCGTCGTCGGCGAATGGGTGGACAAATACCCGGATTCCGTGCGCGCGCTCCAAAGCGCGGGACATGAGATCATGAGCCATTCAAACACCCACGCGCATTATCCGCAGCTTTCCAGACAGCAGATGATCGCCGACGCGCGCACCTGCGCGGACAAGATCGCGGCCGTGACCGGCGTGCGGCCGACGCTGCTGCGCCCGCCCTACGGGGACTACAACGACGCTGTCGTCGGCGCGATGCGCGAGGCCGGATTTACGACGATACAGTGGGACGTGGACAGTCTCGACTGGAAAAACCCCGGCGCGGACGCGATCTGTTCGCGCGTTCTGGAGCGCGTGAAGCCCGGCTCCATCGTGCTGTTCCACAACGCCGCCCCGCAGACGCCGCAGGCGCTGCCGCGCATCCTTGAAACGCTCCTTTCGCGCGGTTATACCTTCCTGCCCGTCAGCGAGCTGATCCATCCCGACAACTACCATATCGCCCCCGACGGCACGCAGATCCCGAATGACAAACCCGCGCCCGGACCGGTCAAAACCGGCTCCGGGCGCGGCGTTTTCCATAAAAAGCTCCAAAGGGAAAAATAGTTCCAAATAGAACCTTGACAAAATTCGTTCTATATGGTACTATATCCCTGTAAAAAACGGAGGGGGTGTCATTTGGAAACCAGAACGGGCTTTCTGATCTCGCAGATCAAGCAGGTGCAGGGCCGCGTGTTCGAGCGGCTGCTCGACGCGTGCGGCGTGGCCGAATTCAACGGACCGCAGGGCCGGATCCTGTATGTGCTCTGGCAGGGCGACGGCGTGCCGATCGTGGAACTTTCGCGCAAGACCGGCCTTGCGAAAAACACGCTGACCGCCATGCTCTCGCGCATGGAAGAAGCGGGCCTGCTGCGCCGCGGACAGGACGCGCAGGACAGGCGCGTGACGCGCATATACCTGACGGAAAAGGCGCGCGCGCTCGACCGGAAATATCAGGCGGTCTCGCAGCAGATGAACGAGCTGTATTTCCCCAACTTCACCGCCGAGGAAGCGGCGCAGCTCGACAGCATGCTCGACCGCGTTCTCGCCAATCTCGAAGCGGCGGAACAGAATCTGAAAAAAGAAAGGAAATAGGAAAATGGCAAAGAAAAACATAAAGGTATGGAACGACTTCTGCCCGCAGGCGCTTTACCTCTACGGCACGAAGAAGGAGGACGGCAGCGCGAATTTCGGTCTGTTCTGCTGGTTCACCTTCAACTGGAGAAAAACGGAGGACCCGGCCGGTGGTCTGGGCGTGATGTGCTGCATCGGCGACGAGAAGCTGACGAAGGATCTGATCCGCAAAAACGGCGTCTTCTCGGCAAATCTCGTCTCGGAGGCGCTTCTGCCGCTTGCCGACTATTACGGAAACATCGACGGCCGCACGGAAAAGGACAAGATGAAGTATGTCCCGACGATCGAGCCGGGACAGACGCTCGACGTGCCGACCATCGCGGAGAGCCCGGTCACGCTGGAGCTGCGCGTGGATCAGGCGATCGAGATGACCGACGGCAGCACGGTCTTCTTCTGCGAGATCGCGGGCGTGACGCTCGACGAGGCGCTGCTTGAAAAGGATAAGCCCTTCATCGAGCGCTACCTCCATGCCGCGCCGGTGCTGTGCGGCGGCGAGGACCGCTATGTCTCCGCCGACGGCCGCGACCTCGGCGCCTGGGGCGAGCCGATGAAGAAGCTGTAAAGAACAGTTGAGAGTTTATAAATCAAAAACCGAAAGTTGAAAATTGATGTAGGCGTTGGATTATCCGGAAAGACGACGCATTCGCGTAGGGCCGCTCATTGAGCGGCCGTGCGCATAAGAGATAGAAAATACCCGGATAAACAGAAAAAACTGCGATTTAGTCATTGCGAGACCAGTTCGTAAACTGGTCGCGGCAATCCGCATCTCTCGTCCCCTGCATTATAAGAAGAATAAGCCTTTTTGAAATGCAGGAGACGGAAGTTACGGGTTGCCACACCAGTGACATCGGTCACTGGTTCGCAATGACCAAGCCGACATTTTCTCGACTTCTTTTTTTCCTTACCGATATTCCCGTTCTTATAGTTTACCATAATCTTTTTCTATGTAAAAAAAGCAAGTCAGGACAAGCCTGACTTGCTTTTTGATTTACATAATACTTTCGCGTCGCTTAAGCGCGGATGAAGGCGCCGGTCTTTTCCTCGAGGATCGTCAGCACGCGCGCGATGGCGGCGTCGGCGTCGGCGTCGGTCAGCGTGCGGCTGCGGTCGCGCATCGTGATGGTGTAGGCCATGCTCTTTCTGCCGAGGCCGAGCTGCACGCCGCGGTAGACGTCGAACAGCTCCACGCTTTCGAGAAGCTCGCCCACGCCCTCGCGGATGCAGTCCTCAAGCTGCGCGTTGGTGATCTCCTCGGCGCAGACGACGGCGAGGTCGCGGCTGACCGCCGGGAACTTCGCCAGAGGCTTATACTGCGTGACGCCGCCGCGGCAGGCAAGCAGCGCCGGAACGTCGAGCTCTGCGGTATAGATCTCGCCGATCGTGTTGTAATTCTCGGCGACGAGCGGATGGATCTGGCCCATGACGCCGATCTTCTTTCCGTCCGCGGTGATCACGGCGCAGCGGCCCGGATGATAGCTCGGGTTGTCGCGGCAGGCGGTGAAGCCGAGGCGCGGCATGCCGAGCTCTGCGGCCAGCGCTTCGACGACGCCCTTGAGGGCGAAGAAGTCGACCTCACCGTAGGCGGCCAGCGCCAGCACCTTGCTCTCCTTCGGCAGACGTTCGCCGTCGACCGGGGTATAGATCGAGCCGAGCTCATAGATGCGGGCATTGCGGTTTTTCATATTCGCGTTGCGCGCGGCCACGTCGAGGATCGACGGCAGCATCGTCGTGCGCATGACGCTCATCTCGTCGGACAGCGGGTTGCGGATGCGCGCGGTGCGGCGCACCGGGCTGTCTTCGGCAAGGCGGATGCGGTCGAAGGCGCGCGGGCCGATGAAGGAGAAGGTCTGGGCCTCGGTATAGCCCAGCGCACAGAGGATGTCGCGAAGCTCGTCATCGAGGTCGATGACGGGATTCGGATTATAGCGCGTCGCACCGGCGTAGAGCGTCGTCGGGATCTTGTCATAGCCGTGCAAGCGCGCGCCTTCCTCGGCAAGATCGTTGAACTGCTCGACGTCCAGACGCCACGACGGTACGGTGAGCTTGTCGCCGTCGATGCCGAAGCCGAGAAGATCGAAATAATGCAGCATCTCTTCCCTGTCCACATCGGTGCCGAGGAAGCGGTTGACGCGCTCGGGCTCGAGCGTGAGCACCTTCGGGGCATACTGCGCGTTGTCCGCGTCGAGGATGCCGTCGCAGACCTCGCCCGCGCCGAGAAGCTCGATCAGCTCGCAGGCGCGCTCGACCGCCGGCAGCGTGCCGCGCGTGTCGAGGCCCTTTTCGAAGCGGCCGGAGGACTCGGTGCGCATGCCGAGGCGGCGGGAGGTCAGACGGATGGAGGTCGCGTCGAAATTGGCGGATTCGAAGACCACCGTCTGCGTATTTTCGGTGATCTCGCTGTTCGCGCCGCCCATCACGCCGGCCACGGCGACCGCGCGGTGGGAATCGGCGATGACGAGCATATCCGTATCGAGGACGTGCGCCTTATCGTCGAGCGTATCCATCTCCTCGCCCTCTTTCGCGCGGCGCACGATGATCTCGCCGCCGTCGAGGCAGGCATAGTCGAAGGAGTGCATCGGCTGGCCGTACTCGAGCATGACATAGTTCGTGATATCCACGATATTGTTGATCGGGCGCACGCCGCAGGCGCGCAGACGCTCGCGCATCCACTTCGGCGACGGCTCGATCCGGACGTTCTTGACGACGCGCGCGGTATAGCGCGGGCACAGCGCCGGTTCCTCGACCGTCACCTTCAGAACGTCTTCGATCCTGCCCGCTCCGCCGCGCACGACCGGGGTCGGCGGCGCATAGCGCAGGCCGTAGGTCACGGCGCTCTCGCGCGCGAGGCCGATCATGGAAAGACAGTCGGGACGGTTCGGGGTGATCTCGAAATCCACCGCCCAGTCGTCGAAGCCGAGCACCTCGCGGATGTCGCGGCCGACGACGGCGTCGGGATCGTCATTCAGAGTCAGGATGCCGTGGTCGCAGGCGCCGGGCACGTCGTGCTCGGTCAAGCCGAGCTCCTGATAGGAGCAGAGCATGCCGTTCGACTCCACGCCGCGCAGCTTGCCCGCGTGGATCTCCACACCGCCGGGCAGACGGGAATCGTCGAGCGCGGCCGGGACGATATCGCCGGGCTTCAGGTTCTGCGCGCCGGTGACGATCTGGATATCTTCGCCGCGGCCGATATCGACCTGGCAGACCCAGAGATGGTCGGAGTCGGGATGGCGTTCCATCGAATCGACGCGGCCGACGACGACGTTTTCGATCTCTTTTCCGAGATACGAAAGCGTCTCGACCTTGGAGCCGGACATCGTCATATCCGCGATATACTGATGCGGATCATAAGCATAGGGAACCAGGGCTTTGAGCCAATTCATCGAAATCAACATATCTTAGCCCCTCCTTCAGTTGAACTGCGACAGGAAGCGCAGGTCGTTGTCATAGAACTGACGCATCTCGTCGATCTTGTAGCGCAGCATCGCGATGCGCTCGACGCCCATGCCGAACGCGAAGCCGGTGTACTTCTCCGGGTCGATGCCGCAGGCGGACAGGACGTTGGTATGCACCATGCCGCAGCCGAGGATCTCGATCCAGCCCTCGCCCTTGCACAGCGGGCAGCCCTTGCCGCCGCAGACGAAGCAGCTGACGTCCATCTCGGCGGACGGCTCGGTGAACGGGAAGTGATGCGGGCGGAAGCGCACGCGCGTCTCTTTTCCGAAGATCGCCTGCGCGAAGACCTCCAGATAGCCCTTCAGGTCGGACATGCGCACGTCGCGGTCGATCAGCATGCCCTCGATCTGGTGGAACAGCGGGCTGTGCGTCGCGTCCAGATCGTCCGAGCGGTAAACGCGGCCGGGCGCGATGATGCGGATCGGCGGCTGGCGCGTCTCCATGACGCGGCCCTGTACGGACGAGGTCTGTGTGCGCAGAACGACGTCGTCATCAAAATAGAAGGTGTCCTGCGGATCGCGCGCCGGATGGTTCGGCGCGGTGTTCAAAAGGTCGAAATTGTAATGCACAAGCTCCACCTCGGGGCCTTCCACGGTCTCGAAGCCCATGGATTCGAACACGCGGCGCACATCCTGGATCGTGGTGGTCAGCGGATGGCGATGGCCGGGATAGGCGACGCGGCCGGGCATGGTCACATCGAGCGTTTCGGCCTCCATGCGCAGATCCAGCGCCTTGGCCTTGAGCTCGGTGAAGCGCTCGTCGAGCGCGGCCTCGATCTTCGCGCGGACTTCATTGGCAAGCTGACCCATGGCCGGACGCTCCTGTGCGGAGAGCTTGCCCATGGTCTTCAAAATGGCGGTCAGCGCGCCTTTTTTGCCGGAATAGCGGATGCGGATCGCGTCAAGCTCCGTATCGCTTGCGACGGCGGCGATGCTTTCGAGCGCTTCCTGCCGGATGCGCTCCAGATCTTCTCTCATTCCCACGTTTTTACACCTCTCTTGGGTAGTTGTTTCTTTTGATTGGATCAAATACGATTTCCCGATAAAAAACTTCAAAAGATTTCCGAGGCAGAAGCCGGACAGGCGAGGCGCCTCCCGCAGAGCATAATGGATATATATGGTCAAGGGAGGGAACGAAGCACGGCCGGGTTCTGACCGGAAAGATCTGGAGGTTTTTGTCGGAGAATAGTATAAATAAATCCCCGGCGTGCATTTGGCACGCCGGGGACGAAAAAACACATTTTTCCGCGGTACCACCCCGGGTTTTCCCGCATGCGGCGGGAACGCTCTGTCCAAGACTTTCCATCTTGTCCGGATCTAACGCATCCGCTTACGTCCCCGCCTACAGGCTTTCGCGTTGAGCAGGGCGGCTCCCGGGGGAATCTATCCGCCGACCTTGCGCCGCCGTGCTTTCAGCCTATGGCACGGCTTCTCTTTCCGCAGGTGATCCGGCGGCATTTCCGCTTTCGCGGCCCGATCCTCGCCTTTGTCTTTATGAAGTATCCTTATCTTAGCACAGCCTTTTCCCGATTACAAGGGGAAAAATGCATGATTTCCGCGCTTTTCCATCCGCTTTTTTTGAAAAAAGCGCGATATATCCGCCTCGGTCGGGGTTTGTCCGCGCCGCGCGGATCCGGCTCATTGCCGTTTCTGCGCCGCCGCTTACTTTTTCCTGAATACGAGATAGTAGAGCACGACGCCCGCTGCCGCGAGGACAAAGAGCAGGATGAGCACGAAGATATGCTTTTTCGTGATCTTCAGATCGGGCTGCGGCCCGACGTCCAGCCCGAGCCGCGGCAGGATCGGCACGATCGCGCCGAGGAAGAGCGTCAGAAGCACTCCCTCGACCGGGAAGATGCAAAGGTTTTTCGCGATGCGCGGGATCAGATAGTACATGACCTCCTTGCCGTACATCCAGGACAGGAAGATCGGCGTGAGGATGATGTTGCACACGACGTTGACCGTCAGCTTCGAAGCGAAGATGCGCACGGGAGACAGCCGCGCCCGGTAGAGCCACAGCGCGAAGATGAAGGAGCCGAGCATCTCGACGAGCGTGAAGGGGAAGAAAAACGCGCCCTTCGGGAACAGAACATAGCCCAGGATATCGCTTGCCGCGCCGCCGAGCAGCGCGACGACCGGGCCGTACAGCATGGAGCCGAGCGCATTGGCAAAGAAGCCGACCGTGATGTTGAGGCTGTCGCCGATCGGGATCGAGATGGATTTGAGCGCGACGCGCACCGCGACGATCAGCGCCGCGATGACGATCATGCGGATGCTCTTCAGCTCCGCAAGCGCGCATTTCCAGTAGGCCGGAGAGAAAGGCGTTTTGAACTGCTGCATAAAAAATGACCTCCTTTACCGTCCTTTTGCCGCATAAAGGAGGCCTGCGCCCATGCGGCGCCGCCTGACCGTATGCAACAGCGGGATGCGGACACGGGACCGCAACGGCCATGCCGTTTTCGTCCGCGCGGCAACTCCCCGTCCCCGCGGCACTTAACGCCCCATATCCTACTCTGTTCTTTTTTACGTCGAAGTTCGCCGTTCCTCTGCCGGTTTTCACAGGCCTCTTTCCGCCCATACTTCGTCAAAACCCTTGAACATACACAAAGTATGTCCTGCGGGCTTTTCCTCGTCTGGACGAAAACATGCTCTGTGAAAACTGCTTCGCACCTGTGTACACACAGGCGACAGATGCCCGGCTCACTGCGACTTGTGAGCCGACCTGTTTTTGTCTGCTTTCTTACTTATCAGTTTATAGAATCATCGACTTTTTGTCAATAGAAATCGTTATTCCTCCGGATATTCGAGAAGGCCGAGGCGCAGCTTCCACGACAGGATGCGGTAAACGGCCTCTTCGGCGCGGGAACGGGAGATCGTGCCGTCCGCGATCGCGGCGGCAAGCGCGTCCGCCGCGGTCTTCGCGTCGAAGCACAGGATCATGTCCTCGCCCGCGCATACGGCGAGCACCGCCGCGCGGCCGAGAGAAAAGCGCGAAGACACCGCGTCCATCGAAAGGTCGTCCGTCATGGCGACGACGTCCTCCCCGCACACCTCCCGCAGGGCGGCAAGCACCGCCGGGGAAAGCGACGCGGGCAGATCGGCGTCGAAAGCCGTGACGATGTTGTGGCTGACCATCACCGCGCCGTCGCCCGCCGCGGCGCCCGCGGCAAAGGGCAGAAAATCCGCCTCGTAGAAGTGCTCCTTTTCGCGCGTGTCGGTCACGACGGAGGTGTGCGTATCGCCGTTTTCTCCGTAGCCCGGGAAATGCTTGAGCACGGCGCCCAGGCCGCCCTGCTCCATCGTCTTCACCATCTGCGCGATGTATTCCGACGCCTCCTGCGGCGTGCCGGGCACGGCGCGCGCGTACATGAAGCTCTCCTTGTCCTCGGCAAGGTCGCACACCGGCGCAAGGTCCACATTGATGCCGAGCGACAGCAGAAGCTCCGTTTTCTCCCGCGTCTCCTTGATCAGCGCTTCCAGGCCGCCCGCTTCGATGCATTTGCGCGGCGAACGGAAGCGCGACGCGCGGAACGCCTTGTACGCGCTGACGCGGCAGACCGTGCCGCCCTCCTCGTCCGCGGCGATCAGCAGCGGGATTTCGGAGATTTCCTGAAATCCTGCCAGCTTTTGTGAAAGCGTTTCCTTTGTTTCTACGTCTATATTATTGCCGAGCAGTATGATCCCGCCCGGCTTTGCCTGCCGGATCATCTCCTCCGCGCCGGAGGTCGGGCAGGCTGTGAACACCATCTGTCCGGCAAGCGCTGCGCCGTCCATATCCGCGATCATCGCGCGGAGGAAAGCTTCCCGCTTTTCCTCCGGCGTCGGCTCGGGTTCCGGCTCAGGCTCGGGTTCCGGCTCGGGTTCCGGTTCTTTTTCCTTCTCTTTTCCCGGCAGGACGCTCACGCCGATCGGGTTCGGTGCGGGATCCTGGGCAGGCGTCTTGATGGGGGACTGCGCGGATCCGGCATTTTTTTCACAGCCGGTCAGCATAAAGCCCAAAAAACATGTTATAATGAGCAGGAGGGCGATCTTCCTTCTCATATCCATCCTCCCTTTCTGTTTACCAAGGAGTCGTATATGGCAAAACTCAGAACGATCCCGCAGCGCATCGGCAGGGTGCTTCTCATCCTTGCTATCATTTTACTTGTCCTTTACCTCGCCGTCAATGCCTTTATCCTGCTCTATGCGGACCGATATATCCTCACGCCCGAGGAAGCCGCCGAAAAGCACGCGGACTGCGCGCTGGTCCTCGGCGCAAACGTCTATTCCTCCGGGCGGCTCAGCCCCATGCTCTACGACCGCGTCTATACGGGCGTTTCCCTCTATTCGGACGGTGTAGTCGACCGCCTCGTCATGTCGGGCGACCACGGCACCAGCGAATACGACGAAGTCAACGCCATGAAGGGCGCCGCCGTCGAGCTCGGTGTTCCCGCGGACGCGATCTTCATGGATCACGCGGGCTTTTCGACCTATGAATCCGTCTACCGCGCGAAAGCGGTCTTCGGCGCGGAGAAGGTCGTCTTCGTCACGCAGAAATACCATCTCTACCGCAGTATTTTCATCGCGCGGCATTTCGGGATCGAAGCCTGGGGCGTCAGCGCCGACCTGCGCGACTACCGAAACAATCTGTACAACAACCTGCGCGAATTGGCGGCGCGCTGCAAGGACTTTCTGCTCACGGTTTTCCGCCCGCAGCCGACCTATCTCGGAGAGCCGATCGACCTGCGCGGCTCCGGGAAGCAGACCGACGACCAGCCGATCTACGAGTACAAAGAATAAGCCCTGACCCCTTCCGCCGCTTTTTGCGGCGGTTTTTTCTGGCCTTTTTCCCGGATCCGTGTTATACTGGTGGAAGAAAAAGGAAAGGACGGTAAATACCATGGTAACTTTCAACATCAAGGACGACAACACCGAAAAGACTTTCGAACTGGCGCTGGACAAAGCGAAGGAGCTCGGCACCGACGTAGTGCTGGCGACGACGACCGGCAGGACCGCGCTGCGCTTCCTCGACGCGGCGAAAGAAGCGGGTTTCACGGGTAAGACCGTCGTCGTCACCCACGCCTACGGCTCGCGCGAGAAGGGCAAGAACATCATGCCCGAGGATGTGCGCGCCCGCCTCATCGCCTCCGGCGCTTCGGTCGTCACGGCGGCGCACGCGCTGTCCGGCGGCGAGCGCGGCATCAGCGGCAGATTCCAGGGCGCTTATCCGCTCGAGCTGATCGCGCATACGCTGCGCATGATCAGCGCGGGGACAAAGGTCTGCGTGGAGATCGGCGCGATGGCGCTCGACGCCGGCGCGATCGAATACGCAAAGCCCGTCGTCTGCATCGGCGGCACCGGCGGCGGCGCAGATACGGCCTGCGTCGTGACCCCGTCCTACTCCTCCAGTCTGCTGGAAAGCCATATCAACGAGTTTTTATGTAAACCATATTGAGGCGTTCTCCCCTCACTCCTAAAATCAAAATAAAAAAAAGTCGGCGCGGCGCGCCGACTTTTTTTCAAGTTCCCGCGCCTCGCGCCGCATCCGAAACAATCTTCGGCCGCGCCCTTGACAAAACGGGCCGGAAATGCTATCCTGAATCGAAAATGATTTTCATTTTTAAGAAAGGAGAGAACGATATGCGTAAAACCGTATGCCGCGGCGCGGCGATCCTTGCCGGGATCCTGGCCTTTGCGCTGCTTCTCTCCTGCGCTTTTGTCATCGCGCATGCCGATCACGACTGTCTCGGAGAAGACTGCCCCGTATGCGCCCGCATCGAGGCAAGTCTGCTTGCCCTGCGCCGCATCTGTGCGGCGATCGCATGTGCCGCCGTTTTTTCAGCGCTCGCCGCCGCCGTGCGCACCCTGTATCGGGCCGCCGTGCCGACGGTACGCCGTCTTTCGCCGTTTGCGCTGAAGGTCCTGCTCCTGCGATAAGCTTCGGATCCGCCGAGGCGCCTGTCTGCCCTTTTTTCGGCAGGCTTTCTTTGAGGCGCTTCGGTATTTTCATGTCCGAAACTTACCGCAAAGGAGTCCATATCTATGAAAAAACCAATCAGCATCCTGCTTTGTCTTATTCTTATCCTGTCCCTTTTCGCCGCCTGCGCCTCTCCCGCACAGGAAAAGCAGCCCGAGCCGCGCCTGCGCGTCGTCACGACGATCTTCCCGATCTATGACTGGCTGCGCGAGATCCTCGGCGCGCGCGCGGCGGACGTCGATCTGTGCTTCCTGCTCGACAGCGGCGTCGATCTGCATTCCTTCCAGCCGACGGCGGACGATATGGTCCGCATCGCGCAGTGCGATCTGTTCGTCTATGTCGGCGGCGAGTCCGACGAATGGGTCGAAGACGCGATCGCCGAAGCCACGAACAGGGATCTGCTCGCCGTATCCCTGCTCGACCTGCTCGGAGACGCGGTGCGCGAGGAAGAACGGGTCGAAGGCATGCAGGACGAAGACCATGACGGCGAAGAAGAGGAACACGGGCATGACGAGGAGCCGGAATACGACGAACATGTCTGGCTCTCGCTGAAAAACGCCCGCGCCGTATGCGCTGCCCTGTGCGACACCCTCTGCACGCTCGACCCGGACGGAGACGCCGTCTATCGGGAAAATACGCGCTCTTATCTTGACAAACTTTCCGCGCTCGACGCGCGCTATGCCGAAGCCGTGCGCGAGGCGCGCTTTGATACGCTCCTGTTCGGCGACCGCTTCCCCTTCCGCTACCTTGCGGACGACTACGGCCTTTCCTATTATGCGGCCTTCGCGGGCTGCTCGGCCGAGACCGAAGCGAGCTTTGAGACGATCGTCTTCCTTGCCGGAAAGATCGACGAGCTCGGTCTGACCAGCGTCCTGATCCTGGAATCGGGCGACGGGAAGATCGCCCGCACGATCATCGAAAACACCGCCGACAAAAACGCGCAGATCCGAACGCTTGATTCTATGCAATCCACGACCTTGCAGGACGTGCACGACGGCGCAAGCTACCTCTCCGTCATGGAGTCCGATCTTGCCGTGCTGCGCGGCGCGCTGAACTGAGGAGAGAAATATGGCCTGGATCTTTGAAAAACTCGCGCTTTACCTGTCCTTTCCCTTTGTGCGCTATGCGCTGATCGTCGGCGTGCTGATCGCGCTGTGCGCATCGCTCTTCGGTGTGATCCTCGTGCTCCGGCGCTTCTCGTACATCGGCGACGGCCTCTCTCATGTGGCCTTCGGCGCGATGGCGGTCGCCGCCGTGCTGAACATGACGAACGATCTTCCGCTCATGCTCGTCGTGACGGTCCTGTGCGCGGTGTTTCTTCTGCGCGCCGGGCAGGGCGCAAAGATCCAGGGCGACGCGGCGATCGCCATGCTCTCCGTCGGGGCGCTGGCGATCGGCTATCTGCTGATCAATCTCTTCTCCAAATCCGCCAACGTCTCGGGCGACGTATGCTCGACGCTGTTCGGATCCACCTCGATCCTGACGCTGACCGGGGCCGACGTATGGCTGTGCACGATCCTTTCGCTGATTGTCGTCTGCCTGTTCATCGTCTTCTACAACCGGATCTTTGCCGTCACCTTCGACGAGGACTTCGCGCAGGCGACGGGCACGAATGTAAAAGCGTACAACCTGTGCATCGCAGCGGTCATCGCCGTCATCATCGTCCTTGCGATGAATCTTGTGGGCTCGCTTCTGATCTCCGCCCTGGTGATCTTTCCGGCCATGTCGGCGATGCGTGTATTTCATACCTTCCGCGCCGTCACGATCTGCGCCGCGGCCGTATCGGTCAGCTGCGCCCTTCTGGGCATCCTGATCTCGATCCTCGCCGGCACGCCGGTCGGCTCGACCATCGTCGCGGCGGATATCGCGGCCTTTGCCCTGTTTTCCCTTGCGGGAAGGATCGGAGGTAAAACAGCATGAATAAAAAATGGCTTGTATGTATCTGCCTTGTCCTGACGCTTCTGCTGACAGCCTGCGCGCCGCAGGACGGCGGCGTAAGGCAGCGGCAGGGCTCGTCGGTCACAAACAGCGCGTCCGACGTCTCCGCCCTGCTTGCGCAGGCGGAAAAGGAGGCCGAAGCCCAGCCGGAGCCGGAACCTCCGCAGCCGGCGGAACCGGAGGCGCCGCGGCCGGCGGAGCCTGAAAAAGCGCAGCCGGACGAGCCTGCGCCGCAGGAGGAGAGCGACATCGACGAGCTCCTTCGGGAAAAAGAACGTCCCGAACGCGACAGAAGCGGGATGCAGACGGTGCTGGACGACGGCACGGTCATCGATATCGACCTGACCAAGCTCTCGCCTACGCTGGTCTACGCCGAAGTCTCGGGCATGGTCTATGAACCGTACGACTACCTCGGCAAAGTCATCCGCATGAGCGGCCTGTGCGCGTCCGCCCACGACGAGGAAACGGGTGTGACCTATTATGCCATCATCATCCCCGACGCGACGGCCTGCTGTGCGCAGGGCATCGAATATCTCCTGCTCGACGGTTACGACTACCCGGAGGACGGTGGAGAAGCCGCCGTGACCGGCATATTCACCCTGTATGAGGAAAACGGCCTGTACTACTGCAGGCTCGATGAAGCCGCCATAGAAGAAGCCCGGTGAAAAACCGGGCTTCTCTTTTGTCTGTAATTTAGTGTTATGTAAACTTTTTATGTATACTTATTATGTCAACTCGCAGAACAGCGCGGCGCATTCGGCCGTCAGCTTCCACGGCACGACCGCGCTTTCGAGCTTC
>JAEEGL011165498.1_pt1 | contig 26498 bp, 17 predicted proteins | sample 9134231 | NCBI WGS metagenome assembly JAEEGL01 (sample SAMN16246548, study PRJNA631951) | gut metagenome | biome: gut microbiome; feature: rumen; material: fiber-attached | host: Bos | place: Iran: Karaj | collected 2018-10 | reverse complement strand
TTATCACCTTCCTTGATTCTGTAGGTAACGGTGATGGTGTCACCGGCCTTGAACTCAGGGTAGGAAGCCGCTTTCTCATTATTGAAAGCCTGCTCTGCAATCTTAATCAAATCCATAATTTCTTAATCCTTAGTGCAACATTGCGGTTTGGCTCCTTACAAGAGGTTGCGTTGTTTTTTGGGACTGCAAAGATACAATCTTTTTGATAAACCCCAAAACTTTTTACGGATTTTTTAGAAAATATTTTTCACCTTGTCGAAGGTGGCCTTGTCTTCCCTTGTGAGATCCGGCGTGAAGCTGGGATTGTTCCTCAACGTCTCCAGAAGCTCTTTCTCGCTCTTGGCCAGTTTGTGGGGCACCCACACCTGGAATTTGACATAGAGGTCTCCGGTTCCTCTCCCGTATCCCTGCACGCTGGGAAGACCCTTGCCGCGCAGCTTGACCACGGTACCGCTCTGGGTGCCGGGCTCTACCTTTACTTTATAGCTGCCGTCCAGGCAGGGAACAGAAACCTCGCAGCCCAACATAGCATCCATCACGGAAATGACGCGGGTGTAGAAGAGGTTGTTGCCGTCCCTCTGCAGCTGGGGATGCTGAATCTCGTTGATAACCAGCAGGAGGTCTCCGTTGGTGCCACCGTGAGGAGCGGCGTGGCCTTCTCCCCTGACGGTGATCTGCATTCCGTCCTCTACGCCGGCAGGGATGCGCACACGTACCATCTCCCGCTTGCGCTCCAGGCCGGTGCCGTTGCAGCGGCGGCAAGGATTGGAAATGATCTTTCCTTCTCCCTGGCACTGGGGGCAGGTGCCGATGGTGTATCCCACACCGAAGAGACTTCTGGTTTGCTGGCGCACACGGCCCTGGCCGCCGCAGGTGGGACAGGTTTTGATATCGGCCTCGCTCTTGGCGCCCTTGCCGCCACAGTCCGGGCAGGGACGGGCACGCTCCAGGGAAATCTCTTTCTCACATCCATTGGCAATTTCCTCCAAGGTGAGCTTGACGCTGGTGCGGATATCCCGGCCGCGTACCACGCGCGGGCCAGCCTCCTGGCCGCCAAAGCCACCGAAACCGCCACCGCCGAAGCCGCCGAAATCGAAACCGAAGCTGCCGCCGAAGATGTTGCGGAGGAAATCGTTGATATCCATTCCGCCGAAGTCGAAGCCACCGGCTCCGCCACCGCCCATCTGCTCGGCCGCAAAGCCGAACTGGTCGTATTTGGCTCTCTTGTCCGGGTCACTGAGGATGGAATACGCCTCGGCCGCTTCCTTGAAGTTTTCCTCGGCCGTTTTCTTCTCTGCGTCCGTTCCGTTTACCCAGCGGTCCGGATGCCATTTGAGCGCCAACTTGCGGTAGGCGCTCTTGATCTGATCTGCGGAAGCCTTTTTGTCTACTCCCAGGACCTCGTAATAATCTCTCTTTGCCATAGTTTATGCTCCCACAACAACTTTTGCATACCGGAGCACCTTGTCTCCCAGGGTGTATCCGGTTTGTACCACATCTATAACCTTCCCCTTGAGCTCCTCGGAAGGAGCCGGGAAGGTGGTTACGGCCTCGTGGAGTTCTGTATCAAAGTCTGCTCCCTTGGCCTCTATCCTCTCCAGGCCCTTGCCTTTGAGGTAAGAGGTGAGTTTGGTGAAAATCATCTGGGTACCTTCCTTGGCGGCCTTGCTGTCCGTGCTTTTCTCCAGGGAAGCAAGGGCGATTTCGCAGTCGTCCAGGATGGGGAGAAGGCCCTTGATGGTATCTGCCGATGCAGAGCTCACCAGTGCCAGCTTCTCCTCTGCCGTACGGCGGCGGAAGGTGTCAAATTCGGCCATCAGACGAAGATAGTCTGCCTTGATATCGGAAGCCTTCTTTTCCGCCTCCTCCGCCTTTTTCCCGGCTTCTTCCAACTGCTCATTAAGCCCCTCTATGCGGGCTTCCAGGGCCGCCAGCTTCTTTCCATCGGCCGCTTCTTCCATATTCTTTTTCTTCTTGTCTGCCATAATTCAATGGATATTTCGGCCCTAATCCTATCAAAATGCCTGCCAGCCCTTTCCGCCTGCCATTCTGTCAGTCCCCGGCGGGAACTATCTGCTAAAAGATGGGTCTGTGGAAATACGGAATTCCGTTTTCCCTCAGGAGGGTGGCGGCGGTTCCCATCTGCAGGTAAAAGCCGTCATTTTCCTGCTGGACCCAGATGGAGAAAACCACCAGCGGGTTTTCATCCTCTTCATCGAACCACACGCCCATGAGGCCGATGCAGCTGAGGGCCGGGAGCATACTTTCCAGAAGGTTGAAGATGGACCGGACTCCTCTTTTGTAGAACTCCGGAAGTTCTATCTCCTCACGGCCTTCCGGCATACCGTCCAGATGAAAGACTTCGCCATCGTAATAGAGGCGCACGTGGACCTCATTAATGGGATAAAGATAATGGTTGAATTGTGTCATAGCTCTTTTTTTTGTGCAAGATACAACACCTCGGGCCCCTTCGCCGCATTTTGGCAAGGCTTGCCAGAATTTGGAGATTTGGAAAAAATGACAGGATTAGCTACCTTTATCCCTATGAAACGAATCTTTACCCTCCTGGCAGGTTTTCTTTTCACCTGCACCCTGCTGAATGCCCAGCAATACGATGTATTGGACAAAGTCAAGGCCGATATGCGCAAGGCCTACGGAATGGAAGGCCCGCACCGCCTGGACGAGTTCGGGACCCTCTCCCCCGCCCCTTCCGGTTATAAGCCCTTCTATATCAGCCACTACGGGCGCCACGGCTCCCGCTATGCCTGGAACCCGGACACCTACACCCTCATCCGCGACGTCTTTCTGAAAGCGGAGGAAAAGGATGTTCTCACCCCCTACGGAAAGGAGTTTGCCCGAAAATATATGGACTTCTGGGAGGTACCGTATATCAACGCCGGAGACCTGGTTCCCCTGGGCTACGACCAGCACCTGGCCATCGGCACCTTTGTATACGAACAATTCCCCCGGGTCTTCAAGGGCCGGAAGAAAGTGGACGCTCTCTCCTCCACCGGCCAGCGCTGCATCGTGAGCATGGGCGCCTTCAATGCCGGCCTTCTGAGCGGCAATCCCAAGCTGCAGATCCGTATGCAGTCGGACCATATGGGAATGGGCATCATAGCCCCTCCCAGCGCCCCCAAAGCCATCCGCAAGAGATTCAAAGGCCAGGGCGAGAAACCTGCCCACCTGGAAAGCGTATCCTCTTTCTTCAAGCGCACCGTCAACTACAAGGGCATCCTGGGCAAGTTGTTCACAGACTACAGCTTCCTGGACCAGATGGAAGGCGGAGAAGACTTTATGGACGAGTTGTGGGAACTGCTCAGCGGCTACCACAATTACGTGAAAGAGCCGCTCTTTGACGATCTCATTCCCCAGGAAGAGATTGTGAAGGTCTGGGAAGCCGCCAACTACTACTCCTTCTACAGCGACATCAGCGCCCGCTACGGCACCATTCCCCTGCTGAAGGATATTATGGAAAAGGCCGAAGCGTCCTTCCAGGACCCCAACCGCGCCGCCCATCTTCGCTTTGGACACGACTACATTCTGGAAGGCCTGGCTACGCTGTTGAACATTAACAATATGGGAGTTGTTCCGGACACGCCGGAAGAGGCCAAGTACTGGTTCCAGAACTACAACATTCCCATGGCCGGAACCCTTCTTTTCGTTTTCTACAAAAACAAGGCAGGAGACATCCTTTTCAAGCCTGTGCTCAATGAAAACGATGCCTTCCTGCCTCAACTCACTCCCGTACGGGACAATTTCTACCACTGGAGCGATTTCCGCTCCTGGGCAGATGAATTACTCCGCGAACATCCGGAGATCAAATAAACAGACGAGCCACTCCCTCCATCAGGGAAGCGCCGCTGGCCTGTGCACCCATCGAAGCCGTTCCCTCCGTGAAAGTACTGCCCCAGAAGTAGTCACAATACATCTGGGGATACTTGTTTCTGTCCAGGTGCTTATACAGCGTTTTGGCGCAGAGCATAAACTTTTCCCTGATCACCTGGGCCGTGCGGCTGTCCGCATCGGCATCCAGCACATAGTTCACGGCATAAGGGATGAGAACGGCCTTGAACAGGCTCTGGTCCATACTGGTACCCTCATGCCGAAGAACGCCGGTAGCACTGTCCGTGCAACGATTGCTCACGAAGGCATACTGCAGAACCTTACCGGCCTTATCCATATACTTCTTGTCCCCCGTGAGGTGGAAAAGTACTCGGCAGGCCTCCCCCAGCGTGCCCTGGGTATAGCTGAGCGGGGGCTCCTCGGCCCTTTCTTCGTCGGGCATATGGTCTACACAGGCCTTGTACAGGGTTTTGGCAATCTCCAGATAACCGGCATCGGCATAGAAGGAATGCAGTCTGGCGGCTACCAGGCAGGACGGAGCGTTGGTACAGGCGTTGAAATTGCTCACATCTTCCGGACGGCTGGTCCAGGGAAGGGCCGTGCCACCGGAATAAGTTTTCCGGCGAGGCCAGATATAGCGGTCAAAGACCTCTTTTGCAATGCCCCGGTACTGGGCATCCCCGGACACTTCCGAAATGCGGATCAGCGTTAGGCAGATCCAGGCCATATCGTCTGTCCACACATTGAAGAATCCGCCATACGTCCCTTCCCCGCGATAGTCCCGGTTGTAGTTGTTGGCATAGTTCTGGCACCATTTCCGGGCATATCCCAGATAGGTTTCCTTCAACTTTTCATTCCGCTGGGCAGCATACAGCAGTACATCCAGCGCGTGGGCCTGCTGCCAATAGATATACCCGGAGGAGCGTTCTATGTCATTGGGCGTGGACCAGAAGGTTCCGGTGCTCTTGTCCAGGAAGTTGACCACCAGCACATTGGTGCAAGAATCGGCCAGGGCCGCCCACTGGTCCTCCGTCCCGGCGGGAGGCGTTTCCCCGCCCTTTCCGGGCGTATTTCCGCCGCCTTCCGGCATTTTCTCATAAGCATCGTTGCAGGCGCAGGCGCAAACGAGGGATGCGCTCAGGCAAAGTTGGAAAAGAAGAGAATGCTTCATATTCATTGCTTTACAGGAGGGCAAGATTCATTCCATACATCCGAAGGCTCCGTTCCCATTGTGAGAACCAGTTCTCCTCCCTGGAGGACATCCTTCCGGTACAGCCAGTTCTGCTCCAGGGGTTTTCCGTTGAAACGGGCCGACTGGACGTAATAGGCCTCGGGACCATTTCCTACGGTCTTGATGACCAGTTTCTTTCCTTTGGCATTGAGCGGATTCAGATGAACGACGATCTGATCGAAAGCCGGGCTTCCAATCTGGTAAGTAGGTTCCTCGGGAGCACCGCCCTGCACATCGAAAAGGCCCATCGTGGACAGCACATACCAGGCGCCCAGCTGGCCCTGGTCCTCATCCTGTCCATACCCGTAGCCGTGCTCTCCGGTGGTACCGTAGAACTCGTCGCAGATCAGGCGCACCCATTTCTGGGTGAGGTAAGGTTTACCGGAGAAGTTGAACAGCCAGGGTTCGTGCAGGCACGGCTGGTTGCCGTGGTTGTACGGGCTGTTGATACCGGAGAAGGCATAAGTGGTTTTTCCCCCGCCAAAGATGCTCTTGCGGGCTTCGGTGAAAATGCCGTCCAGACGGTCGTTGAAAACCTCCCGGCCCAGGCGGGAAATCAGGGAATCCGGGTTCTGGGGAACAAAGAAAGTATACTGTACTGCATTGCCTTCCTGAAAACCTCTCCAGGACTCCAGCGGATCGAAGTTATCGATAAAGGCTCCTCCGGGCACACGGGGGCGAACCAGCTTGAGGCTGTCGTCAAACACTTTGGCCCAGCCGTTGGAAAGGTCTCTGAGTTGCTCATAATCCTGTTCATAACCCAGTTGTTTAGCCAGCTGGGCCGTGGCATAGGCGCTGAAGCTGTATTCCAGCGTATGGGAAACAGAGAAGGTGGCACCGCCGCTGTGGGCCACAAAACCGGGGTCTGTCACGTACGGAACATAACCGTTTTTCACGAACTGTTCCACGTCCATCTTGCCAGCCCCCTCGATACGGCCTCTCCATTCCAGATTGTCCTTTCGGGCGGCTGCATACATTTCCTCTAGATCATAGTTTCGGATACCGCTGTTATAGGCTCCGGCAAAGGCGATGGACACCATATTGGTTCCAACGCCTGAGACATACTTGCTGCAGGCAATACCGTCTCCCAGCCAGCCGGCGTCCTTGTACACCAGCAGCTGGCTGGACACCCAGTCGTTGTAGTACTCCGGCCAGGCCAGGGCCCAAAGCGGAGTCAGGTTCCAGTAACCGCCCCAAATGGCATCTGTATTGTAATGATTGTGAACGGGTTTTCCGTTCTCGTCCAACTTGATCTGGCCCACGCTGCCATCATTTTTGGGATAGGCGCCGTTTACATCGCTGGCCAGGCCGCGGCCCAGAAGGACGTGATACAATCCTGTGTAGAATTTAATCCTGTCGGCCTCTTTTCCGCCGCTTATCTCCAGTTTTCCCAGTTCCTTCCGCCATTTCTCCTGAGTCTGGGCACGGGCCCTGTCAAAAGTAAGACCGCTGGCCTCTGCCTCCAGATTGGCCTTGGCATTCTCAATGGAAGTATAGGAAAGACCCAGTTTAACCGTCACCTCCCCGGGGTTGTCATAATCCAGGGAAAGGACGGCGCCGGGGCCGGAAACCTCCTGCGCAGTTTCCCTCATGCCTCCTAGGTGGAAGGCCGATACGGAAGAGGGCACCTGAGAGAGTTCTCCGTAAAAATACATACAAACGGTTGCGCCGCTCTGGTACTTCTGGACATACGTAGGCTCCGTTACAATATACCCGCTGAGAACATTTCCGTCCAGCCGGGCCAAGGCATCGCGAATGGGGCCGCTCTCGCCCATCCGGGTACCCACATTCACCAGGATATGTCCCTGCCCGGGCCTGGTGAAAGTAAAGCGCTGGAAACCGACCCTTTGCGTGGCCGTCAATTCGGCCTTCACGCCATAGTCTTTCAGCAGCACGGAATAGTAGCCGGGACGGGCATACTCGCTCTCCTTGTCAAAACGGGAGCGCCAGCCTTCGTCCGGGTTTTCCAGCTTGCCGGGAACGGTTACGGGGTCTCCGCTCACAGGCATCAGAGCCAATCCGCCCACCTGGAATTCGTGGAAACAAGGAAAACCGTCAATGGAGGTATGGGTATCTTCGTAGCCCACGGCCTCCCAGCCCTGCTCGTTTCCGTAAGTGCCATTGGTAGAAGCACCCAGTTTGGCCATACCAAAGGGCGTAGCAGCAGGGGTATACACAAACCAGCGGCTGTGCACCGTGCCGATATTGGGATTTACATAGTCCAGCAAATCCTGCTTTTGGCCGCAGCCGGCCAGAAGCAGGAAAGCCAGAAGGGAAATACTTGCTCTTTTCATTCTCTCTATTTGTGTTCGTTGTTATACAGGGCTACGGCTGCCAGGGATTCCAGGGCGGCATCCTGCATCAGCAGCGATTTGTCACGGTCCGGATTCACCCGGCTTCCGCTCCAGTCTTCATAGAACAGACCATTCTGGGAACGGCCGTGCGCCCAGGCATACTCCAGGTTCTTGACAAAGACCTTGATGTATTCTGCGCAGGTGGAGAAATCCGGTTCCAGTTCCATATAGGCCCGGATCAGTTTCACTGTAAACCAGGGGTCGTTCAGCGGGTAGGCCATCCCTATCTTGTCCCGGCTTTTTACATAATACCCATAGGCGCCTTTGGCCGTGGCAATGGCCTCGTCCAGGTAATGTTTTTCTCCGGTGATATGATACAAGCGGGCTCCGGCGGCAATCATAGACCCGGAATTATACGTCCACTTGGTCTTGTTGATGCTACCGTCGGCATTGCGGTCGTTCCAGTAGGTCTGGTCCGAAGGATCCAGCAGGTTCTCCCTTTCCCAGGCATACAGGCGCTTGGCAAAAGCAAGGACATCGGCCTTCTCCCCTTCCGGACAAATATCGTAGTAACTCAATAGGAACCACTGGGCATAGCCGTTGGCGCACGCCGGCTTGTTGGAATCTCCCACGCCGGGCTTGTTCTTCTGGCTTTCGCACCACCAGATAGCCCCGCCCAGCACATCGTCTTCTCCCGAGTGGAGGAAATTCACGATGCGGGCGCAGCGGTCCAGATACTTGCTGTCTTTCAGCTGCTTATAGGCTTCCACCAGATTCAGGCCGATGATGGAGTTGTCGTCGTAGAAGCGGTCTCCTCCTCCGTTCCGGCCATCTGTCTGGGAACCATAGCCACCCACGGCCAAGTTGCGGTAATAGGCCTCATAACGTTCAATCTTATCCTTGTATCCCACTTCGTAGCCCAGTTTGTTCAGAAGGGCCACGCCGCTCATCAGGCCGTCGTAGGGCCAGAGGAAAGAGGCGCTGAGGTCTCCGGATCCCTTGGGATAATTCTCGTTGAAAAAGCCGGCCGTAGGACCCGACGTAACGCCGTACAGCTTTTCTATGGCCAGATAGGTGTCGTAGGCACGCTGGTGCCAGACCACTTCCACCGGTTCCTCCTTCTTGCCGCCGCCTCCGCCGCCGGGAACAAAGTCCTCCTTCGAAGGATCTGTACAGGACGTCGGGGAACAGGACCAGAGCACCATCATAATGCCGGCAATATACTTTCTAACTTTCATTTCTCAAAGATAATAAAACTGTCCCGGATCCCGAGCCCGGGCCGGGACAGTCCAACCAAATATTAAAAAACCAACCTATTATTTAGTAACGGAGTGAACAATGGCACCTTCCTTATTGGTATCCACGGTAACAGTAACCGTCTGTCCGTTCATCTCAGTCGCCATCTTCCAGAGGTGATCCCACTGGCTGCCGCGGGCAAACTCGCCGCAGGTCCAGAAAGCGTCACCAGCCGAGAAGCGCTCGTCGTCGGGACGGTACTCGCCGTCCACATCGTCAAAGCGGCCCCAGCACTCGGTAGCGCTGTCATTGCCGTCCAGGGTTAGCAGGAAACGATAGCGTTCCTCTTCCCAGGAGAGCCAGGTGGCCACATTGAACTGAGGGTCTCCGGGCTCAATGAATTCGACCTTGCCGGTACCGCTCCACACACCCTTTCCTGCATAATTCATAGCAAAGGGAGAGCACTCGTTGCAGCCCCATACAAGTGCCACATTGTCAACGGTCTGGATGCTTACGCTAGTGGTCTTGAAGTTCACCGTAACACGGCACACCGTAGGATCGGTAAACGTCACATCGTAGGCGCCTTCACCCTGCAGCAGGCCCGTGTCTCCCAGGAAATACGTCTTTCCGTCTCCCTGGAACAGGAGGGTACCGGCCGATAGCTGCGAGTAAATCACGAACACGCCGTCTTCCACCTGCCGGAAGGCCTGGCCGGCCACTTCGGCGGCCGTTCCCTGCAGCGTGAGGGCGCTGGGGGCAGTAGTCGGCGGGAAAGGATCGCTGGTCTGCTTGACGAAGCTGTGCTTGATGTGGCCGTTGTCATTGGTGTTGATGGTGGCCGATACCATGCTGCCGTCAAGGGCAGTAGCCATCTTCCAGAGGTGATCCCACTGGCTCCAGGCGAACTCGCCGATGTCGAAGTAGGTGGGAGACACGTCCGTATCCGGACGGCTCTCGGGATCTTCGCTATCCAGGCGGCCCCAGCACATCTCGGTACCGTTGATGGTAACGATGCAGTAATAACGCTCCTCAATCCAGCTGAGCCAGCTCGGAGGATTGGTTGCGGGCTTGGAAGGATCCACGAAGACCACTTCGCCTTCGCCGGCAAACTTACCCTCGCCCTGATAGGCCAGCGTCATGATGGTGTCATAGTTGCAGCCCCAGATCATCCGGATGGAAGGATCGATGGCATCGAAGGAAACCTTGTTGGTGCCGAAGTCCACGATGATGCGGGTAACGTTGTCGGAAGCCGTCACATCATATGCGCGTTTTCCGATATAGAGGTCGTTGTCCCCCTGGATGAAGTACTTGACGCCTTCACCGTCCACGAAGGTGATACCGCCGTTATTCAGTTTGGTGTACACGATGAACTTGTCGCCATCCTTGCGGAAGGGCTGGCCTTCCACTTCGGCACCGGTACCGCTCAGGTAGAGGGCCTCGGGAGTGGAGGTGGGCTGCTCGTAAACGATCTCGCCGGCTTCCTCAATCATATGGGTGAACTGGTTGTCCTTGTTGGTGTACACGGTGGCACGCACCATCTTCAGATCCAGCGCGTGATCCATCTTCCACAGGCCGTCCCAATCGGCAATAACGGCTTCCTTGATATAGTAGAAGCTGTCTTCACCGGTAGGAGTGAAAGCATTGCCGCCTTCGAAGGAGCCCCAGCGAACATTGTTGCCGTCGATATTCACAATGAAGGAATAGCGCTCTTCCACCCAGCTGCACCAGTCGGGGGTTCCGTCACGGCCGGGGCCATAGAACACGGCCTCGCCCTCTCCGGAGAACACGCCTTCTCCCTGGTACTCCAGCACGGCAAAGTCTGCGTGTGTGGCTTCCCACTGGGCGTGGATCTGCGTATCGATGGTTTCAATGGACAGGCCCAGCGTATTGAAGTTCACACAGATGCGGGCAAGACCCGTTGCAGGAGCTTCCACCACGTCGAAATCTCCTTCTCCTTCCACCAGCTTGCCTTCGGCCGTGGCATAGAACACGTCTCCGCCACTCTTTTCAGAGGTGAAATGGAGTTTTCCGGCCTTCAGACTGGTTACAATCACATATACACCTTCTTCGGCCACGCGGAATTCCTGTCCGGCTTCCGGAGCGGCCGCACCGGCCACATACAGGTGGGTGGGCATATTGTCAATGCCTTCACCGCGGGTAACATTGATGGAACCGGAGGTATCCATCGTCTTTGCCACGCCGCCCTTGGAGCCGCGCACGGTCCAGATGAGGGAACCGCTCTCATTGGGCTTGATACCGGCCTTGCGGGCAATGGTATTGAGCTCGGCGTGGGAGAGGGTGAGCTGGGACAGGGCGCCCTGGTCACTCTTGCGAACGTCTACGGGATTGGAGAAATTGCCGCCCGCCTTGTCAAACAGCACATCATACAGGACCAGGCCACCGTCTGCAGCCTTTCCGCCAGTCCAGGAGAAGACCACGGTCTGGGAAGAGGTTACGTCCAGCACGACGGAAGCGGGGCAATCCACACTTTCCGGCATAGCAAAGTCCGTATTGAACTCATAATGCTTCTGGCAGCCCACTAGGGCCAGCAAAGCAGTCAGTATAGGAATGATTCTTTTCATAATCTGCTACCAATTGGGGTTCTGTTCCAGATTGTTGTTGGTGAGGTCGCGTTCCTTCTGGGGAATGGGCCACAGATAGTGCTTGGCAGGGTCAAACTGACGCTGCTCAATGCGCACGAAGCCATCATCGGTACCCACGGTCTCGCCCGTGTACATACCGTGGCACCAGCCGTTGAGCACGGTCTCGGCCGTCTTCCAGCGGATGATATCCGTGCGGCGGGAGCCTTCGAAGGCCAGTTCGGCCCGGCGCTCATTGCGTACAATGGCTTTCAGGTCTGCATCGGCAGGGAAATCCAGGGCCGAGGCATCAGTAAAGCCGGCGCGCGTGCGGATCTTACGGACCGTGGCATTCCAGACAGCCTCGTCCAGGGTGCCCAGTTCGGCATGGGCCTCGGCATTCATCAGAAGCACATCGGCATAACGGATGATGATGGCGTTCAGACTGGACTGGAGGGTGAGCCGATAGGTGTTATCCCACCATTTGCGGATGTAGTAACCGGTAGGCGTTACATCGGAAGTGGAATTGAAGGCGTCACGGCCGGCCCAGTCGGGCTCCACAACGCCACCCGTTACGGGATAGCTGTTGCCGGGATACATAATGGTTGCAGCCAGGCGGGGGTCACGGCCGTCCCAGGGATGGGCGGGATCATAACCGGAACCATCCTCGGTAATGGCCTTGCCGTTAAGCATAACATAGCTGTCCACCAGAGACTTCAGAGGAGCCAGGTTGGAGTAGCCGCCCATAGACGGAGGAAGGGTGTTGTACATAATGTTCTGCTCACGGGAGATGGGCATATACTGGGTAGCAAGGAGAATCTCCCCACACTGCTCGGCGCCCACGGTAAACAGGCCGTCATAGGAAGGATAAAGCTCGATTCCGCTGTTGGACATGATGTCTTGGGTGAGATCTCTCACCTTCTGGAAGTTTCCTTCAAACAGGTAAGTTCTGGCCAGGATGGCACGGGCCGTCCACTTGGTCACGCGGCCATTGTCGGCAGCCGTGTAAGAAGCGGGAAGGGCCTCGCTGTCAATCACTTCCTGGAGTTCGAGTTCAATCTTGGAAGCAATGGTCTCAGCCGATTCACGGGTAGCCGTGCGGGCGTCGGCAATGCTGATAGGGGTGGTCAGGTAAGGGACACCGCCAAAGCGGACATACAATTCATAGTAGTTCCAGGCACGAAGCGTGCGGGCTTCCGCAATGTAACGGGCCTTCAGGGCTTCGTCCAGACCGGGAACCAGGTCTATGTTCTTGAGCAGTTCGTTGCAGGCGCGGATGCCGGCATAATGACGGTTCCACACATCGTAGACATAGCCTTCCGAAGTGCCGTACTTGCCATTTCCGATGGCCTGGTTCTGACCGCCCTTCACGTAGGCGTTATCCGTCATACCGTCGCTGTACACCAGTTCGTACATATCGGTCAGATAGGTGTAGCAGGTATTGAGAGCATCCAGTGCCGCATTTTTGTCCTCAGACCAGAAGGTGAGGTCTGTCTCACGGTCGTAAGGAGGAGTATCCAGCGGAACGCAGGCACCCAGCACAAGGGCTGAAAGGCTTAAGGTATAGATCAGTTTTTTCATGACTTTCCGCTCCATTAGAATTTAACATTCAGGCCGAAGGAGAACACGCGGGCCACAGGGTAGGCACGGCCGCTGCCATCGGCATTATACTCGGGATCCCAGCCGCCGCGCATAGCGGAGAGGGTAAAGGCGTTCTCAACGCTGCCATACACCCTCAGGCCGGTGAGTTTGATCCGGTTCATCCAGTTACCCTGGAAATTGTATCCCAGCTGGATATTTTTCACGCGCAGATAAGCGGCGTTCTGGATCCAGAAATCGGACTTGGTGGCATTGTTGGCCGACTCACTGCCCATCGTCAGGCGAGGGTAGGAGGCCCCGGTGTTTACAGGGGTCCAGCGGTCTACGTGGAAGTCCAGCACCGGACCTTCGTTGTTGTTGTGGAAGGCCTCGACGGCCTCACCTCTCATCCAGCGGCTGCGCATTCCCACACCCTGCAGGAAAGCGGAGAAATAGAATCCCTTCCACTGGAGGTTGTAAGACAGGCCGAAGGTATAGCGGGGGAAGTCGTTGCCCACCACGAAGCGGTCGTCGTCATTGATCACGCCGTCGTCGTTCTTGTCGATGTAGCGGATATCACCGGCACGGGGTACAATACCCTCCAGATGGGGGCTGGATGCTGCCTGCTCGTCACTCTGGAACAAACCGTTGTTTCGGAGGGCATAGTAGGAATACAGCGGGAAGCCTTCCTTGATAACAGACACGACATCGTAACCATAATAAAGGGTTTCCCCCTTGGTGTCAATGACCTTGTTCCAGCTGTCAGAGACGTTACCGGCAATGTTGTGGTTCACCTGGCCGGTGCGGAAGTGATAGTTCACGGAGAACTCCCAACCCTGGCTGGACACCGTGGCGGCGTTGGAGGTGGGGGCGCCGTTACCGAACAGGCCGGGAACCGGCAGGCTCACCAGGATGTCGCGGGTACGGTTGTTAAAGTAATCGAAGGAAATGTTCAGATCGTTTTTCAGAAGGGCCAGATCCAGGCCGATGTTGGCCATACGGGTGGTTTCCCACTTGATGTTCGGATCCACGGAAGAGAAGTAGGCCGTAGGAGCCAGCTCTCCGCCGAAGTTGTAACCCTGGGTAACGGAAACCGTCTGCATATAGCGATAGGCGCCTATGCGGTTGTTACCTACCAAACCCCAGCTGCCGCGCAGTTTCAGGGAAGGAATCACCGGGCGGATGTTCTCCCACCAGGGTTCCTGGGAAATGCGCCAGCCCAGGGAAACGGACGGGAACAGGCCCGAGCGGTTGCCCTTGGCAAAGTAAGAGGAATAGTCGTTACGGATGTTGAATTCTGCCAGGTAACGCTCGTCGTAATTATATGTAAGACGGCCGAAGGCGGAATACAGGGACCAGTCGGAGGCTCCACCGTTATTGGAAACCTTCTCACCGGACAGACCTCCCACGAAGATATCGTACTTGGAATCATCCGTCAGGCGCTGGGTATCAAAGTTCTTGACCGACTCCCCTTCATAGGCATAACCCACCAGAGCGGCAAAGTTGTGTTTGCCGGCAAACGTCTTCTGATAATTGAGGGTGACGGTGGTGGTGAGTTTGGTAGCGCGGTAAGAGGACTCGGAGATATGGTTCTCCTTGTCTCCGGAAGCGGCGGCCAGGGAAGCCATGCGGTTCTCGTGCGTACCGTTGTTCAGAGAGCGGCCGCCAACCGTAGCATTCAGGTGAAGGCCATCGATGATGCGGAAATCGGCCGTAACCGTTCCGCTGATGTCTTCATTGCGGCTCTGGCGGTATCCGCCGGCCTCCAGACGCTCCAGGGAATTGGAGTTGGAGCCGGAAGGATAGTTGTAGGTACCGTCGGGGTTCTTGATCTCGTAGATGGAAGGCATACGGTTGCACTGCTCGATGATCCACTCCGTCCAATAGGCGTGATCCCGGGTGACATTCCGGGTATACTGGGCCGTGGCACTGACCGTAAGGCGGCTGTTCACCTTGTGGCTCAGGTTCAGGCGTCCGTTGTAACGGTTATAACCGTAGTTCGGGCCCTTGAACAGGCTGTTCTGGTCTACAAAGCCCAGGGATGCCATATAGGAGAGATTCTTGGTTCCTCCGGTGACGGAGAGATTGTGGCTCTGCTGGGTGGCAGAATTCTTGTAAAGCTCGTTGATCCACTTCACATTGGTCCCCCCGTTCCGGAAACCGGCAATGTCTTCTGCGCTGAACTTCACGCTGCGGCCGGAGTTGACGGCTGCCTCGTTGTACAGTTCCGCATAGATCCAGGAATCCACCACGGTGGGAAGGGCGGTAGCCTGCTGCCAACCGAAGGTCATATCGTAGTTCACGTGCACTTCACCCTCGCTGCCCTTCTTGGTAGTGACCAGAATGACACCGTTGGAAGCCCGAGAACCGTAGATGGCCGTGGAAGAGGCATCCTTCAATACGGAGATCTGCTCGATATCGTTGGGATTCAGATTGGCCAGGGAACCCTCGATTCCGTCGATAATCACCAGCGGGTTGTTGTCGTTCATAGTGTTGTAACCACGGATGTTCATCGAAGGAACACCGCCCGGAGTGGAAGATCCCTGCTGGATAACAAGGCCGGGGGTGGTACCCTGAAGGCCTTCCAGCACATTGTTGATGGGTTTACCTTCCAGTTCCTGCGTAGACACGGTGGAAACGGCGCCGGTGAGGTTTACCTTTTTCTGTACGCCATAACCTACCACTACGGCATCCTCCAGCAGCAGGCTGGATTCTTCCATAGTTACATCTACCGTACTGCGGCCCGCCACATTCACCTCTACGGGTTCGTAGCCAATGGCCGAGAAAACCAGCACCGCATCCGGTCTGGCCTGAATACTGTACAATCCGTCCACGTCGGTCACGGCACCCTGGTTGGTACCCTTGATAATGACCGAAGCGCCAATGACAGATTCTCCGTTGGAAACAACCTTTCCGGATACCCGGTGGTTGTTCTGCGCCAGGGCATCCATACCTGCCGAAGCGCCCATGAGCACTGTAACCACAGCCGCCAGCCGAAGCAGGGAGGACCGGGAGAAACAGCGTTCAACGAACTTGGATAGTTTCATTGCTCTTAATGTTTGGAATTAATAGAATAGGTGTTATCAATCTGTGAAAGGGCATAGGCGTAGGCGCCCAGGGCCACCGCCGTGCTGGTTCCCAGCCGGCTCACCGTAATACCCGTTTTCTTCTGCTTGCGGTAACGTACGCTTTTGGTGGTACCCGGAACGGGAACCAGGACGGACGTATCCTCCAGGAAACGCCGCATCCCCTCCTGCGTGGTAAGGTCCAGAGGCTCCATCTGCAGCCAGGGGCCCAGCGTCTCCACCAGGGAAGGCAGGATATAGGCCGATGCTCCGGCCAGTCCCCCGCCCAGCACCACCAGTCCGTCCACAATATCCAGGGCGTGGGCGATGGCATCGCCCGCCGCTATTCCCAGCCTCCGGAAAGATTCCTTCGCGGCCTGGACGTTTCCTTCCTTTCGGCCTTCCGCGATTTCAAAAATATCCTTCGGGGTATAATCGGCCTGGTCTAAAGAAAGCTCCCGGTACACTCTTTTAACGGCACGGATACTTACATTCTCCTCTGCTATCTTATTGGAATCAAATACATTCCGCATCAGCCAGACATCTCCCCCGCAGCCGTTGTCTCCGGTGAGCAGTTTCCCATCCAGGACTACTCCGGCACCAAAACCGGTGCCCAGGGTGATGCCCAGAAGATGGCGGCAGCGCATACTGCTTCCCGCTTCCTCCAGAGCCTTGTTAAGGACCGGCAGGGCGCCGGCGAGGGCTTCTCCATAGGCAAAGAGATTGCCGTCGTTGTTGATGAAAACCGGCAGATGGAACACTTCCGACAAATAAGGTCCCATAGCCACTCCCCCGCGGAAACAGGGGAAGTTGGGAAGGTCCCCGATGACGCCGGCCTCATAATCGGCAGGACCGGGGAAAGCGAAACTGATAGCAACCGGAGCCTCCTCCAGGGATTGCTCCACACGGCGGAATCCTTCCACCAAAACCGCCAGACAGCGGTCTACGTCGTCGGTGACGGCATCCAGCCTCACCGGTTCAACTACTTCCCGGCAGCCGCGAATGGCCGAAAAAACGAAATTGGTTCCCCCGGCATCCAGGGTCATTACGGTTCTGCTGTCGCTTTCGTACATAGGGACTAGGCGTTAAAACGGATAAAGGCTCGAATCACCATACATTCTTTGCCGCTGGCAAGACCGCAGGGCCGAATGGTAAAGTCCCCCACGCACGCGGGAATAATAAAAGTCTCGGCATAGTGAACCACGAAGGGCTCGAAACAGCCTTCCGGGCTTTCCACCACGGCTTCTTCTCCTTCCACCAGGTTGAGTACCTGCACGCTGTCGGCGGTGTGGAAGGGGGCCGTCCCGCTGAAACGCATACGGCGGGTTTCTATGAATTCGGCAGGGTGCAGGCCGGTGCGGATTTCTTCCCAGCCTTCTCCCCGGGCCACCGGCTCAAAATGATTGGCCAGATGGGCATGGACATATTCGGTATCCCGGTTCCACTGGATTACCTTGCTGCCTCTCTCTACGTTGATGGGGCGCGGTTTTCCATCCAGTCCCAGCCGGTTCCAGTCCCAAAGCTTGAAAGTGAACAGGTTGGGAGTTGCGCTGATCTCCAGGACCATAGCATTGGCACCGGAACAGTGAATGGTTCCTCCGGGAATGAGGAAATGATCGTGTTTTTTGGCCGGAAGCTGGTTCACATACTTCTGGGCATCAAAGGGCTTTTCTCCCCGCTGGGCAGCTCGGAGGTCTTCCAGCATAGCGTCCTTGTCCACCCCTGTCTTTACGCCCAGAAAAACGGTGGCACCTTCTCCTGCATCCAGCAGATAGTAGCTTTCATCCTGGGTATAGGCCATTCCGAACTGTTCGCGGATAAACTGGGTGGTAGGATGCACCTGCAGGCTCAGGTTGCCGCCGCCCATAGTATCCAGGAAATCAAAACGGATGGGAAAATCCTTGCCGAAACGGCCTTCTACGGGCACGCCCAGCAGTTCCGTACTATGGGTGAGCACCAGGTCTACGGAGGGGAATTCCACTTTTACGCCATCCACCTCCAGCAGCAGGCTGTTTTCCTCCGGCACACAGTCGAAGCACCAGCCAAAATTGGGGGCGCTACGGTCCAGGTCGCACACTTCCTTCATCCACTGGCCACCCCAGGGGGCCGGATCGAAGAAAGGCACCACGCGGAAAGGCCTACGGGCCGCCTTGGCCATTCCTTCCAGGAAGGAAGCACGGGAAATGAGCTTGGGTTCTATGGCGTTGTTGGTATCCAACCACCAGTCTACCCGGGTGAACAGAGTGTCTTTGTACTGATCCAGGACTCTCCAGTCAATAAAATAGCCTCTTTTGTACTGAATGGACACCGGATCTTCTCGGTTATCTACACCCAGACCACAAACCTGATGGCGGCGGAAACGCTGCTGGATTTCCCAGCGGGCCATATCCGCATACACCAGCGTGGCCCCCTCAGGCATAACCAGGGCCGCGCCCGTTCCTATGACAAGGGTATCTTTTCCGGCACCCTTGAGTTCCTCCTTCAGGGTGCACAGTTTTTTTCCGTCGAAGAAATCTTCCAGCTGAAGGCAAGTAACATGTCCGAACAAAACATCGTCCGTCATAAATCTTTCGGTGAGGGAACGGACTTCTGCCTCCGGCTTCATATAATCCCTCATACGAATCACGCGCGCGCAACCGTTTCCCAGTTCGCGTGCCATATCTTCCTCAAACACACCCGTATAGCAATCCACGAACAGTGGACCGGATGCACAGGAATGAAGTTTTTTACGGATAAGCTTCCACCCCAGGCAAATAGATCCCTCTACTGGAATGGCAGGATACTTGTCATAGTTTTGTGCTCTCATTATGTATGAACATATGTTAGTTTGTGCAAAGATATGCAAAGTTTTCATATTACAAAAATATTTTTTAGTTTTGCGTGAAATCCGCATAACCATGAAGCTGAATCCCAATAGCGCCGTTCCCCTCCACAAGCAGGCCCAGGACCTTCTAAGGGAACTGATAGAAAGCGAAGATTACAAAAATGGCCGGATGCTTCCCAACGAGGTAGATCTGGCCAAACAGCTGAACATATCCCGCAACACCCTCCGACAGGCCATCAATCAGCTGGTCTTTGAAGGACTGCTGATCCGCAAGAAAGGGGTGGGCACCAAGGTAGCCAGAAAAGGCATCACCGGAGGTGTCAAGAACTGGCTCAGTTTCTCCCAGGAAATGAAGATGCTGGGCGTCGAGGTCAAAAACTACGAACTGATTATCAGCCACAAAAAGCCCAATACCGAAATTGCCGGCTTTTTCGGGATAGACGAATCCACGCCCTGCGTGGTTATGCAAAGGGTCAGGGGAAACACTTCTTTTCCCTTTGTCCATTTCATCTCCTACTTCAATCCCAAGCTTCCTATCACGGGTGATGAGAACTACAATTTACCTCTGTATGAGATGCTTGAAACCAACTACGGCATTGTAGTCAAAACTTCCAAAGAAGAAGTATCGGCCCGGCTGGCAGGAGAAAGCGTGGCGGAGAAGCTGGAGATACAGCCCAACGACGCCATCCTCATCCGCAAACGCTTTGTCTACGACGAGAATGGCGTCCCTGTAGAATATAATATAGGTTATTACCGGGCCGACAGTTTCACTTACACCCTGGAAGCCAGCCGTTGACGGCGCGAAGCAGCGAAAGCGCAATAAATCAGATAAATAAGACAGAGTGAGATGACGGCCAGCGAGCCGTTCTGGCTCCCTGTCCACTGGGCGGCCACTCCCATCAGAGGCGGAATGACAGCCCCACCGCAAACACCGGTAATCATAAAGCCGGAAATCTCGTTGGCTTTCTCCGGACGGGCTTTCAGCGCCTGGGAAAACAGAACGGAGAACACACTGGAGCAGAAAAAGCCGATGGCCCCGATGCCGCAAAGGATGCCCGCGGCCGAAGGCAGGAAAAAGAGGGAAGCCATAGCAATGGCCGCCAGAAAAAGGTTCATTTCCAGATATTTGACATCATCTACCCTGGCCAGAAGGAAAGTGCCCAGGAAAGCGCCCGCCGTGCGGCAGATAAAATACACACTGGCCCCCAGCGAAGCTTTTTCTACCGGCAGGGAACAGCGTTCCATCAGGAGTTTGGCGCTAACCGTATTGGTTCCCACATCCACTCCCACAATAAAGAAGATGCCCAGGAAGAACAGAAGCACCGTACGGTCTTTCAGAAGGCCGAAGGCACTCCGTACCGAAACGCCCTCCCCTTCCGACTTCTCCCGGGGAATCTCGGTCGTTTCCAGCAGCAACCAAGAAAGGAGCGTAACCACAGCATAAATGGTGAAAAGGTACTTCCAGTTGCCGAAAGTACCGGCCGCAAACAGGGCCAGGAAAGGAGCACAGAAGGAAGAGACGGCTTTCACCACCTGACCGCCCGTGAGGCAGGAAGAGAGCCTTTCTCCGCTCACCACATTGGTTAGAAGCGGATTCAGGGACACCTGCAGGATGGTATTCCCTATTCCCAGCAGCACGAAGGCCAGCATACAGGAAGGGAAACTGTACCAGAAGAAAGGAATGAGCATCCCCACGAAAGTGATAGCGTTGCTGAGCTGGACCATCGTCTTCCGGCCCAGCCGGTTCATCAACAGGGCGGCGGGAACCGAAAGGAAAAGAAACCAGATGAAAACCATCGAAGGAATGAAGCCCGAGAGGGATTCACTCAGGCCAAAGTCCTGCTTGAGATAGCTGGTAGCAATGCCCACGACGTCACAAAAGCCCATCACAAAGAAAGTGGCCAGGACAGGGACATAATTGAAGCGGTGTATCAGTTTTTTCATGTCTGTGGAAAAATGAACACCGCAAAGATACTAATATATTCCAACAATCAAATAGATTGTTTGAACATTTACAGGAAAAGCTGGAACTTATTCCTTGGTCACGATGGCCGTCATTCCCGGCATCAGATGAGGATGCGGCTGCAGGGTGGCCTCCAGATGCACCATTCCGTTCTTCTCAACAACGGGGCTGATGGCCGATACCTCGGCCTGATGCATCTCGGAAGGGTATGCCACGGAGATGACGCGGATGCGGGTGCCGGTCTGGAACTTGTGGAGCTCGTTCTCCAGCACGTCGAAGCACACCTTCAGGTGCTCCGTGTCCACGATATAGAAAAGGGGAACGCCGGGGGTGGCGGCGCCGTAGAGCGTAGCTTCTATCCGGCTCACCGCACCGGTGATCGGAGCCGTAATGGTGCAGTACGTAATTTCGCGCTCCAGCAGTTTCAGGGAGGCCATGGTGGCATAATAGCCGCTGTTGATGCGGGCCTGCTGCCTCATTTCCTCCGGAGCATCGTCCATCTGTCCCCTCTTGTACCCCTGCCCCATCAGGATGGCCTGGTAATGGTATTCGGCATTTTCCAGTTCGGCCTTACCCCGGGCAATCTTGTCTTTGAGGACATCCTGGCTCAGCCTTACCACCACTTCCCCCTTCCGGACCCGCTGGCCCAGTTCAATGTTGAAGGAAACGATCTGCTCGCTGATGCGGCTGTACACCGGCACTTCCGTCACGGCCTGGATGGTTCCCTTGCTGGAGAATCCTTCGGCCTCGATGGTGCGCTGCAGGTTCTGATTCTCCACGGCGGGAGCGGCGACGGTTTCTTCGGCAGGAACATTATCCTGAGGAGTCTCCGGGGCCGATGAACGGGAATGGCAGGCCGACAGGGCCGCCAGGAATAGCAGGGGAAGGTACCTATTCATGCTGGGTGAGGGTTAATAAGTGGTAATAGGTGTTCCAGTAGCCGGCCAGCGCCGTCAGGTACTGGTTGTAGGCACTGTCCCGGCGGCTCTGCGCCAGGGAATACGTATTGATGTCGCAGAGGCCGTTGGCGTAGTTCTCGGCCGTAAGCTCGAAGACTTCATCGGCCAGGGCCACCGCCTCCTGCGTATGTTCCAGAAGGATCTCGTGGGAACGGATGTTGTCCAGGGTGAGCTGCACGTCCTCTTTCAGGGCGCGCTCGACCTCCAAAAGGGCCTGCTCTTCCCTCTTTTCCCAGGCCACGGCGGCCGCGTGACCCTTTTTGGCGGCGCCGTGGTCCATCAGCGGAATGCTGAGGGTAACGACTCCTACCATATAGAACTGAGGGTTCTTGTAGGCTCCCAGGTAGTTATCGGCCAGCTGCTGCATACCCATATTAAGGTCTACACCCACCTTCACGCCGCCTTCCTTGCGGGCTTTCACCTGCTTTCCGCGGGCCTGGGTCACAGCCGTCTGCTGCAGCTGGATACCGGCACTTTTGTCGAAGGCCATCTGCAGGGCGTCCTCGTCCGAAAGCGGAATGGTCCGGGTATGGGTGGGAACGGGAAGGCGCGCGGGAAGGATGTCTTCATCGGCCCTCAGGTAGGACAGAAGGGACTCCTTGGCCAGTTTTTCCTCGCTGCGGGCCGACAGCAGCGCATTGGCGGCATTCAGCCGCTGCAGCTCCAGGGAGCGGAGTTCGGCCAAGGTTATCATCGCAATCCCGGCCTTTTCCCGGGCGATGGCATAAAGCGTGTCGGCCGTCTGCTTGTTGCGCTCGCACATATCCAGCATTCCCTGGGCGCACACCAGGCGGAAATAGCGCCGGCTGGTTTCCTCGGCAATCCGGTACAGCCGGAAGGAATATTCTTTCCGGGCGGCTTCCAGACGCTGGTCTTCCTCGGCCTTTTCCCAGCGGAAGGGGTTGTACCCCAGAAGAGACTGCTGGTATCCCACCACGAGCGGGGTGGCCACGAAATCCCGGGGCCTGTTCTGGCTGTCTTTCAGGAAATACTCGCTCCAGACGGCATGGGAGCCCACATAGGCATCACCGCCCCAGGGCAGTACCTTCTGGGTTAACATCAGCTGGGCCGTCGTAGAGAAGCGGTCGTAATTTCTCAGGAACACAAATTCCCGGGAGATATCCGTAATGATCCGGTAATAATTGGGCTTGAACTGCAGGGTGAGCTGGGGCTTCCGGAGGGCCTCAAAGCGGGCATAACGCGCCTGTCCGGATTCATATTCATACTGACTCTGGAAGGCCGTGATGGTGCTGTCCTGCGCCAGACGGATGAATTCTTCCAGGCCCTGGGCCCGGGAAAGGGCACATCCCAGAAGAAGAAGCAGTGTTGTCAAAACCTTTCTCATACCGTCTGCCGTTTAATCATTTCCGAAAAAATACCGCCCTTGGCCATCAGCTCATCAAAGCTGCCGTCCTCCACCACCTTGCCTCCGCTGAGCACGATGATGCGGTTGCAATGCCGGATGGTGCTCATCCGGTGGGCGATGGTGATGCGGGTGCATTTCATCCGGGCCAGGTTCTCCGTGATCACGTGCTGGCTGATGTTGTCCAGGGCCGATGTGGCCTCGTCCAGGAAGAGAATCTTGGGTTTACGGATAAGGGCGCGAGCCATCAGGATGCGCTGGCGCTGACCGCCGGAAACGCCCTGTCCGTCGGCCGATATGGGCGTCTCCAGCCCCTGGGGCATCCCCTCGATATCCTTTTCCAGGGAAGCCGCCCGGGCCGCCTCCCAAACCTCTTCGTCCCCGTACCATTCGTTGCCGAAGAGGATGTTGTCTCTCACGGTGCCTTCCACCAGCTGGCCGTCCTGCAGGCAGATGCTCATACAGTAGCGGCGGAGGCTGGGAAGGTTCACATCCTCCAGGTTGTGCACGTCGTAGAAGATGGAGCCGCTCTCGGGCTTTTCAAAGCCCAGCATCAGGCGCACCAGCGTACTCTTTCCGCAGCCGGAAGGGCCCACCAGGGCCACATAGTCTCCCGGGTTGATCCTCAGATCCAGCCCGTCGAAGATGTACGGCATCTCCGGAGAATAGCGGAATTTAAGGCCGCTGATAGAGATGCGTCCGGTGGCATTCTGCATCAGTAGGGTTCCCTGCTGCGTTTCGGATTCGGCCTCCAGGATGGGGGTGCACAGCCTCAACTCCGGGCCCAGCAAAGCCACATCCTTGGTAATGCGCTCAAAACTCTCCACGGCCTGGGTGGCCAGGGCGAGAACGCTGCAGTACGCAATGTAGTCCGAGAGGCCCAGGCCATAATGCCAGGCCGCCAGCATAGTGACTATCATGGGCAGCAGGCGGGCATTGTAGCTGAGGGAATTGCCGATGGTGAACATCGCGGGATAGCGGCTGCTGTAGGGCTCTGAGGGCTCGTAGGCCTCCGCCCAGTGCCGGAAGGCACGAATCTCCGCCCCGTTGGTGCGGATCTTCTGGGCACCTGTCACCAGGTTGAAAATGAGGCCGGTGAGTTTGGAAGCGCTGGCGTTGGCGCTGTTCTGCACCTGCTTGCGGTAATAGTACACGCTGTAGATGGCCAGCATATACACAGCCAATACCAGAATACCCGTGTACAGCAGAGGGCCGCCGTAGGTGAAGAACTGGATGAACATAACCGCCGTAAAGGCCAGGGACAGGATGGTGGAGAGCATATCTTCCGTGAGCTGGGTGAAGAGTCTTACAACAGACAGCACGCGGTTGGAAAGGTCTCCGGGGGCAAATTTCTTGAAAAAGGTGGTGGGAAGGGACAGAAGACGCGTCATCAGCGGAGTTTGCAGGGCAAATTCTGTCTTGTCTTTCATCCTCACAACCAGGAAGTTACGGGAAAGCTGCACCGTCACCAGGCCCACGGCGGCGCTGAACATCAGAACGGCGATGGGCACCAGCTGCGAAGCGTCTCCGGAGGGGATGACTTCGTTGAACAGGAGCTTGCAGATAAACGGGGTTACCATCGTGAGGAGCACCACCCCGAGACAGGCCATCAGGGCGCAGATATAGTCGTAGATGCTTAATTGCCGAAGGCCATACTTCAGGAAAGAAACGGTGGTGAGTTTTCCTTCCGGGAGGGGAAAACAAAGGGTGAAGGCCTCTTTCTTCAGAAGGCCGATGTCCTTTCCGGTGCGGCAGCTCCGGCCCGTTTCAGGGTCTACAAAGGCATAATCCGCAAAACGTGGGCTCAGGATAACGGGCCTGTCCCCTTTCACCGTGAATGCCAGCAGCTTTCCGGTACAGCGGTTCCACCATCGACCCTCCAGCTTGATCTGACGGAAGAAAATCTGCTGCTGGGTAAAAATCTGCTCCAGCTGGCTGATATCCAGGGGAACCTCCCGCTGGTGCGTGAGATCCTGCCAGGCTTTCCGGTCTATCATGCCACGGAAGATGTCGGAAGCCTCCTGCAGGGCCTTCCGGTCTCCCTGAATACGCTGAACCAGCTGTTCAAATAAGAAATTATCCATGGCTAAGCGTATTTCATCAGTTCTTTATACAGGCCTTCCTGCGAGAGCAGCTCCTCGTGCGTACCCTTCTGCAGCACCTCCCCGCGTTCCATCACATAGATGCAGTCGCAGTCCCGGATGGTACTGAGGCGGTGGGCGATAAGGATGGTGGTGATACCCAGATGGCCCACGTGCTGCATCACCAGTTCTTCGGTCCTGGGATCCAGGGCCGACGTGCCCTCGTCCATAATGAGGATGGTAGGATCCTTGGCCAGGGCGGTGGCAATCTCTATGCGCTGGCGCTGGCCTCCGCTGAAATTCTTTCCGTTCTCCGCAAGAAGGGACTGGTAGGCTCCGGGCCGATTGGCAATGTCCTCGTGGATCTGGGCGTCGTTGGCGGCCATTACCATGGAGAAATCCTCGATGGACTGGTCCCACATCTTGATATTGTCTGCGATGGTGCCTTCAAACAGGGTGATATCCTGGTTCACCACCGACAGGGAATTGTCTTTTACCGCACGGTTCACCTGCTGTACGGGGATGCCGTCCAGCAGCACTTCCCCTTCCCAGACATCGTAGAGGCCGGAGATGAGCTTGGCGATGGTGCTTTTTCCACAGCCGGAGAAGCCCACGAAGGCCACCTTCTGCCCGGCGGGAATGTGCAGGGAGAAGTTCCGGAGCACAGGAGGCTGGCTGCGGTCGTAACCGAAGGTGACGTTCCTCAGCTGAACATCTCCCATCAGTTTGTGGTTTTCCGGCAGGGACTCTTCATCCGGAATCACCAGGGGATGCCCCTTGGCTTCCTCCTCCACTTCCTCCAGACGTTCCATAGCGGCGTGGGAACGGTACACTTCCTGCGTGGCCGATATGGTGGAGTTGATGGGGAAGTTGATACTGGTGGCCAGGGCCTGCGAGGCCAGCAGCATACCGGGAGTGAGTTCTCCCTGCAGGATGTACCAGGCACCCAGGCACAGGATAAGGGCGTTGCAGAGGTTCAGGACCAACAGCGGCAGGGAGCCCGTCTTCATTGTTCCGGTGGTGGTTTTCACCCTGGCGTTCAGCGCATTGGCGTACGCCTGTTCCCACTTGGCATAGAAGATGCGCTCTCCTCCCATAGACTTGATGGTCTCTATGTTCTTGATGCCCGTCATCGTGACGCCCTGGAGACGGGCGTCCGTCACTTCAGAACCCCGGGCCCTCTTCTTGATGGTTTTGGCCGTCAGGCGCATCACCGTCAGGAGGGCCAGCATAGACAGCACCACCACCATACCCAGTTTCCAGCTGTACATCATCAGCAGCCAGGCGCAGAGGATGGGCCGGACCACCAGGACCAGGGCAAAGGAGAAGTGGTCCATCGTGTTTCCAATGCTCTTGATACCGGAATAGCGGGCCACCAGTTCTCCGGCCGAGAAGCGGTCTATGGCTTCCATCGGGAGCTGGAGAAGCCCCAGCACATAGCGGGAGGAGGCGTTGATGCCCAGGCGGGCGAATTCTTTC
>JAEEGL011260130.1_pt1 | contig 26499 bp, 30 predicted proteins | sample 9134231 | NCBI WGS metagenome assembly JAEEGL01 (sample SAMN16246548, study PRJNA631951) | gut metagenome | biome: gut microbiome; feature: rumen; material: fiber-attached | host: Bos | place: Iran: Karaj | collected 2018-10 | reverse complement strand
GGTCGAATCGCCTCGGAGACACCATTAAAAGTCAATATTTGCCTGAGTGGCGGAATAGGTAGACGCGCGGGACTTAAAATCCCGTGGTAGATAATACCGTGCGGGTTCGAGTCCCGCCTTAGGCACCAATCATTATCGTGGGCCCTTAGCTCAGCTGGGAGAGCGCCTGCCTTGCACGCAGGAGGTCGCCGGTTCGATCCCGACAGGGTCCACCATTTTTTATAAAAGAGTATATTACTGGCGGTGTAGCTTAGCTGGCTAGAGCGTCCGGTTCATACCCGGAAGGTCGAGGGTTCAAATCCCCCCGCCGCTACCATTCTTGGACCCGTAGCTCAGTTGGTTAGAGCCACCGGCTCATAACCGGTTTGTCGCAGGTTCGAGTCCTGCCGGGTCCACCAGTAGTGATTATATATACTTTGATCTATCGATATCGCGGAGTGGAGCAGTTGGTTAGCTCGTTGGGCTCATAACCCAGAGGTCGTAGGTTCAAGTCCTATCTCCGCAACCATTTGGTCTCGTGGTGTAGTGGTTAACATGCCAGTCTGTCACACTGGAGATCGCGGGTTCAAGTCCCGTCGAGACCGCCATTTATTATATATTCTTAAATACTGGCTCGGTAGCTCAGTCGGTAGAGCAGAGGACTGAAAATCCTCGTGTCGGCGGTTCGATCCCGCCCTGAGCCACCATTTAAGAAAAAACGGAGGAATACCCAAGTCTGGCTGAAGGGATCGGTCTTGAAAACCGACAGGGTGTAAAAGCCGCGCGGGTTCGAATCCTGCTTCCTCCGCCATTTTAAAAAACACTTTTCAAAAGTGTTTTTTTTATATACAAATGACATGAATGTGTCGATTTTTTAAAATAAGTATTTTAAAAATTTTATACACGTGTTATAATAACTATAATATTGAAAGGAAATACTATGAAATACTTTGGTTTGTTGATTAAAGGAATTCTAATCGGATTTATAAGTATTGCGATACCAGGATTGAGTGCAAGCACAATTGCGATAATTCTTGGTGTATATTACGCAATGATAAATTCGATATCTTCAATTTTCAAAGATTTTAAAAAGAGCGTTGTTTTCCTTTCAATTTTAATTTTAGGATATGGTATAGGAAGCTTAGGTGGAGCCTTTATGATATCTACAGTATATAAAGTGGCACCACTTCCACTAATATTCTGCATATTAGGTTTAATAATTGGATCACTTCCTAAGATGTTTAAAGACCTAATGCCATATCGTAAACAGATATCTAATTGGATTGTAATGATTCTTGTAATAGTAGTATTAATTGTGTATTCATATATCATAATTGAGGGAGAACAAGTTACATTTGATAACATGCAAATATATGATTATGTGATACTTGCTTTTGTAGGCTTTATTACCTCAGTTACATTAGTTGTACCTGGTGTTGATTTTGCAGTTGTTCTTCTTGCATGTGGTTATTATTACGCAATTATCGATGCAATATCTGATTTGATGACATTTAATAATGTGTTGCATAACATTATTGTGTTAGCTACATATCTAATTAGTTATGGTATTGGTGCTTTTTGTTGTTCAAAAATTATCAACAAGCTCATTGTTAAACATGAGGTAAAGATGAAATTTATTAATTTAGGTTTCGTACTTGCATCTCCTGCAGTTGTAATTAGAAAGTGCATTATTGATAATCCTAATTATGCAGCTACATATTCAAATGGAAAATTAGCACTTGGAATTGTGCTTGCTGCCTTAGGCTTTATATTGATGATTGTGTTCTATCATTTTGCGTCTCCTGATAACAAAGATAGAGCCCATCAAACAAGACATATGTTAAGGTTTTATTTCATGATATTGAGTCAACCAATCAAAGCGGTTAGATTTTTAACTACAATGAAAAAGATGCTAAAGAAAAGAGATCAAATCCCCTTTGAAGAGAGATATAAATATTGTATGTCTCTAATTGATGTTGTAAATAAAGGGGGAAGAACAAGACCAATATTTGTGGGACTTGAAAATATCCCTGAAGAAACCACAATGTTTGTGTCTAATCACCAAGGAAGATATGATGGAATTGGTATCTATTCTAGCCTAAAGGATCGACCTACATCATTCTTAGCGCTGGAGTCCACAATGCACGCACCAATGTATTATGAATTCTTCCAATTATTAGAAGCAATATATATAGATTCTAATAATCCTCGTAGTCAAGTATATGCTACAAACAAGATGACAGATAAATTAAAAGAAGGAAGAAACTTCATTGTGTTTGTGGAAGGTGGATATGAGGATAATCGAAATAATCTTCAAGAATTTAAGACTGGCGCATTAAAATCTGCATATGACGCTAATGTATCGATTACTCCTGTTGTTTTATATGATTCATGGAAGGTATATGGTATATCTTCACTTAAAATTATTGAACCAGAAATTCATTATTTGAAATCTATTCCTTATGAAGAATATAAGGATATGACAAGAAGAGAGCTTGCAGATATGATTAAAGAAAGAATGCAAGAAAAATTAAATGAATTAAATAAGATTAAGGGTGTAGAATTTTTAGAAAATAAAGAGGTAGTAGAAAATTAAAATGAAGTATTTATTATTTAATGAAGGAACTAGTAATTTAAAATACAAAGAGGAATTTGATTCTGTAAAAGAAACTTTTGAAAATAATGCTGTAGTAAATGTGAAAGATATTGATTATAAAGAATTTTTAAGCAAATTAAATCCAGAAGATGAAGCTATCTTATTTGGTGGTGATGGTACACTTAATTATTTCATTAATGCTGTTGATGGCTATGAAATCAAAAACAATATATATCTATATCCGTTAGGAACAGGAAATGATTTCTATTTTGATATCTGTGGTAACGAAGCTAAACATGCCGTTTTAATCAATGAATATATCAAAGATTTACCATATGTATATGTAAACGGAATGAAAAGAAAATTTATTAATGGTATTGGTTTTGGTATTGATGGATATTGTTGCGAAGTTGGCGATCAATTGAAAGCTAAGAGTGATAAACCAGTTAATTATGCATCAATCGCAATTAAGGGCTTATTATTCCATTATAAGAAATTAAAAGCAAAAGTAGTAGTTGATGGAAAAGAATACAATTATAAAGATGTATGGCTAGCTCCAACAATGAAGGGTCGTTATTATGGTGGTGGTATGATGGTTGCCCCTGAACAAGATAGAAAAGATGAAGAAAGATTAGTATCATCAGTTGTGTTTAGAGGCAAATCAAGAATTGGTACATTAATTGTATTCCCATCTATTTTTAAGGGTGAACATGTTAAACATAAAAAGATGATATATATATTTAAGGGAAAAGAGGTTGAAGTTACTTTTGATCATCCTACTGCACTTCAAATTGATGGAGAAACAGTATTGAATGTTACAACATATAAAGTAACAATCTAAAATGTTTGTAGTATTATTAGCCTTAATTAATTTAGGATTAGCAGCTTTAATATCTTATCTATGCTTCAACAGTAACAATACATTGTTTATTGTGTTTATATTTATATTCTTTTTAGGACTTATTCTAATTGAGGCTCTTATATTCTTTTTAATACCATTTTTTGCAGGTATTAATAAACCATCAAGTGTTGAAAATAAAACATATAAGCGAGGATATAGAAAATTATTCACATTCTATGTAAGAATAGTAAATGCTTTGTTTGGTGTTAAAATTATTACAAGTGGCTTAGATAAGATACCTGATGGACCGGTTATTTTTATTGCTAATCATAGATCAAATATGGATCCATTTATTATGGAACAAGTTTTATATAAAAAGGATATGATATTTGTTGCTAAGAAATCCTTATTTAATATTCCTTTCTTTGGAAGAATTATTAATCAAGTAGGTTTTCAAAGAATCAATAGTAACTTTTTAATTGAAAAGAGTCCAGCTGAGGTATTAAATGATAAGAGACATGATTTAATTGCGATTAAGAATTGTATCGATTTAATCAATGAACAAGGTGTTAGTGTATCAATATATCCAGAAGCAATGCGTAATTTCCAAGATAAGGTATTATTAGAATTTAAACATGGTGTATTTCATATTGCGAAAAAGACTAATGTTCCAATTGTGGTAATGTCACTTAAGGGAACAGAAGATTTTAAGAAGAATGTTTTATTCAAAAGACATAAGGTAGAATTAAAGGTTTTAGATGTTTTATATAGTGATGCATATTCTAATCTTGCGAATGATGAAATTGCAACTAAGCTATATGATATGATATATGAAGATATCAAAGATTATTATATTGAATATGAAAAAAATAAAAGGGAGAACAAATAGTTCTTCCTTTTTATACTGCATATAAGATATCTAAATTACGTATTTTAGAATCTTTTATATGATTATTAACTGAAAAAGCATTGTTTTCTAAATCACTACATAATTCACTTGATAAGCCTTGCTTTTTCACTTCATCTAAAATCATTTCATTGATGTCATTTATTATTTCTAATTTTCCCTTAAACATCTCATTAGAATTATCAGTTTCCATTAGATATTCTAAAGGAGATGTTAGGTTTGATAAGATATCTAAATTATTTAGATATCTAAATTGCCACTTGTAATATGGTTTATATACCTTATTTAATAAAAATATTACATCAATTACTTTTTTCACATATTCATAAATTGATAATTGGGCACTTGCAGTATCATTATGATCAATACATCTTGGATAGTTATATACACCTGCTTGTTTCATTAAGAATAAAGAACCAGCTAATTTCTTTAATCTGATATCTTCAGGATAATATTTTATCTTTTCTCTAATGATACTAAACTGTTTAAAGAAATCATCATATATTTCACCATTAGTTGCTTCGCTTAAGAAGTGTTCAGGGATATTAAACCAATCAAGGCCAATATTATTATAATCTAAATTTGCAATTTTACTTTTATAGAAGTCTTCAATTAAAATTAAACCATGTCTTCCGCTGTCGATAATGTTTCTTTTATATCCCATAAATTCTTTTGGAAGCTTTGCGTAGCATCTTTCGATTTTAAATAAATCTTTTCGATCCATATCTGCAGGTGCAAATATACAAAAGCCTGGTTCAAAATCATGGTCTTGGCTTATATCATCATCAAAGCCATAACATTCACTTCCAGAGCCGACTAGACCAAAGGCTAAACTATTTTTTAAATCGCCTAATTCATTGAATAGGATATCTTTATATTTAAGATAATATTGTTTAGAGAGATCTAGCCCTTGCATATATTTCATCTGACCTTTCTTTTAATTCTTTTGCATATAAGAAATATCCATAATATGAAAATACACTTGCTGCTTTATTACAAGAATATGCATAATATGAATTATGTTCTAATGTTTTATCTTCTAATATTGCTTTTGCTTTATCAAGAAGAATATCTATTTCTTTCTCTGCATCCATTAAGCCTAATTCTAATTCTTTTAATGTCGCAATATTTAGATATGTCATTGCGATTTCGATATCACAATTTTTTATGTTAGTTAGAATATCAATCGCATTATAGAAATAATCATTTGCAGTTTTATAATCTTTGATATCTAAAAGTGCTAGTGCATAATTATTTAAAAGACTCGCGTATTTATATGTGTTTTTATCAAATTCACATTTTTCATATATATGAAGTGCAGCTTTATAATAATTGATAGCAAGATCAAAATCATTAAATACTTTATATGATGTAGCAATATTAGTATACATTGTAGCAAGTGTGATAGTATTATCTAATTCAAGTTCAGATGCTAGTTTAAGTAATAATTTAGATATATCATAAGCCTTATCTTTGTTGTTAGTTTGGCGATATATGCCAACTAGTTCATTACATATACTAAATAGATTTCTTTTATCAAAAGTGTTCTTTGAATTAATTAATTCTTTTTCCCAAAATTCAAGATGATGAGTTGCAGCATTTAAATCACCCTTATTGATATATTCATCATATTTATTCATTATTCTTTCAATTGATGCAGTATTATTTTGACAACAAGTTTCCATTTTTATATTTTCCTTTCACATATATATTTTAACATAAATAATAAAAAAACAGAAAAAAATTGCATTAATTTCTTTTCAAGTATTGAAATAGCAAAAATTACATTATATAATAAAGGTATATGGTTAACAAAGTTAACCATAAGGGGAGAAAAAATGGATAATTTAAAAGAACAATTAGCTAAATCTGTGGCATTGTTTAGAAATGTCAAGATAGCGAACCTTGATTCAAAGAGTGTACGCTCTTCAGGTTTTTCAGTGCTGATGGCTATTTACAATTCACCAGGAAAGGTATCTGCCATCGAAATTAGTAAGTACTTAGGTTTTTCTAAGGTGTATGCAAGCAAAGTGATGAAACAATTATTAACAGATGGTTTAATTTACAGAGAGGAAAATGAGAAGGATAGAAGACAATTATTTATCTATTTAACTGAAGAAGGTAAAAAGATTGTTCTTCAAAGTGTTGAAAAATTTACTGATTCTACAAACCAAATTTACATGGCTTTAGGAGAAGAAAAAGCAAAGGAATTTATTGAATATCTTGATCAAGCGAGAAAGATATTAGCATATTATCGTAATTCAAAATAAAAATAAAGGTTTATTGCCTTTATTTTTTATTTATGGTATAATAATCAAAAGAAAGGAAAGTAATATGAATAAATTTTCTAATTATTTAAAAAAGAAAAAGAGAGTACTTAAAGCATTAATTGAAGAATTAATGAAAGATTATTCATTTGCGTCTGTGCTTGCAACAGATGTATCTGGTAAGAATTACGCTATTGATAAAAATAGTACATATGTATTACCAAGTTCTATCAATGAATGTGGCTTTGTAGTACGTGTTTTTAAAGATGGATTATATTCTGAATATTCTTTTAATGAAATTGATGATAAAACAATTTCAGATGTTGTTTCTAATATTAAGGCACTTACGAGTAAAGAAATTAAGAATGAAAAGTTAAATCCAGCTTGTATGGAAGAGGAAGAAATCTCTAAAAAATTTAAGAGAAATATGCAGGGCGATGCTTTCACTGATGAAGAGATTGTTGCTAAATTAAAAGATGTAAGAGATTATGGTTTATCATTAAGTGATAAAATCATTAACGCAAGAGCATCTGTAGAAGTTGTAGAAATATCTAAGATGTATATATCTAATAAAAAGGATTTAGAACAATATTATACATGGGTTAATCCACGTGTATTTGCGCTTGTGAAAGATGATAAAGGTATTAAATATGCATATGATGGTTTTGGCACCAACAATTTAAGTGAGGGCTTAGCTGATTTGATGCCAAAGATGAAAGAGGCTGTAGAACTTGCGATTGAATTATTAGATGCTACTGCACCAAAACCTGGTGTATACACAATCATTACTGATCCATCAATTACTGGTTTATTCGCACATGAAGCCTTTGGTCATGGACTTGAAATGGACCAATTTGTAAAGGAAAGAGCAGTTGCTATGGATTATATGAATAAGAGAGTTGCTAAACCACTTCTTAATATGCATGATGGTGCAAAAGCAACATTTTCTGTTGCTAGCTATTTCTTTGATGATGAAGGGGCACTTGCATCAGATACACAAGTTATCAAAAAAGGTATTTTAAATGCTGGTATATGTGATAGCATATCTGCATCTATTCTAAGAATCAAGCCAACTGGTAATGGTAGAAGACAATCATATAAGAGAAAATCATATACGCGTATGACTAATACTTTCTTTGAAAAAGGAAAGGATAATTTAGATGATATGATTAAATCTGTAAAATATGGTTATTATATCGCGCAAACAAACAATGGTATGGAAGATCCTAAAAACTGGGGTATTCAATGTACAGCTCTTTATGGAAGAGAAATTGTTGATGGTAAATTCACAGGTAAGATTGTATCTCCAGTAGTTATGAGTGGATATGTAATTGACTTCTTAGAATCAATTTCGATGATATCAAAAGAAAACTTCAATGTAATTGGTAGTGGTTCTTGCGGTAAAGGCTATAAGGAATGGGTACGTGTCAGTGATGGCGGTGCTTGCTTAAAAGCAGAGGTAAAAATTGGATGATGAAAATTAACGCAATTATTAAGGAATTAAAGAAGTATGATAAGATTACTGATTTTGCAATTAAAGAATTAAAAACTTCTACTTTTGAACAATTCTATGACTTACAAAAATTAGAAACTACACGTATGACTAATACTTCAGAAACAAATGTAAGAATTTATACTAAGGCTCTTAAAGGTGACAAAACACTTTTAGGAAACGCAAGCTTTGATATTAGTCATAAGATATCTAAAAGTGAATTAGATAAGCTAATTGAAGATGCTATATATCAAGCGTCATTTGTGGAAAATGAATTTTATGAATTAGTTGAAGGTACTAAGAAGCTTTCTTTCAAACAAAATGATGAAGAAAAAGATCCATTTGAAATCTTACAAGAAATTGCAAGTATATATTTTAATGCTGGTAGAGATAATGCATCATTTAATGCCTTAGAATGTTTCTATAATCAATATGAAACACATCTAGTTACATCTAGAGGTGTTGATTATAAAAATAAAAAGCACAAAATCATGGTAGAAGCTATTCCTTCATATAACGCAAATAGTGGTAAAAGATTAGACAACTGCGAATTATATCGTATGAATGAATATGAAACATATGATGAAGCTAAGATTAAAGAAGATGCTTGTAATGCAATTTCTGATGTATTAAATAGAAGCAAAGCTTTGAAATTCAACAATCATATGAATGTAAATGTAATCATTAAAGAAAAAGATATTTTGAATATGTTAGAAGAACTAATTGTTACATATGATTATTCAAGTGTATATTCAAAATCTAATTTTCATAAAATTGGTGATGAAATTCAAACTAATCCTAAGAATCCTTTAAATCTTTCTCTAATTCCTTCGTCAAAGGGCGATTATTTCGATTCTGATGGTGTTTTACTCAAGGAAGCAAAGATTATTAATAATGGTAAGTTAGAGTCTTACTATGGAAATAATAGGTTCGCATATTATTTAGGAATTAAGCCAACTGGTAACCTTCAAACTATAAAAGTTACTAAGGGTAAAAAAGCATATTTAGATATGTTGAAGAAACCATATATTGAAATACTAGATTTATCTGGTATTCAAGTAGATTTATTTGCTGACTACATTGGTGGTGAAGTAAGACTTGCTAATTATTTTGATGGTAAAGATACATATCCAATTACTGCTTTCTCATTTAGTGGTAGCTTAAAGAAATGTATTGATGAATTAGAACTTAGTAAAGAAATGACTAAGATTCCATATTATGTTGGTCCTAAATATGCGCTTTTAAAGGACTTTGAAATAATTTAGATATCTAAATGAAAGAAAATTATCGAAAAAAGATAATTTTCTTTTTTTATGAAACTATTTAGATATCTAATTTGTATTATTAGACGAAGAGATAAAATTTCTTTTAAAAATTATATGCATATGGTATAATGATTAAAAGAAAGGATTTGATATTATGGAATTAGATGACAAAACGATTATCAAAAAGCTGAAGTCTAATAATCAAGATATAATAGATGAAGGCTTTGAAGAATTGTATTTGAAATATTCGAAACTCATCTATGTTTGTATAAAAAGATATATTAAAAGAAAAGAAGATATTGAAGATTTATTATCAGATACCTTTCTAAAGATATTTGAAAATAGATTGAATTTAAGAGATGATAAGAATTTCAAATATTATTTAACAACTACAGCAAATAATTTAGCGATTAATTTCTTGAAAAATAAGAATAATGATTATGATATTTTAGAATATGAACATTTTGATACATATGAAAGTAATAATAATGATTTAAAAGATATGATAGATATCTTAAAATCACAATTAGAACAGGATGAAGTAGATATCATTATTCAACATTTGATATATGCATATACATTTGAAGATATCGCTAAACAAAACAATTTAAATGTTAGCACTGTAAAAACAAAATATTTTCGTGCTATAAAGAAGGTGAAAGTATGATTAAAAAGGATGAAGATAAAATCATATCAATACTTAATGATAAAGTAGATGTCGATATTGATCTAAAATCTAACTTTAATAATATTCGTTCAAAGGCAAGAGATAGCATTTCATATAAGAATAATAATGTTAAAAAAGCATTTAAACCAAGATTTGCGCTTGTGTTTACGTCAGTAATTTTAGTACTTGCTCTTGTTATTGTGGGGATTCCTTTACTTGTGACTAGCTTTGGGGGTATGAAGAAAAGTGATGCTGCACCTGAAAAAGATTATAATTATTCAGAAAATCCTGGTGGATGGGATAATAAAGCACACGAAATTGAACATGGAAGTTCAAAAGGCGATGTAATTGAATTTAGATATCTATATGTTGATGAAATGTCAGCATCTGATTTAAAAATATTATTAGACAAATTGATGATTAGTGCTGATGTTGAAGATGGTAAAACATATAAGGTTTATTCAACAAAAGGCATTAATAGCGAATACTTAACAATATCAACAGATTCTAAAGAAGAAACATATCAAATTAATGCTGATTTTAAAATAGAAGATATCTATAATCAAATTACTGGTGGAAATACCGATACTTCTATTTCTGTATATGTAGATGGAGATAATATTGTTTTTTATGCTAATGGTGATAAAGAAAATAATATTGTAGTAAAATAGAATTATCAAGTTTAACTTGATAATTTTTTAATTTAGATATCTAATTATGAAAAAAATCTTGCAAATAAAAATTTATAAGTGTATAATTAGATTAATAGAATTGTTAAGGAGAAAGATATGACTAAAAATTTCAATTCACAATTTTATATTTATTACTATTATTACTTTCCAAGATAGATTATGTGATTCTTGGCCTTTTAGTGTATAAAGGGGATGTTATTACATAATCAAAATAGTAAGATTAAGTAATAACAAATATAAAAAAGAATTATAGGTGCTATTACTTAAAAGAAAGGATAGCACTTTTTGTTTTAAAATAGGAGGTAAATTATGAAGAAGTCTTTAAAACAAGTATTATCGGTAGTATTAGTTGTCTTATTTGCTGCTTTCTGCTTTGGATGTAAGAAGGATGGAGATGCTAAATTAAAAATTGGTATTTTACAACCAGTTGAACATGATGCTTTAGGAGCTGCTCGTCAAGGATTTATTGATGCTTTAAAAGAAGCAGGATATGTTGATGGCGATAATATTGAAATTAACTATGTTAATGCTAATGGTGTTGAAAGTGATCTTGTAACACTTGCTAAATCATTAACTTCTAAATCTGATTTAACATTAGGTATTGGAACTGGTGCAAGTGTAGCACTTCAATCTGCACAAGTTAATTCTGGTTCTAAAAAGCCTATCATCTTTACAGCTGTTACTGATGCTGTAGATGCTGGTCTTGTTAAATCTAATGCTGCGCCTGGTGGATATATTACTGGTGCAAGTGATGCTAACCCAGTTGAAGCACAAATTGATTTAATTAAAGAATGCTTACCTGAAGCTGATAAAATTGGTATCTTATATACTCAATCAGAAACAAATTCAGAAGTTCAAGCTAATCAAGCTGAAGCACAAGCTAAAAAAGCTGGCTTAGAAGTTGTTAGAATGACATGTACTGATACAACTGACTTACCACAAGTTGCTGAAAGATTATGCTCAACTGATGGTATTGATGCTATTTATGTTCCAACTGATAATCTAATTGCTGCTAATATGGCAACTGTAAAGGCTGCTTTAGAAAAATATCATGTATTATGTGTAACAGGTGAAGAAGGATTAATGACATCTGGTGGACATGTAACATTATCAATTGATTACTATGAATTAGGTAAAAAAGCTGGTAAGGTTGCTGCTGCTGTATTAAAAGGAGAAGCTGATCCTGCTACTACTGCTGTTCAAACTATGTCACTTGAAGAATGTAAATATTTAATGTGTAGCACAAATATTGCTGCTGCAGGTATTACTATTTCAGATTCAGTTAAAGAAAAATGTACTGACGTTGAGGCTAAATAAATAAAATGGGTGGATTAGTTAATATTCTTTTAAACATATTGACATCCGGCCTTCCATGTTGTTTACTAGCAATCGGTATCTTTTTAACATATCGTTTATTAGATTTTGCTGATTTAACTGCTGAAGGTAGTTTCTTAATTGGCGGTGCTACTTGTGTAACAATCATCGCCAATGGTGGTAACCCCTTCTTTGCTACTATTATAGGTATGGTTGGGGGACTTATCTGTGGTATTATTACTGGTCTATTACATACAAAATTAAATATTCCTAAGCTACTTAGTGGTATCATCACAATGACTGCAACTGCATCAGTGGCACTTTTAATAATGGGAAGCACAAAAGAAAATGTAGTATTTGCTAACCTTGTTACTTTAGGTACTAATGATACTACAATATATTCAATCTTTTATAATCCAGAAATAATAAGAAATCAAATCGTAGAATCAATTGTAATGGCAATAATTGTTGTTATAATGATAACTATCATTTATTTCTTCTTTGGTACTGAACATGGTATGGCTATTCGTGCTACTGGTATGAATGAAAAAATGGCACGTGCCCAAGGTATCAATACGACAGTATCTAAGATTGTGTGTGTTGCGATGTCTAATGCACTTATCGGTTTATCTGGTGCTTTATGGGCTCAAGATGCACGTTCAATGGATGTTAAAAGTGCTAGTGGTTTCTTAGTTGTTGGTTTAGCTGCAATTCTAATTGGTGAAACTATTTTTGGTAAACGCACATTTAAGAATTGGATTATCTCAGTTGCCTTAGGTGGAATTGTGTATTATGTAATCATTACTGTTGCGATTGAATTAGGTCTTCCTACTCAACTTAAGAACTTATTATACGCAATATTAATTACTATCGCATTATGCTTACCTCTAATTAAATCATTAATTACAAAATTAATACCAAAGAAGGAGGCCAAGGGAAATGCTTAAAATAGAAAATATTGTTAAAACATTCAACCTTACAGGTAATGCTGAAGATATCAAAGTGGCCTTAAATGATGTAAGTTTAGAGGTAAATGAAGGAGATTTCATCACAATAATTGGTGGAAATGGTTCAGGTAAATCAACACTAATGAATATCATCAGTGGAGTATTTTCTCCAGATAGTGGTCATATCTATATTGATGGTGACTGTGTCGATAAACTTCCTGAGCACAAAAGAGCTAAATATTTAGGTCGTGTCTTCCAAGATCCACAAATGGGAACTAGTCCTAACATGTCAGTAATCGAAAACTGCGAAATTGCGATTAGACGTGGTAAGAAACGTAGTCCGTTTAAATGGGGTTTCACTAAGGAACACAAAGAATTCTTTGAAGAAGAAATGAAGAAATTAGATTTAGGTCTAGAAAAGAGATTAAACCAAAAGGTTGGTTTACTTTCTGGTGGCCAAAGACAGGCTTTAACATTATTAATGGCTAATTTTGAGAAACCTAAAATTTTATTATTAGATGAGCATACTGCTGCACTTGATCCTAAAACTGCAGATAAGGTTATGAAGATTACTAATGATATCGTTACAAAAGAAAATATTACAACATTAATGATCACTCATAATATGAAAGATGCAATTAAATACGGAAATAGATTGATAATGTTGAATAATGGGCGTATAATATTAGATATCAAAGGCGAAGAAAAAGCTAATTTAACAGTAGAAGATTTATTAAAGAAATTTAGTGAAAATCCAGATATTGTTATGAATGACAAGATGATATTATCATAAAGGAGAGAAACGATGAAATGTAAAAAATGTGGTGCTGAAAACTTAGATGACGCAAAGTTTTGCTCATCTTGTGGAAGTAGATTAGATGCTAAATATTGTCAGAAATGTGGTAAGGTAAATCCTGATAATGCTAAATTCTGCAATTATTGTGGTAGTCTTTTAGACACTGAAGGCACAAATGAAGAAAATGTAGAATACAATCAAGAAAACACAATAAGATGCCGTATATGTGGACATATCAATCCAAATACAGAAAATTATTGTAAATTATGTGGTAGTCAATTAACACCAAATAATGGACCACAAGCAACATATAGTGCAAGTTATAATACTTATAACACATCATCTTATGATCAACGTGGTGATGCTGCGACTCCAAGTATGATTATTGGTATTGTTGCATTAGTACTTTCTGCATCTACATGCTTAAGCTTGGTTGGTATTGTTGTAGGTATCGTTGGTTTAATTAGATCTTCTATCAATTTGAAGAAGAATCAAGGTACTAGATCTAAGGCACTTGCTGGATTTATTTGTTCAATTATCGCAATTGCGCTTGGAATATTAACATTCGCATATGTAATTGCTATCTTAAATAGCGAAGAATTCAGAAAGGCTTATGAAGAAGCAAGGAACCAAGCAGGATATATAAGAATGTTATTAAAATAAAAAATAAAAAAGGAAGAATAAATGAAATTATATTTCATTCTCTTCCTTTTTATTTTTGTTTTTATTTTTTATTATTCGATTACATATGAAACCATTCGATATACAGCTAAGAAATTAGCAAGTGTCATTGTTACTTCAACTCCTGGTACATTAGGATCGTTGATATAAATTGTTGTTTGATTATCTTCAATCTTATATCCAGTAACTACAAGTAAATGTCCTGCAGTAGTATATGTTTTTTTATTAGTGATTGTAGTACCTTTAATAGATGCTGCAATTGGACCGATTGTTGCTAAGCATTGAATCATTTCATTTGCGGAATAGAATCTTTTAACATATGCAGTTTCACCAAATGAACTCATACCAATTGTGTTATATACCCAGTTTCCATAGATATTATTACCATGGTCTAGTACGATAGATGCAATATATTCATGTTCATATGCAGCTTTATCACTAAAATCATATCCCTTATAATTAAGTAGCATTGTTGAAGAAGTAGCACTACAAATGATACCACCAATTTTTGGTACATCATGTTGATAGTGTTTTTTAACATCATATTTAACTTCTTTAGGTAAATTAGATATATCTACATTATATGTGTAATCAGCTAATTCAAGAGCAAGTGCTATCATTGTAAGTTTTGGACTTTCATATGCGATATTAGATCTTCTTAAAATGATTTTCATTTGGAATGCTTCTCCCTTATTTGGAGATATCATTTTAATTTCATCTTCTACCATTTTAACATATGTATCACTTTGAGGTAAGCAAGAGTTATTTAATCCTTGTCCCCATTTGCCATATGAAAAATATTTACTCCATGTGTTATTTGATTTAACACGAACCAATAATTCACATGTTGCATTCTTAGAAGAGGTTGCTGCATAAGAACCAACAAGTGATAAAATATTATTTTGACTGATTTCATCAGTTTGATAATAGCCTTCTTTTACACCTTCATCTAATACTAATTTACCATTTTCAAGATGTACATTATTCTTTTCACCTTTAAATGTACGATCATTAAAGAAATGTGCTTGATATGAAACGTTTGTTGTAAAATCTTTTTCCATTGTTTTAGCTCCTTTAGATAATGTCACTGTTAAAGTTATTTCTTTAAAAGTGCTTTGGTTTTTTTGTAGTACACCTTCATTTGAAAGGATACTTGGATCGCTTGATTGCCATGTTGCTTGAGTATTATATTTAAATTCCTTATCTAATGTGATATCTGATGTAATAATATTTGGTACCTTTATCTCACTTATTGCTTTTGAAAGTGCTAATTCATCACTCATTGCTTTGATATTTAAATTGCAAGAATAAGATATATTAAAGATAGTTGTTGCTTTTAAAGATACTACTATATCTTCATTATCAGGTGATATTACACCATCATTAGATAATATTCTTTGATTCTTTGATTCCCATAAGATTTCTATTTCTTTATCTTTATATGTGAATGTTCTAGGTAAATTGATATCTGCTGTGATATCATATCCAAAGCTTGTACATATTGTAAGTAGGTTTTTAAGTATTGCTGAAGTATCTACTTTTTCAATTTTGATATTATGATTAAATGTTTCGGATTTACCTGATGCAGATAGTGTTACAGCAAGTGTAATATTTTGATCATCTAAAAATAGATTAATCTTACCATCATTTGACATTACATCAAGATTATTTGAAACATATGAAACTCTATATGTTGTTTTACCATATTTGATTGAAGCATTTAAATCAATTGATATATCTGTAGATGTTGGTATATTTAATGATTTATATGCTTCTTCAAAAGCTTTATCAACATTTGCATATGATATAAAATCATATGATTTATTAATTGATTCGCCATTATATGTAAAATCTACATTTAATGTCACCATTTCATCGCTTAATGTGTAATAATATTTTCCTTCATTTGTTAAGATATTTTCATTTGAAGATTCCCATTTTGCTGATATTTTAATATTTTTATAATTATATTCTTCTTGTAAATCTAAATCAGCATTTAGGTTTTCTTCAAATGTGATAGTGTCCACAAATTCTTTCAATACATTTTCTTTTTTATCGGGTTTTTGTTCTTTACATCCTACAAATACGAATATACTTATTAGTAGTAGAAATAATAATGTTTTGTTTTTGATCATATTTTTTCTCTCTTTCGTCGACATTTATTTTATCATACTTTTATTTATTTTTCAATTGTAGTATAATATATGCAAATGGAGTGTGTATTATGACTAAAACTATTTTTGAAATTGACAAAAACATGAAGAATAATGATCTTGAAAGTATTAAGGAGAATGACGTTACTTTTTATAATCTAAATAATGATTATTTACTTGGACAAGCATTTAGAAATGATTTTAAAAGATTAGAAAATATCCATGTTAGTGATAATGTAGATATCTTAAAGAAGCATCCAAGTGGCCTTAATATTATATTTCAAACAGATTCTAAGAATATCAAATTAAAAGCTAAGCTTGCAGGGCCTGCATATATGAGTCATATGACTTCAGTTGGCACTATTGGTTTTAGCTTATATGTTTTAAACAAAGATAAGTGGGCATTTTTAGGTGCTACTAAGGTTTTAAATAAGGAATATACAGCTAATATGATATCTAATATGGATAAGAAGATGCGTACTTACCGTATTTACTTCCCGTTATATCAAGAATTGATTGATGCTTATGTAGGTGTTGATGAAAAAGCGAAATTTGAATTCGTGAAACCAAAAATGGATAATTTAGTTATATACGGAACATCTATTTCTCAGGGAGGTTGTGCAACAAGACCAGGAATGGACTATGGCGCAATATTAGGTAGACTTTTAAATCTAAATGTTATTAACTTAGGTTTTTCTGGAAGCTGTAAAATTGAAGAAGTAATGACTGATGAAATAAATAAAATTGATAAGAAATATTTAATATTAGAATTAGAATCAAATAGTCCAAGCTATGAACATATGAAGACACATTTAACATATATGTTAGATAATTTGAAGAATAAAGATAAATTTGATATCTATTTGATATCGCATTTTTCTGATACAGAAGTTCTTGTCAATAAAAATCTAAAAAGATATCGAGAGGGTTTTAGACAATTACAAGCAAGCTTTCCATATGTGAAATTTATCGATGGAGAGAAACTTACTAAATCACTAGGCTATGAAGGCACAGTTGATGGAGTACACATGACTGATTTAGGCTTTTATGATTTGGCACATAAATTGGCTAAAATTATAGGTAAAAAGCATGATTAGATATATAAATGATTGTTTCGGAAACATCGATGATATGTTATCATTTTACCGAACTTCTAAATCCAATGCATATAAGCTTGTTTCTTGGGGCTGCATTAAGGTAAATGGAGAGGTAATAAAGAAAAAAGAATTTAAAATAAAAACAGGTGATTTAATTGAAATTGATGATAAACGTATCAAAACAAGTGATTATATTCCTTGGAAGAAAGATTTAAAAATCTTATATGAAGATGAAGATATCATTATTGTTTATAAAGAAAGAGGAATGTTAGTTCATCCTGATTCGATATCTAATGAAACATTAGATAATGCACTTAGCTATTATTTTAGAGGGCAGGATGTTGTATTTGATCATTTGCATCGACTTGATTTAGATACATTTGGAATGTTAGTATGTTCTAAAAATATCCTTGCACAATCATATCTATCAAGTTTATTTGAAAAGAGACAATTAGATAAGGAATATATTGCGCTTATTGAAGGCCATTTAGGAAAGAAAAGTGGTGTTATTTTAAAACGGATAGCTAGCGATAGACATTCCAACAAACAAATAACATCAAATACTGGAAAAGATGCTAAAACAATATATAAGGTTATTGAAGAAAGCAAAGAATTCACAAAGGTACTTGTGAGAATTGAAGGTGGAAGAAAGCACCAAATAAGATGCCACTTTGCATCTATTGGTCATCCAATTGTGGGTGATAAGCTATATGGAAGTAAGTATTTAGATAGAGAATTGATGCTACAATTCTTTAAAGTTGAATTCGTTCATCCACGTACAAAAAAGCCTTTCTCATTTGAAATTGAACAAGAATTTTAGAGGATAAAAATATGAAATATAGAAAGCTAGGAAAAACTCAATTGAATATTAGTGAAGTAGGTTGCGGTGGTATTCCAATTCAACATATTAGCCAAGAAGAAGTTAATAAACTAGTTGATAAAATGATTGAATTAGGTATTAATTTTATTGATAGTGCTAGAGGATACACTATAAGTGAAGAAATGTTTGGAAAAGCCTTGCTTGGTAAAAGAGACAAATTCTATTTAGCTACTAAATCGATGTCAAGAAATTATGAAGATATGAAAAGAGATATCGAAATTAGTTTAAATAATTTTCAAACAGATCATATTGATTTATATCAACTTCACAATTTAAGAGATGATAATTATCAAGGTGCTTTAAAAGCTTTAGAGGAAGCTAAAAAAGAAGGTAGGGTTAAGCATATTGGTTTTTCTAGCCATTCTGTAGATTTCGCATATGAACTTATTAGTAAAACGGATATCTTTGAAACAATTCAAATTCCTTATAATTTCTTAGAATTACAAGCTGTTAAATTATTTAAACTTGCGAAGATGAAGAATATCGGTGTTATCGTAATGAAACCACTTGCTGGTGGAAATATTGATAAGGCTAAAACATCACTTAAATATATACTTGCAAATGATTGCGTAAGTGTCGCAATCCCTGGTATGGAAAGTATTAAGCAAATAGAAGAAAATGCTTCTATTGATAATTATGATTTAACTAAGGATGAAGAAATATATATCCAAAACATGAGAGAATTATTTAAAAACGAATTTTGTCATCGTTGTGGTTATTGTATGCCTTGTAGTGTTGGTATTGATATACCATCTAGCTTTACATATGAAAATTATTATAAGAAATATAATCTAAAAGAATGGGCAATACTTCGTTATGAGGGAATGAACGTAAAACCATCTGCATGTATTGCATGTAGAAAATGTGAAGCAAGATGCCCATATGGCTTACACATCGTCGATAAACTGAAAAGAGTTGTTGAGGTGTTTGAGCATGAATAAAGAAAATTTTTATTTAAAGAATTATAAGATTATAATAAGTATTGTGATGCTTATTAATTATGTAATGCTAGCATTAATTGGTAGTGGTGCATTAGAGAATGTATCTTCAAGATTTTTTGAAATATACTTCTTTTTATCATTTACATTCTTACCAATAATATTTATCTTTGCGTATTTGTATACGCGATTTAAAAAAGAAGAAGATATCAATTTAAAAGATTATTCGATATATCTTCCATTTATCCAAAGTGCTTTATTCATATTATTGTTTGCGATTAAATATTGTATTCAACTTGATCGTAATTATTTATCAATGTTTATTGTGATTGCGATTACTTTCTTTTTAGTAAATGGAATATTAATCTTATTTATAAATAAAGATATATCTAAAAAGAGATATGTTATTGTGAATATATTTTCATATCTAACTATGCTTGCATATATTTTGTTGATGATCATTATGTCTTATGATTACTCAGTATTATTATAATTTAGATATCTAAAAATAAAATGACACACGTAATGTGTGTCATTTATAATTAATCATCACTTGTAAATAAAGCAATCGGAAATAAAGGCATCTTTATTGTTGATTCACCATAAAGAATTTTTTCTAATTCATTTAACTTTGGAATTATTTGATTGTAAGCTTTTGATTTATATGAAATTAATTTTTTTGGAATTTTTCTTTTTGGATCGGTCGCGCAAGGAACTTGTGTATCTGAATACGTAATATCAAATAGTTTTTCCATACTTCCAATAACAGTGTCTATTGCTCCAGGATTATTATAATTATTTGTGTAGCAATAATAATTACTGATGATTGTTGGCATTAATTCTTTATAAAATTCGTATATTTCATCTACTAATTTTTTAATATTTTTATCTTTTTTTGTAAAGTAAAGCTTTCTTTTTGTTTTAGCCATTTCATTCCAAAGATACTTGTTCTTTTCAAAATTATTATAACTATCTTTAATCTTTCCTTCTTGATAACCATCTTCAGATTCTAACTCTTTAATTGTTGGAATTATCCCTCCAACTACAAATGTGAATTTTTGTGCTAAAAAAAGAAAGTCAGTCAAAAAATCATCTCTCTTCTCTTTATAAGTGAAAATCATTGAAAGAAATAATGTAAAAGCACTACCGAAAATTCCAGAACTAGCTGCAATAAAAAAATCTTTTATAGATTTAATTTGCGAATGCAAATCTTTTATAAAAGAACATGTAAATAATAAAGCAAATAATAATAATCCAGATATAACACTTATCCAAAAGCATAATTTTTTTAATTTTACATTAAAAATCATATTTTCCTCCTTCTTTTCGCCATAATTATATCATAATTGAAATACTTTTGTAAACTATTTAATTTATTAATGTGTAATTAATTAAAGTTTGAAATTGAAGAATTAACAATTTATTAATAAGTCGAAAAATGACACACAAATTAGTGTGTCATTTTTCAGAATTTATCATTATCTATACTGAAGATATCTTCTTCAATTATTTCTTCTTTTCTAATTGATTCAGGATCGGCATAATATTTACCGTTCTTATCATTCTTATAAACATCTATAACTAAGCCTTCTTCATAGTTTGTGAATTTAGAAGAATAATCTGTTGTTTTTAAATATTTACCATCTTTTGTTTTGTAAGAGATTGTATGTGGATGAGCATTACCAATTGAGAAAGAATAGTTTGTTTTTATGCCAATAACATTAGCTCGCTCTTTTTTGAAATGTGTTTTGTAATATTTAGCTTTAGCTTTTAGTGCTGTAAAGATAATTAGTGGAATAAAACCAATTATTAGTTGGATTATACCTATTACAAAAAATACAATCGAAATTATTGCTAATTCTTTTAAGCTTGAAACTTCGTGATAATTATCAGGATTATAATATATAACTATTTCTTTTCCTTCATAATAAGAACTAGAATAAGAATTCAATTTTACTTCAACTGGTGTTGTTTCTCCATCCGGTGTAAAAGTAACAAATGCGTCTTCACTACTATGATTTACAGTAGATATTACAGCATCAACTTTAATAAAATTGCTTTCTACATATCTGTATCTTAAAAATACACCAACTGATGCACCAATAAATCCTAGTGCACATATTGATAAAACAATTAATACTATAAATAAAGAAGTTTTTACTGTACGTTTCATATTCTTTTGTGTTGTATTCATATTATTCACCCCAGTATAATTATACCATTTTTTTAATAAATTGATAGATAAAATCTATTATTTTTTCGCAAAATGAAAAAAAATAAAAAAATGCTTGCATTTTGAATTGAAAAGTAGTAAAATATTAAAGGCTTTAAGAAGGCAGTGATTTGGGAGGTTGCTGATACACACGGTTGAGTTGCCAGCTCGCATGTATTAGGGAATTTCCAAGGAGCCTGAAAAGTACAAAGATACTATATAGGAGGCAAAATTATGGCAAGCAAAAAATTAAGAATCAAATTAATTTCTTATGATCACAGATTAATTGATGAATCTGCTGCAAGAATCGTTGATGCAGCTAAGAAGACTGGTGCCAGTGTATCTGGTCCTATTCCTCTTCCAACTGAAAGAGAAGTTTTCACAATTATCCGTTCACCACATAAACATAAAGACAGTCGTGAACAATTTGAAAGAAGAACACATAAGAGACTAATTGATATCGAAGCTACACCAAAGACTTTAGATGCATTAGTACATTTAGAGATACCTGCTGGTGTTGATATCATTTTAAAATAATGAGTAAAAATATTAAAAAAGGAGGAAAAACTCATGGCCAAGGGAATCTTAGGTAAAAAAGTCGGAATGACTCAAATTTTTGCAACAGATGGCACTTTAATTCCTGTAACAGTAATTGAGGTTACACCTAATGTTGTATTACAAAAGAAAACTGTTGAAACTGATGGTTACCAAGCAGTACAGTTAGGCTATGCTGATATGACTAAAAATATCAACAAGGCTGAAAAAGGACATGCTGATAAAGCTAAAACAAATCCTAAGCGCTTCATTAAAGAAATTGCTGGGGAAGAAATGTTGGCATTTGAAGTAGGTCAAGAAGTTAAAGCAAATATTTTCAAGGAAGGCGAAATGGTTGATGTAACTGGAATTAGTAAAGGTAAAGGTTACGCTGGTGGCGTTAAACGTCATAACTTCCATATCGGTCCTAAAGCACATGGTAGTGGTTATCATAGAGGTGTTGGTTCTATGGGCTCTATCGATGCTGCAAGAGTTAAGAAGGGCAAAAAGATGCCTGGTAGATTAGGTGGAGATGTTACTACAATTCAAAACTTAAGTATCGCCAAAATCGATTTAGAAAAGAACGTTGTGCTAATTAGAGGTAATGTTCCAGGAGCTAAGAACTCATATGTAGTAGTTACAAATGCAGTTAAGTCTCATGATGCAACAATTAATCCAGAAGCACTAACTAAAGCAGAAGCTTAAGAAAGGAGAATAAGATGCCTAGTATTAAAGTATTAAACCAATTAGGTCAAGAAGTTAAAGACTTAGAATTATCTAGTGAAGTGTTTGAATGCGCTGCTAATAATCAAGTAATCGCTGATGTCATCAATTCTCAACGTGCAGCTATGCGTCAAGGTACAGCAGATACAAAGACTCGTACTGAAGTTAGTGGTGGTGGTAAAAAGCCTTATCGTCAAAAAGGTACTGGTAGAGCTCGTCAAGGTTCTACAAGAGCTCCTCAATGGCGTGGTGGTGGAGTTGTATTTGGACCTACTCCAAGAAAGTACAACTTAAAGGTTAATAAGAAAGTTGTTAAGGCAGCTACAAGAATGGTTTTAAGTGATCGTTTAGCTTCTGGCAACTTAATCGTATTAGACAAGATTGTATTAGAAGATAACAAGACTAAGAGCTTTGTTAAAGTATTAGATGCAATCAATGCTAATGTAAACAAGAAAATTATCGTTGCAACTTTAGAAGAAGATTTCAACTTAGTATTAGCTGCAAGAAACATTCCAAATGTTTACTTACAAACTAAGTCACACTTAAGTGTTTATGATTTATTAAATGCTGATATGTTTGTCATCACTGAAGATGCAATCGCAAAATATGAGGAGGATTTGAAATAATGAAAAAGAATTATGACATTATCGTTCGTCCTTTAATTACTGAAAAGACTACAAAATTAATTGAAGCTAACAAATATACTTTTGAAGTAAAAGCTGGTAGCAACAAGGTTGAAGTAGCAAAAGCAGTTGAAGAATTATGGCAAGTTAAAGTTGAAGCTGTTAATATGATTAACACTCAAAGAAAGACTCGCCGTGTTGGAAAATATGAAGGATTACGTCCAGCTGTTCAAAAAGCTGTTGTAACTTTAGCTAAAGGCGATAAGTTAGACGTATTTGAATTATAGGAGGAAATAATCAATGGCTATTAAAAGTTATAAACCTACGACTAATGGTCGTCGTGATATGACTGTATTAGTTTACAAAGAAGAAATCACTTGCGATACTCCTGAAAAGAGCTTACTTGCTCCTGTTAAGAGCAAAGGTGGTAGAAACAATACTGGTCGTATTACAGTTCGTCATCAAGGTGGTGGCGTTAAGAGAAAATATCGTATCATTGATTTTAAACGTAACAAAGACAATATCGAAGCAACAGTTAAGACAGTTGAATATGATCCAAACCGTAGTGCTAATATCGCATTGGTTGTATATGCTGATGGTGAAAAGAGATATATTATTGCACCAAAAGATTTACAAGTAGGTCAAAAGATTGTATCTGGTGAAAATGTAGACGTTCGTGTTGGTAACTGCATGCCTTTAATGAATATGCCAGTTGGTTCAATTATTCATAATATTGAAATGCATCCTGGTAAAGGTGCTCAGTTAGTTAGAAGTGCTGGTGCAAGTGCACAAATCTTAGGACGTGAAGATAGATATGTTCTTGTTAGATTAACTTCTGGTGAAGTTAGAAAGATTTTAGGTGTTTGCCGTGCTACATTTGGTGTAGTTGGAAACGCTGATTACATGAATGTAAATATTGGTAAAGCTGGTCGTACACGTTATTTAGGAATCAGACCTACAGTTCGTGGTTCAGTTATGAACCCTAATGATCACCCACATGGTGGTGGTGAAGGTAAAGCTCCTATCGGAAGAAAGGCTCCTTTAACTCCATGGGGTAAACCTGCTCTAGGTAAGAAGACACGTGATACAAAGAAAAAGTCAAGCGAACTAATCGTTCGTAGACGTAACGGTTAATTAGGAGGTAATACAAGATGGCTCGTTCATTGAAAAAAGGACCTTTCTGTGATGAACATTTAATGAAAAAAGTTGTTGAATTAAATGAATCAAACAGTAAAAAAGTAGTACAAACTTGGTCAAGAAGATCAACTATATATCCAGAATTTGTAGGACACACAATTGCCGTTTACAATGGTAAGAATCACGTTCCTGTATATGTTACTGAAGATATGGTTGGACATAAACTTGGAGAATTCTCTCCAACTAGAACTTTCCATGGACATGGAAAGGATAAGGAAACTAAGTAGGAGGTAAGGTATGGCTGAAGAAATTAAAACTGCTAGAGCAGAAGCTAAAACCATTCGTATCTCTGCTTTCAAAGTAAGACTTGTTATGGACAACATTCGTAATAAGAGTGTTAAAGATGCTTTCTCAATTTTAGCTTTAACTCCAAACGGAGCAAGCGTTGCAATTGAAAAAGTTTTAAAGAGTGCTGTTGCAAATGCTACTAATAACAAAAAGATGGATGCAGAAAAATTATTCGTAAAAGAAATTTACGCTAATGAAGCTGTAACTATGAAGAGATTTTTACCAAGAGCTAAAGGTAGCGCAAGCAGATTACTTAAGAGAACTAGCAACATCGTTGTAGTTGTTGCAGAGAAAGAATAGGAGGATCTCAAGTATGGGACAAAAAGTTAGCCCAATAGGAATGCGTTTAGGCATCGTCCGTGATTGGGATTCAAAATGGTATGCAAATAAATTAGAAGTTCCTGAATTATTACATGAGGACTTAAAGATTCGTAAGGAAATCGATACTTATTACAAGAAGGCTCAAGTTTCTAGAGTTGTTATTGAAAGAGTAAAGAATAAAATTATGATCGTTTTATATACAGCTAAACCAGGTGTTGTTATTGGCCGTGAAGGTACAATCAAGACTCAATTAGTTGAAAAATTACAAAAGATGACTGGTAAAACAGTATTTATGAACGTCGTTGAAATTAAGAACCCAGACTTAGATGCAACTCTTGTTGCTCGTAAGATGGCTGAAGATCTTGAAAACAGAGCTTCATTTAGACGTGTTCAAAAGAAAGCAATCCAACAAACAATGAAGGCTGGCGCTAAAGGTATTAGAACTAAGATTTCTGGTAGATTAGGTGGAGCTGAAATGGCTCGTGCTGAAGGTTATTCAGAAGGTACAGTTCCTCTACACACACTTCGTGCTGATGTAGATTATGCTTTAGCTGAAGCTAATACTACTTATGGTAAACTAGGAGTTAAAGTTTGGATTTGTAAAGGTGAAGTTTTACCTACAAAGAAGGAGGCTAAATAATTATGTTAATGCCTAAAAGAACAAAATTCCGTAGACCACATAGAGTAAGATACGATGGCAAAGCAAAAGGCGCTAAAAAAGTTGATTTTGGTGAATATGGCTTAATGGCTGAACAAGGCACATGGCTTACACAACAACAAATTGAAGCTGCTCGTATTGCGATGACTCGTTATATGAACCGTGAAGGTAAGGTTTGGATTAGAATTTTCCCTCACATTCCACAAACTAAAAAACCACTTGCAATGCGTCAAGGTGGTGGTAAAGGTAATGTTGAAGGATATGTTGCAGTAGTAAAGAAGGGAACTATTATGTTTGAAGTTGCTGGTGTTTCTAAAGAAGTAGCAAGAGAAGCATTCAGATTAGCTGCAAATAAGTTACCTATCACTGCTAAATTAGTAGCAAAGGAAAGTGAATAATTATGGCTAGAACTAAAAAAGAAGAAAAAATCG
>JAEEGL017337037.1_pt1 | contig 26501 bp, 22 predicted proteins | sample 9134231 | NCBI WGS metagenome assembly JAEEGL01 (sample SAMN16246548, study PRJNA631951) | gut metagenome | biome: gut microbiome; feature: rumen; material: fiber-attached | host: Bos | place: Iran: Karaj | collected 2018-10 | reverse complement strand
ACCAGTCATACGATGGATACGGTGTGGCACGACTGCCTTACAACGATGGAGCCTTTGACTTTTTCGTGGTGTTACCTGATAAGAATGTTGATATCAACAAAGTGATAGACAAATTCCAATTTGAAGACCTGCTCGTCTCAGATTATCATAAGTTGAATGTGGAGATGCCAAAGTTTGAGGTAGAAAATACGAACTCAGAATTGTTAGATTATCTTAATCAACTGAATCCTAACATAACTTTCAGTGGCAAAGAAATACATATGTTGAATTTTGATGCCTCTGGTCATGAGCTGGAAGATGACCCTGGTCTGGAGATTATACAGAAAACATACATGAAGGTAGATGAAAAAGGGACAGAAGCAGCTGCTGTGACCATGATAGCAAATCATACTTCTAGTGGCATAGATCATACAGAGCCAATCATCGATTTCCACATGGACCGTCCGTTTATCTATGGTATCGTTGAGACAAGTACCAACACACCACTATTCATCGGATACTACGGTAACTAATACTTATTATCTGGTTTATGGTTAGAAATAGTCATTACTAAAGAAGATGGTGGCAAGGAGAACCCCCTGTCACCATCTCTCTATAATATCATGACACCCCCTATATGGTTTGCTACTAGAAAAGCTATGCTTTACTACTAAAAAACTAGTGGCTTACTACTGAACCTTTCTTAACGGTTTTTAGTCTACTACGTGAGGACGGTCAACGCTCCCGTAGTAGACGATATACGTTCTTCACCCTCTCCGAAAAACTATTAATGGGGCATCGTAGTATTTGCCATTACCATGACTAAAACTTGCTATCAACGAAGGGAAAGTTTACTACCACTCGTTACAATGCTTCCTATCACCCAACGCAATATCTCCCATACCCCTATAGGAGATACTGCGATAAGTGATAACAGATACTGCAACGACATATAGCAGATACTGCGACAACCAATAGAAATGCCTGGAATAAAAAGCAAGGGAAAACAGCGTCTGTTTAGCTACATTTTCCTTTATATCCATATATCTTTATCCTACCAAAATCTTGGGTAATATTTCTTTTTTTCAAAAAACCTGCAAAAAGGTTTGTAGAATCAAAAAACATTCGTAACTTTGCACCGCTTTCAAAACGAGAGTGTGTCGCATAGACACTTGGAGAGATGGCTGAGTGGTCGATAGCGGCGGTCTTGAAAACCGTTGAACTGAGAGGTTCCGGGGGTTCGAATCCCTCTCTCTCCGCTAACACAAAGGCTGGTTGTTTTCAACCAGCCTTTGTGTTTTATCTTGTTTTGAGTTTGTTCAGAGAATGAGAGGTAAAACAAAAGTAGAGCCAATCTCTCTCTTAACTTCACAAAATCGTACTCAAATCTCCTCCATCTCTTTAGCCACTTTGGCTTCACAACCCCTCATAGCATCGATGGTCTTTTGAAGCACTTCATCCAAAGGCCAGCCCAACATTTCTGCTCCTTGCTCAATGACTTCGCGTGAGCAACCAGCAGCAAATCCTTTTGACTTGTATTTCTTTTTGAGCGACTTCAGTTCCATATCCTGAACACTCTTCGATGGGCGCATCAGTGCAGCAGCACCAATCAGTCCTGTCAGTTCGTCAGTAGCGAAGAGCACCTTCTCCATCAGGTGTTCAGGTTTCACATTAACATGCATACCGTAAGCATGACTGCAAATGGCATGAATCATTTCTTCACCCACACCTCCTTCACGCAGGAGTTCTGGCGCCTTGATGCAGTGCTCCTCAGGATATTGCTCAAAATCGATGTCATGCAGCAGTCCTACCATTCCCCAGAAATCCACCTCATTGGCATAACCCAATTGCTGTGCATACCAGCGCATCACACCCTCTACTGTTAAGGCATGCTGCAGGTGGAACGAATCCTTGTTGTATTTTCTTAGCAGCTCCCACGCTGCCTCTCTTGTAATGTGATTTTCCATATTCTATACTTTATCTATTTATTTAAGGACAAAGATAGCAATTAATCTGTAATTATATTATCTTTACACCCAAATAAGAACAAAACATCTGATGTTATGAAGAACAAAATGAAAAGAACAGTATTAGGAATGGCTATGCTCTTATTGGGTAGTTCATTCACATTTGCACAAGTGCGTGATAGTAATACGCCAAAGGAAGATTTCGTATCTAGCGAATTGAATCAACCTGGACAGGAGTATCCTATGGTAAACTCAGAAGGTTATGCACGTTTTCGTATCGAGGCTCCCGATGCTCAATCCGTTGTCGTAAGTCTTGGACTAGGCGGCCGTGGCGGTACAATACTTAGCAAGGATAAGGATGGCATATGGACAGGCACCACCGAAGGTCCTTTGGATCCTGGTTTCCACTATTATCATTTGACTATTGACAGTGGTGTATTTAACGATCCTGGCACGCATAACTACTTCGGCTCATGCCGTTGGGAAAGTGGCATAGAGATACCAGCTCCAGATCAGGATTTCTATGCTTGCCGTGAAAACATTGCACATGGCAACATCCAGGAGGTATTATTCTATTCACCAAGCCTGGGCAAGATGCAGACAGCTATGGTGTATTTGCCTCCTACATATGGTAAGCTGGAAAAGGGCAAGCAGGAACGCTTCCCTGTACTTTATCTACAGCATGGTTGGGGTGAGAACGAGACCAGCTGGGGTAAACAGGGCCATGCAGGACTCATTATGGACAACCTCATTGCCGATGGAAAGATACAGCCTTTCATCGTGGTAATGGCCTATGGTCTAACCAATGACATCAAGTTTGGAGGTATTAGACAGTTCGATGCTAAGGAATTCGAGACTGTGCTAGTGGACGAACTTATTCCTTTCATCGACAAGAACTACCTCACCAAGGCCGATAAGTGGAACCGTGCTATGGCTGGTCTGTCAATGGGTGGCATGGAAACCAAACTTATCACGCTGCGTCGTCCTGAGGTATTTGGCTATTGGGGCTTACTCAGCGGTGGACAGTATGCGCCAGAGGAAATCAAGGACCCAAGCATTGTGAAGTATATTTTCGAAAGTTGCGGTTCTAAAGAAAATCCAGATGGTATTAATAAGAGCGTAGATGCACTGAAAGCAGCTGGTTACAATGCTGAAGGGTTTATTTCCGAAGGTACAGCACACGAGTTCCTGACTTGGCGTCGTAGTCTTTATCTAATGGCGCAGAAACTCTTCAAGTAAGCTTGAATTATATGATATACCCTCAGAACTTCGAACAAAAGATAGGATTCGACCAGATACGTCAGTTGCTGAAAGGCAAATGCCTCAGCACACTGGGTGAGGAACGTGTGGATAACATGGCGTTCAAAACACGTTATGCCGATATCAATCCACAGCTGGACTTGACCTGTGAGTTGCTGGCGATCCTGCAAGGGGACGATGATTTTCCAGCACAGTTCTTCTTCGACGTACGCCCTGCGTTGCAACGTGTGAAAGTGGAGGGTCTGTTTCTGGAAGAGCAGGAGCTGTTTGACCTGCGTCGTTCATTAGAAACCATACGTGACATCGTAAAGTTCCTCAAGGTAGAGGATACGGAAGAAGAGGGCTTCGTATCACCCTACCCTCACCTTTGTGAGTTGGCGGGAAACATATTGGTATTTCCAAAGTTGATCAGTCGCATTAGCAGCATACTCAATCCGTATGGACAAATAAAAGACAATGCATCGCCCGAATTGGCTCGCATTCGCAAGGACCATGCTGGAACACTGAACAGCATATCTCGTATCTTGGCAGGCATATTGCGCAATGCACAAAGCGAAGGATTGGTAGATAAGGATGTGTCGCCTACCCTACGTGATGGTCGCTTGGTGATACCTGTAGCACCTGCCATGAAGCGCAAAGTGAGGGGCATCGTGCATGACGAGTCGGCCAGTGGCAAGACAGTTTTCATTGAGCCTGAAGCTGTTGTGGAGGCCAACAACCGCGTGAGGGAACTAGAGATAGAGGAGCGGCACGAAATTATACGCATACTGATGGAATTTACCGACGAACTGCGTCCGCAGATACCGGATGTATTGCAGTCGTACGAGTTCTTGGCAGAGATTGACTTTATCCGTGCTAAGGCATTGTTTGCCCAGCAAACAGGTGCCATCAAGCCTGCGTTTGAAAATAAGCAATGGATAGACTGGGGCGCTGCAGTGCATCCGCTGTTGCAAATATCGCTAGCGAAGCACAACAAGAAGGTGATACCATTAGATATTGAGCTGACAAAGGAGCGCCGCATCCTTCTTATTTCAGGTCCTAACGCTGGTGGCAAGTCGGTATGCCTTAAGACTGTGGGCTTGTTACAGTATATGTTGCAATGCGGCTTGCTAATTCCGTTGCACGAAGGTAGTCATGCAGGGGTATTCAACAGCATCTTCATCGATATTGGCGATGAGCAGAGCATAGAGGATGACTTGAGTACTTATTCGTCACACCTGCTAAACATGAAGAACATGATGAAGCAGTGCGATGGCAAAAGTCTTATCTTAATTGACGAGTTTGGTGGGGGTACCGAGCCGCAGATTGGCGGTGCTATAGCAGAGGCCGTGCTGAAACGACTTAACGAGAAAGGCACCTTCGGCGTAATCACCACACACTATCAGAACCTAAAGCATTATGCTGATGCTCATGATGGTATCGTAAATGGGGCTATGCTTTATGACCGTCACCTGATGCAACCGCTGTTCTTGTTGCAGATAGGTATGCCAGGCAGTTCGTTTGCGGTAGAGATAGCACGCAAGATTGGCTTACCGGAAGAGGTAATTGCAGATGCATCAGAGATTGTGGGTAGCGATTATATCAACTCAGACAAGTATCTGCAAGATATTGTGCGCGACAAGCGTTACTGGCAGAACAAGCGTCAGAACATCCACCAGCGCGAGAAGGTAATGGAAGAAACGATCGCTCGCTATGAGCGTGAGTTGCAGGAGCTGCACCAAGAACGCAAAGATATACTGCGCACTGCTAAGAGTGAGGCGGAGCAACTGGTTCAGGAGGCAAACGCGCGCATTGAGGGCACCATCAAGGGCATCAAGGAGGCACAAGCGGAGAAGGAGGAGACAAAGAAGATTCGTCAGGAGTTGGCTGACTTCCGCAAGCAACTGCAAGAAAAAGAGGCACAGGAGAAAGAAGATAAGATTGCGCGTAAGATGGACAAGTTACGTGAGCGACAGCAACGTAAGAAGGACAAGAAGAAAGGTCTGGAAAAGTCTGCCCTATCACCAGAGGAGCAGGCTGCAATGCAGGCGCAACGAGAGGCTGAGCAACAAGCGTTGTTGGTAGAAGGGGCTTCAGTAAAACTGAAAGGTCAGAACACGGTGGGCACTATCATGGAGATTCATGGAAAGGATGCAACGGTGGCGTTTGGCAGCATCAAGACAACCGTCAAACTGAATCGACTAGAGCCTGCAAAAGCGCCATCGAAGTTGCCTGACATCACACAAAAAGCTACCTATCTGAGTGAACAGACGCAGGACTCGATGCACGACCGTAAGTTGAACTTCAAACAGGACATCGATGTGCGTGGCATGAGGGGCGATGAAGCGATACAGGCAGTGACGTACTTTATCGATGATGCGATATTGATAGGGGTTTCACGTGTGAGGATTCTGCATGGTACAGGTACGGGTATCTTACGTACCTTGATACGGCAATACCTGCAAAGTGTGGCAGGCGTGAAGGATTTTCACGATGAACACGTGCAGTTTGGGGGTGCAGGAATAACGGTAGTGGATTTAGAATAACGTTAGTTCTGTTCGGGCTCAGGCTCAGGTTCGTAATCGTCCATCATGTCGGCCTTGTCAATGGAAAGAACGCCATTAGGCAACACGATAACGTGGAAAGGTACATAGAGATCGCTCTCGGGATAGCTCACACTAGCGGCAAACATCAGACCATCGTCGGTCACTTTATCGAACACCAACCCTTCAAGGATAGAATGCTGCAGGAAATCTGCCTCTAAATAGGAGGCAAACGTTTGCTTGGTAAAGTCTTTGTTGAAAATATTACTATCGCCCGTAGTTACACGCAGGCTAATAGTGTTGTCGTAATATCGTACACCCTGTGCATCGGTCACAATAGGCAATTGACTGTCAGCTCTGCGGATAACTTTCATTGTATAGGTTTTGCCTTTGAATTCTGCCTCTGAAGTAGCCTCTATAGTTTGCAACTGATGAATCTCATTGCTGACAACTTCTTCTTGTATGGACTCCACAACATAATTGTCGGGGTCTTTTTTTTTGTTTCGGCTGCAAGATGCTAACGACAAAAGGGACAAAGCTAATATTATATATATGTATCTATTCATTGTCTTCATTATTAATTATCACTGCAAAGTTACGATAATCTTGCGAAATATCAAAACTTACACTAAATTTGCACACAATATGACAACAGAGAAGGAGATATTCGACCGAGCCGAACTACTGTTAGGCAGTGAGTGCATGGAACGCTTGGCTGCAGCCAAGGTGTTGCTGATGGGGGTAGGTGGCGTAGGTAGCTGGTGCGCCGAATGCTTGGTGCGCACGGGCATACGGCATCTTACCATCGTGGATGCTGATGTGGTACAGGCAACAAATATCAACCGTCAACTGATGGCGACTACCACTACCATCGGACAGGTAAAGGTAGGAGCGCTAAAAGAAAGGTTGTTGCAAATCAATCCTCAAGCCACTATTACTGCCATCTGTATGGAATATAACGAGAATACTGCCAGTGCTTTTGACTTGGACAGCTTCGACTACGTAGTGGATGCCATTGACAGCTTAAAGGACAAGGCTTTGCTGATATTGCAGGCTACTGCCTCGGACACTAAGTTGTTTTCATCTATGGGAGCAGCTTTGAAGATGAATCCTACAAAGATAGAGGTGGCTGAGTTCTGGAAGGTAAAGGGTGATGCATTGGCAAAGGCTTTGCGCAACCGATTCAAGAAAAGTGGCGAGTTTCCTCAACGTAAGTTTATGTGTGTATATAGTGAGGAGCAATTGCCCTACAAGACTGAGGGGAAGGGCTCGATAGCGCAGGTTACTGCGGTATTTGGATTTACCTTAGCAGGATTAGTTATAAATGATATAATTGATAATATATGAAGGAATTATTATTGGCAGGCATTTGTCTTACAATGACATTTGCCGCTTGCAATGGAGGGAAAGAGAATGGTAACGGCTACTTGATTAACGGAAAGATATCCGACATCAAGAGTGGCATGATATATCTGAAGGAATATCAAGACAAGAACTTCACTTTGGTGGATTCGGCTGAGGTGGAAGGTGGCAGTTTTGAGTTTCGTGGCTTTGCCTTGCAGACTTTGGCATATGGCTTGACTACTGACAAGGAAAGCAACAACCCGTTGCTGTTCTTTCTCGGCAATGAGACCATTAATATCAAGATGAGCGAGGAAAACAAGAAGCTAGAAATTGAGGGCTCACCCATCAACACACTGTTCCAAGAGACGGTAGGTAAGGTGGGTAAGGAAGGCTTTGACATTAACGAGTTTGTGGCAGCTAACCCTGCTTCTGCTTTGGCACCCTATTATATTATGCGAAACCTGGCTTGGGGACTTGACCTAAATCAGTTGAAGACATTGCGTGAAAAGTTGGATGCGTCGTTGGACAATAACAAATATGTGAAGCAACTAGAAGACCTAATAGCTAAGAAAGAAGCGGTACAGGTGGGCAAGGTAGCGCCCGACTTCACCCTACCCGACCCTGATGGCAAGATGGTGAGTCTGAAAGATTTTCGTGGAAAGTATGTGTTAGTGAGTTTCTGGGCTGGTTGGTGTCCCGATTGCCGCAGGGAAAACCCATTTATCGTGGAGGCCTATAACAAGTATAAGAACAAAAACTTTACAGTACTGGGCGTGTCAATAGACCGCAACCGTGAAACCTGGCTCAAGACCATCGAGCAGCAAGGCCTCACTTGGACACAAGTGTCTGACCTGAAATACTGGCAAAGTCCGGTGTTAGAGTTGTATGCTATCCGCTGGGTACCTACAGGCATATTGCTTGATCCCGAAGGCAAGATACTCAACATTAGTCTGAATGAGGATGAACTGGTGAAAAATTTAGCTAGCGTATTTGAATAACAATTCCCTCTATCCCCTCCAACAAGGAGGGGATTTTTATATCCTTTCCCTGTCTATTTGTCACCATATCATTATCTACAGCCCCTCTACACTGACATATTTACAGAAAACATCTACATCTATTGACAAATTGTCATTACAATCCCACTGGCACATAGATTGCACTACTATAGATGCAAGCCGAAGTGAAAACTAAGGCGAATAGATGTAAAACAATTTAAAGACTAAAATAAAAATGGAGGTATTTACTATGTTACCAGCAATGTTTAGGAATACTTGGTTTCCTACAGTATTCGATGATTTTGATTTCACACCTCGTGCCAACACAACAGCACCGGCAGTAAATGTAATGGAAAATGAAACGGCATATACCATGGAAGTGGCCGCTCCTGGCATCAAGAAGGAGTTTTGCCGTGTTAACATCAATGAAGATGGCAACTTGAGCATAGCTATCGAGAACAAATGGGAGCACAAAGAAGAGGACAAGCAACACAAGCAGCACTACCTGCGTCGTGAATTCTCTTACAGCAACTACCAACAGAACTACACCCTGCCTGAGGATGTTGATAAAGAAAACATCTCTGCTAAGGTAGAAAACGGAGTTCTGACAGTTATCCTGCCTAAGTTCAAGAAGGAAGAAATTAAGAATGCTCGCACTATCGAAATTTCATAATGCATTTTCAAAAGCAAATAACGAGTGTCATTCATAATAAAAAGGCTGCACAAGTTTGTGCAGCCTTTTTATTTATCAGAATGGATAGATGAGCCAAATGATAAGTAACAGGATAGGAAGCAAAACCAAATGCATGATGGTACCCAAGCGAGTGAAGTCAGTGAAACGATAGGCACCAGGTCCATACACCAACATATGGGTAGTACTACCTATAGGCGAAGCGAAACTAAGTGCTACGCTGAGCATGAGTGCCATGATAAACGGCAATGGGTCGCAACCTAACAGCATTGCCTGTTGATGCATAATAGGGAAAAAAACAGCTGCAGCACCTACGTCGCTGATAAATTCGCTGACTGCCGATGCCAGCAGACACATCACACCCATCACTATATAAGGGTTGGAAGCGCAAAGTTCGAGGACATTAGTCGCCACAAAACTGGCAACGCCCGTATTGGTAATAGCCGCTGAGAAGACCACCGTAGAGCCCAAAACAAGCAAGAGGTCCCACTCAATGTATTTCGTCACATAGTTGATGCGGCAACAGCCTGCCATCATTAGTACACCAGCAGCAAGCATAGATGCTGTGATCAGTGGCAGTACCTTGAATGACGAAATAAGAAACATCAACGTCAGGACGATGGCAGAAGTAACGGTCTTGGGACCCAACTGCGGAACGAAGTGGCTATCGAAGAATTTCAGCGAGCGGCGGTTGTTCTCCTCCAACTGACTCTCGCCCTTGGCAGGACATTCCAACAGCAACGTATCACCAGCTTGCAGACTGATCTCACGAGGCAATCCTTCCACACGGTGTCCCTGACGAGCCACTGCCACGAGGGCCACATTATTGCGTCGTTCAAAGCTGCTATTGGCCATTGACTTGCCTATCAGCTCACTGCCAAAAGTGACATAAGCCGTGCGCATGCGTCGTTTGGTATCTATCTCATTGATGCTCCACACATGGTGGTCAGCAGCCGCTAACCCGTGGGTGCGTTTCAACTCTAGCAGGTCGTTGATTTGCCCGGCATAGATAAGGCGATCGCCTCCCATCACATATTCGTCCTTGGGTACGGGCATTACGATTTCGCGGTCGAAGTGCATGATCTCAATAAGTGAACCACCCTTGGGGTTGTAAAGTCCTGCCTCCTCTACGGTTTCCATTACATGGGGATTGTCGGTAGGCACCAGCAGTTCGACGGTATAATCACTGGTGGACTCGAAAGATACTTCAGACGACACTCTATCTGGGATTAAACGCTGAAATATCAGCACCAGGATCATGCCCAACACGGTGAGAATAATACCTGGTATCATAGGTTCAAAGATATTCATGACTTGTCCGGTCTTACTCATATAAAGACCTGCTACCACCAAGTTGGACGAGTTACCCAGCAACGTACACATACCACCCAACGAAGCTGCATAGCTCAAGGGCATCAATAGTTTAGAGGGGGAAAGGTTGAGCTTGCGCGACCATATTTTAACAGCATCAATCAGCAATGACACCACGTTAGACGAACTAAGGAAAGCAGAGAGCACACTGGTAGGAATCATCAACTTAATGATAGCTTCGCTATAATTGCGCGCCTCTCCCAGCACGTTCTTGGTAAGCCAATATAACACGCCCGTCTGCATCAGTCCGCCGATAATGACGAAGAAAGCTGCATTCACCACAACTGGTTCACTACTGAAGCCAGCCATACCCTCCTTCTCATCGACGATGCCCAATACCAGCAGTATTGTCAGTGCTCCTAAAAAAGCTACCTCTGTAGGAATGCGCGACTTCGCCATCACCACAAAGATGCATATCATAGTAAAGATAGTCACCCAACCACCTAAACTAACACCAAATACTATCACATGTAAAAATGATTCAAGCATGATTTTTTAATCTCGTGGCAAAGGTATGTCAAGTTGAAAACATATCCAAATTTATCCTTCTATTTCTGACAATTCCAACCATCGGAACGATTTCTCATCCAGTTCTGCCTCTAAAAGAGGCAAGCGTTTAGATTTCTCGGTGAGTGCCTCTACCGACAAGGTACCACTACACAAATCGGTTTCTAGCTGTTTCTTCTCAGCCTCCAATGCTTCTATTTCTTTTTCCAGCTGCTCGAACTCTCGCTTCTCTTTAAATGACATGCGTCGCTTTTCGTTCTGCCGTTGTCGTTCAGACTTGGGAGCTATGGGTTGTGCTGCCTTTTTCTGTTCTCGATCATGGCGTTCCTTTTCCTCTTTCCACGCACGATATTGGGTATAGTTACCCGGGAAGTCACGGATATCGCCCTGACCGTTGAACACCAAGATATGATCCACCACCTTATCCATGAAATAACGATCGTGACTGACAACAATCACACAACCGCCAAAGCCTTGCAAGTATTCTTCTAATACTTGGAGTGTCATGATGTCAAGGTCGTTGGTAGGCTCGTCGAGTATTAGGAAGTTGGGATTACGCATCAGTACTGTACAAAGATACAACCTGCGACGTTCACCACCACTCAGTTTGTAGATAAAATTATGTTGCGTATCAGGTGAGAATAAGAAATATTGAAGGAACTGTGACACGCCCAAACGCTTGCCGTTGCCCATATCTACCACTTCAGCAATGTCACGCACGGCATCAATCACCTTCATCTGCTCGTCGAAATGCATACCCTCCTGCGAATAATAGCCGAAACGCACAGTGGAGCCGATTTCCAATTTTCCGCTGTCAATAGACAATTCACCTAAAAGGATTTTTAAAAACGACGATTTGCCTGTGCCGTTGTTGCCAATGATGCCCATCTTCTCATAGCGAGAGAAGATATATGAGAAGTTGTCGAGTATCTTTACATCGCCAAAAGACTTATACAGGTGGTCGGCCTCGAATATCTTGTTGCCAATATAGGTGGATTTTACATTGAGTTGCACCTTGTTGTCAACGATGCGTTGTTTCGCTACTTTCTCCAATTCGTAGAATGCCTCCTCGCGATAGCGCGCCTTATGTCCACGTGCTTGTGGCATACGACGCATCCAGTCCAATTCAGTACGATAGAGGTTATTAGCACGTTCTATTTCCACCGCCTTGGCATCCATACGCTCCTGACGTTTCTCCAAGTAATAGGCATAGTTGCCATCATATTGATAGAGTGACTCAGCATCCAGCTCCATGATGTGGTTGCAAATCCGATCGAGAAAATAGCGGTCATGTGTTACCATGAGCAACGTCATCGTGCTACGTTTCAGTGTATCTTCCAACCACTCCACAATGTCCAAATCAAGGTGGTTGGTAGGTTCATCCAATATCAGTAATTCAGGGTCGTTGATCAAGGCATTCACCAAGGCTACACGTTTCACTTGACCTCCCGACAATTCAGATATTGGTTGCTGCAAGTTGGTCATCTTCAACTTGGTTAGCAGTTGCTTAGCAGCCAGTTCATAATCTTTATGAGGGTCAACACGACAACTGCTATGTCGCAGACAAGCCTCCAATATAGATAAATGAGATGGATAATGCGGTGTTTGTGGCAGGTAACCCACACGCAAGTCACGACGGAAAGTAATCTTACCGTCATCATAAGGTTCTTCACCTGCCAATATATTTAATAAGGTGGATTTACCAATGCCGTTTTTGGCAATCAAGCCCACATGTTGTCCTTCCGACAAGCCAAAACTGATGTCGTGAAACAATACATGAACACCAAACGATTTAGTAAGGCCTTCTACCTGTAAAATGGGATTAAAAGCAATAGCCATCAGAGAATGTGTTCATAGGTTTCAGTCAGGTTGACAGTTTCTCCATTCTTTACCTTGCTCCACACCAACTTCATCGGGTCGATAATCTTTCCATCTGAAGTGTTCACCAATACTGGCACTTCACGACTGCCATCAATCAGTGTCATCCACTCTATCCCATCCACTTCATTGGTAAGAATCACACAAAGTGTGATACCCAATGCAATCCAGGCATCTCGCTTTCGGGGGTTCAGCGAACCATTGTCAATGATTCGTTGCATATTCGGAATATCTTCCTCTTCGCCACGGAAATCTTTCTTAAGCTGTTTCTTGATTTCTGATTGTACCCAATCATAAGCCTCATCAATCTGGTAAATCTCCATGAGGCGTACTGGAATAGTCTCGGCATGATATTTCACCCCAGGATAGCGCAATTCCAAGGAAGCGATAACTTCCTGCGCCTTACGGATAGATGCTCCTTGAGCAGTAGCAAAGGACACCTCAAATGCCACATCGCCAATACCCGTTACCCATTGGTGGTTTTCGTAAGCTTCGCCTTCTTCTGTAAAGACCTCGCAACTATAGGCACAAGGGAGGTCGCCCACTATGACGGCCTGTGCCCGTTTGCTTCGTTTCAACTCATCATTCACCGTCTCTTGGCCGTAGCCAGCATGCTCACCACGGAAAGCAGAGATGCGGAAGTTACCATCCCAATCATCGGGATTATAGAAAAGGAATGATTCTTCCCCACCCTCGAACTCATGCCAATCAGCTGGGTAGGTCATAGCGAACCATGCACCTGGAGCGATAAATTTCTTGACGTTAGTCATAGTATAAATGTTTTGGGGTACAAATAGTACAGCCTATCTTATGCAAAGATAAAAATAATTATTGATATGATGGGACTCTCAACTCAATAAAACCATCTTGATGCAGTTTGGAAATATACATGGCAAGGCGCTGGGGGAAATCCTCCTCTTCCGGATGACACATTACTACATCACGTATCACTTCTTCTGTAGTGCGTATGCCATCTATTAGTTGCCATACCTCAGAGCCATATTGTTCCAGAGGTACATGTATTTGAGGTGAATACCACTTGCCTAGAAGTTTGCGGAGCCATGCCTTGGGAAAACGATGATATACCAATGTCAGACAGCCATCAGACGTCTGCTCTGTCCACACTTTGGGAGAGTGAACAGGGACGGTATCGAGTAAATTCGTTTTCATTGGATATTCGGTTTTTCGAGTCCGTAACCTTTTTTCTTATCCAAATACAGCATGGCTACTGCTACCAGTACCCCTGCAAAGCCAGTGCAAGCAAAAATCTGCATGCCAGAGGTGTAAGTAGAATCGGTTTCATTTGCCTTGCCTACAAACATAGGAATGATGGCACGTCCAAAGTTCTGGATAAAGAATATCAACGAGTAGGCAGTACCCAAGCATTTCATCGGCATAATCTTTGGCACAATAGGCCAAAGAGCAGCTGGTGTCAAGGAAAAGCCGATGCTTAATAGTACCATCATACAGATGGCAAAAGTGCTGGCATGTATCGGCAATGAGAAACCGAAATGAACCAATGTCAATAAACCGGTACCTATGATAATCAGCGTTACACCACGACCGTATTTGTCATAGATAGAGCCAAAGAGTGGCGTCATCAAGATGGTGCCAAACGGCACGATAGAGGTGAAGAAACCTGCAATATCAGGGGCAACGGCATATTTGTCAATCATCAAGCGGGTTGCAAACTTCAGAAACGGACTCACGGCAGAATAAAACAACACTACAAACAGCGTGACAAGCCAAAAACCTGAACTCTTTAAGATAAAGCCAATATCACGAAGGTGAAATTGTTCATCATCATTGAGTTTTATCTCATCAGCCATTAATCGTTGTTCATCTTTGTCTAAACGTATATCAAGAATGCAGAAGACAAAAAAAGACACCAAACCGATAAGGAGACAAATTAAACCTAAGAGTAAAGGAGCAGACAAGGAGAAATGCCGAGCCACAGGAGCACTAACACTCAAGGCAGCGGCGGTACCTAAACGAGCCATCGCTAACTGTATGCCCATTGCCAATGCCAATTCGTGACCAGTGAACCAACGTACCATCGCCTTGCTCACCGTGATGCCACACATCTCATAGCCAACACCAAAAATGGCAAAGCCTAAACTGGCTATGGCAGCTGATAAAGGGAGGTGCACGTCCCACCACAAAACATTGAAATTGAACGTCTCACCAGCCAATGGAGCCGTCACGGCATAATACTTGATGCCTACACCAATCAACATCAAAGAGCAGGAAAGAATTCCCGTGAAACGCACCCCCATCTTATCAAGAATGAGTCCGCTGAAGAAAAGCATCAGCAGGAACACATTAATCAATCCACTAGAACCAGAGAAGAAACCGTAGTCAGTGCTTGTCCACCCCAAACCACCTTCCTCTACAGGCATTTCGAGCAGCGTCTCTAAAGGTGACATGATATCATTGAGGAAATAACCCATCATCATGGCAGTTGCCACAATGACCAGTACTATCCAACGAATTATCGCCGAGTCGTTGATTTTCTTCCTCAATTCTTCCATAATATAAAAAGGAGTTAAGAACCGAAATTCTTAACTCCTAACTTTTTAAATCTATATTTATTTGATGTTTGGCTCTTCCAAACCCAAACCTTTTTTCTTATCTACAGCCTTGAGCACTAAACCCAATATCAACGCAGCCACACCCAAACAAGCCAGCATTACCAGTGGCCAGGTATAGTCAAACTGCGTTGGGTCAGTCACACCAGGATTGGTGTTGTCAAGCACCTTACCTATCAACAACGGGAACAGCCACAAACCGATATTCTGAATCCAGAAAATCAATGCGTATGCCGAACCAATAATCTTGGCATCTACCAACTTTGGCACACTTGGCCAAAGTGAAGCAGGAACCAATGAGAAGGAAGCGCCCAATACCAAGATGGTCAGATAAGCTACAATAATACCGCCCACCATATTGCCCTTGAACCCTGGCAAAATGAAAGCAAATGTCAGGTGGCAAGCAATCAACAGCAATGATCCCAATACCAACATGGAAGCAGCCTTACCCTTATGATCCACATAACTACCCAAGATAGGAGTAATACCCATCGCCAACAATGGGAATACGGCAAATACAGACTCTGCGCTCTGGCGCATATAACCCATGTAGCAGTACACCACTAAAGCAACGATCGCCAAAATCAGCAGACCATATTTCTTTGCTTTATCCTTCATGAAGTTGCTGGTAAACGATGCGATAGCCACTACCAGCATGATGATATACTGAACAATGGTTACGCTGCTGTCAGCCCAGAAAGAATTTGGATCAATCTCTGCAAAATCGAGGTTGCACTGCAGCATATTCACCGCATATTTCTGGAATGGGAAAATAGCACTATAATACAATACACAAAGCAATGATACCAACCAGAAACCTGTGCTGGTAAGAATCTGTCCCAAATCACTGATTTTAAATGGATCATCTTTCTCCTCAGCCTCTCCCGTCTGTGCATCCAACTTCTTGTCCATGAAGAAGTAAACCACCAACATGATCAAGCCAATTGCCAACAGCACTACGCCAAAAGCTACAGAACGACTTACACTGATGTCACCACCCAATTTGGCAAAGAATGGTGAGAAAATCATGCAGGTAGCCACGCCCAAACGTGCCAATGCCATCTCACTTCCCATCGCCAACGCCATCTCACGACCCTTGAACCACTTCACGATACCACGACTTACTGTGATACCTGCCATTTCACAACCACAACCAAAAATCATAAAGCCACAAGCTGCGAACTTAGCCGAAGCAGGCATTCCCTCATAGAAGGGTGAAACGCCTAGCTCATCAAAGATAGGGATGTAATTCAGGTTATTGGTAAACCATGTTTCCAATCCGCTGCCCATGAATGATTCAGAAACAGCATACCACTTGATTATCGCACCAATTAGCATCACCGCACCAGAAAGCACTGCCGTAAAGCGAACGCCCATCTTGTCGAGGATGATACCAGCGAAAATCAAGAAGAACACAAACACATTGAGGAACACCTCACTGCCCTGCATGGTGCCAAACGCTGTTGAGTCCCAGCCACGTGTCTCCTGCATCAAGTCTTTGATAGGAGATAGGATATCCATAAAGATATAGGCGAAGAACATACCTAATGCGAGGAGCAGCAAAGCTGTCCAACGCATTCCAGCAGAATCACGCAAGGTTTGTTGAATTTTGTCTGTTGTCATGACAATACTTAGTCTTCAGAAAACATCAGTTAGCTGGGGTTTCAGCTGGAGTTTCAGTAGAAGGAGCGGTAGTACCAACCGGCATGTTATAAGGATTGGTGTTAGCACTCTTCTGAGCCTGCTCCATGATAGCGTCTTGACTGCTTGAATTAGCAGAAGGCAAAGTATAAGCTGATACCACGCTGCAAATCACCATTACAGCAGCCAGTGTCCAAGTGGCCTTCTCCAAGAAATCGGTGGTTTTGCGAACACCCATAATTGCGTTAGAAGATGAAAAACCAGAGGCCAAGCCACCACCTTTTGAATTTTGAATCAACACGATGCCACACATCAAAATAGATGCCACCAGCATCAAAATAATAATTAGTAAATACATCTTTAATTATGATTTTGTTTTCTCATTAATAACTAATTTCTCCAAAAAACGAATTTGGTCTGCAAAGTAAATACTTTTTTTTGGATATTTCAAGTTTAATTTTCTAATAATTTCCAAAGCCTTGCCATATCTGCGCTGTTTGATATAGATTTTTGCCAATGTTTCGGTAAAATAGGCATCATCAAGATCTTCAACTTCAGTATCCACATTTTCAGTATCGCTGACGTTGTCTTCAGTCAAGAAATAATCTTCAGTAGTGGGTGTCAGGTCTAATCCGCTCTCTGTTGATTGTTCATCAGGCATTTCCAACAAAAAAGAATTGATAAGCGAAAGGGTACGGTCTCCTCCTGATTCTTCTTCCTTATGTTCCTCCGATGGCTTACTATCTCTAACAGGCTTCACAGCAAGCCGGTCGCCCTCGATAAGATAGTAAAGTTTGGCACGATCGGAAATAAACAATACAGATTTGCGCAATTCAGGTCCAAAAGTGTCATCGTGCAGCAGATAAAGATTCTTCAAGTACAACAGCCGAAGCGTCTGGAAGTAGGGATAACGAGCCACCATCGTACGTAATTCGTACAAAGTGCTCGTATTGAGTAATTCGGGCTGCTTAATCCACTGTATGATGTCATTGGATGTCATCTTACCAATTCGCTACCGTTGAGTTAAATATCTGTTCGGATATATCCTTCACCATCACTTCTATCAACTGATCCTGCACTGCCGTCAACAATTGAGTGGCGTCGTAAGTCTGAAACGCACTGAACGTTCTGTTCTCAAAGTCTTCTTCATGATTGGTATTATTAGTGAATGAAACGTTTACCGTCAGTGTCAAACGTACCTTAGAAGAATAGCCACTAGCATCTATAGCCTCGTTAAATTGGTTATAGCCTGTAATTTCTCCTTCAATAACAATATCCCCATTTGTGTTCACCAATGACAATCGCGTCTGACGCATGAACAAGTCCTTCATCTGATCATTCAGCGTAGTGGCAAGTGGACCATATACATAATCCGCATGGTTCTGGAAATCCACAATCTGCATAGTATGCACCTTGCTATAGTCTATTGAAGAGATAGGTGCCAAGCCTAAAGAGACCTTGCAAGCAACCATTATCACAGTCAAACTAATTAGCCATACACCATGTACCAACTTTTTATTCCAAGCCATACAACTTAATCTTTCTATATAATGTACGTTCAGAGATATTCAATTCCTTTGCTGCTGCTCTACGTCTGCCACGATTTCTCTCCAGTGCTTTCTTAATCATCTCTTTCTCCACCTCGTCTAATGACATCGCTTCCGCTTCTTCCACCGCCTCAGTATCCTGGATATTATCATCATTGTGCAAAGAAGCTGACGATCTGCCATTAACAGATGTATGCTGAATAATAGGAATGACTGTATCTGTTGTGGGCGTTGTAGGGGCATAATAAGACGTGTGAGCAGGTTCAGCAGCTACAGTTACCTGTTCTCCAGCCATGAGTTTCTTGACTACCTGTTTTAATTCGGTCACCTCATTATTAAGGTTATAGAGCATCTTATACAAAAACTCCCGTTCTCCTTCAAAACCTTGTCCAAATTCCTTTGACCCAAACAAAGCAGGCAAACGCTGACCTTGTTCCTGCTGTGGTAAATAACGTTTTAACATATCTGCCGTTACCTCACGCTCAGTTTCTATGATGGATATCTGCTCAGTTACATTCTTCAATTGTCGCACATTACCCGGCCAACGATAGTTGACCAACATACGTTTAGCCTCTTCCGTCAGTTGAATAGCAGGCATGCGGTATTTCTCGGCAAAATCAGCAGCAAACTTGCGGAACAACAAAGCAGCATCATCCCCACGCTCACGTAAAGGCGGTACCTTGATAGGCACAGTACTAAGACGATAGAACAAATCTTCACGGAATCGTCCATCGGTTATAGCCCTATCAAGATTCACATTGGTGGCCGCCACAATGCGCACATTGGTTTTCTCCACTTTGGAAGAGCCTACCCTAATGAATTCACCATTCTCCAGCACACGCAATAATCGGGCTTGTGTTGCCAATGGCAATTCACCCACCTCATCGAGGAAAATGGTACCCCCATCTGCCTCACTAAAGTAACCCTTTCGATCGCCGATAGCACCTGTAAATGCACCTTTCTCATGACCGAAAAGTTCTGAGTCGATGGTTCCCTCAGGAATGGCACCGCAGTTCACAGCAATGTATTTGCCATGTTTCCTACGACTGAATTGATGGATTATCTGAGGAAAACTTTCCTTACCCACACCACTCTCGCCTGTAATAAGCACAGAAACATCAGTCGGTGCCACCTGCATGGCGGTATCGATGGCATGTAGTAAGTTCTCATCGTTTCCAATGATGCCGAACCTTAGCTTCACTTGTTGGATTTCAGCTCTTGTCATAATGTTTCTTCCTCAGGTTCAGCCATTTGTTTAAGTTTGTCGCTATCATCGCGCCTATCGTAATACTGCTTTCGGAGCGGATTAGCTAATGCTTCTTCTTCACGGTTCCTATTGCGTAGTACATCTATGCCTAAATAAATGGCATTTCTCAATGAAGATTCATCGGCCAAACCTTTACCTGCCAATTCGTATTCCACACCATGAACAGGTGTAGCACAGATAGCAGACAATCCAGTAATGAATTTCACGCCACTATTCATACTCAGCGCCTTGAATAATCCCAAGCCCTGATCATGGTACATAGCAAAGATGCCGTCGAAATGAGTAAAGTTGCTCGTTTCTAACAGTGAGTCCACCGAATAAGGACCATAGCAAATTACTTTCTCTGCTATTAGTTCTTCCAAAGCAGGTTGGATAATCTCTAGCTCTTCCTGTCCCACTACATCGTTCAAGACTGAACCAGGATTCAGGGAAAGAACGGCAATACGAGGAGCGCTGATACCAAAGTCAACCTTCAGTGACTGGTTAAAAACAGCTATCTTATCTTTTATCAATTCTTTGGTTAGCGTAGAGGCTACCTCCTTCATCGGCACATTTTCTGTAGCTAGAGCCACACGCAAATCATCCTTCACTAATATAGATAATGCCACATCACCCTGTTCACCCAATTCCTGTTGAATAAGATTGGTCAAACCAGGGTAATTAATATCTGCCTGCTTAAATGCTAGTTCGTTAACTGGTGCCAACACCAGGACATCAGTCAATCCATCACGATATTCATCCATAGCCAACTGAATGGCATTCCATGCAGCCTTGCCAGCCTCAGCATCTGTTTTTGCAAACTCCACCTTTGTATCATCGTCATTACAAGTAACGATACTCACAGCGTTATCGGCTGCCTCGGTTGCAGACTTGACAATAGAGAAAGGCGTTTGAATATCCATCGTCTTGCGATGATAGGTAGCCACCTTGGGTGAACCGTATATAATAGGAGTACATAATTCCAACATCGTAGGGTCCTCGAATGACTTCAACGCCACTTCCCATCCTACTCCGTTGATATCTCCTTGTGTAATAGCTATTCTTATCTTCCCTTCCATAGAAAGTTTTTCTATTTATTTAGTTGATAGTATTATTCATCTTGTAGAGGAATCTGTGCATCATCCACTTTCTTGCCTGGCAGTTTGATGGTATACAGAGCTGCTTCCATGCCTCGTACCAGGTTGCGCTTTAGTTTCTCTGGTGCATATATAAAGATTTCCTCAGTAATCACTCGCTGGTTGATAGTGTCCACCCTGCTTTGAGAAACGAAAGGGCCACCCATCATGTCACCCTTCACCTTCCATAAGCCACGTGCCTCAAACACATACTCACCTTTCAGCTTAAAAGCACGGGTGGTAACAAAGCGGGCATCAGTAGTCATGTAGGTGCCTTCGGCTGCGCCTGGAATGTTAATTTTCATCACAGAGTCACGCTTCTGAATAAAGAAATCCTTGGTAAATGTACGTTTATCTTTGTAGGGGTAAGAGTAAATCACATAGTTTTGGTCACCTGCTGCAGCATTGGCACCTGCCCAGAAGAAATCCTCACCACGCTTGGATGATTTCAGTTCTCCAGACACCCATACATCGCAGTCGAACATTTCCTTCACATTCTTGGAAATCATGTCGCTATGCTGATATTCTAGCACTTGGATCTGACGATTCATCTCAGCACGTGTAAAGAAGTCGATAATGGCCTGTCCATTCTTGGTAATATATTCAGCCACTGATTCAGCATCTGGACCTTGAATGGTCAAGATAGCCTGAGGGTTGGCATAAACATTCATCTCTGAACGGAACTTCGGCTGAGTATAGGTACTTGGATCAATGTCCACCTTAATAATATTGCGAAGCATCTTCAACGTTGCATTATAGCCATAAGGAGTGGTGTTCATAATGCGGAAAGAACGTTCTGGCTGAGGCAAGCCCGGCACATCGGTATCTAACACATCATATAATGCACGGCCTGCAACGCCCTCCCAATTGTCATCGTCGCAAACTACCAGCAACTCATATGCCCTGCCGCTGGATGTAGGGGTAAAGATATTCAGTGAAGAGCGCTTGTTGCCTCCGCGATTGCAGGCACCCAACAAAATGGTTGCCAGTACGATTGTCATTAAAAAAACTGTTCTTCTCATATTTCCCTTTTATTTTGTATTGTCACCACAAAACTACGAATAAGTGAGAATAGAATACCACTCTTTCTTAATAATTTATATTAATTCTTGTTAATCGCCTCCTGCCTAGCCGTAGATAGCATACCACAGGCTGCAAAAATATCTTCCCCGCGTGAGGCACGGATGGTAGTAAACAACCCATGCTGTGTCAAGTAGTCGCGCAGCTCAGTCATCTTTTGCATATTTACTCCTTCCAACTCTACATTCGGGATGGCATGGAAACGAATCAAATTTACCCTGCAATCCAGTCCACGCAACAACTTCAACAGTTCTTTTGCATAAAGCAAACTGTCGTTTACGCCCTTGAACACAATGTATTCAAAGGATAATCTGCGCTGGTGACTGAAATCGTAATTGTGCAGTAAGTTCACTATCTCGGTAATAGAATAGGCTTTTTCAGCTGGCATCAGTTCTCGTCGCAATGCAGGTACAGGTGCATGCAGACTTACTGCCAAATGACACTCACTTTCTTCCAAAAAACGCTGCAATCCTTTTTTCAAACCCACCGTTGAGAGGGTAATACGCTTTGGACTCCAGGCATAGCCCCATGGAGCTGTCATAATTTCGAGGGCTTTCATCACCTCATCGAGATTATCCAGCGGTTCGCCCATGCCCATCATCACCACATTAGTCAGTTGCTCATACTCGGGCAACGACTGAATCTGATTAATAATATGATTTGCGGTGAGGTTCCCACTAAAGCCTTGCTTGCCAGTCATGCAGAACTTGCAATTCATTTTGCAACCCACCTGTGAAGATACACACACGGTACCACGTTCTTCATCAGGGATAAAGACTGTCTCCACAAAATGGTTATCGGGAGTTTGGTAAAGGTATTTTACCGTACCATCTACCGACCGCATTTCATTCACAGGGGCATTAGTACCCACGGTATAACTCTCTGCCAGCATTGTACGATGCTTTAAAGAAAGGTTGGTCATTTCGTCAATGCTCTGCACCCTCTTTACATATAGCCATTGCGCTATCTGCTTAGCAGCAAAGCTTGGCATCCCCAAGCCTTTCGCCACCTCTTGCAATTCGCTGAGCGTCATCCCCAAAAGCGGTCGTTTATCCATTGCTACACAATTATGCAAAATCGATTGCAAATTTACAGATAATTACGGAAACTGCCAAATTGTCACTCCACTTTCTCTAAGACATACTTTCTTTAATTCAGCTACTCAAGAAAAGTTGTCTCTACATACTTAAAAACAGAAGGCAACCCCAAAGGGCTGCCTTCTTATAAAGAGTCAACTATTCTAAATTAATTGAAGTAGTATTTCACACCAAACTGGATTCTCCAAGCCTGATTCCAATCACGGTTGTACTCCCAAGTTTTAGTTGGAGCGTTACCATCTGCACCACGATAGAGTGAGAAAGTAGGCTGATTAGCTGCGTTCTTACCCTCGTACTTCAGGATAGCACCGTTGTTAGCAGGAGTCATGATCTTAGCCACACCCCAATTAGAATTCAACAAGTTACCAATGTTCTCAACATCAGCAGAAATCTGCAACAAATGCTTGGTATTGCCAATGTTCAGGGTGAAGTCATGTGCCCAACGGAAGTCGAACCTATGCACCCAAGGAGAGCGTGCGCTATAAGCCTCAGCATATTCGCCCTTATGTTTCTTCAAATAAGAATCCTGCTCCACAAATTTCCAGAAGTCAGCACGATCTTTGTCAGCATAAACAGTCTGGTTGCCATCCTTATCGAACTTGTCAACGAAATTGATTTCACCATCATTCTTAGGAATATACATCAAGTCACCATTTACACCATCATTGTTGATGTCACCATTATAATAGTAGCTATAACCAGAAGGAGAGTAACCAGTGTAGAACAAGCTATAGTGATCCTTATGATAAGTATAACTTACAGAAGCGATGACACGGTCAGGGATAACATACTGTGAATTCTGTACGGTAGCACGGTTAGGACCATCAATAGTATAAAGGCCAGACCATGCAGAAGAAGCATTTGAACCAGGCATACCTGACACTTCCTTCATCACGGTGTGAGTATAAGATGCCATGATGTTCAAATTCTCAATAGGCTGAGCATTCACAGTCAAGTTTGCCGTCCATCCATAACCCTTATGGGTATTAGTCAATATGTATGCTGGCGTCTTAGTGTAGGTATACTCTGCCGGATAAATTAGACGGTTGTCTGCCCCTGAGAAACGCTCCCAAGCAGAGGTATTGTCCACAATATTCCAATCAACCAGACGTACAGCGTTAATGTTCTTGGTATAGTTGAACTCACCTGTCACGGTCAATGGGAAAGATACTGGTACCTGATAATCGATTGCAATAGAAGTCTTCCATACTTGAGGCATCTTGAAATTATGATCAACACCATTAACTGCACTCGGTACAGCACCATCAGCAGGGCTAATGGTAGTCGGAGTGCCAAGACGGCTGATGAACTCGTTCCTGTCTGTTACCATTTGACCAGCGAACTTATCCAGTCTTGCATCACGGCCAGTTACAACACCGTTAGTGTATTTAGTATTGGCAGTAGCCTGATACTGAACCATACCAGAGTTGGTAGGCATATTAGTAAAGAATACCAAAGGCAGACGACCAGAGAACAAACCCGTACCTCCACGCACCTTCAGTGACTTGTCGCCAAATACGTCCCAAGTAAAGCCGAAGCGAGGAGAAATCTGGATATTGTTCTTTGGCCATGCACCAGTATCAACATGCTTGCCATTATAATTCAGTTCATAGATAGCATTGTTACGCATGATATCATCCTTGTCAAAGTGGATGTTATCAAAGCGGATACCAGCTGTCAGCTTCAAGTTGTCCATCACGTTCCACTCATCCTGTAGATACACACCAATCTGGTTGAAAGTAACCTGAGCAGTTGGGTTTGTCTCACCACCATAACCGTAAGTTAAAGCTACAGCCTCAGGAGCACGTTCATTTAGGAAGTCGTCCAATGAACGATAACGATAATAGCCCGTACCGTTACGCATATAAGCGTTGTTAGCCAACTGATGTTCGAAGTTGAAACCAGCAGTCAGTTTGTGAGCACCTAAGTAAGCGGTGAAGTTATCAGTGATAGTAGTCACCTTATTCTGCACCTTGTTGTTCCAGGTGAACAACTCATAACCCAATGACATATAAGGCTCCAAGGTCTGCTGGACATTGTAGCCACCAAAGTCGTATGCTATATTATTACCATCTTGATCAAGCACCTCAAAATCACCCTCGTTATAGCCAGCCATGATATCCACAAATGGGAATACAGAAGAATTGGTACCACGTACATCCTGAATATCTGAATAGGTGAACAACAACTGATTAGAGAAATTGCTACCAAAATGACTGTTCAAGTCAACAGAGATAGTGTTCACCTTGTTATCCATCGAATACATCGCATTTGCGAATGCCATAGAATAACGAGAGAAACGATCCATGTTTCTCAAACGGTAGCCAGTATCAGAAGAGTTACCGTTAGTAGGATTCCAAGCAGTATTCTTGGTATAGTTGTAACGAACTGCCAAGTGATGATCCTGAGTAATGTTCCAGTCGATACGACCCAACAACTTGATATTCTTCTCATCAGCAGGGAAGTTGGTATAAGAACCAGCGTCATAACCATATCTTGACTTCAAGTGATCACTTACCTTCTTCATGTCAGACAAGGTAGTACGAGAGATGTACTGGTCTGGTACAGCCACACCATCAGAAGAAGCTCTCCAACGATTCACCTCGGTTGGTACCTTAGAGTACTCAACATTGGCAAAGAAGAACAACTTGTTCTTGATGATTGGGCCACCTAAGGTAGCACCATAAATATATTTACGATTCTTGGTGCGATTGATATCTACGCCACCAACACGGGTTCCGTGTAAGTTTTCACTTGTGTAGTAGGTATAAGCCGTACCCTTGAAAGTGTTGGTACCTGACTTGGTAACAGCATTGATACCACCACCGATGAAGTTGCTCTGACGAACATCGAAAGGAGCAACCACCACCTGCATTTCCTCGATGGCATCTACTGAGATAGGAGAACCACCACCAGGCAGAGCAGAACTCAGACCGAAGTTGTTGTTGAAATTAGCACCATCCACGGTGAAGTTAGTTGAACGACCGTCACCACCAGCAAAACCCATACCATTAGCGTATGGAGAGAGGCGAGCGATATCCGTAATGCTACGGCTTACGGTTGGCAACTCACGGATAGTAGCGTTGTTGATGTTGGTTGTAGCACCAGTCTTTTCCTGTGCGAACTTTGAAGCGGTTCCAGTGACAACAACCTCACCCAGCATCTCAGCTGACTCAGAAATCTCAACATTAAGGTTGAAAATCTCTCCCAGCTGCAACGTGATGTCCTTGTAAGTCCTGGTAGAATAACCAATGTAAGAGATGGTCACTGTGTATGGACCACCGGTACGCATACCTTGGATGGCATAACGACCGTCAACGTTAGTTATCGCACCGTAAAGCGTACCTGAAGGCTCATGAACAGCCTGTACAGTTGCGCCAATGACGGGTTCATTGGCATCATCGACTACCTTACCACCCATAGATGAGGTAGTGATCTGTGCCTGAGCGCCTACAGCCACTAAAACAGCAGCTAGCGTAAGCAGCATGAATCTTACTTTTCTTAACATAATACTTTGTATTAATTTAAATGTTTACCAATTTGGCGGTGCAAAGATAGTTATTATCTCAATACAATTGCTAAAATCGCTTAAAAAAAGTTTTCAACATTATATTTAGTCGTTTGTCAATTTTCTGTACCTTACCCTTGT
>JAEEGL013780697.1_pt1 | contig 26501 bp, 25 predicted proteins | sample 9134231 | NCBI WGS metagenome assembly JAEEGL01 (sample SAMN16246548, study PRJNA631951) | gut metagenome | biome: gut microbiome; feature: rumen; material: fiber-attached | host: Bos | place: Iran: Karaj | collected 2018-10 | reverse complement strand
CTAAATATAAATCTAATTGTTCTCCTAAATAACCAATATTTTGTAAATAATTTTCCTTCTTTTCAGAATAGAATAATATACAGTATTCTTGTCCTCTTAAGATTGATTCTTTTTTAACTATTTTAATTTTTATTTTAATATCTTCAACTAAAGGTTTAAGTTTTAAAAATTCTTCTTCTATATTTTTAAGTTCTTCTTCAGTAATATGTTCTCTTCCGATATTTCTAAATAAATGAAAAGACTTTCTTTTAAATATCATTTCATACAAATCTTTATTCATAACTATCTCCTACTAATAATTATAACATAAAAAAAGTAGATATTTAAAACCTACTTAATTATCTATCTTGACAATTTATATGATCCATACGTAATTGTATTTTTTCTAGGTACTTCATAATAAGTTATTACTTCACCTTTTTTATTATATCTAGCAACTTTATAACAATCTAATAATTCACACAACTCATCTTCTGGCAAAATTCTCGAAGAATTATCTTTATAATAAAGTGGTATATATAATCCTTGATTTCCTATTGCTTTAATTAGATTATCTTTACATACTGCTATGATATTTCTTCCAACGATGTCTTCTTCACTATCACAATCTAATATTGTTTTTAATAAATTCATATCATTTTCATACATTGGAAATTCACACCCCAATGCACCAGCACTAATAATAGTACGTTTAGTTTTATTATCTTGCCCGTAATTGTAATCATCATCATCGATGCTCATAATTTGCCACTCTTCTAATTCTAACTTGTCATCATCATAATAATTCATATTCTTTTCCTCCAAATATTGGTTAATTTGTTCATTAGAACCAACATTTCCCTTACAAGTTGATTATTATAAAATAATATATTTATTATAGCAAGTAAAAGAGGAAAAATTATTTATACTATTTTTTTTTATTTTCTAATAAGCACACACATTCAACATGCTTAGTTTTATTAAACATGTTTATACATTCAATATTTATTAATTTATAATTATTTAATAAATCAATATCTCTTTTTAATGTTTTAGGATTACAAGATACATATACTATTTTTAATGAATTTATTTCTTTTAATAATTCAATTACCTTTTTAGATAGTCCACTTCTAGGAGGATCTACTATTACTGTGTCATATTTATCTAGTTTTAATTTAGATGCATCATTACATATAAAATGAATATTATTTATATGATTTAATGATTTATTTATATTTGCATTTAATATAGCTTCTTTATTTATTTCAATGCCAGTTATTTCTTTAAAATTATCTTTTAAATATATTCCAATTGTTCCGGTACCACAATATAAATCTAATAGTTTATTTCCAGTACCTGCATATTCTTTAACTTTATCATAAAGTAATTTCATATTTTCATAATTAACTTGAAAGAATGCATTAGGATAAATACTATATTTAATGCCATTTATTTCTTCTACGATATATGCTTTTCCATATATTAATTTATCATTTAAATATATAGAATCTATATTATTACATTTAATTAAATCATTATAATCATATTTAAGTATATTTCCATCAATTATAAGCATTGTTTCTGTATCAGTAACTCTAATTATTATTTCATCAATATTATTTAAATTTTGGCCTTTAAAATAGTTATAAATATCATTAATTCTTTTATCTAATAATAAACAGTTAGTAAGTTCTACTAATTCATTAGTTTTTTCACTAAAATAACCTATTTTATTATTTCTAATATGAAAGGTAGCTTTATTTCTATAATAATATTCATTATTAGTAAGAATCTCCTTTATATTAGTATTAAATAGTTTATTTATTTCATTTAGTTTTAACTCTTTCTCATTATCAAAAGTAGTATGTAAAAAAGAACATCCACCACACTCATTATAACAAGGACATTTAACTTCACATCTAAGTTTGCTTGATTTAATTACATTAAGTAATTTTGCATTAGCAAATCTTTTATCAATATCAGTTATTTCTATTTCTACTTCTTCATTTTTTAATGTATAAGGAATAAATACTACAAAATTATCTATTCTTGTAATACCATTTCCATTAGAATCATTATCAATAATTTTAACTTTATATTTATCATTAATATTCATAATGTACCTCACAAATATTATAGCAAGAAAAAATAGATATTTCTATCTATTGTTCCTTTTTAAATTCATTAAATATAGATGTACCTAGTCCTAGTTCATTTTTAACATTGAAGTTATCAAGTATAGTAGCACCAATATCAGCAAAAGTATCTCTATCAGGAAGTCTCTTACCTTTTTTGAATATTGGACTATACATTAGAATTGGAATGTATTCACGAGTATGATCAGTTCCTTTAAATGTAGGATCATTTCCGTGATCAGCAGTTATTATTAATAAGTCATCTTTATGAAGATTTTTAAGCAATATTGGTAAATAATAATTAAATTCTTCTAATGCTTTTAAGTATCCAACTCTATCTCTTCTATGACCATATAACATATCAAAATCATTTAAATTAGCAAATAATAATCCTTTAAATTCCCCTTTTGCAAAATCAATTAATTTCATCATACCATCAATATTATCTTTAGTTTTAATTTTAACAGCTATTGATTTATTATTGAAAATATCTGATATTTTTCCAATAGCAATAGTTTCAATACCTCGCCTATCTAATAAATCAAGTACATTCATTGGTGGGTCAAGTGCATAATCATGTCTCTTTGGAGTTCTTGTAAATGATCCTGGTTTACCAATAAATGGTCTTGCAATAATTCTTGCTATTTTATATTCATCACTTTTAGTTATTTCACGAACTGTTTCACATATTTTATAAAGTTCTTCTACTGGAATAATATCTTCATGTGCTGCGATTTGAAGAACTGAGTCAGCTGATGTATATACTATAATAGCACCTGTTTTCATATGCATTTCACCAAGTTTTTCAATTATTTCAGTACCAGAAGCAGCAATATTACCTATAACTTCTCTTCCAGTTGCTTGTTGTATTTTAGATATTAATTCTAAAGGGAATCCATCTGGATATGTTTTATAAGGAGTTTTTTGAACTATACCCATCATTTCATAATGACCATTTAATGTATCTTTTGCTAAATTAATTGGTTTTGCTCTCATATATATTCCTCGTGTATTTTCTTCTTCTTTACCAACTAAAGTAGTAAGCCCTAATTTTTCAAGTACATTTAAGTTATATGCATCTCCCATAGTATGTAATAAAGTATTAGCACCTTTATCTCCATACTTTTCTGCATCAGGTGCTTCTCCCACACCAACACTATCCATTACAACTAGAAATACTCTCTTAAACATTTACATCACCCTCCTTGGTGCTTCTATTGAAATACTCATTATAACTATCTTTAATAAAGTTATTGGCAAGATGAGTATAAATTTCAGTAGTCATTACATTTTCATGTCCAAGTAACTCTTGAACACTTCTTATATCAGCACCACATTCAATCATATGTGTCGCAAAACTATGTCTTAAAGTATGTGGTGTTATTTCTTTATTAATATTTTTTTCTTTTGCTATTTTCTCAATCATTTTATATAAACCTTGTCTTGTCATTTTAGTACCATGATTATTTAAGAATAAATAATTATTAATTGGTTTTCCTTTTACAAATAACATAGGCCTATAATTTTCAATATAAATATTTAAATAATTAATAGCAATCTTTGAAAGAGGAACAAGTCTTTCTTTTTTGCCTTTTCCATATACATTAACTACCATATTTACTAAATCGATATTATCAAGAGTTAAATTAATTAATTCACTTGCTCTAAGTCCGGAACAATATAGAAGTTCTAAAATTGCTTTATTTCTATAATCAAATGCATTTTCTAACTTTATATCAAGTAAATTGTCTACTTCCTCAATTGATAAATATTTTGGAAGAGTTTTCTTTCTTTTTAATGATTCTATATCTTCAGCTACATTAATAAATCCTTTATAAAGTAATAAATATTTATAAAATGTCTTAATACTAGCAATTACTCTATTAATAGAACTCTCGTTATATTTAGGTAATAGATATGTAATATATTCTTCTATATCTTTTGGATTAATATCAATAATATTTTTATTTATGTAATCTAAAAAATATCTTATATCTCTTATATAAGACTCAACTGTGTTATCTGAATAGCTTCTATCTATACTTAGATATCTACTAAAATCATCAATATATTCTCTATTATCAATATCTATCATATAATCACATAATAATTATATAATAAAATATCTTTATTTTTTAATTATTTTGCTTCTTCTTTACACTTTCTAGATGCTCTATTGTCAACTATATTAAATATTATTCCTCCTAATATCATTGGAAAATAATATGAAATAAATCTCCATAATATTAAACTTGGTACTATTACACTTTCTGGAATTATTAATATAAAGTAATTATAGTACGCATATTCTGCTCCAACACTTCCACCTGGAATTGGTACAAATGTAGCAGAAATATAAGATAAAACAGATAAACAAAGTACATGTAAAGGATTTAATGAGAAAGTATTATCAATTGCTTTAATTGCAAAAAAAGCTATTAAGAAATAACATGATAGATTAATTAAATTTAATAAAACACATTTAATAATAATTTTCTTATTTTTAATTAAATCTTTGTATCCATTAGAATATTCATTACACTTATTATAAAAACTATCAATTGCTTCATCTTCTTTTTTAATAATATGTATTTTTGATAAAAATTTAATAATCAATTTGCCAATCTTTTTAGCAGTTCCAATTTTTAAAGCAATAAACGTAAGTATAGCAAGAGCAGTAAGATTAAATACTGATCCTATTAAAGTAAGTGTCCATAAAAATCCATTTGGAACAAAATGAAAAATATATCTTAAAATAAATGCAGTTATTGTAAGAGTTGTTAAAGTAAATACATGAACTATGTACATTTCAGTTAATATTAATAAACTATCTGTTAATTTCACATCATTTTGAGTAAGTTCATATGCTTGAAAGGGTTGACCTCCAAGAGCAAAAGGAGTTATTCCATTAAAAAATCTTGTCATTGCACTAAGTTCATATATTTTCTTAGTTTCATAATCTTTTTTATGTTTTCTAATTAAAGTTTTAAATACATTTGTATCAACTATAAATGCAATGAAAAAAGTAAGAAATCCAAGTAATAAAAAGATTATATTAGATGACGCTAATAACTTAATAGATGTAGTAAAATTATCTTTTAATATATACCAAAACAATAATACTGTAATTAATATCATAATAATACTTCTAATTATTATCTTTTTCATACTATCTTTCCTTTTCGTTCTAAATAATTATATCATAATTTTCACATAAATAAATATTTTATTTTTACTTTAAAATTTGGTACAATATAACTTGGTGAATATTATGGAATTACTGCAAAATAAATTAAGACCAACTCATTTAAAAGATGTACTTGGTCAAGATCACCTAATTGGGAAAAATAAAGTTCTTACTAACTTAGTTAATAATAAAACACTTTTCAATATTATTTTTTATGGTAATAGTGGATGTGGTAAAACAACTATAGCACTTGCTATTGTAAATGAGCTTAATATGAGATATAGAATGCTTAATGCAACAATAAATAGTAAGAAAGATTTTGAAGTTGTTATAGAAGAAGCTAAAATGTATGGAAATATGATTTTAATTGTAGATGAAATACATAGAATGAATAAAGATAAGCAAGATATATTACTTTCATATATTGAAAGTGGAATTATTACTCTTATTGGTCTTACTAATTCAAATCCATATCATTCAATTAATCAAGCTATAAGAAGTAGATGTCAAATAATTGAATTACATGCTCTTACTGAAAAAGATATTGAAAAAGGTATTAAAAAAGTAAGTGAAGTTCTTCCTGATATTGAAATGGATAATAAAACTATTAAATATATTGCAAAACTTTCAAATGGAGATATTAGATATGCATATAACTTAATAGAATTTGCATATTATGGATATGATAAAAAAGTAACAATTGAAAATATTGCTCTTACAAATAATACTCCGTCATTCTTTACAGATAAAAATGAAGATGGTCATTATGATATGCTTTCAGCATTTCAAAAAAGCATAAGAGGAAGTGATGTGGATGCTGCCCTTCACTATCTTGGAAGATTAATTGTAAGTGGAGATTATGATTCAATTTATAGACGTATGATAGTAATTGCATATGAAGATATTGGACTTGCAAATCCAGGAATTGGTCCAAAAGTAATTGCTGCGATTGAAGCTAGTGAAAGAGTTGGATATCCAGAACTTGTAAAACCACTATCTGTAGTTGTAATTGAAATGGCATTAAGTCCAAAAAGTAATTCTGCAGATTGTGCAATTAATGCTGCAATTGCTGATATTAATAAAGGAAATGTGGGAAGAATACCAAATCATATAAAAACAACATCTCCAAATTATAAATATCCACATAACTACCCTAACTATTGGGTAGATCAACAATATTTACCAGATAAATTAGTAGGAAGAAAATATTATAGCCCTAGAAAAAATAAATTTGAAACTGAAATGTATAATTTCAACAAAAGTATAAAGGAGTCAAAATGAATTTAGTAGTAGCAACAAAACCAAAATTAATTGATTATAATACAGGTGTAATCGCACCTATTGAAGAAAAATTAAAAGAGGGATTACCAATAACAGAATCAGAAACACATACATTACTTAGATATGCATGTGGTAAAGCAAGAGATTTATTAAATGAAAGCGACGATGAAACATTTGAAAATAAAGATTTATATGCCTCATCTATGATATATAATTACTTAAATGATTTAGGAGTAAATGTATTAACAAATAACACAGCAAATATAGATTATGGTGTTAAATCAAATAACTTCTTAATTGCAAACATTAATACAGATTTTTATGGGTCTGATGTAAATATAAGTTATTTAATAGATCCTACATTTATACAATTTTTAAATAGTGAAAAATGTAATGAGAACAATGAAAAATCTAGAAATGGCGTTATTTATCAAAAACCAGATGTTGGATATTATATTCATCCACTTGATAAATATTTTTTAGACAAATTAATTGAAGATGGATATGATTACTTTAGTACATCACTTGCATCTATATACGGAAATGCATTTGCAAATACAAAAGTTCCAACAGATAATAAAAATATAATTGCTTTATATGGTTATGTTTATTATGATAAATTTATCGTTGGAGATAATACTAAGTTATTAGGAAAAGAAGAACTAAGAGACCTTGGTTTTATACTAGAACCACAAAAGAATAAATCATTGATACTTGATAATATTAATTAATTGTGATATTATATATATCACTTTTTTATGGGGGGATATATGAAAAATATAATAAAAAGTAAATCTGATAGAATTTCAGCATTTGATAGACTATTTATAACTGGATATCAACTAAATGGCGAAAGTATTAAAATTAATTATAGTAGTGGCAAATTTAAAGTTATTCCATATACAGAAAAAGATGAAAAGAACATTTTAGAAGTAATGAAATATCAAGCAGAACTTATGTATGGTATGAAAGATTATTATGTTAAAAGACATAAAGAAGAAGTCATATATGCCGCAACTGATGCAGCATTAGCATTACTTAATGGTGCTTTCTTTCTAAGTAATGATAGCAAATCTAGATATTTAAATTTAGCAGTAATGTTTTTTATAGGATTTGTTGGTGGATTTTTTGCTGTAAATGCAAATAAAAATAAAAAAAATATTGAAGAATTAGAAAAATATAAATATTTAATTGAAAATGAAGACACAATTAATCATGAAATAGCACTAAGATATTTTGATTTCTATGGAAAAGATGCTGATATTAATGAAGCAAATAGAATTACTTTAAATAATATTGATAATTATACATTAGAAGATTTAAAATCAATCGTTGAATTAATTGAATCATCTGATGAATATAAATTAGAACATAAAAGAGCATAAATAATTATGCTCTATTTTATTACATCTTTAATTATATAGTTAGCAATTAATAGTCCTGCAACACCTGGTACAAAAGCAGTAGAACCAAGCATGTTGTTATTATTAATTGCTTTTTCTGTTGAGGTAACAACTACAACATCTTTCATAAAGTCTTTATCACTAGATAGTTCATGTCTTACTTTTTTAGCAAGTGGGTCAGTTTCTGTTTTATCAAGAGTAGTTACTATTAAGTTAGTAGCATCTATCTTATTTGCTGTCCCCATAGAAGAAATTAACTTTATTCCTCTATCATGACATTCACGTACAAGTCTTACTTTTACTTTAGTAGTATCACATGCATCAATAATATAATCATATTGTTCTCCAAATAGAAGTTCAAAGTTATCATCTGTTATATATGCATTAATTATATTAACAACTGCATGTTTATTTATCTTTTTAATTCTTTTTTTCCATTCTCTAGTTTTATATCTATTATTGTTCCATCTAGTAGCAATTATTTGTCTATTTATATTACTTGGTTTAATAGTATCACCATCAACTAATGTAATATGCTCAACTCCACTTCTAACAAGTCCTTCAATAGCATATCCTCCTACTCCACCAAGTCCAAGGATTAGTATATTTAATTTTCTAATCTTTTCTAAATTTTCAGTTCCTATAACTGCTTCAAGCCTACTTAAGTTCATAATATCACTCCTTAAAGTAAGAATATTTTACCAAATAAAAAGCCTAGTGTAAATACAGTGTAATAAAACTCGCGTACCCGCAAGTGGTAGGACACATAATATATTCGGGATCTTGCACAAAGGCAATATTCAACTCCTTATATTAATTAGTCCCCCTAAAATATTACATAGCCGAGATTATGTCTATATTTAACATCTAGGTTAATTATATATTATCATAATAATAATATAATTACTAGTAATATGACAAAACTTTACATTTATTTTGTCACTTTTTCATAAAATCTATAATATTCATCTTCTTTTATTATTTTATAGTCACTATCATTTACAACAATAGTATCTAAATCATAATCCTTATATAAAAGCAAATGAGTAATTTTATAAAATTCAAGTATTCCTTTATAATCACGAGATATATTCATATAATCTTCAAATATGTCATAATCATACCCACTAAACTCTTTAGTGTAAAGATCAGCTCTTGAATCTATAAATACAGGTATATCATTTAAAAGTAAATAACTTCCAAAATTGTATTCATTAAATAATCTCATTTTAGAAATATCAACATTTTCTTTAATATATTTAGTCATTTCAACTGGATACATACTTTCATTAATATATGGTTTTTTAATTTCACTTTTAAATGTTATAAATGAATAACAAGATGCACCTATAAAAATAATAATTGGTATATAAAAATGTTTTTTACAAAAATCTATTACTATTTCATCTGTATTTGGAGATGCTGCATTAAAGAATATTCCGATAGTTCTAGCAAGACATATAGATGAAATAACAGCAAGCAAACTAATATGTCTTGTAGACATTATTCCCATTATGGTAGTACCACTAATTAAAAATATATCTCTTAATTTAATCTTTGAAAATAGTGCCCAAAATACCATTTGAACAAATATAACAAGAAGTAAAAAACTAGTTTTTAATGTAATACCTGCATGCTCAAGTATATATTTCTGAGTATTACCTTCTAGAGTCTTAATAATATATGTATATGGTGTATCTTTAATCGGAGTGAGAATTCCAGTAAAAACACTTAAGAAAGCAATTAGAAACAAACCTTTTATTTTATAATCATCTACTTCAATTCTACTTCTTAAAAACTTACCTACTTTACTTTTAACTTTAACTCTTTTTAGAATCTTTGATATTATTCCTTCAACTAAATATGGTAGAAATAATACAAAGTAAAATGGCCATACCGCAACATGCATATTGCAAAGTAATAAAGATATTAATAATAAAATAATAGCATTCTTTTTACTACCTGTTTTAATAAATGATTCTATATTAAATATTTCAAGTGCAAATAAAATGTAACTAATTGTTTGTGCTCTGGCTGTAATATTTTTTCTTATCATAATTATTAGAATAAAAGCTCCAATAAACGAACCAATCATACTCTTACTAATCTTATGATTTCCAATATATATTATTGAGATTAATATTAAAAATAAAACTATAGATGAAATATATATTCCAGTATAACCACCTATTGAATATATTAAATATATAAATACATCATATAACCAATGTGGATATGTATATTTTAAAATATGAATTGAAAAGTGATCTTTCATATCAATGCCATTTTCTAATATTAATTTACCTATTTTAATTGTATAAAATGTATCATTTTGAAGTGTTTTATATACTAACGGAGCAGCTATTAAAAATAGTACTGCTAATATAAAAACAGATGCATAAAATACTTTTTTATTTTTAATATTTTTCATATACTCACCAATAAAAATATATCATAAGTAATTATTTCTTTCAATAATATCAAATTAATATCATATTATTAAATATGTTAAATAAAATTAATAATAATATTTTCGTAAAATCAACATTGGTATTATTAATTGGAGGCATTCTTGGTAAATTAGTTGGATTTATATTAAGAATTATAATTACTAGATATTTAAAAACAGAAGGTATGGGAATTCTTAGTATGCTAGGTCCCACTTCATCACTCTTAACTGTAATAGCGACTTTTTCTTATCCAACCGCTATATCAAAAGTAATATCTGATAATAGTGTTAAATCTAAAAATATTATTGTTTCCTTAATACCATTATCTATTTTATTCGGACTGCTTATAATAATTGTTACTATGATATTATCCCCATATTTATCTAATTTTATTATTAAAGATAATGATTTAATATATCCATTAATATGTCTTTCCATAACAGTACCTTTTATAAGTGTATCATCAATAATTAAAGGTTACTTTTGGGGACGTCAAAATATGTTTCCATATATGTTATCTAACTTTATTGAACAAATATTTAGATTATTAATAATTACGTTATTTATTAATTATTTTTTATCACTTGGAATTATTTATGCTATATGTTTTATTATATTAGTTAATGCTATTGGAGAAGTAATATCTCAAATAGTCATGATATTTTATTTTCCTAAAAAATCTATTAATTTAAAAAATTATACATTTAACATAGAAGATATTAAAAAAGTAATGAATATTTCAGTACCAGCGACATCTAGTAAAATAATTGGATCAATTGCATATTTTTTAGAACCAATTATTCTTACAAATACATTATTATATGTTGGATATACTAAAAATTATATAGTTTATGAATATGGAATTATTAATGCATATGCTTTATCTATATTATTAATGCCTCAATTCTTTACTCAAAATATGTCTTCATCTTTAGTACCAGAATTATCAAAATATTATAGTATGAATAATAAAAGTATGTGTATTAAAAGAATAAAACAAATAGTATTAATATCATCATCTATTGGAATTATTTCTACTCTTATAGTAACAATATTTCCAACATTCTTTTTAAATATCTTATATCATACTAATGAGGGAATAGATTATATTAGATTACTTAGTCCATTTACAATACTTTTTTATATAGAGTATCCTCTTACTAATGCTCTTCAAGCACTAGGTAAAAGTACTGAAGCAATGAAATGTACTATAATTAGTTCAATAGTAAGATTAATATCAATTATAGTTTTTTCACTTCTTAGAATTGGGATGTATAGTTTAGTTATTTCAATAATTATCAATTTAATTACATCTACTTATTTAAATTATAGAGAAATTAAAAAAACATTATCTTAAAACTTCATTTCTTTTAATAATATAAATTTTATTGTTTTTATAAAATGAATAAAAAATTTCATTAAGATTTAATTCATTTTTATTTAAATAATCAAGTAACCAGCTTTCATCTTTTTCAATATAATTTAATGTATCTTTTTGTATAACTCCATCTAATATTAATGGAAATGGATTATTATTTTTAAGTTCTAAAAAGTTATATTTAAATATATTTAGTTTCCCATTATTTTCTAAAACAGCATACTCTACATCTTTTAAATTTTTAATGCCATTATTCCTAAGTTCTAATAGTAAATCATCTAAACTATATCTTTGTTTTAACATTTCTTTATAATTAATTATTCCTTTATTTATTATTAAAGATGGTTTACCATCAATAATATTTCTAAATCTATTAAACTTTAATGATAAGAATCCTGCACTTAATTCAAAAAATAAAAGTATTATTATAGGTACTAAAGTTATTAAAATAGAATTATTATAATTTTCTATACTAATTGCTACTAATTCTGCAATTAAAATACTTACTACTAAATCTTGAATAGATAATTTACCTATTTCTCTTTTACCCATTACTCTAAATATAAATAAAACAAATATATAAAAGAAAATAGTTCTTATTATTACTAAAAACAGATCCATATAATCACCTAATATTATTATGTTAAATCATAATATTTTTAAACATAAATATAATTAATTAGGTGATTAAATGAATAAATTAATTAATTATTTAAAAAGTATTTCATTATTTATATTAATTTTTATTATATATTTATTTATTATTTCAATATTTTCATATTATGAAATAATACCATTTAAAACAATTGGAATTATTAATTATATAGTTATTTTATTATTATTCTTTATACTTGGATATAAATCAGCTCATTTAGAGGGTAAAAAAGGCTATTTAAACGGTTTTTTAGTTTCATTAATAACAATTACTGTATTTTTAATAATAACTCTAATAATTGATAAAATTGATTTATCTAAATTAGTATATTTTCTTACATTAATATCTACATCTGTAGTTGGAGGAATACTTGGAGTAAATAAAAAACACTAATTAAAGTGCTTTTATCCTTATATTGTGTCTTTTAAGAAATAATTCAGGTTTACCAATATTTAATTCTTTAGATACATTAATACCTAAATTATCAATAAAATCTTGAATTTCTTTTTTAATCTTATGAATATCATCAGTTTCATTGAGATATTCTACTTCCATAAATATTCCTAAATCTTTTACATTCTCAATAACAATTTCATACTTGTCATTTTTATATGTTTCTTTAACATTATCTATTTCAATAAATTTAATTAAACCAAGTTTATCAAAAATGGTTTTTAAAATATTTAAAGATTCTACTTCAGTTTCATATTCATCTGAATAAATCCATTTTTTATCTTCAAAAATATCATCTTTATAAGTAATATATGATTTGTTATTTTTTTGTCTTAATCTAAGGCAATGATTAATTTGATTGTTTCTATCAGGTTTTAATTCTTTCCTTTTAGGATCATAATAATATTCATCTATAACATTTATTTTCCCTATATATTCAAAATCAAGCATTTCAATAATACTTTTTACTTTATCAATTTCATCATATACTTCAACTAGTATTTCAATTTCTTTCATGAGCACTCCTATTTATTAAAATATTTTTTAACAAAGTCTTCTCTAAATTCAAGTAAGTCATCTTTTTCAATATGAAGTCTTATATCTTCCATTAATTTAGTTAAAAATCTTATGTTATGTATAGATATTAATCTTTGTCCAAAAGATTCATCAGATACTATTAAATGACGTATATATGATTTAGTATAGTTTTTACATGTATAACAATCACAATCTTCTTCAATTGGAGATAAGTCTTTAATATATTTAGCGTTTCTTATATTGCATCTTCCATTTCTTGTAAGAGCATTACCATGTCTTGCAAGTCTAGTTGGTAAAACGCAATCAAATATATCAATACCACGAATAACTCCATCAATTAAGTCAAGTGGCTCTCCTACTCCCATTAAATATCTAATTTTATCTTCTGGTAAATATGCAGTAGCATATTCTATCATCTTAAGTTTAGTTTCAGGATCTTCTCCAACAGATACACCACCTACACTATATCCATCAAAATCCATTTTAACTGTTTCTTCTGCAGAAAAACGTCTTAAATCTTCAAACTCTCCACCTTGAACTATTCCAAATAATGCTTGATGCTCTGGATCTTTATGAGCATCTTTACTTCGCTTCATCCATCTAAGTGTTCTTTCAACACTGTTTTTCATATATTCATGTGTTACTGGATAAGGAGGGCATTCATCTAAGCTCATCATGATATCAGAATGTAATTTATTTTGAATATCTATACTTTTTTCAGGAGTTAAAAATAAATTAGATCCATCTAAATGACTTTTAAATTTTACTCCTTCTTCACTAATATCTTTTGGTTTAGCTAGAGAGAACACTTGGAAGCCACCACAGTCAGTTAAAATTGGACCAGTTTTATAATTCATAAATTCATGTAAGCCACCAGCATTATCTACAACATCTTCCCCAGGTCTTAACCATAAATGATATGTGTTTGATAATATTACATCAGCATGAGCATCTTTTAACTCTTCTGGGCTTAATGTTTTAACAGTTGCTTGAGTACCAACTGGCATAAACATAGGTGTTTTATGAGTACCATATTTAGTTTTAAATTCACCAAGTCTACCACCGCAAGAACAAGTTTTTAATAATTTAAATTTTAAATCCATTATTTATCCTCCTTTAAGTTTGTAAGAAACATTGCATCTCCGAATGAAAAGAATTTATATTTCTCACTTTGAGCATGTTTATATGCATTTTTAATAATATCAAGACTACTAAAAGCACTAACTAACATGACAAGAGTACTTTTTGGTAAATGAAAATTAGTAATTAAAGCATCAGCACTCTTAAAATCATATGGCGGATATATAAATATACCAGTTTCTTCTTTAGTACTTTTAAATTCACCATATTTTTGTATATTAGCTTCAAGTGTTCTTAAAGAAGTTGTTCCAACACATATAATTCTTTTATTATTCTTTTTGCATTCATTTAATTTAGATGCAACATCTTCACTTATTTCATATAATTCTTTATGCATATCATGTTTAGTTATGTCATTTTCACTTACTGGTCTAAAAGTACCAAGTCCAACATTTAATGTAACATATAAAATATCTATTCCTTTTTCTTTTATTTTAGAAAGTAATTCTTTAGTAAAATGAAGTCCAGCAGTAGGAGCAGCAGCACTTCCATAATTTTCTGCATAAACAGTATTATATCTATCATTATCTTTTAAGCGTTCGTGAATATATGGTGGTAGTGGCATCGCACCTACTTTATCTAAATGTTCAAGTAAAACTCCATCATATATTAATTTTACATGTGTAATTCCATCATTAAATACATTTAATACTTCACACTTAAAACTATCATCAAATTTGATAATAGTTCCAGTATGTACTCTTTTTTGAGGACGAACTAAACATTCCCAAACATTTGTATCTAATTCTTTTAAAAGCAAAACTTCTATTTTAGCATTTGTATCTATTTTATAACCTATTATTCTAGATGGCATAACTTTAGTATTATTTAACACTAAAGTATCTCCTTTATTTAAATAATTAATAATATTATAAAATTTCTCATCAATATATTTTCCATTATTCTTATCAACTATTAATAATTTAGAATGATCTCTTTCCTTAATTGGAGACTGCGCTATTAAAGATTCATCTAAATCATAGTCATAAGTATCTAATAACTTATAATCCATAATATCCACTAGGAAAACAGCCTAGCGATTCACCTCTTTTTCCGTTAAATTATAACATAATAAAAGGACATTTAAAAGTCCTTATTTTCTTATTAATTTTTTTTGATTTTCTTCTTCTTTTTCATTTGAAGAAACTTCACATTTTTCATTATCTTCAATTTCTTTTTTTAATTTTTTCAAATACTCAAGTCTTTCATTAATATCAAGTTTTTCAAAATTATCTTCTATATCATATCCTTTACTATCAATATATATTAATAGTTCAAGTATTTCAGATGCATTTTTAACTTCTATATCTTTTTCTCCTTTTGTAGCATCAGCAAATATTTCTTTCATTTCAACAAGAGTATCGCTGAAAGTATTTTCTTCTTTTACAATCATATCCTTACTCATCAAATCAATCTTATGTTGAGCATAATATTTTTTAAACCTAATTAATTTATAAACAGTTTCAAGTCCTTTATATATATTCAACATTGGTATTAATGAATAAATAGCAGTAGATAATAGCATTACAACTTGATATATTATGAAAGCTGAATTATTTGCAAATTCATAACCTTCTTTGTTTAACTTATGATTATATATAAAAGTTTTTACAAATCGTGGGACATAACAAATAAGCATACTAATTATATACGCAAGCTTTATTGTCATATTTTTCCCTCCTTTTTAATTAACTTAATTTATAAGTATCGATTCTATCTAGTGTTCTTTTCATATCATCTACACCATTTAACAATGAATAATAATGCATATCTATAAGTGGTCTTAATCTCTTAAGTTCAGATATTACGAATTCTCTATATATTTTATAGTCACTTCTGATTTCATCATCAGATACTGATGGTATTTCTCTTAATTTAGTGCCAACATTTTTAATATAAAATACTGCAAACCACCTAACATTATCATCACAATTTGATTCATTACTAACTACTTTACTAAATAATTCTAAATTACTAATTAATTCATTAGCGTAGATTGTTAGATATTGATATGTAGTAGCAAATTCATCAGTAAACACTTTTCTAGTAATTAATTCTTTTTTCATTTTGGTTTTAATCTCTTTCATAAACCCCTCCAACACGAGTGTATATGCTATCACATTTGATACATTTTGTCAAACAAAAAGCATCTAATAAATAGATACTTTTATAATTAATTAGGCATATCTGATGTTTGTATTATTATAATGGGACGAACCCCGCGCTCCCTAGCGGCAAAAGGCATAATTCCCGATGACTCTCCACTACTAATGCCATAAACGGAATAGTAATCACCAACATAACCATACCAATATGAAGTGCTAAATCTAATTGCTGTAGATAATAGATTTACATCTCCATATGTTAATAATCCTCCAGTTATTGTATTAGGAGCCCCAAGGTTTTTTAATGTTCTTACATATTCTTCAACATAATATGCAATTGTATATCCATTATTTTGTGCATAATAACTAGCTCCTGAAATTGTATAACTAGGTGCTATGTTGGATAAAGAACTATTATATGCGTTAGGACACGGTAATGAGTAAGTTCCTGTCTTTCCCTCTGGATTTGAAGAATTTGCATATGCAGCTTTTAGTCCTCCTGTTCCAGGACAATTAATTGATCCTTTATTAGTAGAAATACATTCATCTCCATCCCAATATGCTTGACCTGAAAAAGCTACTACTCCTGTTCTATCAGTTCCTCCACTATAAGATCCTTTTGCATTTTCATTTTGAAGTCCATATCCTGCGTCATTAGAACTAAGAGTTTTTGTATGTGTCCATGTACTTCCATCACTTGTTTCAAAAACTTCACCAACAAGCAAATTATATTTTGCTAAAAGTACTGTATTTGTTGAATCGCTTCTTACAACATAAAAATGCTCAGTATCAATTGATATTTCATCCCCTGAAGTAATTTGACCAGAATTCTGCCTATTTACGTATGTTATTAATGGTACTTCTGTATTTACTCCATCGTAAAGTGATGATTGTGCATATTGTATTGTTATTCCCAAATTACTTACAGTAACTTCTGCGGATGGTAATTCATTTTGGTTTATTGTACTTTTATATTTTAGTACCAACGTCATATTTCTTGTTTGATCTTTTCTAAGTGGGTCATTTTGTGATACGGTAGCACCATTATTAGTATAAGTTAAAGTATATTCAAGGTTTGCACATACATTTGTATTTGACGTTGGATCTGTTCCATTACATGTTGGTGTTCCTTTTGTTAAAACAGAAATCTTTGCATCATAGTCTCCATCATTTACTACATCAAATGTATAAGTTATTGAGTCTCCTGGTGTAAAGAATTTAACTGAATAATCACCTATATCAGTTCTACTCGCCTTAATTGTTGGTGCTACTACTTCTGATGCTGTTCCACTTCTTACTCCATTAGTTAAATTAGCGAAGTGTACACTCCAATTAGATGCAGTAACATTTGCAGTTCCATTAATATTCAAACTTTGAGTAAATGCTGCATATGAAATAGAAACAGCTACTATACTTACTAAAAGTGCTAATATTCCAAATACTAATTTTTTATCTTTATTCATATTATCACCTATTCTTCTTATTCAATTATACTATATTATCACTTTAAATACAATTAAAATAACTAATCATTTAATTTTACATTACATTTTATATTGAAGATGATAAAATCAATGAGTAATAAAACTTTTATAGTAAAGTTTCTGCTGCTCATCACTATTATTTTATTGCTAATTCTCCTACTAGTTTTAGTTTTAAAAAAATGACACTTAATTCTATGAATTAAATGTCCTCTCTTAAAGGTGGGCATTTAGTATAATAAATGCTTCCTTCAATTAGATTATATCACGTTATATATAAATAAATCAAGATAATTATTTTAAACCATTAATAATTTCAAGCAACTCTTCTTCAGGTGTAAATCCTACCAATTCATTAAGTATTTCTCCATCTTTAAAAAATATTAATGTAGGAATACTCATAACTCTATATTCACTAGCTAAATTTTCATGTTCATCAACATTTACTTTAATAATATCTATTTTATCTTGAATATTTTCAAGTACTGGCATCATCATTTTACAAGGACCACACCATTCTGCATAAAAATCTACTAAATGAATTCCTTCTTTAATTAATTCTTTAAAATCTTCTTTTTCTAAATGTATCATTAATCTATCTTTCCTCTCTTTCTTAATACTTCAACGTTTTCAGGAGTTATTATATCATATCTTAAGAAAAGTTTAATTGCTTCTTCATTAAATTTCTTTTTATCATCTTTATATACTTCAGTAAGTTCATATACTTCTCCTATAGCTTCTCTTGTATCTTTAATAGATTCACTCATTATTGGAGTTGAATCTAATATCTTATTAGCAAATTTTGAATCATTTAAACCTCTTATATTTAAGAATGGTTGACTCATTATAAATAAGAAAATAAATACTAAAATATATGATTCAATAAGACCAACTATTGCACCACCTATACGAGAAAAAATTCCAAGTATAATAGTAGCTTTTAAGATCATTTCAATTAATCCAGTAATCTTAAGAATAATTCTAAGTATTAAATATAGAATTGAAAATACTATTAAAAATGCTATTACTTCATACAACAAAATATTTAATATTGTTACTCCACTAAATAAACCACCAAATGAAAAGAATGGCAACACTTTATACATAAATGTAGATATTGGAGTTCTTAAATTAAAAGAAATTATTATTGCAAGAATTATACCAAGCAAATAAACAACTTCAGTTATAAGTCCTCTTCTAAGTCCACCCATAATACCAAGTATTAAGCAAACTATTATAATTGCATCAACTATATTCATAATGTCCTCCTAGTAAATAACATATGGATTATCCATTTTACCATTACCAGATTTTACTTTTGTATTTCCATTTATTGTAATAACTGGTCTAATACCACTTTTTTCACTTACATTATTTTGCCATAAATCATTACTTTTTACAATATAATTATATGCTCCAATACCATTAAAGTATGCAGGAGACATTGTCCAGTAAGCATTATCACTATTTAAATAATTATCACTTATTTCTTTATCAGTAATACCTGCATAAAAAGCTTCTTCTGCAGTAATTAAACCGATTTGACTAGATATTTTATCATTATCATAATCACACTTATAACTTGGACTTTCATTTATTAATCTATACATACTTTCATAGCCAGTATTATCATTTTTATATCCATTTGTTCCATATAATACTTTATTGTATGTAAATCTTTCAGTTTTTCTATTATTACAATACGTAGAATTCTTTATTATAGATGAATATTTATTTAAAGTATTAACAAAATAAGAATCTAAAGTTGATTTTATTTTACTTGAATTAATATTTTCATGTTCTTTAATATATGTAGTACTATTAGGAGTACCATATAAATATCCGACGTATGCATTATAATTAGATTTTGCATTATATTCAGAAGTATCAATTATATTATCAACTCCATCACATACACCATCATGACTTTCACCATTATATATTAATCTTATTCCATTATCTTCAGTTGTTCTAATAATCCTAAAACATAAATTATCTAAAAGTACATTATTATTAAGTTCTCTGCTTCCTTTAAAATAATATACTGTTTTACCATCAATAGAATTATTTGTATAAAACAATCCTTCTTTTTCATCAAAATTAACTTTATTATCATTTATAATTTTATAACCCAAAGACCCACTGCTATAGATATCTTTAGTGTCTATTGTTTTAACAAGTATATCTGTAGAAAATGTTTTATTTATTTCATCACTATTTATAACAGTAATATCTAAATTATAATTATGCTCTTCATTTTTATTTAATTTAATATTAGATGCAACTACTCCACTGTTTTTAAGCATATTATTTTTATCAACATATGCAGAATTTTTAGAACCATTTAATGAAAAAGTAATATCTCCTTCATCTTTATAGTTATTTATTAAATTATCAAATAATATTTCATAATAAATTGTATTATTACTTATATTTTTAACTGTAAATGTCTTAGTTATTTTATCACCCTTTTTAGCATTAACTAATGCAATATTACTTGTACTATCAAAAGTAACTTTAAGATTATTATCAACAGTATCACTATCATTTTCTTTTTTATTATACTTAATAAATGCAATAGTAGATAAGCCCATAAATAAAACTAATACGACTATAAAAATACATATAATTCTAGTTTTAAAATTGTGATCATTCATATTATTCACCTATTCTAAAAATATTATATAATTATTACACCTAATTTTCAATATTATTTGAAATAATGTGAAATTTTTGATAAAATACACATCGGAGGGGATGAGTATGTTTAAAGAATGTGATATATTAACTGAAAAAGATAAAAAAATATTAAAAAAAGTTAGTAAAGAAGTAAAGTTCCCAATGAGTGAAGATGACATATATTTAATGAATAATATGATAATGTATCTAAGACTTAGTCAAGATGAAGAATATGCCGAAAAAAATAATGTTAGAGCTGGTATGGGACTTGCTGCAATACAACTTGGAATAGAAAAAAGATTTTTTGTAATTTCATATAAAAAAGATGATGGAACGTTTGAAGAATATAAAGTAGTTAATCCTAAAATCATTTCTCATTCTGAAGAACAAATATATGTTGAAGAGGGAGAAGGATGTTTAAGCGTAACAAGATATGTAGAAGGAATAGTTCCAAGATTTGCAAGAGTTACAGTTGAATATTATGATGAATTTGGTAATAAAAAAACAGTAAGAGTTAGAGAAGAAATTGCAGTTGCATTTCAACATGAAATAGATCATTTAAATGGAATATTATTTACAGATAAAATAGATCCTAAAAATCCATTTAAAAATCAAGATAAAATGAGAGCAATATAAAAAGTAGAATATTTATTCTACTTTTTCTTTTTCTATTTCTATTTTAATTACTTTATCTTTAGTAACGAAATAATCAACTGCTTCAACATTAGTATCAAGAACAATTGTATATTTTCCAAAATTAGCAGGTCCATCAATTTTTGAATAATTATTCATAAATTCATTTTTATCTTCATCAGTTAATGGAAGACTATTAATTACTGATTTAATTGATCTATATAAGTCATTATCATAGTTACCATTCCTTAAATAGATAATATATTTATTTTCAGTAGTTTCTAGATATAATTGAGTATTTGATTTAGTATAAGTGTATGTATTTGATTTACTAATTTCATCTTTTAAGTTTTGTATATCTTCTTCACTTATATATCTATTTTTAATTACATCTTCAGACATAGTTTCAAGTAAAGTATTATTTATATTTACATATACTTCGGTAGTATTATTTGCAGTCTTTATTTGCCCACCTTGTTCAATGGTTGTTCCATATAATTCACCAAATTCAAATTTTTCAAACAGTTCATCTTCTACATGACCATTTTTTACTGAAATAGTATCAAATAATGCATTAGCAACTACAATTCCAATTGCTTCATCTGCTATGTTATATTTTGTATATAATACAGTATCATTACCAATTTCTTTAATATCAAAATCAAAGTTTAATGATGAAACTGTAGTAGAATATTTTATATTAATGCCTTTTTTCAATAATGTTGCTTTTAATTCTATACCCATTTCATTAAATCTTTTAACTTTATTTAAATTATTAAATGTATCTGCAATAGGAGCTAATTGTTCTCTTATTTTACCATTAACGCCATATCCGTTATAGTAAGCATATATTCCATATCCAGTACAGGTAATAACTAATAACCATACTAGGCCCCAAATAACAAACCTAATTTTATTTCCTTTTTCCATTTTATTCTCCTAATATACAAATATATTTTACTATTTTTATTAAAATATGTAAATGCTTTTAAATAATAATGCAATAAAAAAGTAAATTATGTATAATTTACTTTTAATTATCTAGTTTAACACTAACTACTTTAGATACACCACTTTCTTGCATAGTAATACCATATAATTTGTCTAAGAATTCCATCGTTTTCTTCTTGTGTGTTATTACTAAAAGTTGTGTTTTATTTTTATAATGCTCCAAATACTGACCAAATATAGTTGCATTATTTTCATCAAGAGCACTTTCTACTTCATCAAGTATTACAAAAGGTACTTTTTCCAAATTCATTATTGAAAATAATAAACTAATCGCAGTTAAAGTCCTTTCACCACCAGATAATAAGCTAAGAGGTTTTTCATTCTTTCCTGGAGGTATTGCTATAATATTAATACCAGTTTCAAGTATATTATCAGGTTCAGTTAATTCAAGATGTGCACTTCCTCCATGGAATAATTCTTTAAATACTTTTGAAAATTCTACATTTATATTATTAAATGATTCTTCAAATTTATCTTTCATTACTTCATCCATATCAGAAATAATATTTAATAAATCAGTTTCACTCTTTTCTAAATCTTCTTTTTGTTTATTTAAGAAATTAACTCTCTTAGATACTCTATCATATTCTTCAATAGATCCTAAGTTAACATCACCAAGTGATTTAATTTTCTTTCTTAAAGAAGATACTTTACTTCTAGCAATGTTCTCATCAATCTCTAATGTATACTCATTCTTTGCTCTTTCGTATCCTAAATTATAATCTTCTGATAATCTATTTAGTAAATTATCAAGCATCATATTTAATTTAGTAATATCTATTTCAAGAGTATTTATTTCATTATTCATTCTATTATATTCAGAATTCATCTTCTTAATAGATGTTTCAAGTTCATTAAGAGAAGCATTTAATTCAAGCTTTTCTTTGTTATACATTTCAAGATTATGTTCTAATTCTAATTTCTTCTGTTCATGATTATAATAGTCTTCAATTACTTTATTTAATTCATTATCAAGAGATTTATCACTTAAATTATTTATTTCATTTAAAACCATATTGTATTCATTTTTAACTGACTCTAGTTCTCTAGTCTTACTATTTAGTGTTTCATTATATTTAATATTATCTATATTTGTTTTATAAATATTTTCTCTAATAATATTTAAATCATTATCAATTTCACTAATCTTATTTTGATATGTTTTAATTTCATCATTAATACTATCTATAGAAAGTCTTAATTTTTCAAGTTCATATTTATCATTTATATATGAATTGTTATTTTTAAGACTACCACCAGTCATTACACCACCAACATGAATAAGTTCTCCATCAAGAGAAATAACTCTATATCTATGATTTATTTTCTTACTTATTGCTATAGCAGAATTAATATCACTTGCTACTATAATATTGCCAAGTTGATTCATTACAATATTATAATATTTAGTGTCATATCTTACTAAATTAGAAGCAATATCAACATAACCAATAATATTACTAATATCTCTTAATACTTCAGGTTCAATACTTCTTGGTTTAATAACATTTAGTGGAAAAAATGTTGCTCTTCCTTTATTATGACTTTTTAAATATTCAATTGCTTCTTTAGCACAAGCTTCATCATCTACAACAATATTATTAGCTGACGCTCCTAAAGCAACATCTAACATATTAGCATATTCACTTTCGGTATCAATTAATGCAGATATAATATTATGTATTCCTCTTAAAACAGGAGACTCTAATATACTTCTTACACTAAATGGTACTTTATTCATTGAAGAAATATTATTTTCTAAAATATCTATCTTATTATTAGTATCTAACAACACATTCTTTTTAGCATTTAATTTGAAAATAACCTTTTCTTTTTCACTATTAAGATTATTATACTCATTTGTATAATCTGATATTTTATTTTTAATATTTTCTAAATATTCATTTGTATTATTAATATCTAGTTCTAATAATGAAATAGATGACTTTAATTTACCTTCTCTATCTTTTAATCCAATAATATTATTCTTAACAGTATCAGATGTTTTATCGTATTTGTTTCTTTCAGTAAGCAATGTTTTTTTATTACTAAGTTCAATTAAACTTTCATTAATATTAAATATGCCATCACTACATTCTTTAATTTTATCATCTACTGCTAAAACTTCAGATTTCAATTTTTCAACTTCAGTATCATCAGAAGTTGTATCAGAGGTAAGTTTAACCAATTCTTCTTCAAGTGTATTCTTCTTATTTTTCTTGCTTTCTAATAAAGAACTATATTCAGTAATATCTTTAGCTATTAAAGCAATTTCGACACTTTCAAGTTCTTCTAAAGCACTTTTATATTCACGCGCTTTTTTAGATGCTTCTTCTAGTGGTAATAAATTCTCAGAATTTTCTTTAATAATTAAGTTAATTCTATCAATATTATCATGTGTTTTATTTAATTTAGATAAACTTTCCTCTTTTCTTTTTTTGTACTTTAAAACACCAGCAGCATCTTCAAATATTACTCTTCTTTCTTCTGGCTTTTCACTTAATATTTGATCTATTTTATTTTGAGGAACTATATTAAATGATTCTCTACTTGATCTTGAATCCATAAACAAATTAGTTATATCTTTAAGTCTACATTTATCATTATTTATGTAATATTCATTTTCTCCTGTTTTATATACAGTTCTTTTAATAGATACTTCATTATAATCTATATTTAATGTTCTATCACTATTATCAAATATAATAGATACACTTGCAAAATTAGCAGGATTTCTTGATGTTGAACCAGTAAATATAACATCTGTCATATTATTACTTCCACGCAAAGACTTGATACTTTGTTCTCCAAGTACCCACTTAATCGCATCAACTATATTACTTTTACCACTACCATTAGGTCCAACTATACCTGTAAATGTAGGATCTAGTTCAATATCAATTTTATCGGCAAAACTTTTAAATCCTTGCATTTTAATTTCTTTAATGTACATACTTATCACCACTATTTTTACTAATTAATTATATCAAAATTTATTGGTAGTAACAAGTAAAATACAATTATTTATTATTTACTATATCTAAATTAATTATTTTTTAATAAAAATAATTTCAAAGAAAAAAGTGTATATTTACACTTTTAACTATTTAATTTGTTTTATAGTAACTTTCATATCATAATCATTAATTTTTAATTCTTCAGTTGCATCATTGCTTATATCTAAAGTTAATGCAAGTACTTCTTCCATAATATAATCTTTAAATTCATTAACAGCATCCTCTATTTCTTTTGGACCACTATATATCATATTAATTCTATCAGTTATATCAAATCCACTTGTTTTCCTTAAATTTTGTACTTTAGATACTATTTCTCTTGCTATACCTTCATTAATTAAATCTTGTGATAATTTAGTATTTATTACTACAGTTTTATAATTTAACATTACTGCATTATAGCCTTCTTTTGAATTAATTGTTTTTAAAACATAATTTGGAAGTACTTCATACTCTTTATCATTTAATGTTATTTTTAATGTTCCTTTTTCTAAAGTTTCTTTATCTTTTTCATTTATATTTTCTAAATATTCTTTAAATAAATTAATATCACTTCCAAATGTTTTACCTGCTTCTTTAAAATTAGGTTTATATGTTACAGTTAAATATTTAGACATATCTTTTTCCCATATAACATTTTTAACATTTAATTCTTCTTTAAATAATGATTCAAATTCACCTATCTTTTCTTTATATTTGTTTTCAAATATTACTTCATTTATAGGTTGTCTTACCTTAATTTTTGCATCTTCTCTTATATTTCTAGCATAACTTATAAGTTCAATTACTAAATCCATTTTTTCTTCTAATTCTTTATTTATTAATTTCTTATCACAAACTGGATAATCACTTAAATGAACACTTTCTTCATTAGTAAGATTTTGATAAATTTCTTCACTTATAAATGGTGATATTGGAGCTATTAATTTACATAATCCTACTAAAACATCATATGTTACTTTATAAACTGCTTT